>Ga0209542_10008164_pt1 | contig 19643 bp, 20 predicted proteins | sample RifCSPhighO2_01_FD_184028 | JGI IMG/M metagenome (GOLD analysis project Ga0209542, IMG submission 184028) | Soil microbial communities from Rifle, Colorado - Rifle CSP2_plank highO2_0.1 (SPAdes) (version 2) | ecosystem: Environmental > Terrestrial > Deep subsurface > Rock core/Sediment ...
TTCGTCATAATTTATCTTGTTTTATTTAAGTTCGGCCTTACTTTAATAATACCATATTATGAGTGGTTGTTTCTGCTATAATCTTTACATGCAATACGAACCAAAAGATTTCTCGCGGCTCTTGGGGACCCAGGGCTTTAGCGACACAATATTAAACAATCACTTTGCCCTCTATCAGGGCTACGTGACTAACGTTAATAGGCTCTCTGAATCGTTGGCGAAACTATCCTCCGAAGGCAAAAACACCACTCCGGAATATGCCGAGCAAAAACGCAGGTTCGGCTGGGAATGGGACGGCATGAGACTGCACGAATACTATTTCGGTAATATGACCAAAGACAAAGTTATGAAAAACACCGATGCCGGTTTGCATAAAGCTCTAACCGAACAGTTTGGCTCCTTGGAAAACTGGGAAAAAGACTTTAGAGCAACAGGAGCTATGCGCGGCATAGGCTGGACCATTCTTTATCACGACCATTTCTCGAAGAAACTTTTTAATGTCTGGGTTAACGAACACGATATCGGACACTTGGCCGGCGCACATCCACTACTCGCGCTAGACGTCTTTGAGCACGCCTATGTACTGGACTACGGACTAAAGCGCGCCGACTATATTGAAGCCTTTATGAATGCCGTTGATTGGAATGTGGTAGAAAAGAGGTTTGAGGCTTAAACCAATTTAAAAATAGTTTTAATAAGTTTGGCGTCCTTATCCAGGATGCCATATTTATTTTCGCCCTCTTCTCCCTTCCTGAAAAGCAATACTAAAGCCCAGTAGATATTAACTAATGGGACGAGGAACCAGAGAGCATACCAGCCGCTTTTGTTTAGATCGTGTAGCCGCCTAACATACAAAGATACGCCGTAAAACTGATGAGTCAGAATAAGCAACACATAAATTACCAAGGCGATTTTGGGTACATAAGAACTAATGAAAGATGACATTAAAGCAAGGGTTATAAGTAACATAACAGCTACGACAAGAAATAGACCCAATAACAAATATCCTAAAATATAACTTCTGCGTCCAATTCGTCCGCTATAAACTCTTTTTACATATTCCATATATTTAACTGATTATAACACGGAGGGAGTCCCCAAATTCGAAAGAGCCGGCGTTTGCGTTTTTGCAGAGCCTGGGCTATTATAGTCGCATTCAAGGATTCAGAATAAATAAAGAAATAACTGCTCGGGAGCTCAGGGTGCTCGACGAGCAAGGCGGTAATTTAGGCGTAATGAGCCTAGAAAACGCCTTGGCCGAAGCGGCGACGAAGGGACTGGATTTAATTCTAATTACCCAGAACGTGAACCCGCCGATTGCCAAAATCACCAGCTTCGATAAATTCCGCTACGAGAAAGAGAAGGAATTTAAAAAGCAGCGATTGGCGCAGAAAACGCTGGGCATGAAACAAGTGCAGATTAGCCTTAAGGAAGCCAAAAACGACCTTATGACCAAGGTGCGAAGACTCGAAGGATTCTTGGAAGATGGTCATAACGTGGAAATAGTTATGACTTTATTCGGAAGGGAAAAGGGTATGAAAGATTATGCCAGGGTGAGATTGCAAGAATTCCTGGGAATGATTACTATCCCCTATACCTTAAACCAGGGAATAAAGGATGCCGGGCGCGGCCTAAACGCACAGGTAGCCAAAAAATAATAGTTAAATACATTCACTATAAATGTTAAAGAAAGCTGTTCAAAAAAGAATACGGATTACCAAAACCGGGAAGCTTATAAGGCGGAAAATGGCTCAAGACCACTTCCGGGCCGGTAAATCCAGCAGACAAATTCGCAGCAAGCGCGGCGGTCTTCAGATTGATAAGGCCGATTATAAAAACATAGTTAAATATTTAAGATAACATGCCGAGAGTTAAACGGGGTACAACTGCCAACAAAAAGAGAGCTAAGATTTTAAAATACACCAAAGGTTTTAGGTGGGGTAGGAAATCTAAAGAAAGGGCCGCTAAGGAAGCCTTACTTCACGCCTGGACCCACGCTTTTAGGGGCAGGAAAGAAAAGAAGCGCAACTTTAGAAGTGTTTGGCAGGTTAAAATAAATGCCGCTTCCCGTGAGAACGGCGTAACCTACAGTAAACTGATTGCCATGCTCAAAAAGAGCGATGTTAAGTTGGATAGAAAAATACTGGCCGGCATCGCCCAAGAAAATCCGGAAGTTTTCAAAAAAATCCTGGAAGAGGTTAAGGCTTAACCGCTGGTATCGTTTCCTTAGGCTGAATATATTGCCCACGAATAAAATCGTGGGCTTTTTTCAAGACCGATTCGCTGTCTTTATAATTTTTCAACATTCTCTTGGCATCCCTATAAAGGAACCAGCCAAAGCCCTCATGTTCCTCCGAAATTTTAATATCTCTTTTTCTTGCCTCCGCTAAGTAGAATATTACTATCTTAAAAATCCTGTTCTTATTTTTAAAGAAAAAGTATTTCTCATAGGCCTTAAAGCTATTTTTAACGCGTAAGTCTTCCGGTTTTAAGCCTGTCTCTTCGGTAGTCTCACGAATCGCAGCCGCCATACTTTTTTCTTCCGCTTCGATTTTCCCCTTGGCAAAATTCCAATAGCGCCCGCCATGGTAAAGCAGCAAAAATTTCGGACCTTCTTTGGTCCTCCTGTAGATAATAAAGCCGGCCGATATTTCTCTCGTTAAATCCTTATCCATTCTTTAGAAAGCTCAGCATTTTCTCCAGTGGCCAAGCGTTTATAACATCGCTTTTAGCCGCCCATCCCCGTCTAGCCTGCGCAATACCATACTCAAGATAGGGGAAGTGGGTTACCGAGTGAGCATCGGAGTCTATCGCCAGTTTAACACCTTTTTGAACACATTTCCTAATATGTTCGTCTTTTAGGTCGGACCTATCCGGAAAAGCGTCAATTTCCAAGATTGTACCGGTCTCTTTAGCCACCTTAATAATCTCATCCATATCAACTTCGTAAGCCGGCCTCTTATTTATAATTCTTCCGGTCGGATGAAACAGAATGTCTACATTTTTATTACGCATTGCCCTTACAAGCCTCTCGGTCTGCTCTTTCTTCGGTAAATTAAAATAGGAATGAACCGAAACACCAACCACATCAAGTTTTGCCAAAGTAACGTCCTTCAAATCCAGCGTGCCGTCTTTTAGGATATCGCACTCACTGCCTTTAAGTATTTTTATCTTGCCCTTGAACTTAGTATTAAGCTTATCTATCTCAGCTATCTGCTTTAAAATTGTTTTATCATCCAGACCGTGAGTCATCGCCAGTCTTTTGGTATGGTCGGTAATCGCGATGTACTCCAGCCCCAACTTAACAGCCGCTTCCGCCAACTTCTCGATTGAGTCGGCGCCATCGGTCCAATTTGATTGAACTTGAAGATCTCCTTTTATGTCCCCGTAATTTATAAGTTTGGGCAGCTCGTCTTTTTCGGCTGCCTGAATTTCTCCGGTCATTTCACGTAATTCCGGCTCTATATAACGTAATCCTAATGCCTTATAAACTTCTTCTTCGGTTTTACCCGCAATTTGTTTTTTGCCCCTGAATAAGCCGTACTCGTTTAATTTATAGCCCTTCTCCATGGCGATACGCCTTAAGGCCACATTATGGTCTTTACTACCGGTAAAATAATTCAGGGCCGCGCCGTACGACTCTTCGGGCACAACTCTTAAATCGATGTCCAAGCCATTTTTTATTTTTATGGATGATTTGGTATCTCCTTTGGCATGAATAGCCACCACCTCGGGCATGGAAGTAAAATAATCCATTACCGGAGCCGGTTTGGAAGAAACCACCAGCATATCTACATCTCCTACCGTCTCTTTCCTCCGGCGGACGGAACCGGCCACTACTACCCTTTTAACTTCTTTCAACTTGCCCAGTCTCTCTTTAATCTCTTCTACTATGGGCATGATTGAGCCTATTACAAACCTGCCACCCGATTTCCTCAAAAACTCAATACCCTTAATTATTTTTTCCTCGGACTTTTCTCCGAAGCCTTCTAAATCTCTTATTTTATGGGCCTTGGCAGCAGCCTCTAAATCGTCCAAAGATTTTACCTTTAACTTCTCATACAGACGCTTTATGTTTTTGGGGCCCAACCCCTCAACTTGCGTTAAAGTGGCTAAGTCGACTGGTGTCTTTTTTTTAAGCTCTTCGTGATATTTAATCTTGCCGGTCTTCAAAAACTCTTCTATCTTCTCCGCGATAGAAACCCCCACCCCAGGTATTTCGCCTAAACTTCTAATTCCGCCACTCTCGTAAATACCCTCAATGTCTTCTTCCAGATTATCAATAACCTCGGCAACCTTTTCATAGGCGCGCGGCTTAAAAGGCACTCCCTGCATATCCAAGTACTCCCCTATCTCCGTCAGTATTTTAGCTACTTCGTGATTCTTCACTTTTCTCTATGGAAATATTAAGCTCGTTATCTTCCAAAGTAACCTTAATCCCTCCTCCTTTCTGCACTTCGGACCTTAGAATCATTTCGGAGAGTGGAGATTTTATTTTATCGGCGATAACGCTTTTTAGCGGCCTGGCGCCGAATGCCGGCGAATAGCCTATCTCGGCAATTTTCCCTATGGCCTCGTCCGTAATCTGAAATTTTATACCTTGATTGTTTAAAGAAACTTCCACCTCTTTAAAGAGAAGTTTAGCCACCGCGTGTAAGTCGTCCATGCTAAGGCTTTTGAAAACTATAATCTGCAGACGATTCAACAGCTCCGGGTGAAAAGTGCGGACTAATCTCTTTTTAAGTTCTTCGGTTATGGCCTCCATTTTTTGCCCCTTGTCCATCGCTTCTTTGATAAATTCCGACTCGGCGTTAGAGGTGGCAATAATAATCGTGTTTTTAAAGTCCACCACTCTCCCTAAGTTGTCCGTTAAACGGCCATCCTCAAATACCTGAAGAAAAAGGTTCAGCACATCGGGATATGCCTTTTCAAACTCATCCAGAAGCACCAAGGCGAAAGGCTTCCTTAAAATCGCCTCCGTCAAAGCCCCGGACATCTCGCCGTCGGGAGATCCGATAAGTCTGGAAAAGCTTGATTTATCCTGGTACTCGGACATATCAAACCTGACCATAGCCGCCTCGGAACCAAACTGAATCTTCGCTAAAATTTTGGATAATTCTGTTTTCCCGACACCGGTCGGACCCACAAAAAGAAAACTGCCTATGGGGCCTTTATTCGCGGAGAGGCCGCTTCTGTATTCCCTCAGTATTTTTGAGACGGCGGAAACCGCAGCCTCTTGGTCTATCAACTTTTCATGAATCAACACTTCTAAGTTTAGGAGCTTCTCTCTTTCTTTTTCTCCGGCATCGCGAAGTGGCACGTTAACTCTTTTTTCGGCTACCGCTATTATGTCGTCGGCGGTAAGAACCTCTGCCGAGCGACCGGTCGCCTCCGCAAGCGCCTCTTTTAAAAGGTCGTCAGCCGAAGAGGGCAAAAGTTTCTGATGAAAATATTTATGCGCGATTTCTACGGATTTTTTAATGGCTGAATAAGTTATTTTGATTTTATACCGGCCCTCGAGAATCAAACTATCGTAAGTCAAAACTCTTTCGGCATCAGAGACGGAGATTTCATTAACATCAATAAACTGGAAGGCGTCGGCGAAAGAACCTTGATTATCAATGAACTGTTTGAAATCTTTGGGATACGTAGAACCTACTGTCGGGAAGTCATTGGAAAGTATTAAGGGTATTATGACGTTTACGATGTTAAGTTCGTAGCGGCCTGCGGTTCGAGAAAGATTGTGGATATCCGGCAAATAAAGAATGATGTTCCCGGCCTGATTAATTTCCTCAAATATATTTTTAATTCTGAGCTCTTGTTCGGCCGAATCGGCCCCGGCCAAAAGAGAATTCAAATCAATTGCCACCAACCTTTTATCAAAGAGCGGTGGCGGCACCCTGTCTCTTATTATTTCGTAAGCCAAGTGACCAACAATGGCTTCTTTGCCTGCACCGGCTTCCCCGATAATCAAGGCGTTGGGTTTGTTCGGGCGGGAAAGCGTATCAATCATCCTTTGATACTCGGTTTCGTGCCCTACCAGTAAACCCGTAGCCCCGGCTCTCGCCATATCCGTAAAGTCAACGCTAAATCTATCTAAATTTGGGGTAGGCCTTGCGGTCCAAGCCCGGTTCATAATCCTATGCCTTAACTTATAAGGTTGGCTTACAAATCCTCCTAAGCCCGTCGGCAACTTGCGTGCCCATAAATTACGGCTGAAACGACCGAATATTAAAGCTCTCTCTAAATCATCCGAACTAATTTCAAAAAGGCCAAAGAGCTTACTCATATCCTGACTCTCTTTAAATCCTGCCAAGGCAGCCAGTAAATCAGCTGCTCTTATTTCTTGATTATGATTGGCCAAGCTCATTTCAATGGCTCCAACCGACAAAGTTTCTATAGATAAATTAATAGCCTTATAATCTTCTTTGATTTGGGACATACTCGCATTTAAGTGCTCTTCAAGCTTCGCTTTAAACTGGTCGTAGTCCACATCCAATCTGATGAATGCTTCTCTAGCCTCTTTCTTGTCAATAAGCTCCTTGGCTAAGTATAAAAGAAAGCTACCGCCGAAAAGATTAGCCTTATTGGCAGCTTGCACTAAAGCGCTTCTCGCCTGTCGACTTAAATAATCGGCTGCGTTAATTTTTTCATTGGCCATCGGATGGTCAAGTTTTTCCGAGGAACTGTTAAAGTGGGTAATTCTGTGCCCCAGATAGAGCGCTATTAAATATCCTGCCCAAGTAAGTTTATCTGTGCCCGATAAAATAAAAATAATGGAGCCCGCCACAAGTAAGACGTTCCAAATAGCGGTTATAAAACTAACCGTCTTGCGATAAACCACTGGCATCTCCAAGAGCGGCTCTTTAAAATATACTTCTCTCTTTAACGCCATATTAGTGGTGGAACCAAGTTGTAAGCTGCCGCTGTTTGATATACGAGAAACGGCAAAGTGGCTGCCCAAATTGCATATAGGCTTAAGGCGAAAATTACTACTAAGAGGTAGAGGGCAAGGGCGATGATAAGCCTACCGCTTCTAAACAAGAAACCGAATATATAGCCTATGACACTCCTGTCTTGAAATAGCGGCTGGAAAAAATACTTGAGCGTTACGCGAAAAGCCAGACGCCTATCAAGCCGCTCTAATACAGATATGGTAAGGTGGCTGCCTATCCTGAATCCTCCGACATACCAATGTTTCAGGAATTCTTGAAGTCGATTAAAGAATTTTATAGTAAGATAAATAGGTATATATGCCACAAGCTAATTATAGCCCAAAGACAGATGCTCTTCATAACTTGAAGTATGAGATGGAGAAAGATAAAAGCTTACCCCTCTTGGAATCAAATCTTGTTTTCGGCGAAGGCAATCCCGATACGGACGTCTTATTTATCGGTGAAGCACCGGGGTATCACGAGAACATGCAAGGCAGGCCTTTCGTCGGCCAAGCTGGGAAACTCCTGGACGCTATGATATTGGGACTCGGCTGGAAAAGAGAGGATATTTACATCACTAATATTGTAAAACGCCGCCCCCCGGAAAATCGCGACCCCTTGCCCGAAGAGATTGCCGCCTATTCGCCATATCTCATGAAACAATTGGAAATAATCAATCCCAAAATTATTGCTCCACTGGGAAGGTTTTCTATGAATTTTTTTCTGCCGGATGCGAAAATATCTCTTGCTCAAGGAAAAATCTTTTGGTGGAAAGATAGATTGCTTATGCCCCTATATCATCCGGCTGCTGCCTTGCGTGCCACGGCGGTTAAGGACGCTCTTAAAGTCAGTTTTGCCAAACTTCCCGTAGTAAAAAAGAAGTACGAAGAGTTTGTGAGAGACAGGAAATCCGGCAAGCCGGAACATACACCCAAGCCGGATCCTGCTCCCAACCCGAAAAAGCAGGCAGAGTTATTTTAATCAGAATCGCCGAAAGAAGAGTTGTTTATGGAAGCCAGGTCGCGGTCTCTCAACTTCTTTAGACTGCCAAAGCCGTGGTCACTCTCTATAATATTCACAAGTTCTCTGCCGCCCAAAAAGTGCGGCAAAATAACATAATCAGCTCCTTCTTGATAGAGTTCCTTAGCTTCCAACTCACTCTCAGCGGTAAGAATAATTTTAGCTTTAGAATTTTTCTTATGAACCGCTTCGATAATAGCCAAATTATCTTTAAAGTCCGGCACTGTTGAGACGATAACTCTCGCTTCGTCCAATCCAACCAAATCCTGAACCGCTTCTTCGGTAATATCTCCATAAAACACCGGCAAGTTATACTCTTTCATCGATTTAACCATAACCGGGTCAAAGTCCACCACCACAAAATCTCTGTCAGACTTGGCGAGGGTCTTAAGAATTGTTTGGCCCATTCTGTGAACACCTATCAAAACTATGTGATTGGAGAGATTTAAATCTTCCAGAGATTCTTCCACTCTTCTGCCTTTCTTCTCAAAAAATTTAACAACAGGCTTAGTAAGCTCGTAGAGCTTATCTCCATAGTAGATAAAGTATGAAGAAATAAAGATGGTGGCGATACCCACTAGAGTCACTAAGGAGATCTCTGCATTGCTGACGTGCCCCAATTTTCCTCCTAGGGCCATAACTACGAAACTGAATTCGGAGATTTGGGCAAAAGCCACAGCCGAAAGGAAAGAGGTTCTCGCTCTGTAACCCATAAACGCCATGATAATAAGTATTATTAAGGGGTTCCCTACAAGCACAAAAAGCGCAAGCCAAATAGTAGGCCAGAGAGCGCTAAAGGTAATTCCTTGCATCATGCTTGTGCCCAAGCCGATAAAAAATAGTATAAGAAAAAAGTCTCTCAGTGGTCTCAGCTTTGAAGAAATCTGAAAATTTTCCGATGACCCGGCAAGAGCTAACCCAGCCAAAAAACCGCCCACCTCCATTGATAAGCCCACGAATCGAGAACCGGCCAAGGCGGCTATACCCAGCGCCCAAGCAATACTGAAAAGAAAAAGGAGTTCTCTTGACCTGCCAATCAAGTCTAGTAGTCTGGGTAAATATCTCGAGGCTACTGCTATGGCGGCCAAGAACACAGCTCCCTTAGCTAGGGTGACGGCAAAACTCGCAATTGTTCCGCCTTCCCTAAAACCGGTTAAAGAGAGGAGGATTAAAATAGCTATTAAGTCTTGGATTAATAAAGCGCCGACAACAATCCTGCCATAAAGGCTGCGTAAATCTTTTTTCTCCGATAAAAGTTTCACCACCACTATGGTCGAAGAAAACGTTAAGGCTATAGATATATAAAAAGAAGCTAAATTGGTGAATCCCAAAAGGGTGCAGATGAAAAATCCTAGGGCAAAAGTGAAGACTACCTGCCCGAAACCCACGAAGAGCGCGGCTCGGCCGATATGCCTCAATTCACGGATATTCATCTCTAGCCCAACTATAAAGAGCAGGAAGGCTACACCGATTGAAGCCAAGCTGCTTATAACTTCCGCGCTTCCTTGGGCGAGATACCCGAGAGAGCTTATCACCAAGCCAGCGACTATAAAGCCGATGATGGATGGCTGACGCAAAAGGTGAAATAGGATTCCGATAACGGCGGCGGAAATTACCGCAATAACAATTTCAGTAAAAAGCATAATAGAATCTATCTCAATATTATACCAGGTAGTAGAGATTCGACTAAATATGAAGCCTGTCGTATAAAACGAAATCGAGTCTCTACTACATAGTATCTAATTTTGTGCTTCCGGCAGGAATCGAACCTGCATCGCCGGCTTCGGAGGCCAACGTTCTATCCATTAAACTACGGAAGCAAATTACGACAAAAAGAAATTCTTGAGTATCTCATAGAACATCCCAACCAAGAAAACCAGCATTATGAAATAACCCCTAAGGCCAACCGGTTTTAGCTTGTTTCTCATAAGCACCACTATAATGCTTTCCAGCGCCAGGAAGATTCCGCCGGCGATACCCATAAAAGTAATCAGGTCATTACTATTGTAAAAATAAAGTAGAACGGGGATTAAAACTACCAATGTCAGGGAAAGTGTATCGGGTAATTTGAAATCGTACCTCAAAACATCTTTAGCCTCCAGCCCCAAGAAAAAGTAAGAGGTCCAGATAACAGAAATTCCTAAGATGCCGATGATGTAGGCGGCGCCGGGCCAGCCAAGTTCTAGACCCGAAATAGCGTCCGGTGTAACTCCCAAAGGCGAGAGCCAAATCGTAGCCAGCACGAAAAGAATGTAAACCACGGCTGGAGCTAAAGTGCCATACGTTATAGCCCGTCTCATCTTGGTGTTATTAATATTATTTTTAACGCAATATTCCCTAACCGAAGATATGGCGGCCCGTCCCGACAAAGCGAAGAGCAATACACCATAAGGCAAAAGAAGTTCGTTAAAGTTTACTAACGGCTGTGATACTATGGCTTGAAAGTCTACCCTGGTAAATCCCACGAGAAATAAGATACCGATAATTACGGCCATAGCGAGTTCTACCAGCACCTCGAAGTTAGCCAGTCTAGCTAAAGATAGTACTACCACTCCGCTACCCATTATCCAAAAAATAACCGCCCCTAAGTCCGGTGGTAAACCAGGGAATATTAGCTTCATAAAACTGACTGAGAGAATGAGGTATATCGCGAGTGTTAAAAACAGCCCCACAATAACGGTTAAAACCGCCGCCCACTTACCCACAAAGCCCAGATAAATTTCGGCATAGCCCACAAAGCGATGTTTGCCCTCTGTTGCCGTGATAACATCCGAGTACATCAGGTGAATTGCCAAAGAGACCGCCGCGAAGAAAATTAAATATAAAAACCCGGTTAATAGCCCGGATTTAACAAAAACAAAAGGCAGACCGAACATCCCCGCTCCGATTATAAGAGCGAAGAGCAATCCTGCCGGGAGGATTAGCTCCCTATACCAATTCCAAAACTTCGTCACCTTCCCTTACTTTATCGCTCACTTTAATACCGACCTCTTGCCCCTTCTTGGCTGATTTAATTTCTTTATGGTCATACTGCATAGACTTTATCTTTTGAGTAAAATCGGTGGTGGCACCTTTAAAGTGTACTTCCTCTCCTACTTTAACCGGTATTTTGAATTTAATTATGGCTACTTCTAAGTTGCCATAAAAGTGGGTAACGACTCCGATAGTTTTTGGTCCTTTAGTTTTAGGCATTTTATTTATACCTTAATCGACCTTTATTTATAGATAGTGATTATTGCCATCCTTCTCTTTCTTTATGGCTTCGACTAGTTTGTCGAGTAAGGTCTTAGGGTCTTTAGCAAAGATTATTTTATCCCGCCGCTCTTCGGCCCTGTGGGACTTTTCAATTAAGCTTCTTAGTGTTTCGTCTGTTTCCCAATCGCCCTCCAAGATGCCGATTGGTTTGCCGTCTTCAAAAGCGATAGTGAATTCATTTATCGTGCCCATACGTCCACAGCCAACCACAACCGCATCGGATGCCCTCGTCAAAAGCAGATTTCTCCCGGAATAATTAAAGCCTGTATAGACTATGATATCGTGATAGTCGGTCGGTAATTTATAAACATTGATGTGGTCCTTCTCGGTTGCGGCAGGAGAAAATCCCACTACCAGTCCGCCTGCTTCTTTACAACCTTTAGCGGACCAGAACGGGAAACCAGTGGTGGCCCCATCAACCAAAACGCAGTTGTGCTTAGCGATTTCCCTGCCAACATCTTCGGCTACCCTAAAAGCATCCGGACCGCAGGAGCCGGTTTCGGCTGCGCCGGAAACGCAGATTTTGTAACGTGGGCTTAAATCCATTGGGTAGATTCTATTCTAACACGACCTCTTCACTGTCGGAAGGCACATAAGCTTCTATCGCCAATTCGTCTTTAACCAAAGTAGCGAACTTTTCACTGACTTCCGGGTCTCCCTGAACTACAAAAAGTTTTTTAAGGCTGCCCTTTAGGGGCCTCAACCAACTAATCAATCTCGGCTGGTCGGCATGAGCGGAGTAACCGGATATATGAGCTATGCGGCAATTCACCGGTACGTCTTCGCCCATTATTCTTACGCTCTTGGCCCCATCCAGAATTCGCCTACCAAGAGATGCGTTAGCTTGATACCCGGCAAATAAAATAGTGCTCTTGGGATCTCTTAAATATTCTTTCTCGTGGAAAAGAATTCTGCCTCCCTGAGACATACCGGAGCCCGCAATAATAATCTTTGGCGAGGGTACGTTTTTAATGGCTTTTGATTCTTCCGGTGTGAAAGATAATTTTAGCCCCGGGAATTGGAAAAGAGATTTATCGTTATTCACCATTTTCCAGGCATCGGCATTAAAATATTTTTCGTGCCACTTATAAACGGCAGTGAGTTTTATAGCCAAGGGGCTATCGACAAATACCGGCACCCGCGGTATGCGGCCGTTCTCCACCAGCTCGTTCAACTGGAAAAGTAATCCTTGAATTCTCTCCAGTGCAAAGGCTGGCACCATAAGAACCCCTCCGGCCTTAATGGTTTCTTCAATCACATCTTCAAGCATCTCTTCTCTCTTATCCAAGTCCTCATGAATCCTGTCTCCGTAAGCCGACTCTATAAGGCAGTAATCGGCCTTTATGGTAAGCGGTTCCCATTCCTTTATTAGCGGCGGTTTTATATTGCCCAGGTCACCCGAGAAAATTATTGTTTTGCCTTCGGCTTCAATAACATAAGAAGCTGAACCCAAAACATGGCCGGCGTTTCTGGGAGTTATTTTGAACGGACCTATTTGAACCGACTCCCCGTAATCTAATGCTTGCCAAAGCTTCATCATACCTTCCACGTCTTGAGCGGCATAAATTGGCTCTTTCTTCTCTCTTTCGGCCTCTCGTCTTAAAATATCTTCGGAATCCAATAAAAGCTCTCTCGCAAAGTCTTTCGTAGGAGGCGTCGAATAAATTATCCCCCTAAAGCCGTCTTTATATAATTTAGGTAAACGACCGGTATGGTCTATGTGAGCGTGAGTTACAAAAACCGCCTTAATCTCTTTAACATCGTAAGCGAAGGGTTCAAAATTACGCCGCTCGGCGTAGTTGCTTCCTTGATTCAATCCGCAGTCGATTAGTATTTTGTCTCCTCCGGACTCCAATAAATAGTTGGCGCCAGTCACGGACTTAGCGCCGCCCAGAAATTTTAGTTTCATATAATATTAGATTCTAATTAAACTTTCCCTGATCCACGTGTCGCTTAATCTCATTGCTGATTAGCTTAACATGAGATTCGTAATCCGACTTCAGCTTCTTCCATAAAGCGGTGCATTCCTTGCATCCCTTGGCCGACTTAATATAAACCTCCATCCTCCAAGCGCTGTCGGAGATTTCAGAAAGCTGCTGAATCAAATCGTGGTTGTGATTTTTAAGCATAATAAAATTATAAACTCTTTAGCTCCTCTCTCACAACAGCCCTATCGTCCCAAGCTATCTTTCGCCCGTTTTCAGCAACTATCCAGGGCTCGGCACCCTTGCCGGTTACCACAACCACATCTCCGTCACCAGCTAATGTCAGTGCCTTTTTTATGGCCTCTCGCCTATCCAGAATTTTTAAGAAATTGTGCTCGCCCACTACCTCGTTAATTATTTCTTCCGGGTCTTCGTCGTAGGGGTCTTCGTTTGTCACAATCACTTCTTTACAAAATTGTGCGGCCACTTCCCCCAAAAACGGTCTCTTCCATTTATCTCGCCCCCCACCGGCAGCACCGGTCACGCAGATTAAGTTTTTGGCTTGATAGTCCTGTTTTAAAGTCGCATAAACTTTCTTTAGGGCCTGCGGCAAGAAAGCATAATCAACTACCACCTTAAAATCCTTGCCCGTTTCAATAAACTCCATTCTGCCCGGCAAAGATTTAACTTTTTCCAAAGACTCCTTAATAACTGTCTCTTTTATTCCTTCCGACTTGGCGAAGGCGCTTGCGGCTACCGCGTTCATCCTATTAAACTCTCCTGCTAAATTAATTTTCAAATCTTTCGGATAATCAGCCAATCTAAAAACCACTTTCTTCTTGGCCGGTATTTTATTAAAGAAACCGAAGTTTTCGTCGTCGCCGTTTAAAACGTGAATCGGAGCTGTATTAAAAAGTTTTGCTTTAGCGGCGCGATAATTTTCGAATCCGCCGTGTGATTCAATGTGTTCCGGCGATAGATTGGTTAACAAGGCCGCGTAAAAATTTATAAACTTATGCCTGAATTGTTTTATTCCTTCCGATGTTACTTCCAAAAAAACATATTCTACTCCGGCAAGTTTCGCCTCGTAGAGAAACTTTTGGATGCGCAATCTGCCGGGCATTGTCATCTTCAACATATTGGGTTCCTCTCTGTCCAATATTCTGAAACGGAGACCGGACATAGAGGCCGTTTTGTATCCGGCTCCGGAAAAAATAGCGTGTAGAAACTCAACCGTAGTTGTCTTGCCACTGGTGCCCGTTACGCCTATCACTTTCATCGACCTTGATGGGAAGCCGTATCTTAAAGCCCCAAGGAAAGCCAGCTTCCAGTGATAGATTGGGGCGATAATTCTGAATAGAGACTCCGGAATTAGACTTTTTATACTCCTTAGCACTTTATCCATTAGCCCTTCATCTTCTTTAGCGCATCCCTCAAACGGTCGTCAACGCTTTTAAGTTTAGGGTCAATCTTACTTATGCCCTCTTTAACCTGACGGCTGGCATAGCCCAGGCTCATTAAAGCATCGTACACATCCGAATCGGATTCCATAAGTCTCACTACCTCTTCGCCCTTGCCATCGATTACAAAAACTTTTTCTTTAAGCTCCATTACAATCCGCTCCGCGGTCTTTTTACCTATGCCGTAAGACTTCTGAATTAAATCCGTCTCGCCTTTGGCGATAGCACCGGAGAGTCTATCAACCGGCGCGGCGCTTAAAATATTTAAAGCTGTTTTGGGACCGATTCCGGAAACCGATAAAAGCAACTCAAAAAGATTCAGTTCTCTTTCTTCCAGGAATCCGTAAAGGCTCATATCGTCTTCGCGCACATGGAAGTGAGTCATCAAGGTTACATCCTCCCCGATTTCCGGCAGATTTTTGTAGGTATTCAGGGAAATAAAAACCTTGTAACCCAAGCCGCCGGTCCGAATTACCGCGTAACCGTTCTTCTTTAATTGTAGCTTGCCCGAAACCGAATAAATCATTCTTTATTCATTATAAATCTGTTTTGACTTTTACGTTATAGCGGGATAATATGAGCCCATGATTCCTAAACAAGAAATCGTTAAGTTAGAAGCGGCTTTAAAACAGGAAAAAAAGAGGTTAGAGAAGGAAATTAAAGGCTTAGGCTCAACCGATATGGGTTCGGATGTCGATTCCCTGGAAGAGGAGGCTGATGAAACCGAAGAAATCGTAAATCAAGAGGCCGTTCTTCTTTCTCTTAAAGAGAGATTGAAAGACGTAAAGTTAGCCTTGGATAAAATCGGCGCTAATGCTTATGGTATTTGCGAAGAGTGCGGCAATGTAATCTCGTTGGACATATTGAGGGTTGTTCCGGAATCTCGTCTATGCAAAGACTGCAAGGCTAAGGAAGAAAAAGAAGAGGAGTAACACGGATGCACCTCTCAAAAGTCTACTCAGCCGAACTTGAGGGAATTAAAGCAAGATTAATTGAGGTGGAGGTCGACTTAAACGTCGGCCTTCATAGTTTCAATATTGTGGGCTTGGCCGATAAAGCCTTGTCGGAAGCTAAAGAAAGAGTTAGCTCCGCCCTTAAGAACAGCGGCTTTAAACCGCCGACCAAGGAAAACAGAAAAATCACGGTGAACCTTGCGCCAGCCGACGTAAAGAAAACCGGCTCGCAATATGATTTGGCTATTGCTATAGGTTATTTAATCGCCAGTGACCAAATAAAAAATTTCCCCACGGAGGACAAATTATTTTTAGGTGAGCTTTCTTTAAACGGCGATTTAAGACCATTAATGGGAGCTTTAAACTTCGCCGTCTTGGCCAAAAAATCGGGCGCTAAAGAAATTTTTTTACCGAAAGCCAACGCGGGAGAAGCCGGCCTGATTCAAGGTATAAAAGTTTTTCCTTTAAACAATTTGGCTGAGGCCATAAACCACCTATCTGAATTAAAACCGTTGGAAGTTTTCCCTAAAATGGAGTTCACTTCATCTCCCATAACCGACTTGGATATTGACGATGTAAGAGGTCAGGAATCCGCCAAAAGAGCGTTGGTTGTAGCCGCGGCCGGTGGGCATAATCTATTGATGAGCGGTCCCCCGGGGTCCGGTAAAACCATGCTCGCTAAAGCTTTGAACTCACTCCTGCCGCCACTCTCTCTAGAGGAGTCTATGGAAGCGTCCGAAGTGTGGAGCGCTGCCGGGTTACTCAATGGTTCTCACTTAGAGGCAAGGCCGTTCAGGTCCCCTCATCAAACGGCATCGCCCGTATCAATAGTGGGCGGTGGACAAAATCCGCGTCCCGGAGAGATTAGCTTGGCCCATAGAGGAGTTTTGTTTTTGGATGAACTGCCTGAATTTAGACGGGACCTGCTTGAAGCCTTAAGACAGCCATTGGAATCTGGAGAAATAACTGTTTCCAGAATTAAGGGCAATCTCACATATCCCGCTAGATTTATACTTATTGCCGCTATGAATCCCTGCCCCTGCGGCTATTATGGCGACCAGGAAAAAGAATGCCGCTGTAGCGCTTACGAAGTTTTCAAATATCAAAAGAAGATATCCGGACCGCTTCTCGACAGAATTGATATTCAGATAAATGTGCCGAGGACCGATTTTGATAACTTAAAGGGCGTTCGCCCGGTAACCGGGGAATCCTTAAAAACTTTGGTTAAAAACGCCAGGGGCTTACAAAGAAAGAGGTTCAGTGAAAATAAGTTGGATATTTTAACGAATGCCGAGTTAAGTTCCAAAAATTGCGACGAATTGATTCACTTGACCGATGGGGCCAATAAACTCTTGAAAGAAATTTTCGAAAAATCCCTCCTCTCCGGCCGTGGTTACTATCGTCTTCTTAAAACCGCCTTGACTATCGCCGACTTGGAAGAAAAAGATGAAATTGAAGCCAGTCACATCGCCGAAGCTTTTCAGCTTAGAGTTAGGGAAACTTAATATTGTTGTGGAAAAACCCGAGTAAATATAGAATCCGTTTATGAACGCCCAATCCTCAATAAAATACTTAATAGTCCTTGCCTCTCTGGCTTTTATCGCTTTTTATATCATTGCTCCGGGTAAAAACGAGGTTTTAGTACAGACCTCTTCGGGAATCCAGCAATGCAAAAATGCCGAACAAATTATGAAAGTCGTGGAGTCATACAAAAATACTTATGGTTATTACCCCTTCTCTTTAGCCGATCTATTGGCTTATCGTGGTAATCTCCTGGAAAGAAATCTTTATAAATTTACCGGCGATGATTACTATCTGAATAACTACGGTTATTCATCTACCGCCGACGGGTATGAAATAACATTTATAGGACCGGAGAGTGGTAAAACTTATCTTATAAGGAGTGAGACCAGTCTATCTTCGGCCTGCGCGGCGGAGAAACTTGGTTCTTTATAACTATTTAGTAAACGGGTTCTTGGCTCCGAAAACTCCGAAGTGCACATGACAACCGGTCGGCCCCTGCACCAGTCCGGTTTTGCCGACTTTGGCAATTTTTTTGCCCTGCGAAATGTAATCGCCCACAGACACATCGTTCACCGAGTTGTGGGCATATAAAGTTTCCATATCGTAGAGCGGGTGCTTAATTTTTATATATCCCCCATAACCGCTGTTCCAGTTTTTAGGGCTGCCCACTTCAACTACTAAACCTTCGGCCGAGGCGTAAATCGGCGTGCCACAAGCGGCTGAAATATCAACCGCGCTTTCATGTAACCTGCCCCAGTTCCAACCATTTTCTACGGGCAAGATCAGATAATCGGCGACACTCGGCAAGTCCGATGCCGTCTTATCTTTAATAGGCTTAACATTGGGCACAATCACGGTGTCCCCCTGGCTTATTTTATTGTCTTTGTTGAAAGTGGTTATTTTTTTGGATGAAATACTATATAGCTTGGCGATTGATTCCAGTGTTTCTCCATCTCTAACTTCGTGTAAAATTCCCGAAACCGGAAGAATAACTATTTCTTGCCCCGGCTTTACCAAATTAGAATTGGCAATATGGTTGGCCCAGATGATGGTATTAACCGAAATGCCGAAATTAGCCGCGATGGTAGATAGGGTATCGTCTTTTTGGGTGCGATAAATTAACAGCCCTTTTCGAGATGTAGTAGTACTCGTTGCGGGCGAGGTATTTAAGTACGAACCCATATCGGCTAAGATGAATCCAGCGAAATCATCGGGGTGTTGGGATGCGTTCATTTCGTCAAGTAAACCGGAATCTGCGACGAAAGCGGCATCGGTCATATTTATAAGTGATGGGGTAACCGAATTCTCATCAAAACCAGTGTAGTCGGGTAATCCGGCGGGTCTCGCCGGGTTTAAAGACAATATGCCCAATATGATACCTACCACCACAAAAAGCACCGGTATAACCGGTACATATTTAACTCTTTTATTAACTTCTTTTAATATGTTAATGATAGTGCATATTGTATGAGTAAAAACCGCGAAAATCAACCGGACCTTAATCCGGAGCAAAGGGAAGCTGTCGCCCACGGCAAAGGGCCGCTTTTGATATCGGCGGGAGCCGGCAGCGGCAAGACTAGAACTCTAACCCAAAGACTCATCAAGCTGATAGAGAGCGGGGTAGGTCCGGAGAAGATTGTCGCCATAACCTTTACCAACAAGGCCGCCCAAGAAATCAGAAACAGGGTCGGAGCCCGTATTGGTGATATTGAGACCTGGCCTTTCTTGGGCACCTTCCACTCTTTGGGAGCGAAAATTCTAAGAAATGAGCATCCTCTTGTCGGACGCGGTAGAAATTTTGTTATTTACGATAACGATGACTCTATGCGAGTTATTAAGAAAGTTCTCAAGGATTTGGATATATCGGATGTCCGATTCCCCGCTCCCAAGGTACAAAAGAAAGTGTCTTTTATTAAAGACGAGTTGATAAGCCGCGATGAATTAGAGGAACCGATTAATTTCATCTTTGATGAATACGAAAGAAGACTTATGGCCCAAAACTCCTTTGACTTTGACGACCTGATAGAAAAAGTTGTGAGATTATTCCGTAAAAATGAATCAACCTTGGATAAATATCAGAATATGTTCGAATATATTTTGGTTGACGAGTTTCAGGATATAAACACTTCCCAATATGCCTTGGTGAGACTTTTGGCTCAAAATCATAAAAACCTGAACGTCGTGGGCGACGACAACCAATCCATTTATGGTTTCCGGGGAGCCGATTTCAGGAATTTCTTGAACTTCGAAAAAGATTGGCCGGAAGCCAAAATAGTCCATCTGGGGGAAAATTACCGCTCTACCAAGAATATTGTGAATGCCGCAGCCGAAGTTATTAAAAATAACAATTTGCAGCGCCCCAAAAAACTTTGGACATCAAACGATCCCGGCGAGCCGGTGAAAGTTCTTGCCGCCCAAAACGCGGAAGACGAAGCCATGCAAATAATTAGCGATATAATCGCGAATGATGACGGCAAGCCTACCGCGATTATTTACCGGACCAACGCCCAATCCCGCGCCCTGGAACAGGCCTTAAATCTCGATTCTATCCCCTATGATATCTTCGGCGGC
>Ga0209542_10008165_pt1 | contig 19642 bp, 26 predicted proteins | sample RifCSPhighO2_01_FD_184028 | JGI IMG/M metagenome (GOLD analysis project Ga0209542, IMG submission 184028) | Soil microbial communities from Rifle, Colorado - Rifle CSP2_plank highO2_0.1 (SPAdes) (version 2) | ecosystem: Environmental > Terrestrial > Deep subsurface > Rock core/Sediment ...
CCAAAGGATAATAATCCTGCCCGAAAAACAATGCATAAAATCTTCCGCCGTTACAAAATGATCCGCCTGAGACCTTAAACCCATGGACCAGAACCAGATGCCCCTCTTTACTCGCGGGGCGCATCCTCATATGCCCGATTTGGCTGGAAACAGACGCGACCACAAAATTATTTTTTAAAACTTCTCCTGCAACCGCGCTCGCCCCGATATGCCAGATTAATTTGCCTGAAAGTCCATACTTCTCAGTGAATTTTAAAAACGGAACATGAAGCATCCCGATGAGCTTCATAGGATCTTTCGGATCTTTTTTATAACATCCCGTTTCCATTGCACTTCCCCCCAATTCCACCAACTTGGGTGTTGGACACCCAAGTGAGAGTAAGATCATCTTAAAACACGCCATTCCGCATAGCTTTTGTGCCCAGAAAAGGTCATCTGATTCATACTGCGAAACGTATGGAATATCGTAAAAAAGCTTATAATTGCCGTCTTTTAATTGAGAAATTTTTCGCTCACCGTTATGTTCCAAAACTTTCCCACGGAGCCAGTAAAATAATTTTGATACGGCGTTCATATTATCTGTCAGGAATTCCAGTAAGCACTAATGCCGGGCGCAGTTGGATTGACTGGGCGATAATGCTTCCGTCAGGATTTGCGGTACCGTTTACGGAAATGCTTTTCCCGATTTCAAGATCGCTTGCGCTTCCGCTTGCCGATTTTGAGATTTCGGTTGACCCGGAGAAAAATATAATTTTTGATCCGCCCTGCCCGTCCGGCTGACGGGCATCGCGTAATTTAACCGTTACGCTTTTGTCATCTTTAGATATAATGTCGCCTACCGCGAAACTAGCGCCCGTTTGGTTCATCATTCTTCCACCGCGAAATCCCGCTCCCCCGGCATCCGCGCCGCCCGTACCGCCTATCTGGGCAAATCTCTGCTGGCGGACAGCCGACGCCGGGCTTTCCGCGTATTTCATGCCCGCATAAAATGATACTCCACCGACTACTATTGCCACTGCGATAATAATTAAAATTGTTTTTTTCATGATTTATTAAACGCTTAATAATAATTATTCATATCTTAATGCTTCTATCGGGTTCAATCCGGCGGCTCTCCGCGCGGGATAATATCCGAAAACTATTCCTATCGCCGCGGAAACTCCGAATGCCAGCGCGACCGAAGAAAGAGAAACCGAAGTAGTAATCCCGGCGAATTGCGTAACCAGGAGCGACAATGCCCAGCCAAGTAATATCCCCAGGAAACCTCCGAGAAATGTAAGCATAACGGCTTCAGCTAAAAATTGCACGCTGATATCTTTCTTTTTCGCGCCGATAGCTTTCCTGAGTCCGATTTCGCGCGTGCGCTCGGTCACCGTCGTCAGCATCATATTCATGATACCTATCCCACCCACCACAAGAGAAATGCCCGCGATGGAAGCAAGGAGCATGGTCATTGTATTTGTTATCTGGGAAGCGGTTTGCACGATATCCTGCTGATTTAAAACCTGAAAATCGGCGAGCTGGGAATTTGATATATTATGCCTTTGCAGCAAAAGATCGCTTATTTGCTGCTGGATCGTTGCCATCACATCCTGACTTCCGGCTTGAACGCTTATAGTACTTACATAATTATCGCCCGCAAGAAAACGCTGTGCGGTAGAAAGAGGAATAAAAATCATATCATCCTGGTTCCCAAAACCGGTCCCGCCCTTGGATTTTGTCATACCGATTATTTTAAAGTCCACGCGGTTGATACGGATCGTCTGTCCTATCGGGTTCGTGCCTTCCCCGAAAAGATCGTCTCTCGTGACAGGACCCAGTACCGCTACTTTAGATAAACTCCGGACGTTCTGTTCGGATACAAATGAACCCGTATCAATCTGAACATTTCGCACTTGCGGATAGGAAGCAACTGTGCCGATAACTTGCGTATTGGTGTTCTTTCCTTTTGCCGTAACCTGATATCGGCGCGATATTTCAGGGGCCACGGCTTGGGCAAGAGTAATATTTTTTTGAATAGCATCTGCGTCTTCCTGTGTAAGCGTTTGGGCGGAACCTCTTCCGGTGCTTACAGGGCCGGCCGCCGCTCCTCTTTGAGCTCCCGGCATAACCATCACTAAATTTGAACCGATGGATTGTATGCTTGCCTGAATTGTATTGGAAGCCCCCTGTCCGACCGATATCATTGCTACCACCGACCCGATGCCGATGACAATGCCCAAGATTGTAAGGCCTGATCTAGCTTTATTGGCCGAAAGAGCAATGTATGTTTCGTGAAGAATGTCTTTTGTTTTCATTTGTCCGAATTTTCGTCAATAAGCCTGCGCTTTTTTACCTTCCCGTCGTCTAAAATGCTTCCGTCGCGGACATGAATGATGCGTTCGGCGTGTTCCGCAACATACGGTTCGTGAGTTATCAAAACAATAGTGCGCCCGTGTTCCATATGAAGTTTCTGAAAAGTATCCAAAACTGTTTCGCCTGTTTTAGTGTCTAAATTACCTGTAGGTTCGTCCGCGAGGATAAGGGCCGGGTTATTCACAAGTGCGCGGGCGATGGCGACTCTTTGCATCATTCCGCCGGAAAGCTGGTTTGAATAATGATTCCAAAATTCTTCGGGAAACGCTGATACCCGCAGAGATTCTTTTGCTTTCCCTTCTCTTTCTTCTTCTGAAGCGCCGGCGTAGATCAGCGGAAGCATTACATTCCTCAAAACAGTAGTCCGTGGCAACAAATTGAATGATTGGAACACAAAACCGATCTTTTCCATGCGTATGTCCGCCAATTCGTCGTCGGAAAGTTTTGAGACATCTTTCCCGTCAAGAAAATATTGCCCTGATGTCGGCGTATCAAGGCATCCTACAATATGCATGAGCGTTGATTTGCCTGAGCCGGACGGCCCCATTATCGCAACGAATTCGCCGTCCGCTATTTTAAAAGAAACGTCCTTGAGTGCGTGAGTTTCGATTTCGCCGCTTTTGTAGGTTTTCGTAATATTTTTACATTCAATCATAGCGATTAACGTTTAGGCGCTCCGCCTCCTCCTCCTCCTCCGGTAATCCCGGGAATTCGCAATCCGCCAACTTGCGGCGTTTGTGCTTGCGCGGCGGTTTGCGTAATCGTTTGCGTTATCACTTCATCGCCCTCATTAATCCCGTCAGTAATTTCCGTAATTGTATCGCTGGAAAGCCCCTCTGCAACTTCTTTTTTCACCGGAGCGCCATTTTCAAGAACTTCAATATATGTTTGAGTTCCTTCTGATTTTATGGCCGCATTGGGCACGGTCAAAACATCCTGTTTTACGCCGGTGATAATCGCAACGGAAACGCTCATGCCGGGCTTTATGCGGTCATCCTGCGTATCAAAAGCGATTTTAACTCCGTAAGACACAACGCCTTGAGAAACCGCGCCCAAAACATCAACCTCCGCAATCTCCCCCGTGATTGTTAGACCCGCCACGGCGTCAAAAGTAAGATTGGTTTTCTCTCCGATTTTTACTTTGGCAACGTCAACCTCGTTCAATAAAATCTCCGCTATCTTTTGTCTTGCAATAATGGTCGCAATAGCAGTGCCAGCGGATGCCGAGTTCCCGTTTTTTACAGCTACATTTGTTGCGACTCCGTCAATCGGAGCGCGTATAAAATAATCAGCCAGTTTTTCCTTCGCGTCCGATAAAGCCGTTTTGCGCTGTTGGAGCGAAATTTCCTGTGATTTTAAATCCAAATCGATATTTATGAACGCATTTTTTGAATTTTTAACAGTTTGAAGTATGGAAAGCAGATTAGAAAGATGCGAATTTGTCTGCCCCGTGTAAGTATTCAGGCTAGCGATGTGGGTAACCGAAAAAGCATTGGGCTTTACCCCGCGCTCCGTCAATTTATCCTGATAAAACTGTATCAGATCGTTGGCGTTTTTTACGGCTTCAGCAATGCTTTTGGTGGTGTCATAGGCTTTGCTTATAAGCTCCTCAACAACGGCATCTTCAGAAAACCTTGAAGCCGATTTGTATTCGGCGAAAGCCTGGTCATAAGCTTTCCGTGCCGCCTGATAAGAATTATACGCGTCATCGCGGTACTTATTAGCCCTTTCGTCATACGTTTTTACGGAGTCCGCATAAAAATTATAATTTTGCTGGCTTGCGCTAAGATTTGAATCAAAAAGCACCCTCTGAAGCCCCAGCATTACTCCCGGCAGATCTAAAAATGTGTTAGAAACCGAATTAAATCCGTCGTCATACGCTTTTTTGAGATCAGCGGTTATTTTTTCTTGAGAATTAGCTAATTTAAATTTTTCGAAGGAAAGCTTTGCGGATTCTAAACTAATCTCCGCATCGCGGATAGTCCGTTCGGCATCAGCCGAATCTATCCTGGCAATCAACGCGCCTTTTTCCAAAAAATTCCCGTTTTTTACGCCGATGTAAACAACATCTCCGGAAACTTTTGATTTAACATCAACTTGGTCGGATACCGCGACCTGCCCTGACCCGCTGACGGAGACGATCAAAGTGCCTTTTTCCGCTTTCGCCGTGACGTAGCGGGTTTGCACTGCGCCGCCGTAAAAATATTTGTAGCCGTAATAAAAACCCCCCGATAGAATTAAAATATAAAAAGCAGCTAAAAATTTATGCAAAAACGCAAATGTAAGAATTTTTTTTATCATCTTGCGGGCTCGCCTCGCTTTGGCCCCGGCAAAGCGGGCATAATCCTGATAAGTTTGGCCTCAATTTGGCCGGAATCATTCGGTTCTCCTATCACAACAACGCGGTCGCCAACTTTAAGTTCCTCTGCTTTAACGGCCTCGCTGAAGCGCCTGATTGATGCGTCCGCGCCGGCCAGAACCGCTTTTTCAACGCCATCCGCTCCTTTAATGATTAAAGTCGTTCCGTCTATTTTGATGATTTCCCCGAAAACTCCGTGGGCATTTGTTAAATCATTATCAGAAAATTCTCTGAAGAATCCCCCTTTGGGGCCTCCAAAATTCCGGTGATAATTTTCCCCCCACCGGTAAGAAAAAGATGCTTTTTTAAAACCAACGGCCATGCCCGCCTTAAATGCCAAAAGAAGTAAAATGAACCCGACGGCTATCCAAAAAATACGGCGGGACGAGTAAGGCTCAAAAAATTTATTTACCCCGTTAGAAATTTTATTGACTACGTTTTGAAGCGTTTTTTTATTATTATCCATAGTATTTTGTTGATTTTAATTTTTACAGGCGATTTCTAACGTGGTGAAAATTCATAAAGCACTCTTAGGTCCTTATTAATAAGCCTGACGGATTGTGTGAAGATAAAAACGGAGGCTACGAAAAGGGCGATGCTCGCGGCAGGCATGGATTCTAAAACCGCAAACACAAAATCCTTCCAGTAGGCCATAATTATCTCCGAATCAGAAAAAGGCAAAGAAGCGAATTCCGAAAATCCGGAATTCTGCGCCCATTCATCGAACGCCTTAGAAACCGGGATAAAAACCGCGAGAGACGCGGCGGCGGCGGATATAGAGAACCAAAGCCTACGCCTTAGAGCGGCCGCGGCTTTTTCTTTTTCAATCCTTTCAATCACAACATCCAAAAGCCCCTCTCGAGGTTCCGGGGCTTTAAGATGTGAAAACAGTAGCTCGTAATCTTCCCGCACAGTATTTAATACGAATCAAGGTACGATTTTGGTGCATGCGCGTTTTTAGTCGTCGTCTTCCTCCTCCTCATCATTGTCATCAAACCTCGGGATAATTTGCCGCATTGGCGCATTTTGCTTGGTTTCTCCGGATTTCGGCGGGGATTCCGCCGGCGGTGCGGTCATGGAAGGTCCGGGGATTTCCCGACTCTCGTCCCCGCTGGATGACAGGGAAAAAAGCCTTTCCAAGGGACCAACTGCGGCAGCAACTCCCCCGGCCAAACCCAGAAATAATAATATCGCTATTATATCCGGAGCGGAGGGCATCCTCTGCTTTATTTTCGCTATAGTTTCATTTTTCGCGGCGGCCATGAACAGCAAAACATTCCGCGCCAGATACGAAAAAATATTGCCGACGATAAGAGCGAGCTCCGGAGTTGAATAAAAAGATCCTATATGAATTGACGGGGCGAATAAAAATCCGACGAGCCCCCCGTACCATATCCGCGATATTTTAGTCGGAGGGGTCGTCATAGGCTCGGTAAGCATTATGAAAGTAAAAAAAAGCAGCGGAGAATAGAACAGAGCTTTTTGGGACGCGCCTACAAGATCCCCGCTTTTGAAAAAAATAAATCCCAATATGGTCGGCACCGCTATGATCAGAAAACTTGCCGCCAAATCAAATCTCCGCAATTTTCTCAATATCAAAAGCCCCCCGACCGCTGTCAAAGGCGCGAGGTATATACTGCTCACCCACCAGCTCGCGGATTCGTTTAAGGTAACCGCGGTAAGCGCCACAGCGAACGCGGCCGGATTAAAGATGTGTTTTTTCCCAACGGCAAAAATATATTTTGAAGCCATAGCCCAAACGGACGCCCATAAGAGAAAAGAAATATTCGGCAAATAATTTTCCACCAAAGGCGGCGTGATTATCAATATCAGGATAAACGCGGTTATATAAACTGATTCGGCCCTGGGTGAGGCTCCGAAGACGCTGGCAAAAATAATATTGATAACAAGGCAGGTTAATAGAACGATGAACGCCGAAATTACAAGGGCGTACGGATTATAAGGCAATATTCCCCAGGCACTGAAGCCGACCGCAGCCAAAAAGAGAGCCGTCAAGTAGTAAAGCGTCAGCCTGTATACCGTTATCTTATTAAGAAGATCATCAATAAAATTAAGCATTGCTTTTTGCGTATTTCCCGAAACCGCTTGTCATCACGGCTACACCCTTTTTATCTATCATATATCCCTCAAAGCCTTTGAAGCTTTCTATGAATTCAATTCCTTTTTCGCGCATGGCAAACGCGGCTGTCGCGAACCTGTCGGCTTCATAAATATCCGGGCCAATGACGGTAAGGCTGACGATTTCCGTGATAGGCTCACTCCTCGCCTTCGGGTCGTAGATATGCTGTCCGCGGACATAGCTGCCGGACGTCGCCACTCCTTCGTTTTTCACGGAAACGGCTTTCACAATCTCTTTAGGATTGAACGGATTCCTTATGCCTATTTTCCAGTTTTCCCCTTCTTTGTTTTCTCCTCGGACCTGAATATCGCCCCCGGCTTCGATATAAAAATCACGGGATCCCCTGCTTTCCAGTATTTTTGCCGCGTTATATATCGCCCACCCTTTTACAATGCCTGAAGGGTCATATTTTCCGTCCGGGGCAGTAATGTCAAAATATCCGCCGGTTTTTACTTTAGTTTCCTCCGATAAAGCAAAAACGGTTTTCATGTCCTCGCTCCAGCCGGCTTTTTCAAGCTCCCCGTTATTGACGCGCGTTATCTCGCTCGTACTTTTATATGTGCTAAATTTTTCGTCTATATATCCAAAATAAGAAAACACCTCATCAATGTTCTGTTGGCGGGCGGTTTCTCCGACTACCTCAACCGTAACGGGCATGCCCATTAAAATCCTTGTTTCTTTCATGGTATCAGTTTTTAGCCTGCGTAAGTGCGTCGCCAAGCGATTCTATGAATGCCTGGCTTGTCAATGTGGCGCCGGAAACGATATCAACCCGGGCGCTTTGCGCCCGGATAGCTTCCGCGGTCAAAAGCGGCATCGCCCTTCCGTTGATTTCAATGGATTTTTTCCGGTCGCTGGGATGGTCCAAAAACTGGACGCCGGCGATCTTTCCGTCCCTGATGACGGTGCGTGCCTGAACGTTACCGTAGTAAGCATCGGCGACTAATCCGGTGAAATCGCCGTCTTTGAACATTTTCGGGGCCATCATTCCCGGCATCCCGGTTGGAGTTATGGTTATTTGCCTGTTCTTATCCGCGGGGGGCGGCAAAATATTCAAATTTTCAGTGCGCGCGCGCTGAAACATGACATAGAATGAAAATGTCAAAATTAAAGAAAATGACAATAAAAATTTTTTCATGACCCTGAAAGCAAATCTTTAAGCATAAAAAGCGCCCGGCGATGGCGCGATTTGACGGTATTTAAAGGCTCCTCAAGAGACTCGGCTATTTCCCGGAAAGTAAAATGGTCGTTATAATGCAAAAAAAGCACCATGCGGTATTCCGCCGGTATCTTCTCCATAGCCAGAGAAAGAATGTCTCCGAGTTCGCGCCGTGAAAAAAGTTCCTCCGGCAAAGGTTCGGGATCGGGCATAGATTCCAGAATAGAATTATAGCTTTCTCCGTCTTCTCCGCCAAAGGTGGATCCGCCGCTGGCGGAAAATCTTGAAAGCGGGATTGATTTTTTCTTCTTTAAAAAATCAATCGCTGCGTTTTTCGCAATCGCGAATGTCCAGGTTTTGAAGCTTTTTCCGCGGTCGTACTTTTTTAAATTCTTCCAGACGCGGACGAACGTTTCCTGCGTGAGGTCTTCCGCTTCTTCCCTGCTGCCGACATACCTGAAAAGGAAGCTATGGACGGGCTTCAAATACCGGCTTACCAAAAGAGAGAATTCTTTTTCATCCATGGTCAGTTGATCTTCAGCATTTCAACCTCAAAAATCAAAGTGGCGCCAGGAGGTATCACCCCGCCGGCTCCGGCGTCACCGTAGGCGAGGTCGGGAGGAATCGTAAGTTTTCTTTTTTCGCCTACTTTCATTCCGACAAGTCCCTGATCCCAGCCTTTAATGACAAGGCCGGCGCCTAATTTAAATGAGAACGGCTGGCCTCTGTCCAAACTGGAATCAAATTTTTTCCCGTCGGTCAGTGTACCCGTATAGTGGACGGATACCGTGTCCCCCGTTTTCGTCCCGGTCCCGGTGCCTTCTTTGAGAACCTCAATTTGCAGGCCCTTCGCTTCTTCCTTTTTTGCGGGCTCACCAACTACTCCGGGCTCCGGCATTTTATTTGTTTCGCTTCTATAATCAAACATAAAATAAAGTCCCGCAACCGCAATAACCGCTAAAATTATAATAATTACCATTTTTGTGGACATAATTTTAATTATACCAAATTCTAGCATGCCCGCGCTATTTATTCCAGCATTTTTTGGACCACTTCCAGGGCGCGGTACCGTATCTCCGGTAAAGCTCAAGCGCCATGGCCTCATTCCCGTCTTCCGTGTAAATATCATGCCCAAGTTCCTTTGCGAGCTCTTCCCAATAAAGAACGTTAATCTGATAACGGCCGATATCGTATTTATTGCGCCCTTTGAGGATTTGCCCATCATCATCAAACTGCCTGTCCCGCGACTCGCAGGCGGCAATTTTCGCCATGATCTCCGGCATCTCCGGTTTTTGCACAGGACCTTTGGGAATCGCAAAAATAGACCCCGAGGCTGACGGCGAGGCTGGCCCGCCTAGACTCGGCGAGGCTGGCCAGCCTAGACTCGGCGAGGCTGGCCCTTGTTCGTGGGCTATATGCGGAAATAAAAAAATGGCCGCAACTAAGGCTAAAATGGCTAAATTCATGGTAATTATAGTGATTTATAGTAATTTTGGAACGAAAAAATCGCCTGTAAGGGCGACGTTTCCGTTATGCACTAGAGTGTAGCATGCCCACCGAAAAAGTCAATTTTAGAATCAATATCCGGCGAACCGGCCGATTGAAGCGGTCTCGCGGAGATTCGCGATAAGCGCATCAGCTTCCGTAGCTAATTTTTGCTGGCGCAACTGATTTCCAGCGCTCTTCCGGAAATCCGCCTCCTGACCTTTCGGCGGTGTCAGCTTGTTGTCCGCGATATACGCGTCTATATCCGCCTCGGAAACCTGGGCCTTATCCGCAAGCATTTTTTCCAGCTTTTTCTGGGAAATTATCTGGGTTATCAAATCTTCTTTTGTCATGCTTCTCATAGCAAGGGCCTGATCCAGCGTCGTACCCTGGGCTTTAACCTGCTCTTCTATGTTTTTTAAAACGGCGTCTATTTCTTCCTGCGACACCGAAATGCCCCTCCTTTGGGCCTCGCCTTCAAACAATTTTTCGGTAATGAGGCCGTCAAGAACCGCCTTCCCGGATTGTTTTTCAAGCGAGCGGATAATTGACAGACGACTGATAAATGAGCCGTTCACCGTAGCCGCGATAAAAAGCCCCCTATATATGAAGGCAAGCGAAGCGATAATCACTACGGCTAAAACCGAAACTGACTTTAAATTGATAACTTTTCTGCTGAAAACTAACTTTAAATAATTATTCATAAGTATTAGTATAGTACTAGCCGGAAAACAGCGCAAGACATGGTGCTTGAAACGCCAGGAGATATAGTGTATAATTCTCAATATGGAAAATAATCTTACAAAAAAGGAAAGGCGCGAATTAAAGCGCGCGGGGAAAGAAAGCGAGCTGGGCAAAGCCCGCCAAAAATCCCTGCTAAAAAAGGTTGTCTTGTGGTCTTCGGCGGCGGTGCTCCTCGGCGGAGGCGTTTTCGGAGCCATAAAACTTGCTTCCAGCGTCCCGGCTGAAACATCTTCAATTCTCGCGAGCGCGGTATCACCGACTGATTGGACGAAGGGAAATTCCTCCTCAAAAGTCATTCTGGTTGAATACAGTGATTTTCAATGCCCCGCCTGCGCGGCATACTACCCCATGTTAAAAGAGCTTAATAAAAATTTCGGGGATAAAATCCAGTTCGTATACAGACACTTCCCTCTGCCCAGCCACAAAAACTCCCGCCCCGCGTCCTACGCGGCTGAAGCGGCCGGAAAACAGGGAAAATTCTGGGAAATACACGACCTGATCTTTGAGAATCAGCAATCGTGGTCCGGAAAGAGCAACCCCGAGGAAAATTTTACCGCCTACGCCAAGACCCTCGGATTAGGCATGGATAAATTCCAAGCCGACGTTAATTCCAAAGAAGTAAAAGAAAAAGTTGATAACGATTATCAAAGCGGTCTGCAATCGGTTGTTACTTACACCCCGACTTTCTTCTTGAACGGAGAAAAAATCCAAAACCCGAGAAATTATGATGAATTTAAAGCTCTCATTGAAAAAACTCTCGGCTCTAATCTCTAAACACGCGGGGTGGATATTCGCGGTGTTCGCCCTCATCGGTTTTTTGGACGCGTCGTACCTTACCGCCAACCATTATTTGGGTGCTTCGCTGGTTTGTCCCATTTTCGGGGACTGCGAAAAAGTGACTGCAAGCCAGTACTCGGCCATCGGGGGCATCCCCGTAGCATTATTTGGCGCGGTATATTACATTTTTATTTTTCTTCTGGTTATCTGGTATCTTGATTCAAAAAAAGAGAGTATTTTATATTTCATCGCCCGTGCCACCGCGGTCGGTTTTTTGGCCTCGGTTTGGTTCCTTTATCTCCAGTTATTCGTCATTTTGGCGCTCTGCCTCTATTGCATAATTTCAGCTATTACCTCAACCCTGCTTTTTATCGCGGGTCTCATTGTATTAAAATCTAGAGAAAAAGACTTCTAAGAATCGCCGCGCGATCACGGCAAAATATGATAGGATTATATATATGGATTTAGGCGGGATTTTACTGCCGATTTTGGCGCTTACGCTGGGCGTTGCCACAAGCGTTTATTTTACGGTTTTATGGTGGCAATGTCGCGGCAGTAGCGAGCATGCGAAAGGTCTTTTATTCTGGGCTATCGGATTATTTTTAATGTTTTGGTTTCAGGTGCCAGCTATACTTATCGGCTTCGGGAAAACTATTACAGTCACGGATTTTAATTTTTTCTTCGCGCTGACTTTTCCGATAACTTTTCTGGCTTTGATACTTTTCTATTTCGGTATTCTTAGGATATCGTGGGTCAGTCTGAGCATGAAAAGCAAAAATTTGTTTTTCGGATGGTTGGGTCTGGCAATATTCTTTTTTTCATACCAGTTCATAGTTAACAAAGGCATCATTTCCACTTATTTGTTACCGCTTGGCGGTAATATTTTGTTTTATCTGCCGATCCGCTTAATAATTGTGTTTGCGGTAATCAAACTTCTTTCTCAGCCGGGTATCCGTACGCCGTCAGGAATTTTCGGTGTCATATGTATTTTAGGCGAAATGGCGCTCGGCGCCGCCAGAAATATTTTCGTTATCAAAAACGTCCTTCGATACCCTCCTCAATTTTGGTATATAGTTCTTTCGGGCTCTAAATTCTTTTTCACTACGCAAACTTTAAGCGTGATTCTTTTGACTCTCGGTTTTTTCTTTTTGCACCGCGCGTTTCACCGCCAATTAAAAAGCATTTAATTTGGGCTCTTTTCCCTCCTGAAAAATTTCGCAAGATTGTAAATAATTACCGTGCCGCGCCGAGAAGAAACACGGCAAGGTTTTTCAGAACGCCCAGGGATATTCTATAAATTATACGAAGTATGGTTGACATAGCTGATATTTTATGATATCATCAAATTAGAATTTTTGAAAGGAACGGGAGGGAAAGATGCTGAAAAGCGATGTTTTTGAGCGGAGCGGGACTGATACGATGGCAAGAAGCACATTCTATTTGATTATGGGATGTATTCTGGTTTACGGCTTTGTCGCGACATATTTTGTCTCCGGAATGATGGCGGACTGGAGACCCGGCGTATTAGCAGTTTTGCTTGTCGGCCTCGGATTGCCTTTTTTGGGAATTTACATGAGTACGAGCGATAACCCCGCGGTTTCGTTTGTCGGTTTCAATTTGGTAGTAATCCCTTTCGGGGCGCTCTTGGGACCCGTTCTGGCGGACTACGAACTCGCAAAACCCGGAATAGTATCTGAAGCGGCGTCGCTTACCGGAATGGTCACCGCGGTCATGGCAGTTTCGGGGCTTTTATTTCCGAATTTCTACAGATCCATAGGAGGCGCGCTTTTCGGGGCGCTTTCCGCTTTGCTTATCGTGATGCTAGCATCGTTTTTTATTCCTTCGCTCATGGGATTCACCGTAATCCATTACGCGGCTGCCGGACTCTTCGCGCTTTATATCGGATACGATATGTGGCGGGCTAGCGAAATCCCCGCGACGCTTGATAACGCGGTTGACGTCTGCGTCGCCCTCTATCTGGATATTCTCAATCTTTTCCTCTGGATACTCCGTATCCTCGGGAACAGCAAAGATTAGTAAAAAAGTCATTTGCTATTCGCCCAAAAAGCCTCCGGCTCTTGCCGAAGGCTTTTTTATTCGTAAATTAATTCTAATTGCTTATTCTTTACCGAAACGAGATAAATCTTTTCTTCCAGGCCTTGAGAAAATTCTCCGCGGAAATTTCTTTGCCTCCGGACTCCGCGGCCGGGTCGTTATAAAAAACCGCGTCTCCCGAAACGCCCGCAATAACCGCGAGATGCGGGATGGGATTTAACGGTTCAAATTTATAGCGGACGGACGCGATAACCAGCCCTTTTTTAAGAAATTCTTTCAGTTTTTCAAAAGCCTCATCCGCGCCCAAGTTTGAAAGATCAACCGCTTCGCCTTCAAGGCCGTATCTTCTTGCAAGGGATATCAGCCCCTGATGAGACCAGCCGGCGCCGTTAACATAAGCTCCGGCCGCGATGCCTTGTTTAAGCAAAATATCCGGGGAGGGAGAGGCTCCCCCGGGCTTATAAAAATCAATAACCATTGCGAGACTTGCGATTCCACAGCCCAGTTTCTGCCATTCAGCCGAATGAATATCCCGGAATTGCGAATAAAACGGGACTTCCGGAATAACTACCCGCGCCGGAATGTCAACTGGCGCCGCAACAGGGGCGGTGCTGATCAATAAACTTAATAAAAAATTAATATACGAAGCCACGCCCCACCGTACAATATTTTTGTAGATATTTCAAGGACTTAAGATATTCTTTCTAATCGCGGACTACCACCTCTGCCCCAACTTCGGTCCAGGTATAAAGCTTATAGGCTTCCGCAAGCGGAAGATTGACGCACCCATTGGAAGCCGGTTTTCCGAAATTTTCATGCCAGTAAGTACCGTGAATTGCCGCGCCCTGCTCGGTAAAATACAAATCCCACGGTACGCCAGGAAGATCGTATTCTTTAACGGAAATTCCCGGTATCGGCCCCTGCATATAACGGCTCGGGGTTTTTTTGAAAATAGTGAATGTTCCGCGCGGAGTGGGAGTTAATTCCAATCCCGTTGATATCTTCGTTTCCATAAATAATTTTTCGCCGTCATACGCGTAAAGCATCTGCTCGGACCGGTCTATAATAATTTTTTGCGCGCTCAAGGTTTCGCCGGTTAAGTTGCGGTTGCCTTCGTCAAGCAATATATCCACGTAATCAGCGACGACGTACCAATCGCCGGTCACGCGCTCTGGGTAGCGGAGCCATTCGTCAAAAACAATTTTATACCACGCGCGGCCGTCTCTCTCCACTTTTCCGCCGACTTTAAGCACGATGCCCCGGCGGAGCCTGGCCACAACGGGAAAATCTTCTCCCGGACCGGAGCGGGCATTCAGGCATTCTCCGGTAAAATAAGGGCCGCACCCTTCGGTAACTTCTATATATTCAAAAAGCACCTTTTCAACGGGGAAAATGAAGGTTTTGTTGCTATTTAGAGGAATAATTACCACCACCTCCTCGCTTTTGAGGTATTTTTTTTCGGGCTCTTGCGGATAAGGCTGTGGCCAGGTAGCCTTTAACCCAAATACCAGCAATACGCCTAAAATAACGGCAATAACGGCTATTAATATGCCTACCACCCTACGGTGATGTTCAATTGGCACGTTCATATATACCTTATATTACCACTTTTTCTTTTTATTTGCCTTTCTTGAAAAGGCGGGAAAGTAATTTTTCCTTCGGAACGCTGAACATCATTCCGATAAGGCCGGCTATTTCATCTTCTCCTGCTTCCCGCGCTTTTTGAACAAATTCTTTTTTATCAGCGACTTTTTCGGCAAATTCTTTTCTTAATTTTTCAGCTTCGTCGCAAAGCTTGTCATAAGGCTCCCTGTACTCAGGAAGATTGGCGAACGATTCCGCGAACGTGTCAAAACTGCCCCCATGCATTTTAGGATACTCCTCCCGACGATCAATCGCTCTGGAGAGCGCCTTTGCAAGCGCCAAATTCTCCTCAAATGACTGTTCTTTTACTTCTACGTTTATTTCTGTGTTTTCCATACCTTATATATTAGCGGATTTCAGCCACCCCTGCAATAGCCCTGCGACTCTTTTTTCACCGCCCGCAAAGCCATGCGTAACACCTGGGATAATTTTTACCGAACTCTTGGAATTAATATATTTTCCAAACCACGCGGCGATGTTTTTTGCCGGGCGGTCGCCATATTCATCCTTCTCCGCGAGCATTATAAGCATTGGCAATTTTATCTTTTTTAAAACAAACGAATTTTTCTTGGGTTGGGCATAGCTGAATATTTCCTCCGCGCTATCCGGCGTATAAAGGCTCAAAAAACGCTGGGCATCTATGACATCTCCGCAAATATTACGAGACATCAAGTCATGCTTTTTTCCGGCCCTCGCCATTCCTATTGCGATTTTTACGGCGCGGTTAAGTTTGCCGTTTTTGTCGGCCATCACAGCGATTGAGTAATCGCTCATGGGAGCGAGGAGAATAAGTCCTTTAACCCTCCTGTCGCTTTTCTTGCTTCCGTAATAAACGGACTTCTGGCATCCTGTTGAATGCCCCGCGAGATAGATTTCTTTTACTCCTTGCTTTTTGGCGAAATTGACCGCGCCCTGAATGTCGTCCGCGCAATCGGTAAAAACTTCATGCGCCTGCCCCGCCAAAATAGAAACGTGGCTTTTTTTGACACCCACAAGCTTCCGTAATTTGGCTATTTTATCATGTCCGCGGTTACTGAAAGTCATGACCGCGGTTTTTTTATCAACCCATGGCCGGACTAATTGATGCTGGCTGAAAGCCGAACTTCCGAGTCCGTGGATGAAAATTATCACGCGCTCTGCGCGCGAAGCGCCAAACCAAAGCCCCCCGAGCACATATTTTTTCGGCGTGATTATTTCTACCGCAAAACAAGGTTTCATATCATTTTTTGATTAGTTTTAGCTTTTTCCATCGGGGCCAGGTTTTAATCTCCGCTTCGCGTTTTAAGGCTTTACTTCTTGTCGTGTGTTTTTCCGCGTACAGTATTTTTTTTACCGCGTGGGCATTTGTATAGTGCCCGCCTTTTTTATCCCTATGCTCCCTGAACCGCCTTTCCAGGTCATTTGTAATGCCGGTGTAAAAACTATTATCCCCGCATAAAAGTATATAAACGTAATACATAACGAAGTGCTGACTGCCCCAGTCTGGAATCACCAGAAGCAAGGCCGTTAAAGGATTATTTGGACCCTTTCAGGATACCAAATTGAGGCATCCTAGTCAGGCCTCAGTAGACAAAGTAGACACTATAAAAAGGGGCGGAAAAGTGTCTATCGGAAACCATTATTTTTCTGGATTATCTTGACCATATGTGACTAAAGAATGTCGGCGAGTTCTTGTTGCTCGTCCTCGTCAAATTCTTCGGGATCAAGCCCCTCTCTCTCCAATTTTTCTTTTATCTCTTTTTGCCGCTCTTTTTCTTCGTCCATAAACTTTAAAATTTAATTAGCTCCTATCTTGAGATAACTTTTTCGCTCGTTCCTCCGCCTCATTCATCGAGGCCTCAACTTCTGTTCGAATTACTTCATCAATGCGTTCTAAGGAATCAAGGTTTCTGGAAAATTGTTTTTGTTCCTCTTTGTTACGAAAATATTTAAATTTAGTTCCCTCGTGTTTCCATAAAAACCAGTAGCCGCGCTTTCTGCGCAAATGCTCATTATAGATTTTAATTTGTGTCATTATCTCAATACCTTGCTTCATAAATCTTGCAATGAAATCGTCGATAGCATTGGCAAATAATACAAGGTTTGCCGAGTACTCCGCTCTTTGTTGAGCTGGATTTGGATTGGCGTTTTGTTTCATTAAAATAATGTGCAGTTCGTTTTTTCGCTGCAATTCGGCAAAATCGTTTTTCAAGCTAATTACAGTTTCATTTGTCTCCTTAATTCCGGCATCAGCCCATAAAAGTTTATTGTGCAGGTAATAGCTTTTCACTTTGAAATTCGGCGCTTCTATATCTCTGTAGATTTCTCGTACCGTTGGATAATTGATACTTTCGAGGGAGAACTGGCGAGGGTCTGTTGCGGCTCTTATTTGAACCACCAGATTATTTAATCTCGAAACAAAATAAAGTAGTTTTTGTCGAGTTTTATAGGTATCTTCTAAGCTTCGGGTAATTCCGACCTCTATCCGTCGTAAGAATTCTTTACGCCCCCTCTTGTTTTCAACTATAGATTTTATCCAAAAAACCGATTGCGGAAAGAAGGACGGCAAGAAAGGGGCCGAGGGCGGCGCCTATCAATGTCTGCCATGTATCTAAAAATTTTATAAGTGCTTCCATAAACTTAGCCTATTTTTAATTTAAGATTAAATTTATTTTGATACTGAAACTCATGTAGTTTTTCTATAAAGTTTATTTTCTTTTCTGCAAAAATACTTTTATCTGGCATGAGGAATTCTTTTATCTTTTTATCCAGCCATATAGAAAATTTTTCGCAGGAAAATAAAACCAGAAAGAACAACAAAACCAAAGACGGATTTGATAATGAGAAATCTCCAAATGCCCATAGGTGGCCGAGGAAGATTGCTGACGGAAAAGTTATCAAAAGAATAGCAAACAGAATATTCTTTGAAATATAGAAGTACTTGAAGAATGGCTCTATATTCTTTTTCTCGTCTTTCGGCGGTGGAATTTCACCCTTACCGTAATGATATTTATCAATCGCTGTTTGAACGCGTTCATAATGAGCATCAGATAACCAAAACAAAAACTTTAAAACCCCATTAGCAAGTTCGTTCCGGATACGCTTGAAAAAGAGTCTATCTGAAAGATGATTTGCCGCCAAAATCTCCACAAAATCATTCATTGTAAAACTCTTACCCGTTGGTTGGTGAATAATTCTCTTGGATGAGCTGTCGAATCCAAATTCGCTACCATCTGAGAAAAAATTTGTAACTTTTTTCTTGTACTCCTGCCCATCGGTGATAACATAATCAACTGTTTCATCCCTTTTCTGGGGCTTAGTCATATCCACTCCATAGAAAAATCCGCGATCAAGATTAGCGATTTTAATGAACATTCGTCTCCCGTCTTTGTAATATTGGGTGTCTTTTGGATAGAAGCGGATCAAGGAAAAGCCCATTTCATTTTGAAATGGTGTGATTGCTTCATCGGAATCTTGGCGCGTATAGAGTTTTGCAAATTCTTCTCCATTCATAACTATTTATCGCCCTCAACAACTTTAATCTCCTCCGGGGTGAGGGCGTAGAGTTTATAGACGAGCTGGTCAATTTGTTTTTCGTAGTCGCGGACTTTTGCTTGTTTGGCGGAGTTTTCTAAATAATCTTTGTTTTTGGTAATGGCAAGGATTTTTTCAACAAAATCAACAAATACTTGTTGGTCTTTGGAAGGAACATCTGCTATCGGAAGTTTCCGAAAATCGTCCGGATAAAAATAGTTCTGCAAGCGGTGGCGACGAATACCATTCAGAAAGTAATTTGCGAACTTTGAATTGAGAATTGCAAGCAAATATTTGAGATCGAATTTGGTAGAAATTTTCTCTAATTCTGTACGGGGAAGTGAATTAAACTTTTTGAGCGACCCTGAAATACTTTTATTTTCTACGCCTTTCAGGTCAACAAATCTCGCAATAACAACGATGCTATGGTTACAAACAACGCCAGAATCGTCATATGTGCCTCCGGTCATCGTGCCTCTCAATAATTTTGGGTTTTCGTATAGTTCGGGAAAGGTTGGGCGAACCAGTTTTTTGGGTACGCGATCCGTTCCCCATTCGAGATATAGAATATTGTTAATGCGATAATAATCCAAATTTTTACCCTCAATGTACTTCACTGGATGTTTTTTGTCTTTTACATCGGAAACGAGATCATCGCGGGTAAATTCTCCTCGCCAAAATCTTTCATCACTATTCGGACGCAAGCCGTAACTTAAATAACATATATCGCCCAAAGAAATAGTTTTAATTGTTGATTTGAATGAGTTGGTAGAAAGTTTAAAAGCTTCTTTCCCTAATGACTTAAATTCAACAATCGGCGTTATCTCTTGTCGTATGATGTGATTAAATTCACCTTGATGAACAGTTTTTCTCACATTCGGGTTTATGATTTGCCTTGATATACCAAATACCACCGGAACCACACCAGCTTCAAAAACTTTTGTATCATCGCTGAAATAATCAATATACTCGACGGCATAGTTTTTTTGGATAAATTCCAGAAGCCGAAAAGCAAATTTGGAAGTGAGTAAAGAATTGGAGGTGATATAACTTAAGTTGCCTGAATCACCCAAGAGCTTTAATCCACGCTCAATAAAGGGTAAAAATAAATCCCATTTTTCATAAAGTGTCTCGTAAAGTTTGCTCTGCATAATTGCCTCGCGCTGGGCTTTAAATTCGGGGCTGTCGGCACGAACATACGGCGGATTAGCGATCATTACATCGAACCCGCCTTTTTCCTCAAAGACATCAATAAATTCCAGTTTCCAGATAAAGAATGGTTTTTCTTTTTTGGGATTATGCAAGCTCTCAAGGGCCTTTTGGATATTTGAACTACTGCCGAGCCATTTACTGAAACCGGATAAATACTGATTGCGGCTTTTTTCATCAAGCATATTTGCTCTTGATTCGG
>Ga0209542_10008166_pt1 | contig 19640 bp, 19 predicted proteins | sample RifCSPhighO2_01_FD_184028 | JGI IMG/M metagenome (GOLD analysis project Ga0209542, IMG submission 184028) | Soil microbial communities from Rifle, Colorado - Rifle CSP2_plank highO2_0.1 (SPAdes) (version 2) | ecosystem: Environmental > Terrestrial > Deep subsurface > Rock core/Sediment ...
AGAGTTTTGCAAACCTGCTTCCGATGCCCACAAATCGCCTTGCAATGTTGCGCAGTGTTTGCGCGGGCAGCGGGGCAAAGGGTATTTTTAGTTCGCTCATGTGAAATCAGGTTTTTTGTTCTCTTCCATTAATTTAATTATTTCATTTTTATCAATATAATATTTGGCCATAACTTTGCCCACATCATTTAAGCTGCGCAATTCATTCCCCACCATCCAATCAAGTATTTTCTCTTTAGAGCGCAGCTCTTTGTGAATTTCATCATAAGTAAGGCCAGTGTGCATTGAGAGCTCATCAAAGAGGCGGATACTTTCAGAATCCTTTTCAATGCTATCATCAGCTGCCCTCCACCTATAGAGCGTATTTGCTTTCAACGTCTCTTCATTTCCGCGTTTTTCTGGGATGAACTCCGCAACCTGCAAAACCCTTCTGACCCCAAGCCTTCTATTTCTAAACATTACAACATTTAGGTGCACCGAATCCAGAACTGTCGGAGGGATATCTATTGGGGGATTTGTAAACCTGCGGATGGTTTCCTCAGCTGTATTTGCATGGAATGTAGTGTATACACTGTGCCCAGTGTGCATTGCCTCAAACATCACTTCAGCTTCGCTCTGCCTTCTTGTTTCGCCTACAATTATCCTATCCGGGCGTTGCCTTAGGGAATTCACAAGCAAATCAATCATCGCAACGCCTCCCTTGCCTTCAGCATTAGGTTCGCGTGTTGTCATGGGGACCCAGTGCAAAAAATCCGGAATTGATAATTCTCTTGTATCTTCAATAGTAATGATACGGTGATTTGGCTGGATAAATGGCAAGCACACGTTCATAAAACTGGTTTTTCCAGATGCAGTTCCACCTGAGAGTATCATGTTCATTTCGTACTGGATGCACATCCAGACGAGTGCCATCACTTCGCTTGTTGTTGTTTTGTTTTTTATTAGATCAGTAACCGTCCAAGGGTCCCTTCTAAACCTTCTAATAGTAATTGTGTTGCCTTTTCCGCTTACCGGAAAAAGCGTTGCATTGGCACGGTCACCGCTGACAAGGTGTGTGTCTAGCAGCGGGTTTAGGATTGTTATCTGCTTGCCGCTTCTTCTTGCAATAATATTTGCAAAGTTTTGGATCTGCTCCTCACTATCCGCCCAAACATTGGTGCGCAGCCATCCAAACTCCTTATGATACACCCACACCGGTTCTTGGGCATGGTTTATCACAATCTCTTCAAGGTTCCCATCGGCTAGCAAAAGTTCGATTTTCCCAAGCCCGAGCATTTCTGTTAGTAGAATTCCAACAAGTGAATTTTTTGTATAATCATCTGCTTGCGGGAGCTCTTTTTTTAGCATCACCAGCGCTTTTGAGCGGAATTGCTCTTTTAGCACCCCTATAAATTTTGAGTCAAGGAACTTTTCGGCTTTAATGCTCGAATCCATTATTATTTCGTGCTTGAGATTATCAAGTAGCGCCTTTGTGCCTGTGCCGTACTCAGGGATATCAAGAACATAGCTGCGCACAAACTGCCCGTCAGCATAAATTATTTTGACGCCAAGCTTTATTCCTTCAGACTCTATTTCATACTCTTTTAAGAGCCTCTCAACCACCCTTACCACCCTGCATTTTTTTCTTTATTTTCTCAAGCTCCATTTTTTGCCTATACTCTAGCGTTTGTGCAAGCGCGTCCCCAAACGGCGGGTATACAACCTCTATTAATTTTTCCTGTTGGAGTATCCTGCAGCACTCCTCGACTTTATCCATGCTGATTGAGAGCTCTTTTGCAATGTCAGTAAATTTCATCCTCCCCTTTTGCACAAGAAGGGTTATGAGCTTGTCAAAATCAGTTACAATCCGGTGCTTTTTGATTTCCGTTGCAATCCCGACTACCTCTTCAACCTGTTTTGCATTCTCGGTTACCGGGAGTGCTGTTTGTATTTTTTCCGGTTTTATTTTTGCATTCGCATCCCTTTCAAGTTCTATTAAATTTATGAGCCTTCCAATTGATTCGAGAACATTGCTTGTATTCACTTTGCCGAACTTTTCCTCCAACTCCTTTTCCGGGATTTTGTATTTTTCCATCAGAAGGTCAACTTTTGCCTCAAGTTCTACCAGTTTCCCTTCATTTATTTTTCCGGCAGCTTTCTGCTCTAAAAAAGCATTTATTTTTTTAGAATCACTTATCTGCGGAAAACTCTTTTCGATTTTTTCAGCTTCTTCTTTGTGCTCTTCAACTCGCTGCTGCTCAACTTTTTTCTGCGGCATTGCAGAACTGACCTGCCGATCTGGGGCCATTTGATCAGAAGGCACAGGGATTTGTGGCTTCTCATAAACTTCTTTTACTTCTTTTTGCACGGATTTTTTGGTATTTTTTGCATATGAAATTTTTTGCGGCACCTCTTCAAATACATTCTCCGTTGTTTTTGTTTGGGAATATTTCACCTGCTGTTGTGGGACCTCGTATATTTCTACCGGTCTTGGTTGTGATCTTTTGGTTCTCTGTTCTTGAATTTCCTGTAAATATTTTGAAGTGCGTGGTATTTTTTTTGCAATTGATGATAGCGCAATGGCTCTTCGCGGAGTTGATCGCTGCGCTATTGCAATTTTTTCAAGAGTTCCGGGTTCTCTTGCTAGAAGGGATCTCAAATTTTTTTCGCGCGAGAGCTTTTCAAGATTTATCGGTGATTTTAGCGGCAGTTGCAATGTAGCGCTTTTGAGTTCACTCTTCTGGCTCAATAAGCCTTTTTTATGAATATTTAGTAAAGAGAGATTTTCGCGATGCTGCTGCATTCTTGCCTTAAATTCCCGTTCGTTTATTTTCTTTTGTGCAAGGTTTTTCTGCAAACCCTTCATCAAGGATTTGGTCCCACTTATCTGCTCTTCTATATCGCTATCTTGCGTAATTATCCTATTGTAAATATTTTTTACATTTGTGAGGGCTTTTTTTGGGTTCATTTGCCTCTCTTTAACTTTTTTGCGAAGTGTTAGGACTTCCCGCTCAAGCCTATGCAGGGTCGTTTTGAGCTTCTTGATGTCCCTGCCACCTTCTTTTTTTGCCCTTTTGTGATGTTTTTTGGGATTTCTAATCTGCTCTATTTTAGCTACCACTATCTGCTGCTCCTTGCCTTTTTCCGGCTCTTTTGCTGTAGGGGACTGCTCTTTTTGCCCAGCTATCTTATCTGTAGATATTGTTTGGGCAGGTTTTGTCGAATCGGGCTTTTTTTTGCCTAAAATGCCGCCTAAGGTGCGTATTATAGTGCGTAGAAGGCTCATGTGAACCAGTAATTTGAACGCTTTCCGGATTTATATAGTGAGCGCCCTAGCTAATAGTGATACTTTGCACTTCACTATATGGGCTCTCATTGTTAAATTCGTCCACAGCGCTTATTACAAAAAAGTGGCTCCCTTTTTCAAGGGACTGGATAACTGTTGAAGTGTCATCTTTGCCATAGCTTTGATAGAATTTGTATGAAATATAGGCAGGGTTTACCGAGCTGCTCTTATAGAGCCTGTACTCGCGCGCTTCACTAACCTGCGACCAGCTAATTATCGCATCATCCCCTTCAGCAAACACCTGCTGCAAAACCGGGGCTGTGGGAGGAGGCAGGTCTTTTAGAGATTGAATGTTCCCGACAAATTCAGAGGTTTTTTGTTCGTTTTCATTTAGCGCAAATACAAAAATTTTCACTTCAAAAACTCCCGCATCTAATGATGCCGGGATATAGATTGAAAAATTCCCATCGGTTCTACCCTCCAGTGAAAACCCCTTTTCAAATTTTTCGCTGCCCACTTGAGCAACCGCCCTATATCTTGCCCCTGCCTCTGTTGCAGATTCTGGCTTTAGAGTTAGTGTGAAATAAAACTGCTTTCCTGCTTCAACTTTTTGCGGATACGTTGCCCCTTCAATTTTTAGGGGGGATGAAAGCGGGGTGCATAACTGCCCTTCGCAAAAAAATCAATGGCCGCAGCCGCATTTTTCGCAATTATTTTCAATCACTCCCTCATTGCAATATTGCGGTTTTTCTTTGCCGCACGAACCAAATGCAATAGAATTTGCGCAAAATTTCCCGGATTGCAAAACAACAACCTTTTTTTTCGAACTCTGAATTTTTTCATCCTCATTTATGGCATACGCAAAAACAACATATACTCCTTGGGAAGGCGTGAATATCACTTGCTGCTCGCAGCTGCCTTGAGGGCAATTTATGCTCTTTTGCAAACTTCCCATTTCCACTACAATTTCACCAGCACCAGTATTTTGCGCCCTCACATTTACGGTTATGCTCTCTCCTTGGGCAATTTCTTCATTTTCCAATTCAATTTCAATGCTCCCCCGCTCGAGTGGATTTGCACTGCATCCGCAAAAAATTACCAGAAGAAAAAAAATTCCAATCAATTTTTGCATCTAATTCCACCTGCTTGCATTAAAGTATGGGTTTTGCACAAGGATGTTTGCGTCGGTGAAAAAAAAATCCTCGATTGCGGAATTGAGGTCGGTTTTTATCCGCAACTTAATGGGGGAGCCTAAAAATGAGTATTCCGGCCGATTTGTAAAATCCATGTCAAGTGAAGGTGAGGAGCACAAGCCCACACAGCTAACAGAAACACTGCTCTGCACTGAAGGGTCAAAGTGGCCGCGGATTATTTTTTGTGAAAGGGTGCAGCGCGTGCAGTTTGCATCAAGAAGCTCTATGCGAAGATAGGGCCTTGCATCAAGAGAATTAAAATCCTGGTTAAAGCACAGTGACGCGCCATTAAAATTGCATGAAATTGAATTGAAATCATGCGCTGCGGAAAGGGCGGCATTGATATCCTGCCGGACAATCGAGGCGTACGTGTAACCCTGGCACGGAAAATCAAACCTTTGCTTATTGTTGTCATTTATGTAATATTTCATGCAGTGTGGAAGGGCAGTAAATGAGAGGTTGGAATCGCTTCCTCCCCACGAAATTGGCGTGAGGGTATTTATGTCAACTTGCAGCGAATCATATTCGTTTTGGTAGTTCTGGTCCTGTAAAAAAACCCGGTAGGCATTTAGCGCGGAGAGATATGTCTCGATTTTTCCATATGCTAACGGAATGTCAGCAATGATTGTCAGGGAATTCCCATCTATTTCATAGGAAAACGGGAGTATCCTCTCATCAATTGTTTTTTCCGTAAAATTTGTGCTGAGGCGAGAGAAATTATTGAAAACATTGGAGTGCTTGTCGGACACTTTTCTGAATGCAGCGCTCTCGGTAAGGGCCTCTTGGAGCGAAACAGAATTCTTCTGCGAGGCGCTGTGGAGTGATAGAATACTCATTATCAGAAGAAATATCATCAGCGAAAACAACACCCCGCGCCTCATTAGTTACTCCTCCACACAGCATACTCAATCGCATAAATATACACCTGCGGCCCGCCGTAGCAGTTCACTGCCTTGATATTTCCTACAGGGCACTCGCTTATGGAATTGTCATCATTTATTTTGGCATATACTACCCCCTCGCTGGCAATCCTTGTCCCATTGAATGGTTCTGAGTAAGTAGTGCATTCAGGGGTTTGCTGCGAGCAGAGGCCTGGAACAGAATATGAACTCACTGCCGGCGAATTGGTATCGTTTAGGTGCAATGAGAGGGTTGTGGAATTGGCATCGAGCTCTCCGGTATTTGTCACAAGAAGATCAAGGGAAATATCATCCTTTCCCAAAACACTGCCTGCAACAACAGAGAGTGTTAGGTCCCTTGAGTAAAACGGTAATGTGACCGAATCATTGAAATCTACCGAATGCACATTCCCATCAGTCCCGTAGTAGATGAATTCGGCCCCGGGGCCCGGAAATGTGAAAGCGCTTGTTGTGCAAATGTTCTGGTTTGAGCAGGGGAAATTTAGCACATATGAGCCAAAAAACGGGTTAGTGGTGTTGATGTCTCCTGCATTGAATACAATATTGCCATCCATCACTGTCCCGTTACCGTCATCAACAACATCCGAGCCTGTAATTATCGGCACTGAAATGTTTGCATCATTTGCAAGCTCTGCAACCTTTAGGGCAATTAGCGCAAATACATCCTGCAAGGCATTTAAATCCCCCGCAAAATAATACTCGCCGCCGGTAGCATCCGCAACATCTTGTAGTTCGTCGGGGTTGACATCCCCGCCAAAACCTATCGTGTAGATTATAATGCTGCTAGAAGCTGCTGTGTTTGCAGCGGCAATTGTCTGGGCATAGGAATTGGAAGCTCCATCAGTTAGAAGCACTTGGAATTTGAGGGCGATGGGGTTATGGTTTGGGCTGTTTAGCTGGGATGTCGCATTGTTTATCCCTGCCGCGGTGTTTGTTGAGCCACTTGAAACAAGAGCCCCAATATCTGATTTGATTCCAGCCACATCAGTGCCAAGTGATTGCTCTAAAAGATTCGAATCACTATAAGAAACAAGCCCCATCTGGTCCGGGGGGAGAAACCATGAATTGAAGTCTACAAAAGTTTGCGCCGAAACCTTTGCCTGGTCAAGTTTCGGGCCGTCGTATATGTTAAATGTGGTAAGGCTTGTGCTATAGCCCGGGACAAGGAATGCCCAATTTCCATTCACATCAAGGCCGGTGTAACTGAAAGGTGTCGCATAGGATTTTGCAAACACAGGGCTAGCCGGAGTTGAGACATTTATCACCTGCAGGCTTGAGCTGTTCGCAACATATGCATTTCCATCATCATGCACTTTCACGCTGTAAGCAGTGCCCGGCGTATTATATGTCCCTATTACAGAGGCAGATGCCGGGGTTGTTATATCCACTATTTTAAGCCCGGCGCTTCCGTCCGCAACATATGCGTAGTTGCCCGAAACAAAGATGTCCTGTGCATCGCTCATGTTCACTTCTGTTACATAGCTCATGTTACTTGGGTCCGAGACGTCAACTATGTGAAGGTCATAATTGTCCCCAGAGCTATCTCTTCCAGTGAGGAATGCATATCCGGACTCTACGGCTATTTTTCGCACGGCATTAAAATTCATTTGGTCCGATTCTGAGAGTGAGGCAGGGTTTGAGACATCTATTGATATCAGCTCATCTGTGCTTGCAGTATCCAGAATGAAAATATGATTGCTTTCTATCCCACCAACATCAACTATTGTTCCCGGATCATAGTCGTCTGCAAAAGAAGGTAAAGAAGGATTGGAAACATTTACCGATACAACCCCATTTGAACTATCTGCAAGGTAGGCATGGCTGCCTGAAACAAAAACCCCCACCGCAGTCCCGGAACTGTTGTATGTTCCGCTAAGAGAAGGGTTTGCAGGGTCTGAAACATCTACTACACGAAGTCCTGCGCTTCCATCTGCAATGTATGCATACCCGCTATTATACAAGACATCATTGCCGGCAGAAATGTCCAAAAGCCCATCCCAGCTCATTGACCCGCTCCTATCCATTACAAGCATCAAATCAATCGGCTTTCTCACATCTTCAGGGACAGAAACACTAAGATTTATTGTAATGTTCTGGTCGCAAATCACAGCATTTGAAGGCGAAGCATTTATATCAAAATTCACATTGATGTCACCGGGATCAAAAAATGCATCCGAAAAAATTGCCCCGGTGGATTTTTTGTTCTGCGGCAAATAAAACGGGGGTTGCGTTTCTTCACTTAATGAAACATATGAAATATTACAATCCCCGGTTGGTTGCTTTCTCAAAAAATATTTCTTTCCAAAAAACACTTCCCTTTCAGTTGCAGAGCCTGATTTTCCCGCTATTTTATTCGAATCAGGAAAGCATGCGGAAAAATTTTGCTGCAAGGCGCAGCTCTGCGCGTCTACTGCGTAGGAAGTGACAGTTACATTTGCATCAAACCCTTGTGGCAAAAACAAAAGAATTTGGTCTTTTATTAGCTGGGCTGATTGTGTTGGCGAATTCGAATCAAGGGTTTGCACAATAAAACCGGTATTCTCGAGTGCAAAGAGGGCGTCCTCTATTATGGTGTCGCTTGCAATGTATGTGCCACCCGGTTCATCTACTAAAACCAAGAGGAAAAAGCCGCCAAGTATCATGGCAACCCCGACTGCGGCCTCTAGGGAGAATGCAAACCCCTTACTCTGTGAGCTTGTAGACTGTAAGTTTTGCAGTCGCAATCCCCCCCTTATAAGTAACAATTCTCTGAGCGTTCACTTCATTTGCGCTCCCGCCGGGCAAGAGCCCGGCATTTGAATCATCAATTCCATCAAAGCTGAAAAAGAAATCATACTCCTCAAACCCTAAAATATTTTTTAATGTGGAGTACTGTGCTGTAAAATTTGAAAATGCTGCAAGCTTTTTTTCCGAAATCTCCCTATCTTTTGTTGCAAGCCCTATAGAATTCACATCCGCAATTTGTAGAGATTCCCAATTTTGTGGCGTTCCGGAATTTTTCACAAGGCCTTCCAGAACATAATCCGCCTTAACTTTCATCTCCTGAACGCTTGCAAAATCTTGCGATGTCTTTAGCTGCTTATCAAATTCAGACGTTAGCATGCTCCATGCTATTAAAAATAAAAAAAATGCAAATGTCAAATCCAAAAGCAATGCCTGGCCTTTAGATGTTTTGAACACTAAGAACTCCTCCTACTTTTTTTATTTCAATCAGCCCAGCACTTATCTCCGAATTTATTTTCTGCCCATAAAATTCACAATAGTAATCTGAAAATTCTATAAAATTCCCGGCAATATTTGCATCATTAAAAATCTGGGTCTGCAGCCTCGCATTCCCCGATTCTGCTTGAACTAGAGATATTGCAGATGAGAGTTTTAGGCACTCTGCTTGCTGGGCACCTTCCCCCTCAATGCCCCTTGCAACCTCCTGCATATTTCCGGTTTGTAAAATTATTATTAGAAATGCAACAAAGAGTAGCGCGCCAGCTGCTATTGCCTCAATTGAAACCTGCCCGCTAGCTAACAACACTAACCACCACGTTCCCATCGGAATATTGCGCGCTAAGAGATTTCCTCCCCTTTGAAGTGGGAAGGAAAATCGGTGTGAGGTTTGCTTTTGAATAATCATAAACCTGCGTGTCCCCAGAAACCCTAGCAAGCAGCATGTTTACAGATTTTCCACTAAGTGAGAACGACTCTACCCCTTCAGGAAGGTCAATGTAGAAAAAAATCCTGCTCCCGTCGCCTAGTGAGGCTGCAATATTTGCATGCGCAACAAGCCTTGAAACCGCATCCTGGGCTTGCGTTAGCGAGGAATTTTCATTAAAAGAGAGCAATGAAAACCCAAAGATTATGCCAGCAATTGCCAGAATAAACCCGGTAATAACAACATACTCTAAAGCGAGCTGTGCGCGTGAGTTAGGTGGCATAAAAGACCAGTAATACAATGACCCCTTTCTATAAAAAACTAGTTTTGGGCTCCAACCGCAACTTTTATACGCCTTTTGAAATTATTATGTATATATGGTTATTGTTGTTGATGGAAAAGGCCTAACTCGTACCACTTCAGAAAAAGAGCTCCTGCGCGCAATATCTGCCCTTGAAAACAGCATTGCAAAGGAGAAGGATCTCAAAGCGCGAGAACAGTTAGTGCTCGAAATCTCCTCACTAAAAGAAAACCTCTCTTACATATCTGCTCCGCAGCAATATGGGCAAATTGAACCACTGCAGAGTTCAAGAACAGAGCAGGAAAAGGAGCTTTTGCGCAAATTGAAGCTGTGCAGGCTTCTAATATCCCGTTACTCGGATCTTTTAAATGAAAAAGAGGAAAAAACAGTCGGGCAGATAAAATCGCTTGTCTCAAAATCCGATCTAACAATACAATCCCTTGCCCAGTCATTTATGGGTGAAGAGTACACTTTTGAGAAAAATTACCACTCGGCAGCCGCTCTTGCATACAAATACGTTGTGGAAAATATTGAACCCGCAGATTTTGAACTCGATGTCACTTTCTGGCTTAGCGCAAAAGAAATCGCAAGCGAAAAAATCGGGGATGCTGAGGACCAGGTGGTATTTTTGTGCTCTCTACTCTTCGCGCTAGGAGATGATGATGCAGAATGCATTGTTGCAGAATTAGAAGACTCCAAAACGCACGCATTTGTAATAACACATTACAAAGGGAAATTTTTGCTGCTAGACCCTTTGCAAAAAAAACCATTCCTCGAATTTTTCGGGACAAAAAACGAAGTCCTTGAAAACTACACATTCAAAGGGAAAAAAATCGAGAGATTCCTCTACAGGTTCAACAGCTCAAAATACGAACAATACATACACTAAAATCCGCTTGCGCATTTTGCAAAATAAAATTCACAATTTTTCAATTCGTATTGCATTCTCTTTTCTTTTATATTTTTTTATAAATTTTCCAATCCCGCTTTGGCCGAGGAGTTCATTTTTCGTCCCAAAATACATCACAACCGAACTGGCATTGGCAGTCCCCCACTCAATTGATCTTCCCAAACCCTTCCCCTTTATTACTGCCCCCATAAAACCAGAACCAAAAGCATCTCCCGCGCCGGTGACATCTGCAATTTTCACATCAAACGGCTTCATGTAATATGAATTGGCCCCATCGGTTGCATATGCACCTTCTTTGCCGCATGTAATTACAACAATGCGGCAAATTTTTAGCAGCTTTAGCAAATTGCGCTGCGTATCAGTTGAACCAGTGAGCTTTAGCGCTTCGTGCGAATTCACAAGCAGGATATCGACTTTTCCAAAAATTCTCGAAATACCATCAAGTCCGAGGGCGAGCTCTTTTTGCCCGGGGTTGAGGGCGATTTTTGCCCCGATTTTTTTTGCCCTTTTTGCAATTTCGCGCAGCATTTTTCCATCAGAGTGAAGCGATGTAATATAGAACCACTTTGCCTTGAGGTTTTTTATTTTATTTTTTGAAGCGGCGAACATTTGATGGGAATTTGAATAGCACAAAATCACCCTGTCCCGCCCAAAGCCTGTGAGAATTACTGAATAGGAAGTGTGAGTGCCTTTTAGCTTGATGACATTTTTAGAATCAACCCTCTCTTTTTTCAATTCACTTAAAATCGTTTGGGCACTTTCATCATTTCCCACCGCGCACATAATCCCGGCTCGAACCCCAAGCCTTGAGAGCCCCACCGAAGTATTTGTAGCCCCGCCGCCTGTAAAATATTCCATTCCCTCTATATCGATTTTTGTTCCGGGATAGAATACGCACATATCCTTTGCAAAATTCTTGAGGGGCACATATACAAATACGTCTTCTGTAGCAGCACCAATTGAAATTACATCCAGCACAAAACCACTCTTCTAGCAAGAAAGGAATCCGTTATTAATAAATCAAGCGCCCAGAACTTTTGTAATAATTCCAGCTGCCTTATTAATTTCCTTTTCAGATACTTCTAAATTGGGGTAGAGGCAAACCCTATTGCCAAAATCACCAACAATAAGCCCATTTTCCAATAATTTTGCACAATCCCCCTGCGAGCAATCAAGCCCAATACAAAGCCCCTTTCCTTGCGCATTGAATTCAGATAGCTTTTCAAGAAGATATTTGCCGCTCTTTTTTGATTTTTCCACTAGCCCCTTATTTTGGATATATTCAACATTTGCAATAGCAGCAGCAGTACTAATAGGGTGCCAGCCAAATGTTGAGTAATTGCTAAAATTAAAATCCATCCCTTTTGCAATTTCAGATTTTGCGATAGCAGATCCAATTGCTGCGTGGCCTGAACTAAATCCTTTTGCAATTGTTACAATATCTGGTTCTAAATTATAATGCTCAAATCCAAACCATTTTCCGGTCCTTCCAAATCCGCTCATTATTTCATCCATTATAAAAACAGTGCCCGTGCGTGAGCATGCATCGCGCACTTTTTGCATAAAATCCAAAGGCGGCACCACTACTGCTAAATTGCAAATTATAGGCTCTGAAATAAATGCGCACACATCACCCTTCTCAATTTCCTGCACTGCTTTTTTTGTTGCCTCATCCCAATCAGTATTGAGCCTTATGTAATTGTCCCCATATGGCCCGAATTTTTTCTCATGCAGCCCGACAAGTGCCATTTCAGAAAAAGATTGGCCGTGGTAGGCATCTTTAAATGCAATGAATTTTTTTCTTGAGTTGTGGGCCTTTGCGATCTTGAGTGCAATTTCAACAGCTTCAGTTCCCCCAGTTGCCCTAAAACAAGTGTAGTTTTTATTTGGCATTAAATCCACGAGTTTTTTTGCAAGTACATTCCAAGGTTCGTACTCATCGCTCTGGGTTACAAATACGGGCCCAGTGAATTTTTTTATCGCTTTCATTATTGTTGGATTATTCCACCCGGAATTTCCAACACACCATCCCGCTCTAAAATCAAGATATTTTTTGCCGTTTTGCCCAAAAACCAACGTCCCTTTTGTTTTAGCGACTTTTATGCGGTGGTTTTCACTTCCCACTTCATTTGCATCATATTTGTAGCGAAACAACTCGTCCATAACCACTTCAGGGGGTGATTGCTAATTTATTCATATGTGGCGCATTGCATTCAATCATTTTATAAAAATAAATTGCGCATAATATGTAAAGAAAAACAAAAAAAGGGGGAGAAAAAATGGTATATGTAGATGCATTCGTTTTGCCGGTTTCAAAAAAGAACCTCAAAGCATATAGAAACATGGCACGCCAAGGAGGGAAAATGTGGATGAAGTACGGGGCACTCGAATATTTTGAATGTGTTGGGGATGATCTTAAGGGAATGCCGATAGCTCTTTCATTTCCAAAAGGAATTAGGACAAAAAAAGGGGAAACAGTTGTCTTTTCCTGGATTTTGTTCAAATCAAAAAAGCACCGCAACGCTGTCAATGCAAAGGTCATGAAAGATCCGCAATTGAACGAACATATGGACAAAAAAATGCCCTTTGAAGTAAAGCGCACGCTCTACGGCGGATTCAAACCAATTGTCAGCCTGTATAAATAGGAGAGCTAATTATGAAATCCAAGCGCTCTGCAAATGGCCCTCACAAAGAATATTTTGCCGATGGGTCGCTTTCTTCTTCTGGCAAATACAAAAACGGGGAAAGAGAAGGCAGCTGGAAATTCTATTTGCGCAATGGGAAAGTGAGGGCTAGTGGTAAATTTTCAAAAGGCCTCTGCGCCGGAACATGGAAGTGGTATAGGGAGAGCGGAAAACTGTGGCAAATCGGGACTTTTAAAAACAATAAGAAAAATGGCCCCTGGAAAGTATACCAAAAAAATGGCAAACTCTACTACCGTGGGCAATTTGTAAATAATAAAAAGTCTGGTAAATGGAAATATTACGATTCAAAAGGGAATTTGAGGAAAACGAAAGAGTATTAAACGAATTTGAAAATTGTGCAAGAAATGAATCTCTTTAAATAATACAATTGCTTATTCAATAGTTTATTATGCGTAATAGAAAGCCAATGAAAAAAATTACCAAATATACGCTCAAAATAACTCCCAATCAAACAAGAGAAATATCTTTGAGGGGCAGAGCAAAACCAAGGAAATTGCGTTTATCGCAAGTTGAGCAATTCAATAAAATGATTCAACAAGGTATAATTGGCGGCCCAAAATTTAATGAAGTAGGGGAGTTTATCGGGTTAGAAAAAATGCCTAGTAATCTTACTAAAGGCCAAAAAGATACAATAATACGAATCGTCAATTTGACAAGTGCTGCAGGTAAAACTATGCCAAAGTCACCTGCTTATAGATTGAATAAAAAATGGGATGCTTTTATGTTAGATCATCAGCGGCGAGGCAGCTTTTTATTTTTGCACCCATCATTTGAGTTGACATTGCTTTCAGGAGAGTCTGTTAGGGATTTTTTACATCTTGCCGAATCACTCCATCAAACTCGGTTACCAATTTTAAGGGAACAAATTTCACGGTTCAATACAAAGGAAAAGGTGTATAAAAATCTAAAAATAGAATTGAGGTATTTTGAGGAGTTGTTAAAAAGAAAGGGCGTAAAAGAGATGGTTATTCTGGAAGAATTAAGCGCCGTAGATAAAACTACAACCAAAATTAAGCTCCTAGAACGGGGTGTTGAAAAAGAAACTATTGCACATTGTACGGTGCCTCCATTTGGAGATATTATACAATTGGTAATTTTACCCCTAAACGGCAAATTGTCTTATCGTGAATTAATAAAAGAATAAACTTTCCATCCTTATTTCCTTAATATTTGCTATTCTGGACAATTTACTAATCCGGATCATTGCTGACATATCTAAAGTAGTTTTACAATTACCTTTAAATTAATTGCACTCCTAATCCGTGTACATGAGGTGTTTTGCTTGAAGGTTGCAATCAATGGATTTGGAAGGATCGGAAGGCTAGTTCTTCGCTGCGGAATTGAAGAAAAAATCGATTGGGTAATAAACCACCACGAGGGAATCGAGAGCGCGCGCCAGCTTTTTGTATACGATTCAGTGCACGGCAAATTTAATGGCAAAGTTGAGATTAAGGGCGATAACCTTGTAATAAATGGCAAGAGCGTTAAAGTCATTTCAAAAAAAGTTCTGCCAAAAGAACTTCCCTGGAAAGAACTCAAAGTAGATGTTGTAGTTGAGAGCACCGGGGCATTTCGAGGAAAAGAGGATGCCGGCGGCCATATAACTGCAGGCGCAAAAAAAGTGATAATTTCAGCCCCGGCAAAAGGGGATATTGAATCATTTGTTTTAGGGGTAAATAGTGATAAATTGCAAAAGAGCGGCGCAGTAATCGACAATGCCTCATGCACTACAAATTCTCTAATGCCAGCCCTTAAGGTTTTGCACGAAAAATTTGGTGTCAAGCGCGGCTTTATGACAACAATCCATGCCTATACTGCCGACCAAAATATTGTAGATGGAAGCCATAAAGACCTTCGCAGATCAAGAGCTGCTGCAATAAATATTGTCCCAACTTCAACCGGGGCAGCTGAAGCTGTTTCAAAAGTGATGCCGGAATTAAAGGGCAGAATTGACGGAAAAGCAATTAGAGTTCCGGTAGTTGATGGTTCGCTTTTAGAAATCACAGCAGAAGTTGAAAAGAGCACCAGCATTGAAGAAATAAATGCTGAAATGAAAAAAGCGGCTGCGGGAAAATTAAAAGGGATTTTGGAATATTCAGATGAGCCGCTGGTTTCAAGTGATATAATCGGCAACAAGCACTCGAGCATTTTTGATTCGCAGCTAACAAAAGTAATCGGGGGAAACCTTATCCAAATTGTTTGCTGGTATGATAATGAAATGGGCTACTCGCAGCGCGTTGTTGATTTGGTGAAGAGCGTTAAATTATAATTTTTAGAGCTTTCTATATTTCAAAAACTCTTCCCCAAAATCCTGCGGCCTTACAAGCCACTCAAATTTTTTTGGGGTTTTGAGGAATTGCGAATAAATGGGTTTTTGCGTGAGCCCGAACTGTGCAAATTCTTTTGCGCTTATTAATTTTACATGGGGGCGATCGGCATAGTGGTGGTTTTGGACAAACCCGTGGTGGGTTTCATAATACTGGCCTCCGTGCATTCTCTCAATTGGGCCGTAATCTGAATTAAACCCAGGGTAGACCCAATTTGCCATTACAAGCGGCGTACTTGAAGGGTTTACTGTAATATGCCCAAAGCCTGGGAGCATTACACACTTATCCCCCTGCCGCGCGTCATATACCAAAAATTCTTCTCCATTTTGCAACAAGTAATGCGCATGGCCATGTAGAACCTCATACACTTCAGGATACCACGTATCAGTATCGGCAACCTTTGGATGGAAGTGGCCAAATGTTTTGTTAAATTCCCCTCCAACACTAAATGGAGGGAGAATAGTAATATCGTAGCGAAGATCATTTGCGCGAATTATCTTCTCATCCGAATTCAAATGCACGTCCCTGTACATATAATAAAAATCATGCGGGGCCTCAACATTCGGGTTTTTGAGGACCGAAGCCATTTTTTCGCGCGTTCTAATATCGGCTTCTACCTCTTTGAGGCCTTTGCCAAAAATCAGCTTATTTGTCTCAAGGTCAAGTTTTAACGGAAGGCCGCTTGCTTTTTTTAGGTCAATTGATGCCATAGATTTAGATTGGGGCGCATTAGTAATAAATAGTTTACCCATCTTCTATCAATCAGCTTGGTGGACATTTTGAAATACAAAAGCGTATTTGACTGCAAATTGGACGGAAAAACCGTTTTTTTACGCACTGACCTAAATAGCTCGGTTGTCGAAGGAAGGGTTGTAATATCCTCCCGCCTTCGAGAGCACTCAAAATCCATCTACGCACTAAGTGAAGAAGGCGCAAAAGTGGTTGTCCTCTCCCACCAAGGAAGGCCTGGCGAAGATGAATTTATAGAATTAAAACGCCATTCCGATTTTATAAAAAAATTTACCGGTAAGCACGTAAAGTTTTTGAAGTGGGATAGCGACATTGCAAAGGAAATAAAATCACTAAAAAACGGCGAAATTGCGGTTTTGGATAACACAAGATTCCAAAAAGAAGAACAGCTTGACAAAAGCCCTGCAGAGCACGCAAAAGACCCTTTCATAAAAAGCCTCGGCCCCCTTGGGGATTTATTTGTACAAGACGCTCTTAGTGTTTGCCACCGCCCACACGCAACGGTTGTGGGGTTTAAAAATTACATGCCATGCGTTGTCGGCCCTGTTTTACAAAAAGAACTTGACGCGCTCTCAAAACTTGACGATACAAAAAATGGATCAAAACTAGTTGTGCTCGGCGGCTCAAAACTTTCGGATTCAGTTGAAATACTTAACGGAATGCTTGACCGTAAAATGTGCGACTTTGCATGTATTGGGGGATTATTTGGAGAGCTCTTCCTCAAGGCCCAAGGCATTAATTTTGGGGCAAAGGAGAAATTTTTCAAGGAAAAAGAATTGGAAAAGCTCTTACCCGCAGCAAAAGAGATTTTGAAAAAGCATCCAGGCAAGTTGATTTTGCCACTCGATATTGCAGTTGATGCCGGAAACGGCTCTAAAAGAAAAGAGCTGAAAGTTTCTGAATTCCCATCAGAAAATAATACAATGGATATCGGAAGGGAGACAACAGAACTTTTCAAGAAAAAGATCCGCTCCTCAACTGTTGTTGTATTCAATGGCCCAATGGGGGTTTATGAAAAACCAAAATTTGCAATAGGGACAAAAAAAATCCTCGAAGCAATAGCCTTCCACCGCTGCTTTTCAATAATCGGAGGAGGAGATACAGAGCGCGCCCTTACTTCATTCGGGCTTGTACCCCAGGATTTTTCACATGTTTCGCTAGCAGGAAAAGCGCTCTTGCAATACCTTTCCACAAAGCCCCTTCCGGGTCTTGAAATACTCGAAAAAGCCTAAATTTAAATAAGTTCAATTATTTTTTTTGCAATTTCACTCTTTTTTCCTATAATCCACTTGGATTTTTTTGAGCAGAAAAAGAATTCTCCGCCGTCAGATCCTACAGGGCTTTTCTTCAAATCAGTTGCAACAAGCGCAAAAAAATTATTCTTTTTCAAGTACTCCGATGCGATTTTTTCAATTTCACTTCTGCTCTTTGCCCATAGCGCTTTGAAGGCAATTATTTTTAATTTTGGGGCCTTTTTGGAAACTTTTGTGAGCAATTTTTCTTGCGGACTGAGGGTTAGTGAGATCTGCTTTTCAGAGCTAATTTTCCCCTCAAATTTTTTAATTTTAAAATCAGGGATTGATGCGGGGCAGAAAAAATAATCATATCCTTTTTGCAGCTCTTTCAAAACCTTCTCTTCCAATTCATCTGCAAAAACCACTTCTTCAAAATCAAGTTCACTTTTCATTGCTCCGTTACCTATCAATTTCACCTTCGCCTTCTGCATTGCACACTCAAGAGCAATTTCGTTTCCAATTTTCCCAGAGCTCAGATTTGTTAGCACCCGCACATCATCTATTTTTTCGCAAAAAGCCCCGCTTGCAACAAGCACCGACTTTCCATCTAATTTGCCTTCCGAGAGCTCCTTTTGCACTTCAAAAATAATTTTTTCAATTGAAGCAAGTTTTGCCTTCCCTTCCTCTTCTAGAGGGGCAATGACTCTAACCCCGTGCTTTTCTAATTTTGCAAGGTTTTCAAGAACTATTGGGTGTTCATACATTGGACCATGCATTGCAGGGGCAAGCAGCACCGGTTTTGAAGAGCCAATTGCAACAGTTGCAAAAGTAGTTATCGGGGTATCATCAATACCCATTGCGATCTTACTGATTGTATTTGCAGTGGCTGGGGCAATTAGCAAAAGCGCTGCCATGCCTTTTTTTCCGAAGAATTTGACGTGCTCTATTTTTCCGGAAATTGAATTTATCACTTTTCTTCCGGATGCAAATTCAAGGGATTGCTCGGTAATTATATTACGGGCAGAATTGCTCATAACAACCTGCACATCAAATCCTCTCCTTCGCAATTCCCTGCAAAGATCAAATGAGCGCACAGCAGCAATGCTTCCGCTAACTCCCAGTACAATAAGTGGCTTCATTGAAGTATTTTCGATTGCAAAGTAGTAAAAAATCTCCCTTTTTGGGGTTATGTAATAATTGCAGCTTTGTTTTCGCGCGAAACCTTTGGAGGCTTTCTTGTATCGGCCGTTGAAGCGCTCACTTCAACGTCATGGCTTCCTACCATGCTAATATGACAAGTTGTTGGTGAAATGACTTGCTCTTTTAGTGGTAACGGGGCAGAGCCTGATTGGGAGCACAATGTTGTTGTCCCATTTATTATTTTCAGAGTATAGTCCTTCACCTGCGACCCTACTTTAAAATCTACACGAATAGTTCTGGCCCCCCCAGTTGAAGGCTTAGCCGTTGTAGGTGAGAGTATGTTCACTCCGTCAGGCCCGATCGGAAAGGACGTGTCAATCCCATCTAAATTGCCGCTTGTGCCGCTATCTCCTGCACTTAAAAGATTGGTAGTGAGAGATAGTACAACACCAATCAGTACAAGCGCGCCTGTTAACATTAGTATGTATTCAATGCTCCCTTGGCCTTCTGTATGTTCCTTTTGCATGGAATAAATAGAGTCCCTCTCTATTTAAACTTTCTGAAATTGTAATGGAAAATTCAGCTTATCTGGGGGATTTGCATGCGGGAAATTAATAAGCCCCTTCTACAAATATTGTGCTATGATAAAAGATAACCTCTCACTAGCCTACCTACTCCTAGAACTTCGCCCTCTAATTGAAGGGTCGTATGTGAACAAGGTTTCGGAAATATCCCCCGGAGTGATAAAAATAAAGCTGCACACAAAACAAGGCTCAAAAGATTTGATCCTTTCGCAAAACAATTTTTTCATCTCCTCCTACTCAATTCCAGCGCGCCACTCAAAAGGCAACTTTGCAACAGCGCTAAAAAAAGAACTCTACAATAAAAGAATAGTTGGCATTGAGCAGCACGGGCTTGATCGGGCATTTACAATAAAATTTCTAGAGCACTCCTTGATAGTTGAGTTTTTAGGGGAAGGCAACAAGATACTTGTAGATTCATCGGGCAAAATAATTTCATGCCAAAAAAATGAAGAATGGTCAGAACGCACAATAAAAAAAGGGGAAAAATACCTCTACCCAAAACAATCAACAAGTAGCCCACTTGATATTTCACAAGAGGGCATTTCAAAAATATTTTCATCTTCGCAAAAAGATTCAATAAGAGCGCTCATTAGTTCAGTTGCGGTTTCGCCGCTAGCAGCCGAGGAAGTTTTCTATTTGCAAGGAGTTGAAAAATCAAAACACG
>Ga0209542_10008167_pt1 | contig 19640 bp, 22 predicted proteins | sample RifCSPhighO2_01_FD_184028 | JGI IMG/M metagenome (GOLD analysis project Ga0209542, IMG submission 184028) | Soil microbial communities from Rifle, Colorado - Rifle CSP2_plank highO2_0.1 (SPAdes) (version 2) | ecosystem: Environmental > Terrestrial > Deep subsurface > Rock core/Sediment ...
GGCTATTTTGCCGGCGTCTATTTTTGGCGGGTAATTTATATTGAAAAACGCTATCGCCATTGGCCTAATGGCAAATAGTATGAAAAAGACTGTCAAAAAATTTAAAATCTGCAGCCGTGGTCACAAATATCAAGGCAGTGGTCCGTGTTCGCTTTGCTGCCCAGGCAATAAAAAACGAAAAGGCGCCAAAAAGTAAGATAGAAGAAATCGCCAGCCAGGCGGTTTTGCGATATAATGCAATATATGAACAAATTAAAATTTTTACTCATTATCGCCGCTATCGTCGTCTCGGGCTGCACCATGATCAATCGTTTTGATACCCAAACCAATCGTCAACCCGCTAGTCAGGTCAATGAGGCTAAACCAGCTGACTCAACTACTGCAACTAAAAATAAGATTGACTTGAGCGGTCAGGGATTGGCCCAGGTTTCCCAAGACATTTTTAAAATGACTAATTTGGTAGAGCTTGATGTTTCCGGAAATAATCTTACTGGTGCCTTGCCGGCGGAAATCAGGCAACTGCAAAAATTAGAAATTCTTAACGCGGCTGATAACCAAATGACCGGCGTGCCGGCGGAGGTTGGCCAGCTGCAGAATTTACGCGTTTTGAATTTAGCCAATAACCAGCTGACCGGCTTGCCTTATGAACTGGCGAATCTGAAAAATCTAGAGGTGCTGAATTTATCGGGCAACAACTATTCAACCCAGGACCTAGAAATTATCCGTCAGGGTCTGCCCAAAAACATCAATATCATTTTGTAACTTTCCCAAACAAAAATCCGGCTAAGCTAGCCGGTTTTTGATTTGACTGGAATATTATTTTTTCTCTGAGTCCTGGGTATTAAGCTGGTCTTCGGCCCGGTGAGCCAGTTCAATCAAGGTGCCCACTTCATCACTGCTAAACTCCCTGGGTTTGGTGTCTTTAACGCAGAAAACGCCGACTGGCAAGTTGCTTTTACGTTCTTTAATCATGACGCCGGCGTAGAATCTGATATGCGGCGGATTCACCACCATTGGGTTATCGGCAAACCGGTCGTCTTTTAGGGTGTCTTCAATAATAAAAATACTGTCACTGAGCATGGCGTGGCCGCAGAATGAAACATCGCGCGCGCCTTGGGTTTGGTCCAAACCTTGGCAGGACTTAAACCATTCCCGGTTTTCATCAACAATCGTAATGGTAGAGATCGGCACTTTCAGTCTGTCCACCGCTTCTTTGGTGATCCGGTCAAACCGTTCTTCCGGCACCGTGTCCAAAATACTCAGCTTTTTAACGGCCGCTAAGCGTTCTTTTTCATTTTTAGGAATCGGCGCTAATTTCATTTTTTCCTCCTTTTTAATCTTAATATTTGTATTATATCAGAAAGTTTATGGTTAGGCTATTTTTTGGTATACTGCCAATATGGTAAAAAGCGGGATTAAAATTTTCGCCTGGAATCTTTGGGGCGGCCGATATCTGCCGGGTATTATTGATTTTATCCGAGTCCAGAATCCCGATGTTATTGGTCTGCAAGAGGTGGTTGAGGATTTGGACGGGAGTAACAACATCGCCGAGAGTATCGCCCGGTCGCTTGGTTACCAATGGTCGTTTGTTCCATCAGTATCATTGCAGTTATCAAAACTTGCTTCGCCGGTCGCGCCGCCGGCTCAAGACAGAAAAGTGACGATCGGCAATGCGGTTCTCAGTAAATTTCCCATTATTAAGAGCACCTCCTTGGTTCTTTCCGATCAGCCTAGGCGGATTGATATTCGGGCCGACATTGACGTCCGTGGAAAAATACTTTCCATCTTTTCCGTTCATCTCATCCACACTCATCAGCAGCCGTCTGAAATTCAGGCGTCGGAGGCGAAAAAACTACTTGAGTTTGCCCCGGCAAAAAATTCAGTAGTGCTGGGTGATTTTAACGCTTTACCAGACAGCCGCACGATTGAAATGGTCAGTGAAGTTTTGAAAAATAACGGCGATTTAACGCCGCCAACCTGGAGTGTTTACCCGGCGGGTTGCCCGATCTGTAATCCGCCGGGGATTATCCACCGGCTTGATTATATTTTTACTACTAAAGATCTGTCGGCCAGCGCCTTTGCCGTCGGCCAATCAAAAGCTTCTGACCATTTGCCAATTTCCGCTGTTTTGGAAATATAAATTGTCTTGAGCCGCCCTGGGAGTATAATAAATAATGTTTCGGCTGGCGGGGTTTCGGCGGAATCGCAATAAAAGCATGAAAAAATTTTTAATCACAATTGGGATTGTCGTCATATTGCTGGTGGCCGCTGGGGCTGTTTTATTTTCTTTACGGTCGCGATCGCTGGCTGACGAGGACTGGTCAGCTCGGGCCCAAGCCGCGGCGCAATTGTGCCAACCAACAACCCAGCCAGAAATCGCCCGGCCTTTTGGCTTGAGTATGGTTTCGGCCTACGAGCCAGCCAGCTGGCCGTATCTTGAAGAACTGGGTATTAAAGACGTCCGGACCGATTTACATTGGCACTTGATTGAGCCAAAGCCGAATCAGTATCACTGGAATGACGTGGACGCTCTGTTGCGCGGTTTTGGCCAACGTCAAATCAATTTGTATGGAGTAATCAACATAATTCCCAACTGGGCAAAAAGCTGGGACCAGGTGTTTAACCAGCTTAAAACTTTTACCACCGCCATGGCCGAGCGCTACAAACCGGAAGGCGTTTTTCCCCAGCAAGAACGCTGCGACCACTGTGCCATTCAATATTGGGAAGTGTTTAATGAGTCAAATTTTCCCGGCCACGGTTGGCTTGGCCGCGGCGTTAAAGCGGAAGTATTTGTTGACGAATACGTGATGGCGCTGGCCACGGTCAACCAAGCGCTGCATGCCCTTGACCCCCAGGCCGTAATTATTCTCACTGGTCTTTCCAATACCGGTCTGAGTGCGACCGAATTTTTGGAGCGGGTTTACCAACTTGGGGCAAAAAATTGTTTTGATATCATTGCCTACCATCCCTATGGCCAAATCGACCAGCTTAGCGCAGTCAAGCTACAGTTTGAAGCGGTAGTCAAAAAATATAATGACCAAAAACCAATTTGGTTCAATGAGTTTGGCGAAAACCGCGACCAGGATAAAATTTATTCATTCAAAAAAGTCCTGGGCCAGCGCGCCGAATTGGCTGGTTTTTTCTGGTATAACCTGCGCGATTACTATCAGCCAACAGACGACGGCTTTGGCCTGCTTAATCACGATTTTAGCCCCAAGCCAGTCTATGCTGAATTTAAAAAACTTCTGGCAAAATAACCGATGAAAACCTCAATTATTATTTTAATCACTGCTTTTATTATCTTGGCGGCGGCAACGGGATTTTGATGACGATTATTACTTTTCAGACCAAGGGCTTTGATTTTATCGACGCACTCGGTTATTACTTTGCCATTGCGTTTAGCTGGGTGGTTTTTGCCGCCGTTTTTTTAATTGTCCAGGGCTATTTTAGCTGGGCGGTCGTTATCCCTATTGTTTTAGGTTCGCTGGTCGGCGGCTATATTGGTTCCAAGTACGCTAAATACAAAGGCAATCAGTTTATCAAAATCGTTTTTGTAATTTTTGGCACGGTTTTGGGGCTAAAATTGCTGGCGGGTTTTTAGTCTGATTTTTTTAAAAAAATAAGACCCTACTTTTGTTCGCCGGGTCTTGAAAAAGCGATTTTTGGTGAGCGACTAGTCTCGGGCCGGATTAGGCGCTGGCCGATTTAGCCAGCAGCTGTTCTCGGTTGATGCTGCCAAGAACGCTATTGACGACGGCCAGATGACGGGTGGCGAAATGAGGGCAGGTAACGGCCGGGGTCGTTGAGTCGTCACCGACGCACTTCAGACATTGGGCGGACTGCTCGATTATTAGCAGTTTGAGGCTGGTGCCCAATTCCGGGCGTGCAATCAGGATTGGCGGTAGACGTTGCCCGACTTCATCCATTGAAGCCGCAACTAGGAGGCTCTCGCCTTCGGTGTAAGCTTCGGGCACATATTGCATCCTCTTCAGCGTTTCCTCGTCGAGTGCCCAGATCTCAAAGCGGCTGATTTTGAGCATGGCTCCTTTTCCCTCCTTTCATTTTTATTCAGTGAGAAGCGTCAATACCTTAACAATTATTTAGACGAAAGTCAATAGTGTAAGTATTATTTAAATCAGGTGAAACCATAATAAAAAATCACCGCACGACCCAAAGGGCAGTGCGGAAAGGCCTTGTCATTTTCCGTTGTGGAAAGCTTGTTGGAGCTGCTGCTGGGCAGTCGCCGGTTCAGAGGTATAGAAGTAAATTTTCTGGATACAACCATTGCCTCTAATTACGGCTTTGAGGCCGCTTTGAATCGGCTTAAACTTGATTCCAGTTCGGCCGTTGCCGATATGCTTAATAATGCCCAGCACGATTTTGCTTACTTGAGGAATTTGTTGCGCTTCATCAACAACTGGCTCAGCAACACCAATCACCGTAGTGTGATCGCCACCAAACTTACCGCCAGCGCGATGTGATGGCATGGTGCCCTCCTTTATTGACGTTGACCAATGTGGCATTTCAGTTCAACTGGGTACGGTAGCACCGGGGTGATATTTTGTCAAGCCAGCCGTCGGCTGGTGAGGAGTTATTTAGCAAAAAAAATCCGTCGGCGCTCTTGAAAAAAACGAGCACCGACGGGAGCGGTTTTCCCTTGCGGGTTTTGATGTACTAATTGGCGCTATCGTTGGCGCCTAACCGGTGACCAGCCTGGAGCACTTGGCGCATGACTTCGTAAGGACTTTGACTGGTGCAGAATACACATTGGAAATCAAGTGCCGACGGGACTTCATTCAAGAGCATGACGGTGGCATCGCCGAGGTTTCCAAAAACATAGACTGCCGCTGACTCATCAATAAGCTCCGCCTTCCGTCCCTGGATAAAGAGGCGTCGGATGGTTTCCTCCGTTGGAATTACGAGGAATTGGTTGCCTTGTTCGCAGCGCAGGATGATTTCTGCATTGTTTGCCGCCCAGCGCTGTAAAGCTATCTGGCGATTGACTCGGTGGAAATCTGCGGCTGGCAGATAATGCATTAGGTAAGGATCAAAAATGACAATGTCCCCGATAGTCACCAGGTCACCTTGATGGTACTCAACGGCTGGTGTACGGTTAGGGCGCGGTTTTTCAGTAAAGGCAACTTCACCAGAAAGAAACGCTTTTTCGGAAAGGACGATGGTGCGCAGTGGCCTCATTCTGAGAGACTGATGTCCTTCGGGTGAAAGGTGACTGGTCGTGTGCAGCAGGTGGTTGAAAAGAACGGCTAGATCGCCGTTAATCTCGGGATCTTCATTTCTCATATACTCTTTACCTCCGCAGAGATTGAAATGATTAATCCTATGGTAGCAACTCATTTGTAGTTTGTCCAATAAACCGACGATTCATTATTTTAATTAATTTATGCCGGACACTAAATCCTATCTATTGGCTCAATCGTTTATCGGTAAAAAAGTGACTGTCATTATCGACCGGCCAATCGGCTATGTCCATCCGGACTACGGCTATACTTATCAGGTTAATTACGGCTATGTCCCTGACACCAAAGCGCCGGACGGTGAAGAGCTTGATGCCTATTATTTGGGCATTGATCGGCCGTTGACCGGCAAAGTCACGGGCATTTGTCTTGGTGTTATTCACCGCTACAACGACGATGACGACAAACTGGTGGTAGCGCCTGAGGGTGTGGTATTCACCGACCAAGAGATTATCCAGGCCGTCTGGTTTCAGGAAAAATCATTTCAGTCTGAAGTTTTACGGCATTAGTGATCTGGAGTTTTTTAATAAAAAAATTTGCCTCCCAAGCGCGAACGCCGGGAAGGCTTGACTGTGGTAGTAGATTGTGCCGGAAACTCCAAGCGGTTAGCGGCGTTGCCGCCGTTAATCTAGAATCGAACCAAAAGGGCACGCGAGGTTGTTCAGACCCCGTCCTACCCGACCCTGGGTCTTTATAGTCAAAAGACTTCAGACACTGACCACAGCCAATACCGCTACCTTATTGCAGTTTAATGTAACTGTCAATCACTTTATCGCCTTGAGCTATTCTGGGTGGTGATTTTTCTTTGTGGATAAGTCGGCTTGACTTCAATGTTATATTTTTCTAACATTAAAGTATGTTAAATAATTCTAACATTAAATTTATGAGTTTAAAGCAATTCAAGTTCGCTAAAATAGTCACCGCGGTGCTGGTGGCCCTGATTGTCGCCCAAAACGTGGTTAACGACGAATTTTTTATTCCCATTGTGGTGGTGGCGCTGGCCAGCCTGGTTTTGTTTTATTTAAAAAGCCGGGTCAAAGAGGTTGTCGTTGATGAACGCGATTACGCCATTGCCGGCAAAGCGGCTTTACTCACGGTCCAAATTTTTGGCTGGCTGGCCATGGTGACAGTATTTATTTTTTATTCCCAGCAAGAAAAAAATTCCGCCTTTGCCCCAGTCGCCGTGACTTTGGCTTATGCCACTTGCGCCTTGCTTTTGCTCTATACTTTGATCTTTCATTTTTACGACAGAAATTCCGCCAAATATGAAAAATAAAATCAAAGCACTGCGAACTCAATATAATTTAACCCAAGAAGAGCTGGCGTCTAAAGTCGGGGTGCGGCGCGAAACCATTGTTTTTTTGGAACAAAACAAATACAATCCTTCTTTAAAATTGGCCCATGACGTGGCTAAAGTTTTAAAAATTTCAGTTGATGATTTGTTTAGTTTTAGCTAGGTCGCATTTTATGAAAAAATGGTTTTTAGTCTTTATTTTGTCGTTCAGCTTAAATTGGCTTTGGGAAAATTTTCATAGTAATCTTTACGTCCATTTCCAGGGCGGCCAAATTACCCCGGCGGTTTTACTTTACGCTTCGCTAGTTGACGCTTTGATCATTACGGCGGCAATAATTTTATTTCGCCGCCTGCCCTTGGCCGATCAAAAAATTTGGTTTTTAATTTTGGCTTTGGTAGCAATTTCCATCTTCATTGAGTGGCGGGCGCTTTTGACTAACCGCTGGGCTTACAATAATTTAATGCCGATCATTCCCTGGCTTAAGATTGGTTTGACGCCAACGATTCAATTGGGTTTAACCGGTTATCTGACTCATTTTTTCTTTTTTAGAAAAAATTAAAAAAAAACCCGGTTCCAGCCAATCTCAGATTGCGGAATCGGGTGAGTGAATCAACGAAGAACGATGTCTTATAGCTGAAGCCGTTGGCGGATGGCAATGGCCATTTCGGTGGTGCCAACAAACTCGCCGCCATTGGCGATGTCTTTGGTTCGGTAGCCGTCCAGTAGAGCCTGGTCAACCGCCGCTTCAATTGCTGTCGCCGCCACTTCATCCTTGAAGGTGTAGCGCAACATCAGCGCGACCGACAAGAACATGGCGATGGGGTTGGCAATGCCCTGGCCGGCGATGTCAGGCGCCGAACCGCTGGCCGGTTCATACATGCCGTAGCCGGTTTCCGGATTCAGGCTGGCTGAAGGTAGCAGGCCCAAGCTGCCGGCGATGCCAGCACCGCCGTCACTAAGAATGTCACCCATCAGATTGGGTGCCAGGACGATCTGAAAGTCCTTGGGCCGGGTGATCATATACAGGTTGAAAGCGTCCACGTATAGGTGTTCCAGTTCGACGTCGGAAAATTCGGCGTCGTGGATTGCTTGAACCACTTGCCGCCAATAAGTGCCGGTAGCGCCGGTAATATTGGCTTTGTCGATGGAAGTCACCTTCCAGCGTTTGGTCTGGGCCATGATGAAAGCCTGACGCGCCACCAGAGCGATTTGCTCAAAAGTGTAGCGACAGGTATCTTGCGCCCATTGACCCGCCGGATCTTGGGTCCGGCTGCCGAAATACTCGCCGCCGAGCAGTTCCCGGAAAAACGTCAGGTCCACCCCGCCGGCAATCAAACGCTCTTTGAGCGGGGAAATCTCAGTCAGGTTGGCCCGAACCCGGACTGGCCGAATATTGCAGCCCAAGCCGAACTCTCGGCGCAGCGGCAGCAATGCCCGCCGTTCCGGCCGCAGTTCCGGCGGCAAAGTCTTGTCCCGCTTGGGCAAACCCACTGCCCCAAACAAGATGGCGTCGCACTCCCGGCAGATTGCCCAAGTCTGCTCAGGCATAACGTCGCCGTACACGTCATAGGCGTCCCAGCCAACCAGGCCGGGGTGAACCTCGAACTGGTGACCTCGGGCGGTGGCAACATCGGCAAACAGGGGCAAAGCTTGCCCCATCAGCTCCTGGCCAATGCCGTCGCCGGGTAAAGAGGCAATGCGCACCAGTCTTTTTTCAGTCGGTTGCGTTGTCAAGGTGTATCTCCTTTCTCGCAATACAGTGAGTTGTTAAGACACTGGCGGATGATCCAGCTTTTTTATCTAACTATAATTATCTAAATAAGTCAATTACTCTTAAACGTGAATAGCGAAATTCGTTTTTACTCTTAAAGCCAATATATTTTGTCATTGCGAGGAGCGAACGGCAGTGAGCGACGAAGCAATCTGACGCGAAGCGTCATCCCGAGGGAACCGAGGGATCTGTCTTGCCAAGGGGATTGCTTCCCCCGCCGTTTCTGTTTATCTTTAGTTAAACAGAAACGGCGGGGTCGCAATGACACTAAAGAATAAGTAAAGTATAGATAAATTTGAGTTTTGCTATTCATGAGTCTTAGACATAAAAAAAAGAGCCCAGAGGGCTCAGGCTTGAGGTGCTAGGATTATTGAAAGATCGATTCTGATTATCGGTTAGCTGGTCACGGCCTCGGCCATTGTCCAGCTTACGCCGGGGAGGGCATCGACGCCGTTGGCCGGAATCAGATCGTTGACTTGTCCGTCCGAGGCGGCCGGCTGATCGCTGATGTGCAGCTTTTTGCTTTCGGTCGTGCCATCGGACAGAATGCCGACAGCGAACCGCTGCTGCCACAGAGCCCAGAAGGCCTCTTCGATTTTGTGGCCGCTTACCAGCAGCTCGGTGGCGATTTTTTCGCCGGTCAGACCGCGCCGCTGGCCGTCCATCACCAGACTCCTGGCGGCGATGCTTTGGAGCATCACCCGGTTGGTGTCGCCGACCATAATTGATAGGTCGAGCCGCCGGCCTTCCAAAACCACGGTGCCGACTTCATCGAGCAGATGCCGGAACTGATCAAGGGTAAGCGCTGGGGGCATGGATTGGCCCAGATAGGCCCCAACCAGGTCGCGGAGTAGGCCCTTGATACTGCTTGATAGCAGATCGGTGCTGCCGATTTGCTGCCACCAGCAACTGCTTAAAACGATGCGATAAGACATCGGTCTTCTCCCTTCTTTAGAATATTCCAAAGGGGTGGGATGGCTCCAATTTGTAATCAGCAATTGTTTAATTTAAGCTTATTGAAACGTTTTTGTCAAATCTCTATTTAAAAACCCCGCCGTTTCTGCATCTGTAGGGACAAAATAATATTTTGTCCCTACTAAAATAAACAGAAACGGCGGGATAGTTGTTCGATTTTAGACTTAGTCCTGTTTTAGTCCTGGTTCAGGCTGGGGTAAATCGGCCGGCGCGGGAGCGACTTGGGTCTCAACCGCTTTTTCCAATAACGGCATGACTGGCCCGCCGCCAAAACCATACTGGTTTCTAAGCAAGTCTTCAACAATCGGCAAAACCAAATTGTCCTGGAAGTAAGGCTGGTCAGCTGGTTTGTTTAAGACCGGGAAAATATAAGCCGGTACCAGCAGTTCTTCGCCAAGATCATTTCGGTAGTTCCAGACTTTGGTGAAAGCTAAGGTCGGTGCGCCCAGTTCAATTTCCAGAGTTTGGATTTGGACGTCTTCGGGGTACTGCCAGTCTTGACCCTGGCCATTAACTATACCTAAGAGGCTTTGAATGTCAGTCTGGACCGGATAAAGCGAACCCTCGTAAGTCTGACTGGCTAAATTGTACAGGCTATAAACTTCTTTAGTTCTGACGTTAACATTCACATACAAACCGTCTTTATCGCCACCCTGGTTATAGACCACGATATTGTTAATCTTCAGCGGATAAATAACCGTAATTGTGTCCGGCAGGTAATAATTGGTTTTGTCTTCGGCTAGCTCGTAGTAAGTTCGCCAGCGGTTGTCCACGACCGGATTTTCGTAATTGGTTTTGTCAACGCTAAACCTGGTTAAGAATTGGTTGGCTAAAGCAATGATTTGGTCGTCAGCGGGCATCTGGTCCATTGTCAGCGGCTGATAGGCTTCTTGAGACCATTTAACGAATTTATCAATTGAGATCATGCCGTTTTCCAAATTCAACGAGACGTTGTAGCCGCCTTCTTGGTCAGAGCCAAAGTAGACGGTTTTGACTTTTGAATTGCCTAAAGAGGAAAGGTTGGCCAGGCCAAAATTAAGATTGCCCAAAATTCGGCTGGCGGTTAAGTTGCCTAAGTTGCCGGCCGTCCGGCGCAAAACTTCCATTTTATCCTGTTCTAAGGTCAGCGGCTCGCCGTTATAAACGTATTGATAGCGGTAGAACGGGTAGATTAAGGTGCTTTTGCTGGCATCGGCAGTTAAACCAAAACTGGTGCCACCGCCACCGCCGGCCTGGGTTCGTTCCAAGGCCAATCCTTGGGCGGCAGGAGCGGCTGAAGGTGCGGCCGCGCCTCGGCCTTCAATCGGGGCAATACTGGCAAACGAACCGAATGCCTCGTCTTCTTGGAGCAAAGTGATTTTTTGAAAATCAGTCGCCGACAATGGCGCTTCTAAGCTGCCGGCTTTATTGCTAAACAAGCCGTTAGAGATTAAAACCGGCACAACAATAATTAAAGTCAGAACAGCGCCGGAGATAAGATAACCGAATTTTTTTCCGCCGGAGGCGGACCCGCCTCTGGCGGGCATATTGTTTTTATTTATGAAGTTCATAAATATTCTAGTTAGTGGTTTATTATATTGAGTTTTCGTTTCACCCAGCAATTGAGTTCTCAGCCGCCGGGCAAAGGATTTGTCAAATTTAGTGTCGGGTTTAGCCAGCAGTAATTCTTCAATCAGCTTAATTAAGGCCGGTTCGTATTTTTTCAACCCCGGATCGATGGCGTAAAGTTCCTGAATAATTTTTTGGATTTCCGGTTTCATCCCGTTAGAGGCAGGCCCCGTTAGAAATAGGATGCGGATAAATAACACCTATTCTCACTAGGCCAAAATTAATTTTAATCATATTATAATTCAAGATGATATATTTTATTTTGCTTATTTTTATCCGTTATTTCTAACGGGGCAGGTCGCGGTCTTCACCACATTATTCCTGCATTAATATTATTACTCTTAAATTATTATAAATTATGGTATTGCCCGTTTGGTCGCGATCACGGCCTCTAACGGGATTCATATACTATTTAACGATTTGGGTTAATGAAAGTAACAGCGTCGCGACCAGGAGCTCTTGGCGCATTTTACCCACGGTCCGGGAAAAAGTCATTTTGCAGCTGGCTTCGGTTTTGCCGACAATTTCTGAAATCGTCTGGTAGTCCAGGCCTTCCCAAACCCGGAGCATGACAATGTCGCGCTGCTCAACCGGTAGCCGGCTTAAGTATTTTTTGACTTTAGCCAGGCTGATCTGGATCTCCGCGTCGCGGGCCGTGTCTTGGTCTGAGGCCAAGTCCCAGACGTCATCAATGTTCAGGTCGGCTTTTTGCGTCCGGTAAAAATCGGTGACGGTGTTTCTGGCAATGCGGTAAAGCCAGGCGGAAAAACTGCCTTTTTTCAAATCAAAATTGTCAATCGCCCGCAGCGCCTTAAAAAACGTCTGGCTGGTCAGGTCTTCGGCGGTCTCCCGGTGGTGGGTTTTATAATAAATAAAATTGTAAATTTTTTTGATGTATTTATCATAAAGCCAGCCGAAATCTTGCCGTTGGCCGGTTTGGCAGTTTTGGATAATTTGTTTTTCCTCAATTTCCATCCCTTTTGAATACAAGGTTATTGCCGCTTAAAAGTAACATTGCCGAGCTTTTTAATTTTACCATATCTAAGCCTTTTGCTGTAGTTTGTTACTTCCAGCCGGCTTGGTCGTATTGTTAAGTAGGGGATAATTTAGTAAAACCCGTTAGAAATTCGTAAAAAATATTTAGTTTTCATCAAATTTATTATTAGCTAAATCTACTACTTAATGGTATAATTAACAATATTTTTCTCCGTTGGGGGTTTGATTTCTAACGGGGTAAAATTTAAATAGTCTAACTCTTTAAATTAACCATATGATTCAGTCTCGTTTTGCCGGTGCGGTCATTGCCGCTGTTGTTTTAGTGGCGATTATCGTTATCGGCACTTTTACTTATTTAATTTTAAATTTACCTGACCAGCCCATTGCTTTTAATCCCTTTAGCCCTAAGCCGGATGTTAACGGCTCGGTAAATCAACCAAACGGTCCGTCGTCTTTGAAACTGGTTAAATTCAGTTCGGAGCAGGAGTTTAAGGATTATATCCAATCCGGCCAAGGTAACAATTATTATGGCGGTATCGGCGGCGGGGTAATGCGTGGATTGTCGGCGCCAACCGTAACGGCTCAGGACGAGATGGGTTTAGACTTTGGTGTTCCCACTGGTTTAGGCACCGCCGACAAAACCGTCAGTAATGTTTCTCCGGAGCGGGTTTCGACGACTAACGTCCAGGTCGGAGGTATTGATGAGCCGGATATTTTAAAAACCGACGGCAAAAATATTTATTATTCCCAACCCTCCTATTATTATATTCAGCCTCAGCCCTTTATTCGGGCCATGGAAGATGAATCGCGGATTTTACCGCCCAACGACGGCTATGGTAAAACCAAAGTCATTGCCGCTTTCCCGCCGGCGGATTTAGCCGAAATTGGTGCAATTGACAAAACCGGGGATCTGCTAGTCTCAAATAACACCTTAGCGGTAATTTCGGGCAACGAAATTAACGCTTTCAACGTAGCCGATCCTAAAAAGCCGGAAAAAAAGTGGACCGTCACTTTAGACGGCAACAATCAGATTATTCAGTCCCGGCTTTATCAGGATAAAATTTATCTGGTGACTTCAACTTACGTTGACAGTTATTCGCCTTGTCCGCTGAAATTGGCCACCGATGCCGCTGGTTCGATTACCGTGCCTTGCGTTGATATTTATCATCCGGTCAGGCCTTTGCCCATTAACGTCACTTACACAGCCATGGTCATTGATTTAGCCGACGGCAAAATCAGCCAGACCGTCTCGTTTGTCGGTTCCACGGACAATTCCGTGGTCTACATGTCGCCGAGCGCAATGTACGTGACTTATTCTTATACTACCGATGTGGCCGAATTTGTTTATCGGTTTTATTCTCAGGAGATGACAGACTTAATGCCGCCGGCGGTGATAGAAAAATTAAAAAAATTGAGCCAGTATGACATTAGCAATCAGTCAAAATTAACCGAATTAAACATCATCCTCCAGGAATTTTATAATTCTTTGGACAATGACGAGCGGCTGCGGGTAGAAAACGAAGGCCAGAACAAGATGAGCGATTATTTGACCGCCCATCGGCGGGAGCTGGAACGCACCGGCATCGTTAAAATCGGTTTATCTGACTTCAAGATCGCGGCGACTGGCGACGTGGCCGGCCGGCCATTGAATCAATTTTCTTTGGATGAATACCAAAATCATCTCCGGCTGGCCACAACCGTCAGCGGCGGATTTTTCTTCGGTTCTTCGGAAAGCGTCAGTGACGTCAATGTTTTGGATTCAAACCTAAAAACCGTTGGCTCGGTCCAGGATTTAGGCAAGGGCGAAAGAATTTATTCGGTCCGGTTTATTGAAGACAAGGGTTACGTCGTCACTTTCCGCCAAACTGATCCGTTCTATGTGATTGATTTGGCTAAGCCGAATCAGCCCCAGCTCAAAGGGGAATTAAAAATCCCGGGCTTTTCTTCTTACTTACATCCAATCAATAAAGATAAGATTATCGGCGTCGGCCAAGACCAAGGCCGAGTCAAAGTTTCTTTGTTTGACGTGACTAATCCCTCAGACCCGCAGGAGAAATCCAAGTATCAGCTGGATGATTATTGGTCGGAAGTTTTAAGCACTCATCACGCGTTTTTGTTGGACAGTAAACATCAGATCTTCTTTATGCCCGGCAGCCGCGGCGGCTATGTTTTTTCTTACCGCGATGACAAGCTAAGCTTGGAACGGGCGGTCAGCGATATCACTGCTAAACGCGCTTTGTACTTAAACGATTATCTCTACATTGTCGGCGACAATCAGATCGTGGTCCTCAATGAAAACGACTGGGAAAGAGTCAAAGCCCTTGATTTCTAAGTCGGTAAAATTACCAACCGTAAAGTTTTTAACTTGGTTAATTATCTAAAGTAAGAAAAAATATGATTCAAGGTGGTGGCGGTTGTTGCTAGATTCAGTTTGCCTCAAAAGGCAAGTTGGGTTCTAATGTAATTGACGAGACTGACTGTGGCTGGCTATGACAACCACAGTCAGTTTGACTCATGACTTTAATCAATATGAACGAGGTTAATTTGGCCATTGCTTTTATCGCCGGCTTGGTGTCTTTTCTTTCACCTTGCGTTTTGCCGCTGATTCCCGGCTTTTTGGTTTATTTGGCCGGGACCTCAGCCGCCGAACAAAAACAAAGCCGTCAGGCGGTTTTTTTAAACAGCCTGTTTTTTGTTCTTGGCTTCTCTTTAGTTTTTTCGGCTCTGGGCGTTTTATTAAATACGGTTTTAACCAATGTCGCTTATGAAGTTCAGACCTGGCTGTCGCGGCTGGGCGGCGTTATCATTATTACTTTTGGTCTATACCTCGCCGAATTGATCCGTTTGCCCTGGCTCGAGCAGGGACACAAAATTAGCGTTAAGTCTCAGTTTAAATCCCGCTATTTTACCTCGTTTTTATTCGGTCTAGCCTTTGCCGCCGGCTGGACGCCTTGCGTCGGCGCGGCCTTGGGCGCGATTTTAGCCTTGGCCGTCACTCAACCCGGCGCGGCTTTTTCCCTACTATTAGCTTATTCTTTGGGCCTGGGCTTGCCGTTTTTAGTGGTTGGTTTTTTTACCGAGTCGGCCGCCAAATTCATCCGCCGATTTTCCCGGTATCTTCATTATATTAACCTGCTATTCGGCGTTTTACTGATTATTTTAGGCATTTTAGTTTTTACCCAAACCCTGTCTTTAGTGGCGAACCTGGGTTTTGTTAATTATCTGATTCAAAGGTTGTGAAGCGGCAAAATACCATTGTTTTAATTTCACTTTTAGTCATTATCGGCGGCGTCATTTTTTATATTGAAAGCGTTAAGCCCTTGCGTCTTGCCGGCCTGGGCGACAAGACGGTTAATCTGGGGGAGTTAGATGACTTAGCTAAGCAAGAGAAAGCGGCCAAATACGGGCCAGCCAGAGAAATTGTCTCACCGGCCGGCTTTATCAACGTCGAATCGCTTAACCTTCAAGACTTGATCGGCAAAAAAGTAATCTTGTTGGATTTTTGGACTTACAGCTGTATTAATTGTCAGCGGACTTTGCCTTATTTAACCGGCTGGTATGAAAAATATAAAGACCAGGGCTTAGAGATAGTCGGCATTCACACGCCGGAGTTTGAGTTTGAGAAAAAGATTGAAAACGTCAAGTGGGCGACGGAAAAATACAGCATTAAATACCCGGTGGTTTTGGATAATGACTACGGTACCTGGAATAATTACCGCAACCGTTATTGGCCGCGTAAGTATTTAATCGACATTGATGGGTTTATTGTTTATGACCATATCGGCGAAGGTGGCTATCAAGAAACCGAAAAAAAGATCCAGGCACTGTTGGCTGAGCGGGCAAAAGTTTTGAATCAACCAACGGTTATCGCTGGCGACATGGTTAATCCTCAGGCCGTGGAAACGGTTTCCGGTGACTATCGGCGCAGTCCGGAAATATATTTTGGCTCGTGGCGCAACGACGCGTTGGGTAATGGCCGGCGTAATTGGCCGGGTGAACAAAATTTTTCCGCGCCAAAAAGTATCAAGACTAATGCCTTGTATTTGGTCGGCAACTGGGATATTAATAAAGAATACGCTCAAAACCTAGCGGCCGACGTCCGGATTATCTTTCGCTATCAGGCCCAAAAGGTTTTTATGGTCGCTGGGGCCGATTCACCGGTTGGGTTAAAAATTTTAGTTGACGGCAAAGCCATTGATTCCCGGGTCGGGAGTGACGTGATTGACGGTACGGTGACGGTTAAAGAAGAACGGCTTTACCGTATTATTGAGGATCAGGCCGCCGGCGAGCATACTTTGGAAATTATCATTCAAAACCCGGGGTTACGGGCTTTTACTTTTACTTTTGGTTAACCAACCAGCGATGGAAATAATCTATCAAAAAAATCAAACAGATTTGGCCAAAACCGGCGCGGCCGTTATCGCTGAAACGATTAGCGATTTACTAAAAAAACAACCTCAGGTAATTTTGGCGCTGGCCGGCGGCCGCAGCTTAGCCGGCATTTTTGTTGGTTTAGCCAAAGATAAAATCATTGACTGGTCCCGGGTCCATATTTTTATGGTTGACGAGCGGCTGGTGCCGTTGAATGACCTGGCCAGCAATTTCAGCCAGGCCAATCAGGCTTTGATTGAACCTTTAATCAAGTCGAGCCGGCTGGCCGAAGCTAATGTCCACCCCTTTATTTTTATGCCCAATCAGCCTGATTTTGGCTTGGAACAATACACGGCTGAGCTGAAGCGTCACGGCGGCAAATATGATATAATATTATTAGGCGCGGGCGAAGACGGCCACATTGCCGCTTTATTTCCTCAGCACCATTCAATTTTTAATGAAGCTGAGTTTTACCTGACTTTTTCTGATTCACCCAAGTCGCCGCCGGGCCGGCTGACGGCGAGCAAAACTTTGCTGGCCCAGGCTCAAGCGGCTTTGATTGTTTTTTTAGGTGAGGCTAAGCTCCAGGCTTATCATAAATTTTTAGATCCCAAAATCAATTTAGCCGATTGTCCGGCTAAGCTAGTGAAAAAAATCAAACATTCTTATTTATTGACTGACTTAGACGGGTATGACAAAAATTCACCCTCCCACCAAAAAATTTAATTCTCAGAATTTTGGCGGGAGGGTTTACATTAGCTCTGACCACGGCGGTTTTAGACTGAAAGAGCAACTGGTAGATTATTTTAAAAAAGCCAAAATCAGCTGTCAGGATCTTGGCCCTTTTAAATATGACTCGGTCGACGACTATCCGGATTACGCTTTCCGGCTGGCGGCTAAGGTGGTGAGTGATAAAAACAAAGGCATTTTGCTTTGTCGTAACGGCATCGGGGTTTGCATCGCCGCCAATAAAGTTAAGGGCATCCGGGCCATCTCAACCATTAATCCAAAAATTGCCCAGACTTCCCGGACTGACGACGACACCAACGTTTTGTGTCTGGGCCAGGATTTTATCGGTTTGGCTCAGGCAAAAAAAGTCGTTAGCTTATGGCTTAAGACTGGTTTTAGCGGGGTGAGACGCCACCGCCGACGAATTAATAAAATTAAAAGGTTTGAGAACGGCGGTAAATAACTCCAATTTCTAAATCCTAAACAAATTCCAAATCCTAAATTCAAAATTTCAAACTGTTTGTGATTTGGATTATTATAATTTGTCTAGAAACTAGATATTAGAAATTAGGATTTTATAAAATTATGGCTAAAATTATTCCCGCCATCTTGACGGCTGATCCGGCTGATTTGCAAAATAAAATTAATCAGCTGGCCGGTCTGACCGATTTTATTCAGCTCGACATCATGGACGGTAAGTTTGTCCCGGATAAATCAGTTAACCTTGACGTGATTGATAAACTCAGCCTGCCGTCCGGTTTGAGCCTGGAAATTCATTTGATGGTCAAAGATCCACTGAGCTATCTTAAGGCTTGCCGTCGGCCGCAGATAAAAAGAATTTTTTTTCATTTGGAAGCTTTAAAAAATCCCGCCGCGGTCCAAAATATTCTGGCGGAAATTAAACGGCTAGACTGTCAGGCTGGCTTAGCCATAAAATCGACAACGGCCGTGGAAAAAACTAAGCCTTACCTTGATCAGCTTGACTCGGTGATGTTTTTGAGTGTTAATCCGGGCAAGCAGGGCCAGAAATTTATTACCAGCACCTTTAAAAAAATCAAAGCTTTAAGGCAGATGTCGTCCAAGATTAAAATTGCCGTTGACGGCGGCATCAACCGGGATAATATCGTTCAACTCGCCCGCCTGGGCGTTGATTATTTGTCTATTGGCAGCGCGATTGTCAAAAGCACCGATGTGCCATTAGCTTTAAAGCAACTTAAGCAAGAATTAGCCAGCCACGCCCTTACTGAGTCTAGTCAGAACTGATATTTTTAGATTATTGGCAGCTAGATTAAGCCGTTCTCCTCTCCCAAAGGGCAGAGGAGACAGAGGTGAGGTTATGGAGTCCGTTACCTCACCTCACCCCCTCCGTTTTCGGAGAGGGAACAACTTTTATTTGTCTGCTTTAAGATACGTCGCATTTAGCATAAAAGAAAATGGGGGGGGGTGGAGTTAGTCAAACAAACGTGATAAAATATTGAAACCTATGGCGAACGGCAACGACTTAAAAAATCCGACTACCATCATCATTTTTGGCGCGACCGGTGACCTGGCTCAGCGGAAATTGCTGCCGGCTTTGTTTGATTTAAATCTTAAGGGTTTTTTACCGGAGCATTATCAGATTGTCGGTTTTTCCCGCCGGGAATTAAGTGATCAAGATTTTCAAGACCTAGCGGCCGAGGCGATTAAAAAAGACAAGCATCATCATCGCCAGGGAGTTGATGATTTTTTAAAGCATTTAACTTTTCAGCAGGGCAATTTTGACCAAGAGGCCTCTTACCAAAATTTGGCGGCAAAACTCAACGAAATCGACAAAAAATTAAACTATTGCGCCAATAAACTTTTTTACTTGGCGGTGCCGCCGGCAATGTATGAACCGATTTTTGAACAACTGGCCAAGTCAGGCTTAGCCTCTAAATGCTCGAACGGCGAGTGGACGCGGGTGGTGGTGGAAAAACCGTTTGGTAAAGACATTGCCACCGCCCAAAAACTTGATCAAAAACTCGGCTGGCTTTTCAAAGAAGAACAAATTTTTAGGATTGACCACTACCTGGCTAAAGAAACCATGCAGAACATTTTGCTTTTCCGTTTTTCCAATGCCTTGTTTGAACCGATTTGGAACAGCAAATACGTTGAGCGGGTGGAAATCAGATTTTTTGAGCGGATCGGCATTGAAGGCCGGGGCGATTTTTATCATGATGTCGGTGCTTTGCGTGACATCGGTCAAAATCATGTTTTGCAGATGCTGGCGGCCATTGCGATGGAAGACCCGGGCCGGCCGGCCGTCAATATTATTAGAGCTCAACGGGCGCGGGCTTTAGAGTCTCTTCGACCGATCAAAGGTTCAGATGTTTTTCAAAACGTGGTCAGGGGTCAGTATCAGGGCTTTCGTCAAGAAAAAGGTGTGCCGACCGATTCGCAGACTGAAACTTTTTTTTGGCTTAAGTGTTACATTGACAATCAGCGCTGGGAAGGCGTGCCGTTTTATTTAACCAGCGGCAAAAAACTTAAACAGTCAACCGTGGATATTAAAATTTATTTCCGAAAAACCATTTGTTCAATTTGTCCGCCGGATTGGCACGAGGAATTTCAAAACGTTTTAACTTTCCGGGTTCAGCCCAACGAAGGCATCTCGGTTGACTG
>Ga0209542_10008169_pt1 | contig 19639 bp, 22 predicted proteins | sample RifCSPhighO2_01_FD_184028 | JGI IMG/M metagenome (GOLD analysis project Ga0209542, IMG submission 184028) | Soil microbial communities from Rifle, Colorado - Rifle CSP2_plank highO2_0.1 (SPAdes) (version 2) | ecosystem: Environmental > Terrestrial > Deep subsurface > Rock core/Sediment ...
TAGTGGGTATTAATTACCAATTTTCTATCGACGAGCAATGTTTCAAAAGTCCATCTTTACTCTCAATACCCAAATTTACTTAGCTTTTGCTTAAAATATATAGTTTTTAACTATATTAATCTAGCATTATTATAAAATTATAGAATAATTACTCTTAACCTATTCCAATTCTCTCTTCAATAGTTTATGCGCATGATTGATCTCTTTGAACTTATCTGTACTACCCCCCTTATCCGGATGATGCTCTTTTGCAAGCAATTTATACTTTTTATCGATTTCATCCCAATCTACCGATTCTTCACTCACTCCCAGCGTTTCCCTTGCTTCCTTACGCTTGGACTCAATATCCCGATCTTCGGAAAAAACAGCGATGAACTCCCTTATCGTTTTCTTTTCATCCAGTAGTGCTGTTACTTCCAGTTCAATGATTTTAGAAACCACATATAAGTTCTCAATAAAACTCAATCCCTTATAACTAAAATAGAGATGCTGACCCTCCATATACCAAGAAATGAAAGCTTGCACTTTTTTGATCACTACCGGCTCTAGATCGATCTCGACGTCATCCTCACTCACTCCGACTTTTTTTAAACTTGCAAAAAGATTATTTCTGAGCTGCACGGCCTTTCTTTGAGAAGCACTTTTTAGGTTGAACGACTCCAATTCATATCCCCTCACTTTTAGTGTGGCCATTTTTTAGTTCTTTTATGGTCAGAAAGGGAGGCGCTTATAAAAGTTCCCCCTGAATGATCCTTTTCCAAAGCCTTATTATACTTCTTCTTTTATTCCAACTCCATGAAATTCTCCTATATGCTTGCTCCTATGGAAGACGTTACCGATGAGGCTTTTCGAGAGCTGTGCTTTTTGCATGGAGCGGATTTAACGTTCACAGAAATGACACGGCTCTCTGGGCTGGTACGACGCAACAAAAGCACCCAACGCAAAACAGAGATACGAAATGAAGCTCCTACTCAGATCCAGTTAGCGACTCAGAAAGAAGAGGATTTAAAACGCTTTTTGAAAAACTTTGAACCCACAAAAGGCTTTGCCGGCATTAACTTCAACCTGGGCTGCCCAAGCCCCAACCTGATCCAACAAGGACTGGGCTGCAGCATGGTCAAACGAGTCTCTAAAGTAGAAAAACTTGTTCAAATGGTTAAAGAAAAAGGATATTCCTGCTCGATCAAGATGCGCTTGGGTTTGAACCTTTTTGAGAAGCAAAAAAAAGTTTATTTGAACCTGGTTAATGAAGTCGATGCTGATTTCTTTATTGTTCATGCACGAACAGGCTCTGAACACTACGATGCAAAATCGGATGATTCTGTGTACCCTGAATGTGTTCGTACCGGCAAGAACATCATTGCCAATGGAGACATTGACTCCATTGAACACGTTGCACTCTTAAAAGAGAATGGAGTAAAAGGCGTGATGATCGCACGAGCGGCTGTTCGGAATCCGGCTTTGTTTGAGCGCTTGAAAGGCCTAAAAGAAACCGACGCTGAGACGTTAAAACGGGAATACCTTGAATTACTCAGCAAGTACTCAACTGGAAAGAATGTGTATAAAGATAACGTGCTTAAACGATTGGGACAAGAAAAAAATACGTATGCGAAAGAAACGGTTAGGGGGTAGACTCTACACTTCCCAGCCATTCACTACGATGAACCTCTGCAAGCCTTCATTCTCTTCAGAAAGAGGAGGCAACCACTCGCCCATATACATACGATCCCAGACATGATCACTGCCCAAAGGAGCAAATTTGTATTTGTAATATGAGACTCGGATGAACTTCGGCGGCTGATCTGGGAAAGGGTTGTACGCAATGAGATTCAAGACATTTGGATCGTTATGAAGCAACTTCCAGATTAAATGAATCAGCCAAGGATTATCCTGCGGGTGCTGCATGGCCGCAAACCAGATCTGCCAAGCTATTCTCGGTTGGTACGGAGCGATGATTGGAAGGAATTTATTCGGATCTCCTGGTTTGTATGGAATTTCATATGCTTTCCAAACTGTTTCGTTGGTGATGGTTGCATCACTCGTGCCTTCAAGAACGAGCTCCCCCCGTTCTTTGCCAACGGAGCCAAAAGCTCCATACGTATTGACGAGCTCCCACGCATCAAACGATGAATTCATGGCCTGACCTGAAGAAAACAAGTTTTGAATGACTGGAATGCTTAGTAGAGTAATAATAAACAAAACGATCCACGCCACCTTGTTTCTTATTACGGCTTTCTTCTTTGCTTTCTCTGCCTTCTTTACCAACCCCTGAGGTAGTAGATGAGCCAAAAAACGATCATCAAAACACGCCAAGACTGGAAGAAGAGTCAACCAATTTAAAAAAGAAAGATTTCCGCTCAATATAAGAACGAGTTGAAACAAAACCATCAATGACCCTGAAATCAAACGTAAGACTCGAGGCCAAAACATCAAAAAAGGCAAGACGAGCTCTGCTAAATGATTGTACAACACTCCTACCTGATTTGCCCAATGCGGCAAAAAATGAAAAAATGGACTTAATGGCCCTGGGATGGGTTGTGTTTCGTAATGATAGAAAAGACAAGCTAACTTACGCCAGCACTCATCCCCCCGAATCTTGATCAACCCTGCACCTAAGTAGATGCGAAAGGCCAGCCAACGGAAAAGCCAGATCACAGGCACTGGAGGAGCTAATCTTGGGAAAGGCCTGACTTCCCACAACGGCACGAGAAACATGGCCAGAAAACCTGTTTCGCATAATTGGATTTCCCAACCATACCCATACCATAACTGACCGATGTGAACGAACGAGAGATACAAGAACCATAAGATGAACAAAATCGGAACGTTGGCATACCCCACCAAGACAACCAAGGAAAGCAACACGCCCAACCAAGCTAATACTACTAGCCAAGTATCTGAAATATGAAACCAAAATAAGGAAGGCAAAACTGAGAAAGCACCTCCTGTATCTACCTGGGCGCCTACCCTCTGCAAAAATAAATCAGCTGGAAGAAGCCCGTTATGCCCCAGCAGTGGGAGGACTTGAAAGGCCAACGACAAAAAAGCAAAAAGATACACAAACCCCAATAAACGCAGAATAATAAAGCGCGTAAGCCAATAGTTCTTAGACTGGGCGTTTGTATAATTCTGGACCTTGCTTAACAATCCTATAACATTCATTTCTTCTTCTCTTCACTACCTGGCTTTACAAACCTTGAACGCAGTTCATTCTCATGAATGTGCCACAAGATCTGGCGGATCTCCAATAACTGCTTTTCAATTTCAGCGATCTTATACTCGGAGAGGTTATTGATCCTAAGGTCTAAACTTGCTTTTTTCAAGGTGAGCTCAGAACGCTGACGATCCTTCTCTCCTTGCCGGTTCTGACTGATCATTACCAGCGTCGATAAGAAGATGGCTTCCAAGGAAACGATCATGGTTAACAACCCATACGGAAACGGTTCAATACTATAAACAATCCATAAAACAAACCAAACCAGATTGATCCAGAAAAAAGGCCAAGAACCCACAAATCCTGTGACTATGTCCGCGACACGCGCACTGATGGCAAGGTGTTCCTCTGGGTTCTGCTCTAAGTCCTTGATATCGTGAATGGCCTTTCTTAAGTCCTCCTCAGACTCACTGATCTGCTGCTCAATCTTATCGTCAATGTTCTTTTGAAGATCTATCAACTCTAGCAATTTATCTTCAGACTTCTTGCGCATGGTCTATTATTACTAGAAGGCTATAAAAAGATTTCTAAGTGCTGCAGATCAACACAAAATTCGCGAGCAAGGCTTCTAACTGGATGTATTCATCGCTGCCCTCAACCATGCGGAACTCGGCTTCCCCGCAGTACTTGACCATTTCTAATTTTTTTCGATCATCGACCTTTAGATTCCAGAGCTCTTTTTGGATTTGACTGATGATATCTAAGCCACTCAGGCCATGATTGAGCATGGTGTCCAAGAGCTTAGCCTTGGCTTCTGGGAACTTTTTCTCCGTGCAGAGATGCAGGATTTCAGCGACCTCTTTTGGCCTTGCCACGGAAGCGACGTCATAAATCAACTTCTCCGTTACGTGATCCTGGATGGCGGCGCACGACTGGAGAAGATTCTGCAATCGGCGGCAATCTCCCTCTGAAATGCTGAACAAGGCTTCTTTGGCTGAAGGCTCAACCTTCACTTTTTCGATCTCTGCAATGTGATCAATCACCTTAAGCACATCTCCTTTTGCTAGCGGTTTAAAGCGAAAGACGGTACAACGAGACTGGATGGCCTCGATGATTTTTGAAGAGTAATTGGCTGAAAGGACGAAACGGCAGGTGCTGGGGTAATTTTCCATGGTACGACGCAAGGCCTGCTGGGCTTCCCGGGTTAAGGCATCGCATTCATCCAAAAAGATAATCTTGAAAGGAACATCCCCAATGGACTTTGTTCTGGCAAAGTCTTTTACCTTGACTCGGACGACGTCAATACCCCGCTCGTCTGACGCATTGAGCTCCAGGAAGTTTTCATGCCAACTGGGACCGAAGAGCTCTTTGGCTGTAACTAAGGCAAGGGTGCTTTTGCCTACGCCCGGAGGGCCTGCAAATAACAAGTGAGGGAGGTTTTTTCGCTTGACAAAGGCCTCTACGCGCCTAACAATTTCTTCTTGACCCTTCACTTCTGAGAACTTCTGCGGACGGTATTTTTCCGTCCAGATGAGCGAATCCTGCATGGGCAAACGAAACGACTGACGTTTTAAAAAGGTATTGAAAGACGTTGAAGCCATACAAAAGTTACAGCACTATCGTGCTGAACTTTGGTTTATTCTAAACCAAAGCTTTATAAACCCACTCCATCTCCACGACGGTATGAAAGTTTTAGCGTTCAACAAATGGGACTGTTCAGCCATCAAGGTCGATGACCCTGGACTTCAAAACTACATCACCCTAGAACCCAAAATCGTACCCAAAACGGGTGGTCGATACGCCCAAAACCGCTTCCACAAGAGCAAACTCTTCATTGTTGAACGACTCATCAACCGCATTATGGTACCCGGCCACAAAGGCAAAAAACACTTTAAAAGCTCCGGACGATGCACCGGAAAGGCCATGAGCGCCTATAACCTCGTCCAAAAAGCCTTTGAAATCATCGAACAAAAACTCAAGAAAAACCCCATCGAAGTCTTTGTCAAAGCCCTTGAAAACGCAGCTCCCCGAGAAGAAATTGTTACGATTGAATACGGCGGAGCTCGTTACCCTAAAGCCGTAGAGATGGCACCCCAACGCCGCATTGACATCGTCATCAAACTTATGATCCAAGGCAGCTACCAGAAAAGCTTCAACCACAAGAAAAAAGCCCATGAATGCCTAGCCGATGAAATCATCAACGCTTACCAAGTGAGCCAAGATTCTACTGCGATTGCCAAGAAGCTGGAACTGGAACGACAAGCGGATTCGAGCCGATAAATTCTTGTTTTAATTCGTAAACTGTAGAACTAAATAGTAGTATAATTCCCCAAAGTTTATAAAATCGTTCTCAATACTAATTGTATGGCGATGAGAAAAACGTTGGCAGGCATAGTGTCGTTAATGACAGCAATTGGATTAAATGGTTGTAGTAAAGATACTTCTGAAAAATCAAGTCCTCAAGATCAATCAACCGTGTCAACTTACCAAGGCATTGTAACTGGAGTTGATAACGACAATGCTAACTATTCTCATGGTAAAATGGCTTTTGTATTAGACAATACTCAAATTTTTGGCTCCCCTAACCTCTATGAGAAGGAAGGCGGGCATTCTCGGGCAGATGGCCCAGCAGGCATGATGGGTTTATCTGCTAGATTAGAATCCGCACAGCAATCCAGAGAAAATGTATGTGTTAGAGCAATTAAAATGCATGATGGAGGTTACCGTATCGTTAGCGTTACGTTTTCTGATGATACAACCTATAACGTTAAGCCAAACATAGTAAAATAACTCTTCTAGTTTCCATAGAGCCGTAAATTATTTAAGCCCAGACGGTTGCTCGTTTTCCATGAAAGCACTTGGCTTTACCATCTCTTTAATTGTTCTTGTTATTTTATCCATCGCTGGATACATTGGCTATCAAGCCTTCAACACAGGTATTGAAGAAGCGAAGGTTACAAGTATTACTCCGAATTCCGAAGGATTTACGATTGCAGGCACTCTTGCTGTTCATAACCCCAGCTGGGTACCCATTCCGGTTCGAAGCGGAGCTTACAAGATTTATCTGGAAGGCAGCAATGAGCTGATCGGAGAAGGTACCATTGATGGGAAGACCTTAACGGCTGGTGAAACAACGATTCTTTCCTTCCAACAAGAAATGAAGTGGACTCCAAGTGGTTCTTTACTTCTACAACTCGCCCTCAAAGAGCATGTTTATGCCAACTTCAAAGGAACGATTACACTTGACTTCTTTGGCATCCAACAACTAGACTTGCCCTTCGAACAACGTATAGACCTAGCTGAATATGTTCAAGCACTGAAGAAGAATATTATAGACAACGTGAAAAGCCTGGCCCAAGCATTCCTAGGTTAAGAGGGAGCGCCGGATGAAAAAACCGGCGATAACACGTTCTGCCCGCTTATACTATATTCACGACCAATCGCTTCTTACTTTCCGGGTGAACAACTACTGTATCTCCCTTCTTTAAGTCACAAAACTTGCTTATATTTTGCCCTATTTTTATATCGAGTGAATTCCCCACTTTACCCACTTTCGTTTTTGACTCAAGCCCCCAAAGACCTTTTTGCTTAGCGATGGCATCCATTTGATCCGATACTTCCTCGCTGAACACTGTATCTTGACATTTACTGCAGACTTTTGCCTTAAATTTTCCAAAGCTGATCCCATACACGGAGAAATCCACATTCTTGTAACGGTAGGTTCCATTACACTCCCAACATTTCATGTCTTCTTTTTCCATTTTTATTCTATGAATACTGTTTTTATCCTGTAGGTATCCCCTCTTTTTGTGTATGCAACGCGAAGGTAACTATACTTGACGAGGAAACCGTCCGTCTGCTGAAATTTAGCTCCTTGCTTTATGGCCTTAATGACTTGTTCTTTACTGATACCATGAATGACCATTTTTTCTTTAGCATGCCTGGTGAGCTCTAAACGCATAAATATTACCCGTTATAACATGTTAGATAATTTAAGTATTTAAGCTTTTCGATCTTGCGTATGTATTAGGCTCCTGACGATAGGCATCAAAAAATGAGAACTTTTTGCCCTGCACCGACCCTACTGTCTCGTCGAGAGGTTAATGTCCGCTCATAAAAGAGGCCAAAACAGGTAAAAAAATTATCGACGAGAATGTACTGACTTTCCGTTTAGCCTAATACATACGATCTTGCAGCAGAATCTCGTCAATCTCTACAAGCGGACGATGCGTGCGAACCGTGTCATCATAACCCAAACGGGGACAGGCTGTATTTACGAAACACTGAATGAAGTTGAAATCTTCTAGCTTGGAGAAATCTATGGTGTTGTCCAGCAAGAAATAGAAGTTTTTGTCTTTGAATTTTTCCTTCAGTTTGATCGCATCTGGAAGGCGGGCCTGACCAATCTTGGTCGTGATTAGAATGCCGACTTCCTTCGCATGGTAGAAAGCGTTTAGGGCTTGCTTCTTTTTCTTTTGGATCGCTTCGACTTCCTTTTTGTCTACTTCAAAGAACTGGCTTGTTAATGGATTGAAAGCAAAGACGGGCTTTTGATTGCGCATGAGCAAGGCTTTCGGGTGAAAGAGACCATCCCCAATATATAGAAAGGCTTCAAAATCTCCCTTGAGCTCTTCCACATTACAACCCAAGATATGACCCTGCAGAAATGTATGCGTGGTCTGCGGAATGAGGACTTTTTTACCGGCCTTTTCTAATGCTTTTTGAATGCTCTTGATTTGATCGTGAAACTGGATGACCGTTAGAAGGCAGAGCTTCTTAGGAAGCTTGGCTATCTCTTTCTCTGGCAACTTGACCTTCACGTCTTCCCAAGCATGTAAAAAAAGGGTTCGCATGAAGTCTGAAAAATCAAAGTGCTTTAAAAAGATGATTACGAAAACAAAGGAACCTTTGTGGTATCCAAGAATAAGCCATTTTCCATTAAAGATTTTAACATGCCCTGTGCCTGCAACTGCCGCAGCCAATCCAACACATTCTTCTTTTCTTGGTAGTCCACAAACTGTACGGAAGCATTCAAATGACTCTCCAAGTATCGAACCACTTCTTTCTTACCGCCCACTTCATCAATCAAGCCCAACTCCAGGGCTTCTGAACCTAAGTACGCCATTCCTGTTGCGATCTTGCGCACCTCTCTTACATCCAAATTCCTGTATTTAGCCACGTCCCGAATAAAAACATCATGCATGGCAACTAATTTTTGTTGCTCCAATGCCAACTCTTCCTCAGTAATTTCTCTATACGGAGAGCCCGTATCCTTGTACTTCCCACTCACCAAGCGGCGATAGGTCACGTTAAAGCGTTCCAACAAACCCGCATACTCCAAATAACTTCCAATCACACCAATGCTCCCCGTCACACTCAAACGATCTGCGATGGTGTGATTCGTCCCCATCGAAACCCAATAGGCTGCGCTCGTACCAATATCTCGAACCCAAGCTACAATGGTCTTGTTCTGCTTGATGTCATCCATTGCCGCTAAAATGTCATCTGCCGCTACGCCCGAACCTCCTGGACTATTGATCTCCAATACAATAGCCTTTATCTCTCGATTTCCGGCTGCTTCTTCTAGTTGCTCCACAATCTTCGTTGAAGAAGCCTGACCTTGAACCCCCATAAACGGAGAATCATCATCTGTCAACAACAAACCCTTCAAAGGAATGACGGCCACATTGCCTTCCCCACCATACAATTTATTTGAATTAATCCCGGTAAAAAAACTTACCACACTGGCCATCAAAGTCCCCACCAAAAATAAGATGAACAACACGACAAAAACCGTCAATAAACGACTCTTAGGCTTTTCTTTCATGGCGTATACTCCGCAAACATTACCGTTCGTGTATGGGTTAGGTGCTCCAACCAACGCTCCCCTCTAAAAAAGAGGTAGATTGGCTCAACGAGCCACAACAAGAAAAATGGAAAAAAAGGCACAATAAATAGGTTACGGATCAAGACCCTCCAAAACGAGACTTGACCATCCACATATAAGCCCAAAAGCATCATCCCCACTGTTTGGCGCAGCAGAAACTCCAACAAAACCAAGTACAACCAAGCTAAAATTACCATGCAAACCATGACCATTAACAACTCGGAAGGAATTGAAGTCATCTTTAATGTTTCCGCCCAAGAACCCTTGGCATACTGCGCCAAGATGCCTTCAAAAGGAGTGAACACAATCAAGTTCATGATTACTAAATCAACTAGAAAAGCCAAGCCCCTACGCAAAGGAGAAGCCTGAAACTGGTACACGCTCTTCATGCCAACTAGCATAGCTCGCTCCTTTATTAAGATTATGAATTTTTCCGACGACACTCTACGGAAGCTATATAAAGACGGGATCACTACATAGAATCATGGGTCGAAAAGAGAAAGAAGAACAAGCCCGGCTGGAAGCCGAGCAGGAAGAAATCCGCCGCGTCAAACTACCTCGTGAAGGCCAAACCCTCGGCCTACTCGAACAACGACTTGGCGGAAGTAGATGCAAGGTTCGATGCTTAGATGGACACACACGGGTTTGCCGCATCCCCGGCCGATTGAAGCGAAAGATCTGGGTACGTGAAGGAGACATTTTACTGGTGGAACCCTGGGAATTTGGAGGAGACGACAAAGGAGACATCCTATTCAAGTATAAACCCACCCAAGTTCAATGGCTGCAACGCAATGGACACTTAGATAAACTGGAAGAGACTGGAGAGTTCTAAAACTAATTCTTTATCTCACTCAAAATCAATTGCAATAAGTTTGTGTCTTTATTCACATCCTGTGTAGGGAATAAACTAGCACCCATGTAAGAAAGAGCGTAGTAAAAAATGACGATTCCCCACAGCCAATGATTGGATAATTTACGATCCTTAACAAAACGTTGCAAACCAAAAGCAAACGCTGGAATTACCAGTGGAAACAATAAATGAGCAAACCTCGGTGAAAAAGGCGGAGCAAACAACCAAGCATACAACACCATAGGGAAGATGGCTAAAAAAAATTTTTTATAATACATCCTTCTTTTCTTGTCTTTGTCTTTCATAAATCCATATATAGCTAACAACCAACCGATATGAAACGTGATTAAAGAGCGGAACAGCAACGAAGGAATACCTGCTAACGTAAGAGTTTCTCGATTGAGCTGATTCCCACGAATCCGGAACCAACTGGTATGCGTCCAAAGCTTCCAAAACGTGATCGGAAAGAGAGAAATCAAGAAAGCTAGCAAGACGCCTACTCCTTTTTTTAAAGATCTTAGCCAACCAAAACGATACAAGCCATCCACTGCCAAGTATAATAATAGGAACAAACCGCTTTCTTTATGCAATAAAGCTAAAGCTAACAAAACAAATAACCACCACAATTCCTTAAATCGATACTGCTTTACATATACCTCCACATAGCAAATTAATAACACCAGAAAGAAGTATGAGCCTGCCTCTGTTAAAGGCCTAGAACTATACGCAATGGAGACTAAACTTGCAGCGTACAATAAACCCGCTAAGAAACCTGTTTTCTCATCGTATAACTTCGTTGCCAAAAAATATAATAAAACAACCGTACCGAACGAAAAAAGAACATTCACCAAAGACAAGGCAACATAATTGGAAAAGAAAAAACTCAATGGCCACGCCAAAAAAGGCCATAAAGGTCTAGCTCCAAAACCAGGCGTTTCTTCTGCGTACTGATTAAAAGCAGTCTCATCTGCTTTGAAAAAATCCACAGTAGCTGAATAAATCACACTGTCCGACATTCCATTATGCCATATGATGGGCTTAGCAAAGAACAAGACACTGCTTAGCAAAGTAACTGCTAAAAGCCAATGCCAACGCTTCCTTAACTTACTTTTCTCCATAGGCTCTCCAACTGTTCTTATTCCGCCAAGAGATCATCCCGTTTTTCAATTTTGCTCTTTTGAACCAAGACTTGACTTCTCCCTTCTTTAAATAAAAAGCGATCGGCGCCAACATTTGATCGAAGATGATCGAATGGACCACTCGGAATGGGAATCTGGAGAGATACAACCCGAATTCGTACTGAGGCAACCACCCCGTACTCTTACCTAGATGTTTATACAAACTATGAATCAGAACATACACTGGAAGAGAAAAGCAAAAAGCTACGGCTTGGTTTAACCATAATGGCAACTTTGAAAAAATCAAACGACGAATTGGGTCGACCATGCGCAGCAAAGCATTATTCTCCCATCCATACAACCAAACACTCAGTGCACCTCCTCTCTTAACCCTACTCAAGACACTCTTAAAACCTTGCTCTGGAGTTGGGAGATGATGCAAAACACCAATTGAATAGGCGTAATTCATTCGTTGTTTTAATGGAATATAGTATATATCTGCTTGAATTACATGAGCATTCGACAAGTGTTTAATGTTCTGATACGCCACGTCCACACTAGAACCTAGATCCATTCCTATAGCGTCCTTCGCACCAAACCTTGCTGCACAATAAAGATGACGACCCATGCCGCAACCTGCGTCCAACACAATCTTATTCTTGAAAAAAGACTTACCGACCGGCCAAATCCAACCTAAGAATTGCCCTTCGTACTCTTTTTCTAGTTTAGAGAAGCGCTGCCACTCATAACCAAAACGAGTGCTTGTGTCTAATTTTTTTTTGCTCAATGAATCTAACGAATGACTTGCGCAAAGCTCTGGATGCTGCCTGAAAAACTCAGGATGCTGCTCGCCTACTATTTTAGAACGTAAAGGCTCCAGCAATAAACGAGGCACTCCTTGAATGATCGGGAATATTTCTCCACATACGCACTTCAACAAACCTTCGATGATTTCAGAAGCGTCCTTTCTTAAGACTTCTAGCTTCAAGTCCTTCCCACAGTTCGGACAAGCAAGATACATCAAGAGCTTGGTTTTCATACCTCCTGCGATACCCAACTACTTTAAAAAGCTTTATAAGTGGGAAGCGACTAAAAACCCCCTATGGCCTTTGGCCACCATGTGCCCCACTGGGCCTCCCCTTTAATCACTTTTGGTGTCATCGGGTACTTCTTTGTGAAGAGCAAGAGAGAGATGAAATGATTAGACTCGAAGATCTAATGGTTTTTTCTTCTTCCAACCCAATAATTTAGAACCAGCTACGCATAACCCAAAGTGAGAACCCATTTCCATTTCTTGCAGCAAGCAACTTAGGCCTTGGCAATGCCCAAGCCCTATCAAACCATGCAACACCTCATGAGCAAGATGCGTGTACATCCCTTTATGCGGAAATTCCGCCTGGCCAGGCACCACACTATTATAGGGTAGCAGACAAAAACCACTGTCTTGGTATTCCCCTATCCCTCCTCCTAATGGCGCTATATCCCTGTTTCCATAATTCAACTCAAGAAGCGCTCCAAAAAAATCTTTAACAACCGCTGTAATGGGATCTAATTCTGAAGTGATAACCATCTTGAAACCTTCTGGGCCTGGACGCAGCCGATCCACCGCTTTTAGCGTATAATAACTTATCGACGGATTTTTTCTAACTTTTATCCCACTTTGCCTCACGACCTGTACTTCTTTTAAATCCAATCTGAACCTTCCATCGCTCTGATCTAAGAAGAGGCCGCTGGTTTGATTCACCAACGATTCTATGGTTACAGCGGCTAGCGATAAACAACGCTCCTGATTGCGCTGCGTGATCTCATTACATGTCAAGTCTTCAAACTGTATCTTGTAAACAAATAAAGGAACTTTCTTGTCCTTGTAAGTATACATGTCACCAGGATAATGATACCGTTTCTTGGTCATTTTCAGAAGGGAAATTTCTTTTATTTATATACTGTTTCAATGCTATACGGCACCCGGTCCTTGTAATACTCTCGGATCATGATTTCTGCGAGGAAGCCGAACATGATTGTTAACGTGCCTGTAATGATCAAGAGAACGGAAAGAACCATGAGTGGGCCCAGTTCTAAACTGCCTACGACATAGACTGCTTTCCAGACCTGCTCAAGAAAGATAAGAGCTGCCAAAAAATATTGGAATAAGCCTAGACTGCCAAAGAAATGAATTGGCCTCACTGAAAAGTCATTCCAAAACTTGATGAACAATAAGTCAAAGAAACCCTTGACGATACGAGTTGTGCCATACTTCGTCTTTCCAGACTTTCTTGGGCGGTGATTCACAATGACCTCCCCAATCTTAAACCCTTTTAAACGCAAGATGGCTGGGATGTAACGATGCATTTCCCCATATAGGTTGAGATCTTTGAAACACTCTTTCTTGTACGCCTTCAAGGTACAACCGGAATCATGGATTTCTTCCTTGATCAATAATTGACGCAGGAGGTGCGCGAGGCGAGATGAAATGGATTTTCCTGCAGAGTCTTGCCGGTTTTTTCGCCAACCAGAAACAACGTCGAAACCTTCTCTGAGTTTATTCAGAAGTTTAGGAATGTCCTTTGGATCGTTCTGCAAGTCCGCATCCATGGGAATGATGATATCACCTTGTGCCTGCTTGAAACCGGCATCCATTGCAGCGGTTTGGCCGAAATTCTTTCTGAACTGGATGACCACTACATGACTATCCCTTTTTTGGAGTCTTCTTAAAACCTCCAAACTGCGATCGGTAGAACCATCATTCACGAAAATGATCTCGTACGAACCCAACTTTGTCAAGGTTTGAGAAAGCTCTTTGTGCAAAGGCTCTATGTTTTCTGCCTCATTTTTGACCGGGATAACGATACTGAGATCCATCCGACGAAGAATGAGAAAGGAGTTTTTAAACGTTCTGAATTCCGCTCAGCATAAATAAAGGGCTTTTACAGCGGAATTCTGACGTGGTCAAAAACCGCTATTTATTCTAATTGGCGATTTTTTACAGGTTTATATAGAAAAAGGCTACTTTTTACCCTTCAATGCCACTTTTCGCACGACTTCCGTCATTTGACGCTCGTGATGATCCAACTTCACATAAATACGGAAGATCATGTAGAACAATAACAATAAACTGGTGTACACCAACACATCTACTGGACGCCCAATCCCCAAAACTCCGGCAATCCAAGACGGAGTATCTGGCGACAGCCCCACCCAAACTACCAATAACCAAACCACACTCCAAAACACCATCTCCCACGCGGAGAGACTCTTATCCTTATACCTAAGAAATGCTCGGCTCAATGCCCACAAAGCAAAGACCACGATTACGACTTGAATGAGTTGCATACTGCCCAAAACTAAAACCCTTTTAAATACATTTCCACTCCACCGACATGTCAAGAACCGCGCGACATGGTCAAAGCATAAGTATTACTGTTTTTATCGTCGTACCACCTATCAATATCCGGTTCTTGATCACTCAGAAATGCTACGTATTTCTGGTGCCCAAAGACCTTAGGGTCTTTGTGGCATGCTCGGAATTCCACCCACCCCGATATCCAGGGCAGGTGGAATTCCGGGTTCTGTTGCATTGTCGGTTGTTCCTCCTTAGGTGTTGCGTTGTGGTGGGTGTCGTGGAGGTAGTGCCCTTTTTATTCCCTTTTAGGCTGGATTGAGAAGTCCGTCTAAGGCTACTAGTCGGGAAAACTCGAAGATTCCGGCCTAGAAAGGTTTAAATAACAGTAAAAAATGCTGATTTAAAGGCTATTAGTTAGAGGATGAAATGATAGAGCTTATTATTGGGTTCTTTGCATGGTTAATCTTGTCAATATTAGGTGTTTATTTTCTTAAGATAAAGAAAAAATCAGAAGCTCTCATTCTTTTCGGATTTGCCCTTTTGAGTGGTTTCGCAATTGCAAATTATAATGTGATTACCCATATCGGAGCAGTAGGAATGATGGTAAGTAAAGAAAGTGAACTTAAAAAATTTAATGTCGAACTTGTGACGATGAAAGAGGAGGCACTAGAAAATTTTACGACAGAACTTGCAAAACAAAAACTTATAGTGGAAGATTTATTAAAGCAAGTAGAAACACAGAAAACTGCATTATTAGCGTTAAATAGCCAAGCAGAGGCCACTAAATCTCAAATTGAAAGAATAACTGAAATATCTAAGGATTTAACCTTAACATATACTAAGATTGCTTATCTCCAAGCTATGACAAAAAATAATTTTGGGGGGGAACCAGATAAGATAGCTAGACAAGAAATTACAAATGAATTAAATAGAATGATTCAATTAGTATTACCAAATGATGTTGAAAGATCGGCTTATGTTTATAAAGTAGAATCTATACTAAATCCTCCAAAAGAACAATCAACTTCTGAATAAGTAGCTGGTTTGTCTTATAATATAACCTACTGCAAACATACCGCCTACAACGATTATAGCTACGGGGTAAGTTATGTCATTCATTTTTTGCCTCCACTTTCTGTCCAGAAAGCCATTTTTGATCGAAACATTTAAATAGTAGTGTATATACCTAGTATATATGAAGAGGAAGATAACCGTCGAGGACTTTAAAGAAATCCTAGAAAGGGACATCAGCCCCTTCGGAAATGGCGCACATATAATCGTCCCACAAAAACACTCAGGAAAAAAAGCAATCATAATTATCAAAGAATAAAGTGCCTTTGCAGGCGTTTAGACCATCTGCAAAGGCGGAGGAACCAAAATGGCTACGAACCAAATCAGTCCCAATATAGACAAACAATTAGGATATAAAAATCCTTCGGAACAAATGCGCATCGTCAGAGGATACGCCATAATCTCAAAGGGAGATACGCCCAAACAGATCGACGCAAAAACCTTCACCATACCATCTCAGCACGGCAACGGCGAGTATAACGTCACGATAGGCAGGAAGGCAACCTGCACCTGCCCCGATTTTAAGGATAGAAGAAAGGATTGTAAGCATATCCACGCCGTCAAATTCTACTTAGACTTTAACCAAAAGGTAAAGACTGAGAATAAAGGCATAGTAACTGAGAGACAGGCTTGCCCTTATTGCCAATCTACCGACACGATCGGATACGGCAAAAGGCACACCAAACAAGGACAGAAACAAAGATACCAATGCACGCAATGCCATAAAGGTTTTATCGAAGAGAAAGACTTTGAACGGTACAAAGGAAATGGCAAAGTCACGACGGTAATCCTCGACCTCTACTTCAAAGGAATCAGCCTTCGAGGAATCCAAGACCACCTAAAACAATTCTACATGTTAAGCCTCGACCCAAGTAACATACTCCGACGCATCCAAAAATACAGCACAATCATAAACGACTATACAAAAACATTAAAACCAGAAGTAGCAAACATCTGGAACCACGACGAAATGAAAATACAAGCAGGAGGAAAATGGAAATGGCTCTGGAACATCATGGACGAACAAACCAAATACTTAATCACCACTAAAGTATCGACTAAACTAACCACTCGAGTAACCAAACAATTCATGACACAAGCCAGAGACCAAGCACAAAAACAACCCGTTTTCTTATTGACCGATGGACGACACCCCCTAACTAAAAGCATCGAAAAAGTCATGCCCGAAACCTACCACATCCGTCTAGCGAAACTCACCGACAAAAGACAAAACAACCAAAACATCGAAAGACTAAACGGAACCATCAGAGACAGAATCAAAACCATGCGAGGATTCCAAAACGCAGAAACCGCCGAAGCCATGACCTCAGCCTACAGGAACTACTACAACTTCATAAAACCCCACACCACCCTAAATGGCTCAACCCCAGCCCTAAAAGCAGGAATAGGCATAACCCTCGAAGGAAACAAATGGAAAACATTACTCAAAAAAAGCCTTAAATAAGAGGCGTTCTCTTTCTTTTATTCAACTCACTAATGGATGAAGAAACCAATTTTTTCCACCTCCTAACAATTCTTTCTTTAAAAAAATAAAAAAAGGCACTACCTCGCCCCCCATAAGGCTTTTACGGGAGGGACACCCCACTTAAAGGTGATTTAAGCTACATAGCTCACGCTACGCAGTGATCTTGAACATAAAATTCCTCTCGGCAAGGAGAAAAATTGATGGCCTGCCGAACAACCATAACGCAACAGAGGGAAAAAACAACCTGACACGCAACAGTACCGAATTCCGACACTTATATAAAGCCCCCCCGGCTCAACCACTCGAGGGGGAGCCTCTTGAGCAAGAAAAATAAGAAAACAGAAGACACGTTCGAAGTAGACCTCAGCAAAATCAACCCCTTCAAAAAGAAAGCCGACAAACCTTCTCAAAAAGCCTCTGAAAATGCCGAAAGCACGATTGATTTTTCCAGCATCCGATGGGATCACAAAAAGATTACCCTAATTATTCTCCTCTTAATTCCTCTTCTCCTCACTGGATATTTCCGATACCAACCTCAAGAGCTCGCTGCTACGGATAACTGGGCCCAAAGTGCCGTCCACAACAGCATCCGAAACAACATCGCTGACGAAGTACAAAAACAATTTCCCAATCTCCCCAGTCAAAATAAAAATGAACTGGTGGATCAACAACTCAACCAAGCCTTAAAAGAAAACCAAGCCCTCATCGAACAACAAGTCCAACAAATCAGTCTGCAGTTCAAAAAAAGCTTTCAAGGACAAACCGCCCAAGGAAAGGACTACACTCTGCTTGGAGACCTGGACAGCTACTACTGGCTGCGCTACGCTGAAAACATTGTGGACCATGGAAGCTACTGCGACCAAATCAAAGATGGGAAATGCTGGGACAACTACATCTTTGCACCGAATGGCGGAGAATCTGAATCCACCCTTCACCCCTATATGATTGCCTTCACCTATTCTATCCTACACTTTTTCAACTCCGATGTGACTGTTCTCACTGCCTCTTACTTTACTGTGTGGTGGGGAGCCATCCTGTGCGCCCTTGCCGCCTTTTTCATCGGGAAAAGAATGGTCAATGAGTACGCTGGATTCATTGCGGCCACTGCCCTCAGTGTCAATGCCCTCTTCATCACCCGAACCAGCGGCAGCGACAACGACATCTGGAACATCGTTCTAAGCCTTCTCATCACCTGGATGGCCCTAGAAGCCTTTGAAGCCAAAACCCACAAAAAAACCTTGATCTACTCTGCACTAGCCGGACTGCTCGTTGGCGTGTTTGCCTTTGCCTGGCAAGGCTGGTGGTATCTCTTTGATTTTGTCCTCATCGCTGTGATTGGATATGTTGTATACCTTGCTCTACGAGAACTCTTTCAACACAAAAAAATCATCTCCTACAAAGACCCCGACCTTACCCATACTGCAACATTCCTGGTCATGTTTATTCTTTTCTCAGGCATCTTCGTTACTGTATTCCTCAACAGCTCCCGATTCATGCATGACCCGCTAGCACCTATTAATTTTGGTGTCATCAAGAACGCAGCCAACCCCAGCCTTTGGCCTAATGTTTATACAACGGTAGCGGAACTCAACCCTGGAAGCATTTCTGAACTCCTCAACTCAGGCACGAACACCAGCACCTTCCGCATGGCTCAATTTTATTTCTTACTCGCACTCTTTGGCATCCTACTCCTTCTCGTAAAAAACTTTGACGTAAAAACATTGTACTTCCTCGGCGGCAGCCTCATCCTATATCTCTTCCTAGTCAGCAACAAAGGCATCAACCTTCCCATCTTATGGTTTATGGTCTTGCTGATCCTGCCCATCTTCATCCGATTCCTCATGCTCCTCTTCCACTCTGAACGAATTGATCTTAAATTAGCCATTCTTCTTATCATTTGGTTTGCTGGCACCGCCTATGCCACCACCAAAGGCATCCGCTTTATACTCCTTTTCCTCCCTGCCTTTGCTGTTGCCTTTGGCGTATGCCTTGGACGCATCATCGAAATCGGCTCCCACTACTTTGGCCAAGACTCTTCGAAAAAATTACTGTGGAGCAGACTGATTTTATTCCTCATCCTATTGCTACTCCTCATCACCCCCATCAAACGCGGATGGGCCGCCTCTACTGGTTTTTTCCCGACCATTGATCGAGGATGGGTCGACACCCTCACCGAGATCCGAGAGAAATCAGCACCCAACGCCATCATCAACTCTTGGTGGGACTTCGGACACTGGTTCAAATACTGGGCGAAGAGAGGCGTAACCTTGGATGGTGCCACGCAAAACCACCCCAATGCCCACTGGCTTGGCGAACTCATGGCGACTCCCAACGAAAAAGAGTCTGTTGCTATCCTGCGCATGCTGGACTGCGGCAACAACGACGCCTTTGAAGAAGTTGACAAAAAACTACACGACACTGAATACTCCCATGCCCTTGTCCATGAAATCATCCTACAAAGCAAAGAACAAGCTTCTAAGACTCTTCAAGAAAAAGGCTACGGCGAAACAGAAGCTCAAGCGATACTGAAGTACACTCACTGTGATCCACCCGAGGATTATTTCATCACTAGTGAAGACATGGTTGGAAAGGCCGGCGTCTGGGGCCACTTTGGACTCTGGAATTTCAATCGAGCCTGGCTCTACAATAACTTAAAAGACAAAACCCCCGAAGAAGCTGTTCCTCTTGTCATGAGCCGATATGGATTACCCCAAGAAAAAGCCCAAGCCCTTT
>Ga0209542_10008170_pt1 | contig 19635 bp, 20 predicted proteins | sample RifCSPhighO2_01_FD_184028 | JGI IMG/M metagenome (GOLD analysis project Ga0209542, IMG submission 184028) | Soil microbial communities from Rifle, Colorado - Rifle CSP2_plank highO2_0.1 (SPAdes) (version 2) | ecosystem: Environmental > Terrestrial > Deep subsurface > Rock core/Sediment ...
CCCCCATCAAATCCACCCCCGTCTCCGGAGTCTTGCTCGCCACGGGTTTAAGAGTCGGAGTTGGCGTCTTCGTCGGCTCTCCTGTTATTGTTACAACCTGGGTCGGTGTTGGCGTTAAAGTTGGAGTCACTTTTGGTGTCACCGCCGGTGTTATTGCCTGCTTTGCCTGATCAGTACATTCCCCCGAGTACCACACCATGTAGTCCTTAAGATTGTCCTCCGTGCAGCTCCAGCCTCCTACACGGCAGTTTTTGTCAAAAACGGCCAACGTTACCGTCCGGTCGCACTCCGTCCCCGATAAACTCTGTTCCTGGCCCGATTTTTCGTTCTCCCCGCACTCCGTGTTTTTCCCCTCGCACGTCCACTTTGTCACCCATCCCTTGCTGTTAACACACGTCCCCTTACTTGGATCGCAAAAACTGGAACAGGAATGCAGTCTGGCAGTTATCCCCGACCCACACACGTTGGTATACGCCCCATTGGCGTACTTGAGTCCCTCCGGCGCGTACCGGTACCCGAAAACTGACAGCGCTCCGAAAATAATTGCGACAATCTTCTGTTTCCACATAACTTTTAGTTCAATGCCGAGTGCAATGCGAGCAAACCGCGCGCAGATACCTGGCCACGAAGTCGCCAGCATGCGAGCACGGATTTGCCGCATGCACGAGACATTACAATGTTACTTTCTTAGCGGAAGACCGGAGCCCAATCAAGTCGGTAGGCCTGCCCTACCTGCCGATTCAAAAAGGCTTTAATTCCGGCCCTCCGCTAAGAGGGCAACTTTGTCCTGGCTAATTATTATTAAAAAGTGCGATGGCAGGTCTTATTTTTTTCTTGACAAGCATTGTCATTTGGTGATATCACCAAAACTAAGTCAGTTGCCCAGGGCCTGCCCGGGGTGGCTTTCCTCAAAGAGCATTGCTACTCGTGGTCCTCAAGATTCCAGCGATGGCGATGCTCTTTTCTGTTGACTAATATCTATTTAGGTTTAATTAATATGCCTTTTTCGATTACTTCCCCAGCCAACTGACCCTCGATCCCCAACAAACCGGCTACGACAACACTCCACCAACCAAGGTGGCTACCTGTTATACTATCAACCAGTATAACTACAATCCCCAAGCCCACTCCAGCCAACCTCGCTAAGGTAGCCAAACGAAAATCTTGAACCAAGACAGCACCTTCCACCTCTGGAGTTCTACCAACGCTTGTAGGACCCCTCGGAACCATATCGCTCATTCTCATCTCTCCCCGCTCATGGAAATAACCCCGTTGTTAAATTTCTTCATGGTCGTTAGTTGATCCCGCATCGACAGGCCCTTAAAAACCCTCCTCCGGTTGGGGGCAGCCCTTTTCTTCAGAAAATTGAGCAGTTTCTTCATTGCTACCGTAATCCTCACCCGAAGTCTACCACCTTTTGTCAATCCCCGCAACCCATAGTCATTTTGCCATAGCCCTGTAGTACATACACGCAACCAAAATATCGTTCTGTATAGGCAAATGTGGACAAAGTACTTCTCCAGTTACAGTTACTGTTACAGTTACATCCTTATGTTAACAACTTGTTGATCGCGGCAGAAACACTTTTTCCTGATTCTGCCGAGGCCACTCGGTACCCCAGCTTCTTCGCCTCTTTTACTCTTTTGTCCAACCCCCCCACCTTCCGCACCTCCCCCAGCAAACCGACCTCCCCAACTGCCGCCACGTCCCCCGGCAGGCTCTTATTCAAAAACGACGAAGCTACCGCCAGACAGATTGCCAGATCCACTCCCCGGTCGGCCAACCGTATCCCCCCGGTCACATTCACAAATATATCCTCGTTTCCAAGTTGCAGCCCTGCCCTTTTCATCAGTACCGCCACCAGCATCTGCAGCCGGGCAAAATCTACCCCCGTCGCCACTCTCCGCGGCACCGCCAGCTGCGAAGGCACTACCAGGCTCTGGATCTCAATGAGCATCGGCCGCTGGCCTTCCAAAACCACCGAGACTACACTTCCCGGCACATTTTTCACCCGCTCTGCCAGCATCAACTGCGACGGGTTAGCCACTCCGGTCAAACCTTTCTCCGTCATCTCAAACACCCCGACTTCGTCCGTCGGCCCGAACCGGTTTTTAACCGCCCGAACTAACCGCAATGCCTGACCTCTCTCCCCCTCAAACCACAGCACCGTATCCACTATATGCATCAGAACTGCCGGCCCGGCAATATTTCCCTCCTTCGTCACATGTCCCACCATAAACAGAGGGATATTCAACCTCTTCGCCACTCCTGTCAGCCTGGCCGCGCACTCTTTCACTTGTCCCACCGAACCAGCCGTCCCCGTCAACTCCTGCATCGTCAGCGTCTGAATAGAGTCAATAATCACCATCTTCGTCCCTTCCATCTTCATCATAATCTCATCAACATCCGTCGACTCCAATAAATCCATCTCTCCTTTTAACCCCAATCTTTTCACCCGTAGCGCCACTTGCGACGCGCTTTCTTCTCCGCACACATATAAAATATTCGGAAAACTCGGAATACTCAGAGTGCCAGATAAATCAGACTTTCTGATATTCTGAATGTCAGAAATTCCGGCTTTCTGAGTTTTCTGAGTCTTCTGAAAATTTAATGCTACCTGGGTTAGTAGCGTTGACTTCCCGATACCCGGTTCACCGGCAACCAACACCACCATCCCTGGGACCAATCCTCCCCCCAGTACATTATCCAACTCCCCCTCCCCTGTCTTTATTCTCTTGTTCTCGTCTATTTTTATATCTTGTAATTTGAAAATTTGTGATTTGTTTAGAATTTCGTGCTTAGAATTTAGAGTTTGCGATACTGTCTCAACCATCGAATTCCACGAGTCACAACTCGGGCACCTTCCTGCCCATTGTGATTGAGCGTACCCGCACTGCTGGCAGACAAACTGGCTTCTAGCTTTGGTCATCCGCCGCTATTTTACCGCTTAACCAGCATCCACGCCCCCGCACCCGTCAGCACCACTCCCAAAGCGATCAAAATTAGCGTGCTTTCTATCGCCCCCGACTCCGGCAAGCTTCCATTGCTTCCCCCTCCGACTGGCCCGGTCGTCGGTGTAGGGCTTGCTGCCGCGGGCACAGCTGTTGGCACCGGCGTCGTCGATGGCCCCGCGACTTGTGCAACAGTGGGTTCCGCTGCCGGTGTCACTCCCGCCTCCGCCGCAACCGTATAAGTTCCGGTGCTCGCCGGAATCAGCAGCACGTCACTCCCGCTGGCCTTTGCCGTTACTTTACTTTCACTGGGATCGAAAGTGACATTGATCGTCCCTCCGCTGTTTGCCGCAAATGTGATTGTCGCCAACTGGACTTCCAAACCCGAGACATATCCATTCATGGAAGTATTGATAGCCGCTATCCTGATCCTGGCATGGCCGTCAGCCGCCGTGTATGTTTTTATCGGCACACTCCACTCCCCAGTCCCCAGCAAACTCGCATTTAACGCCATGCTGGATACAGCTAAAGGCGGCTCGGTCCCTGTATAGTCATAATCCAGTTGGACCGTTACCGCTGATATTGCGGTCGACCCAGTCGACAACAGAACATTCACCGGAATACTCGACCCTGCTTCCGTGGATACTGTTTCCGGAGACAGGCGGATTTGCGCCGTTCCCCCCGATACCGCCGCCTTTCCCCCCAACATTTGCTTCTGGCCGACCAGATACCACCCTACCCCCAGCCCCGCCCCCAAAAGCAGCAGCGACGCTAACCCAATCAATATTTTTCTCATTTTAATTATCTCCTGCAATAGTAAAGTCTGTGTAATTGACGAGGGGCAGCGCGATATCATCAATAGTTATTTTGCCATCCGAGTTCACATCTTCGGGCGTGCCGGCCGGAACCGGAACGTTAAAGTCCGTGTACTTGGCCAAAATCATGGCAATATCCTCAATTGTCAGGGTATTGGTATTGTTTACATCCGCCAGCTTCAATTGGCTTGTTAAGCTCCCGCTCAAATCCACCGCTGTTCCAAAAACGGCTACGCCTGAAAATCTTTTCTGCAGATGTGATCCCGTCTTGACCAACACGTCATAAGTCCCGGCTGTCACACTCGCCGGTATATTTCCCGAATACACTCCGCCGACGTCGTTGACCAACTGCAGCCCGATTGCCTGCTCCACCGTCTGCCCTCCACTCCGAAATGTCACCATAGCTGTCTGGTCGCCTGCTTTCAGCGTAATTCCCTCCAGCCTGACCTTAAAACTAAACGGTACTAGTGCGACGGTGGGAATCGGTGTTGGCGGAACAAGTGTTGGCGATAAAGTGACCGTCGGCGTCGGCGTCCTGGTAGCGGTCGGGGCAGAAGTTACCGTCGGCGTCGGCGTCCCGGTCGGAGTTGGACTGGGTGGAATCAGGGTGGGCGTCAAAGTCGCCGTCGGAACCAGCGCCACCGAATATGTTCCTGTTCCCGTCGGATCCGCCAGCACATCCACCCCCTGCTTGTTGAACACCTTACTCTCTGCTGCGTTGAAAGTCACCGCAATTGTCCCGGGAAAATTAGCCTGGAACCGAATTGTCGCCAAAGAAAATTCTGACGCAGCGGAATACCCGGTCAGGGACGTATTAACCAGAGCCATTCTAACCACTACCTTCCCGTTAGCCGTTGAAAAACTTTTTATCGGCATGCTCCACTCCCCGGTCCCCAGCAATACCGAATTCATATCTACGGCTACTACAGACAATGGCGGTCCCAGAGATTCGGGATAATCATAACCCAACTCGAGCGTAACCGCCGAAATCGGGTCTGGTCCGGGAACCAAATTAACGCTGACCGGCAATTCTTCCCCGGCACCCACCGTCTGTGCTCCGGGTACCAGTTTGACCTGCACCGATCCCCCTGACACCGACGCCTTCTTTTCCACCAGCTGCTTTTGTCCGACCAGGTACAGTCCCACCGTCAAACCCCCCACCATCACCAACCAAAAGATTATCTTTTTTAAGTTATTCATACCTGTACTGGACCGGCACAGTGTCCTTTCTCAAAAACACCGTATTCTTTTCATCCAAGCTCACCTGAACCCCATTTGCACCATTATTATCAAATTGTACCTCCACCAACTCCTGTTCTCCGTTGAACTCATATGCTGCGGGGGCCATATACACTCCTGACAATTTCAACGTTTGACCCTCCACCCTCGCAAACGGGAAACTCCATCCCACACTAATCATCTCCTGGCTTTTTATCGCCGTACCCCCCGACTTGCTCATAGTTGCTTCCAAAGAAAAAGCTGACAGCACAAACGCCGGCATCCCCACCGGTTCAACCATAAATTTCAGTTTGCTCCCGTCCTGATCCACCACGGTTTTCACCCGAATATATTCCCCTACTACAACCGGGCTCGGCTTACTTTTCTGGCTCCATACCCAAAATGCCGCCGCTACCGCTATCCCTGCCAATATTAATGCGATTTTCCCCATAGATCAGTTGTCTCCGCCGATACTAAAGTCAGTATAGTTAATTAACGTCAGCGCCACATCGTCAATCGTAATCCGCCCGTCCGCGTTCACATCCTCCGGTGTCCCGACCGGCACCGCCACTACGAAATCCGTGTATTTAGCCAGCACTGCCACCACATCCTCAATGCTCACGCTGTTCGACCCGTTCACATCCCCTACCAATAACTGATTAGCCTGTGTCAGGCTCCAGTCAGTAGATAACGGCGTCCCCTGCGTAAATGCCACACTGGCAAACTTCCGCTGTAAATGCGACCGGGCCCCAATAAGAACATCATAGGTCCCGGCCGGAACACTTACGGCTGATGTTGAAGAATACACGCCCGTAGCGTCATTGACCAACGTCACGGCAGATACAGTTCTAACTGTCTGGCCGGACTGCTTAAAAGTCACCGTCGCAATCTGATCTCCGGCTTTAGCTGTAATCCCTTGTAACCTGACCTTGAATGCAAGTGCCACATTTGGATTTATCGTCGGGGTCGGAGCCAGAGTCGCCGTTGGTGTCGGCGTAGGAGTCCGGGTAGCCGTGGGCGTCGGAGTCCGCGTGGGGGTTGGTGTCGGAGTCCGAGTTGGAGTCGGAGACGGACACACCTTGGTCCCGCTACATGACTGCCCAAATTGCACTCCGCAAGAACTATATGATTCCACATAATACAAGTAACTTGTTCCACACACCCCACCGCCATCCAAATAAGAGGTCGAATTCACACCTAGCGTAGCCAGCAGCGAACCGTTCCGGTTTACATGAAAACCCGCCTCATTACTTGAATTGTCAGTCCACGTCAGGTTAACCCCGTCTGTCCGGTTAGTAGTGCAAGTAAAATTAGTCGGAGCCGGCGGTATTGGGCACGTCGTCGGAGTAGGAGTCGCTATCACTATTAGGTCACCACCCAAACTCAAAATCGAATCAGAAACGGTCGGCGACATCTGGCTGCTTGTCAAATCAACTATTTGTACATTCGTCTGGTCGTAGCTCACTAAGGTTGTCTCGGGTAAAGTTGATATCGCCATAAACTTTAAGCTGGCAATTTCAAACTGCCCAACGGGAGCGGGTGGCATAGGTTTACATCCAGTAGTGTGTTTAAACGGATCGCACAGCGCCAAAACCACGACAAACTTCCCTGTCGCATTTGCCTCCGCCATCGTGCTTTTAGATACCACAGTTTCAAACACCGGGTTAGTTGTGGCTTCTGCTGACATCTGTACCTTACTGGGAGTAAAGTTCACCTGCATTTGCACGAATGCCACCTGGCCTGTTCCCGAATTGGCCTGCAAAGACAACGTCGCATCCGGAGGCAAACTTGCCGCAGCCGGGACAATCGACAAAGCTATCGTCTCCCCCGCCGCCTTCGGCCACAAACCCAGTCTGCGAAGCGTTACAAACACCATCACCGGCAGAGCCAGCACCAGCACTACCAACCCCGCCAATTGCCACCCAGACAGTTTTTTCATTACCATTCTATAATAACACTATTTATACCCCACCGGCTTCTCTGTCAACACCACACCAAGTGACAACCTTCTCTTCTCCAAATCCACCGATTCCACAAACACTTCCACCTCCTGCCCCTCGGCAAACGCCATGCCCGCCGGCATCTTTGACGCGTGGATCAGCCCTTCAATTCCCTTGTCCAGCCGGACCAACACTCCGTATGAGATCGGATTGACTACCGTTCCTTTGTGCTTGGAATCCACCGCGTATTTCTTGGCCAGGCCAGTCCACGGATCATCCGTCAGCCGCTTGATGGACAGCGCCAGCTTGCCGTTTTCTTCGTCTACCCCGATGACTTGGACGGAAACTTTGTCCCCCTCCTTCATAAACCTGGTCACGTCCTCCACCTTTTCCCAGGAAATCTCCGATACGTGCACCAGTCCCTCAATCTTTTCTTTTTTGACATCGATCTCCACAAACGCCCCGAACGGCACAATTCCCACTACCGTTCCTTCATACGTTCCGCCCATCTTGACAGCCTCCAGCATCTTTTTCCGCTTTTCAATTTCCTCCGCCTCGGACACCGCCCGCTCCGAAAACACCAGTCTGTTCTGCTCCCGGTCTACCTCAATTACCTTGACCTGCACGTCCTGTCCGGCCATCGTCCCCATATCTCCTTCGTATTTGGCCGACAGCTGTGACCCCGGCACAAACCCGATCACCCCGTCTACCTCAACCAGCACTCCGCCCTTAGTCGCCTCCCGACCCCGGGCCGTCAATATTTCCCCCGCCGCCATCGCCTCTTCAAACTTCTTCCACTTGGACTCCGCCGCCGCCCGCCGCATGGAAATTACCACCTGCCCCGCATCCGACTCGGCCACTACCACCATCCCCGTCACCTCGTCTCCCGACTTCAGGCTTTTCAAATAGTCCTTATTTAGCTCCCACTCCTGTTCAGACACCACCGCCTCCGCCTTGCCCCCGATATCCACATACACCGTCTTACCCGCCACCTCCGTCACTTTCCCCGTCACCATTTCCCCTCTTCTTACTCCTTTGGGTTGCTGCTTCGCCTCCCGCAACAACTCCTCCATTGTCTGGGGACCCCTTGCATTAGCCTTCTTTTTTGTAGTCAATTTTGTAGCCAATCTTCATTTCCGCCTTTCTTAAAGAATAGTTATATTATACTAAAACCAACTTCGATTATCCACTCACGGCAATCCGGCCCCGCCCCCCTGACCCATCTGACATGACCCGCCACCAATTCCCTCCTCATTCCACCCACGAAAATTTAACACCTTAATCCAAAAATCACACTCTACTCCCCCGCTTTCTCGTCGTCCACACAATATCTTCCCCCCAGCTTCTTTTCCAGCCAACAGCTTCGCCCTCTCTTTTTCAGGTAAACTTTTCCAGCAGGTCTCCCCGACATTCATCACCCCACCTTACCCCCAACACTCAATTTATCTTGACCCATCCTGACATCTCACACAACTATAGGTTATGATATAATTCACGGATGGAAACTGTCTGGGAATACTCCCCCGAACTTGAGGCCAAACGCCTGCTGCACAACGCTCATCAGATAGCCACCGGCTTTTACAAGCTCAACGGCTTCATCGTCCTCCCCCACCCCGCCCCTGCAGCAGACAACATCGTCTCCTTACCCAAATTACCATATCTCTCCATTCCCCGTTTCTGGGACCAAGCCGCCCGTTTGGACGTCTCCACTCTCCCCATCAATGTTCCTCCCGCCCTGCTTAGGTCCACCGTCAACCTCCTCGAATCTGCCCATCTCCCCCAATCCAATTTTGCCGCTACTCAAAAACTCTGGAATAAGCACCAGGATAAAATAATTTCCGCCATCTATGGTCTGATTCCCGGCAAGAAAAATTCTATTTCCAAAATCATCATCTGGCCCACCGCCTTCGGCACCGGCTGTTCCTTCAGCCAATCCAAGCACCCGCCCGAACCGGTCTATATCTGGCTTAGAAACGACCATGGCGTCGCCTCTATAGTTGAAGCCATTCTCACTTCCATCACTCGCCCTGATGTCTATGAGCATCTGGGTGGTCTCTGGCAGGAATCAGAAATCATCGTCGATTGGCTGCTGACCTATTCCCCTCTGGCCAAAATTGTTAAAGAAATCGATCCCTCGGTTGTCACTACCCTCACCATGAAATCCACCCGCACCAAACAAAACGCTTCCCTCACCCAGAAATCAGACGAGTTTTTGCGCCAAATCGGCGCCCCCACAGTTTCTCCCGCCCAAATCAACCCTTCCATTTTCACTCCCAGCGAAAAAAACATCTTCAATCTCCTTCTTTCCCGTTCCCCCAATATCGTCACCTTCGACGAATTATCAACAACCAATCCCGAAAACTTCTCTCTATATGCAATCTCCAAATCCATCCAGCGCCTCCGTGACAAGTTAGAGCGCAGCGGCATCTCAGGCTCTTTCATCCAAACAAAACGCGGCGAAGGCTACTTACTCGTCAACTAGCAGCTCAATTTGACCTCAACTTGACTCTCTCCCCCTCAAACTCCACCCCCTCCGCCACCAGCCTCTTTTTCTGCTCCTCCGCTCCCCCGAAAGCGTACCCCGGCGCCAGCGATCCGTCCGCGAAAACTACCCGGTGGCATGGAACCTCATCCGGCAATTTATTCGAGTGCAGCGCGAATCCGACTTTTCTGGCGTCCCTCGTCCCGATCTCCCCCGCCACCTGCCCGTACGTCATCACCTCGCCTCTCGGAATCTTTTTAACAACTTCATAAACTCTATTGAAAAAATTATTTTGGATTTGAATCATTAGAATTTGTTTAGAATTTAGATATTAGAATTTAGAATTTTTTACAGCCTCATCCACAAACGCCATAAAAATCGGGTGCGGATCGAGCGGTCGGGACTTGTATTCCGGATGGAACTGCGTTCCCACAAAAAAAGGGTGTATCTTCTTCGACAGCTCGATTGCCTCCACCAATTTTCCGTCCGGACTGAAACCGGAAAAAACCAGCCCGCATTTCTCCAGTTTTTCCTTAAATTCATTATTGACCTCATATCTGTGCCTGTGCCTTTCTGAAATTATTTTTTGGTTTTTGGATTTTTTATTTTGGATTTGTTTAGAGTTTAGGATTTCGGATTTAGAATTTGAGAAATAAATCTCATCCAATAATGTTCCAGGCCTGACTATGCATGGCCACGCCCCCAATCTAATCGTCCCTCCGTAGTGATGCTCTTCCAGATATTTTTTCTGCTCCGGCATAATATGGATCACCGGATATTTTGTCTTCGCGTCAACTTCCGTCGAATTGGCCCCCTTCATTCCGCACACGTTCCTCGCAAATTCAATTACTGCCATCTGCATTCCAAAACAAAGCCCTAGATACGGAATCTTTTTCTCCCGGGCAAACTTCACTGCAGCAATCTTCCCCTCCACCCCCCGGCTCCCCCATCCCTGCGGCACCACCACCCCGGCATATCCTTTTAACACTTTGTTCAAATCTTCACCTCCGTCACTATTAAACCAATCCATTTTTACACTCACCCCCAATTTTGCAGCAGCGTGTCTTAACGCTTCAATTACACAGATATAAGAATCCCGTAGCACATAGTTTCCGGTCGCGAAATACTTTCCCACCAGAGCGATTTTTACTTCTTTTTTACTTCCCTCATATCTTTCTACAAATTCCCTCCATTCTTTTAAGTCTTTTCGCTTTGGCTTTAAACCCAATTTGCCAATCAACTTATCTGAAAACTTTTGGTCTTCCAAAAAAATAGGCACGCAATAAATACAATCCAAATCCGGGTTGGCAATAATATCATCATCATGCATATTGCAAAACAGTGCCAATCTCTCCCTTCGCCTCTTATCAATTTCATGCTCGCTCCTGGCAACTAGAAAATCGGGCTGTATTCCCATCGAATTCAACACATTCACTGACTGCTGCGTCGGCTTACTTTTGAGTTCTCCGATACTTTTTATCACCGGTAAATACGACACATGGACATGCACCACATCTTTCGGCCACCTTAATTTCATAATTCTATTTGCCTCAAAAAACAACCCGTTTTGATATTCCCCCACGGTCCCCCCCAATTCCACAATCACCACCTCCGCTTTGTTTACCTTTCCTGCTTTTATTATTCTCTCAATAATTTCATCCGTCACATGCGGAATTGCCTCTACATCCTCCCCGTTATACCCAAATGCCCTCTCCCGATCTATCACCGCCTTATATACCTGTCCGGTCGTCATATAGTTTTCTCTATGTAAACTCTCATTCAAAAATCTCTCATAATGGCCAATATCCTGGTCCGTTTCTATCCCGTCATCGGTCACAAACACCTCCCCGTGTTCCTGCGGCCGGATTGTCCCCGCATCCACGTTCAAATACATATCGATCTTTACGTTAGTTGCCCTAACCCCCCGCGATTTCAAAAGCAGTCCTATGCTCGCTGCCGTTATCCCCTTCCCCAATCCTGAAATCACCCCCCCTGAAACAAAAATGTATTTTGGCACCTATAATTTCTACCAGTGTTTTTTGTAAAACTCAATATCCTCTTTTACTGCCTCGCTCCAGCTGGGCACCAAATTATGATCCGCCTCCGGATACTCAATATATTCAAATCTCTCCCCGAGCTTCCGGTTCCATTTATATGGCACCTGCTCATCCGCCGTGCCTTGCTGTACCAAAACCGGCGACTCGATTCTATCCAAATACTTTGTCAGCGAATATAGATCCGTATCGTAATCTTCCTCAAATTTTGCCAATTCCCTTCGCAGCAGTTTGTCCCCATCACCGGTGTAATACAATATCGAATAAGGAAACGGCGCGGAAACCGGCGCCCACAGCACCGCCGGGTAATTCTTTACTTCCAATACAGTCAGAGCTATCTGTCCGCCATTACTATGTCCCCAAATTCCTATACTTTTTGTTTTATCCCACTTTTCTATCCCCGCTAATAAATTCAGGGCCGTTGTATAAGTCTCAAATCTTGCTTCAAATACGTCCGCCGATGGACTGGCCGATCCCCCGTAGCCCAAAAAATCCGGCGCTAAAGATATAAAACCTGCTTTAGCAAAAACCTCCGCGCTATGCGTCGTCCCGTACCCGCTCTCATACCCATCAACTTCCGCGTATCCCCTAAATTGGGCTATAACCGGGCACTTTCCACACTCCTCCGGAATGTGTGCCAATCCATTGACTCTTTTACCATCGCTATCAAAATGAAACTTGTGAACCCCTTTTTTAACTTCATCGTCCAAAATTATTTGCGAGTCATAACTTCTCTTCCCCAAATTTTCTATCGTATATTTTAGCAACGGATATTCTTTTTTTACCTCAACAATTTTCGGTTCCTTATACTTCCCCCACCCCAATACCCCCATCGCTCCTATAACCAATCCAAAAATAAAAACCACAAAAAACTTCACCGGAAACAATTCTATCTTATTTTTTGCGCTTCCGCCGACCTCCTACTACATCCACCTTTTCCCAAATGTTTCCTCCATCGTCTTCAATTCTCACCCCTATTCTCATGGGCAACATCGCCACTGCCGGACCCACATACAATTCTAATTCAACAAACTGCTCCTTCAGTTTCCGAATCTGCCTCTCCGTCAAACCAGGTACCAATTTCTTGGCTGGATCAAAGATTTCAGTTAAGTATGTTTGCCCCCCTTCGTCGTCCCCCAAAACAATACCATAATCCTCCAACCTCAGTTTTTTCAATTCCACCGCTGGAAAACCCAACAGCTTATATTCTTCTACTACCTCGCTAGCCATGGCGAGATGATACCATAAAGTAGCTTGCTGTCCAGTCCTTACTTTTTCGGGACTACTTTCCACAAAACCAAAAGATCAATGAACTTATTCCACAAAAATATTACACCCAAAAAGATAACTGCCCAAAAAAACATATTAAACATAATATTTAACTCATAACTTCTCCAACCAATGAACAAAACGGACGGCAAATATGTCCAAACCGCCAAACGAGGATTTGCCCAATCACCCAAATAATAAATTATTCCAAAACGGTATAACAACAAAGGCAACCAATCTGCAAACCGAAGAAACAAATATATGCCCAAGTAATAACCCGCTCCCCCTAAAACAGATTTAATTACCTCACTCCGAGACACACTTTAAATATACCACAAAAAAAGCGCAGGGTTCTTAGGCCATGACTTATCTTCATGCCGACTTGCGTCGGTACTATTGTCGGCGCTGGCGCGTTTTACGGTCCTGTTCGGAATGGAAAAGAGTAGTTCCACGCCGCTCAAATGACCTAAGAACTCTGCGCTCTAATTGTTAAGGGCTTACTCCCTGGATAGTGAAGAGAAAAGATTAATTTATAAAAGCCGAATATTTAAAGATTTGAAATCGACCTATTAGTACCAGTCAGCTAAACGCCTTACGGCGCTTACACCGCTAGCCTCTTATACGGGGTAGTCTGCCCCGGGTCGTCTTAATCGGTTCCTTATCTTGGGTAGGGCTTCCCACTTAGATGCTTTCAGCGGTTATCCCACAGATACTTAGCTACCCGGCGGTGCAGCTGACGCTACAACCGGAACACCAGCGGTATCTTCACTCTGGTCCTCTCGTCACGAGAATCCCTTGTCACCAAGGGCGTAGACTATATCTTCATCCTTCGAAGCTCTAAAAGAGCGACGAAGGGGTCGGCGTATTACCTGCACTTAAAAAGTACAAGTCTTTCCAAAAATGGATCAGTCGTTACGGGGTCAAACCCAATACCGATAATAATTCCTCACGAGACCTCTTGGCTTTCGTCACATAATTGCTGTTTTGAATAGTAATTATGAGTTCAACCATTTTTCTCAACTCGGAATTTGTCAATTGCTTTCTGAAATTTCCGGTCAAAAGATTGACCGCCTTGAGCAACGCTCTGGCTTGAATCTTCTTAAATCGGATAAAAGGTATTAGCAAAGTAAGAATTTTCTTGACCTGCTCATATCCATTTATCCTCAACTCGGAAATTCCATCTCTGCGTCTCGACACATAACCTATATTTAGAACTTTTCGCATCCAAGTCAAAGGTTTTTCGTGCCGACTGTCTTGATACAGACAAATCGTACACATAAAGCGCTTTTTGGACTTCCCGTCCTTGCGCTTCTTCAATTGGAGCATCAAACTTCCATCGCCGTCTAAAAAGCCGGCAATATAGGCCAAATCTGTATTAGATCGACTTCCCACGGTATTGTCTTGCAAAATTCTAGGTCCTCAAGCAATCATACTAAAACCTATCACTTAAATCAAGATTCCACCGTTATTAGCCGAATTGTCATTCCGCATTACTGCGGAAGCAGCAATTTCTTACTGAGAGCGAACCCCCTCAAGAACCTCACGACTCTACTGGATAGAGACCGACAATAATGTTACTCGAAAATTCGAGGTGAAATATTTCTATTTCACTCTGCATATCGCCATGCAGTTCGGACTATATCTTCCCTTCGTAGCTCTAAAAGAGCGTTGTAGGGTCTGGCGTATAGTCTCTGAGGTTTCAGAAAGATAAAATTTCAGCTTTGCTGTACCGCTTCTTGGTCTCTCTCTCAAGAGAAAAGACCAAATCAACAATTTCAGTAAAACCTTCTTTCTTTAAGTGTCGACCTTCTCGAATTGTAGATAGTACTCTCTTGAATACTTGAAAATCTCTGTATTTGGAACTGTGCAATGGATGTTTGTCGAAAAAAGGAATCACTTTCTCCTCTAGATCAGTGCGGTCCTTTACGATCAAAATCCACGTTTTGTCCTTTTTGCTTCCTGGATGATTTGGTTTGAGATATCCACATCTTAGCCTATCCTTTAGAGCTTCCAATACATTTTTGCTCCCCGGATTTTGGCTAACATGAAATTCTGTGATAACCTGCCATTTTATTGGCAAATCTTCGCGTTTACCAAACCCCACATAGAAACATCCTTCTCCGTCTACAAATCCTGAAAAATAGTCATCACTTATCTTCCTGCTTACCTGCTGATTGTCCGCACGTAATAGATTTTCACTCAATCCATCCATAGAGTTGTCTTAACTCTACATCTTTTATGGATCAAGTACTATACGATACTCGGAGTTTCCAGCATTTAGTCAGATTTATCTCGTTTCTGGGAAACGAGGCCATTCTTATACAACAGGCACAAATATTAACGTCGTCGAATGACGGACAGCATAAGTCTACTGTCTTACGACGTTCTGAACCCAGCTCGCGTACCCTTTTAACCGGCGAACAGCCGGACCTTTGGGAGGTACTGCCCCCCCTGGATAGGATGAGCCGACCATGTTTCTCCGCTATTACGAGCGGCATAGACTATACCATCACCCCGATGTGACATCGGGGGTTCAGCGTGTTATCCCCCGCCAATGGCGGGGAATCCTTTCGATCATCGATCGAAAAAGTCGTTACGGGGTCACGAAGACTTCCCTCGGTATTGCCCTTGGCGCGGTTCAAAACGCCAGTCGGGTTTCACCGATATGAGCTGAATTATTCATCAGAAAATTGCTTTTCTGAGCGACATGAGCCTACATTAGGCTTATCGAGGTGCCAAACCGCCTCGTCGCTGTGGACGCTTGGAGGCGATCAGCCTGTTATCCCTAGGGTAGCTTTTATCAGTTAAGCCCCGTCCCACCCACGTGGGATCGGGGGATCACTACGACCAACTTTCGTTCCTGCTCGAGTCTCCGCTCTCACAGTCAAGCACACTTCCGCCGTTACACGTCCGGCTCGATTTCCATCCGAGCTAAGTGTACCTTAGTACCCCTGCGTTACCTTTTAGCAGGGCACCTCCCCAGTGAAACTGCCCCTCAGACCTTGTTCCCGACAGCGTTTCCAGCTGCCATGGGTGAGTTTTGAGATATCAAAACGGGGGGTGTTACACTTTTGCCTTGCGGCTCCCTCCTACTCTAGACTATCCCAACATCCAAAACCGGGTCTAAGTACAGTAAAGCTCCATAGGGTCTTTTTGTCCTAGTAGAGTTAGGCCGCATCTTCACAGCCATTTCAATTTCGCCGGGTGACAGTTCAAGACAGTTACTCTGTCGTTATGCCATTCGTGCGGGTCGGAACTTCATCGATAAATCCATTGTCGCCAATGGGATAGACTATACCTTTATTGCAAAATACTTAAAAGTTTTTGTGTGTTATATTTTCTCTTTCCAGAAGTATTCATCTTTATAGCCAAATCAACAATCTTCTCTAAACTTCCCTTTTTTACCATTGTTCGGCAAATTTCCGAAAACAGCAAAAAAACTTTGCTCTTTGAAGATTTAAGTTGATACTTTTCAAAGAAAGGTATCACCTTTTCATTAATTTCGCTCAGACTTCGAACTTCAAACTTTAAAGTCTTGTCGCTTCTGTCCGGTCTAATAGTTCCACAATCCAATGTTTTCTGAAACAACTTCAGAACTTCAGATCGATCGCTATTTTGACTGACAGAAAAACTTGGCCTTACTTCAAGTTTGGCCCTCAATTTACTTCTGGGAGAAAAACTGACACAAAAGCTGCCTTCTCCGTCGGCGTAACCCGACAGGTACCAACAAACATTTTGAAATACTGACGTGTTAGGCATAAATGCCTCCAAAGTCTACGTGGACTTTGAGTCGTTACGGGGTCATCCCGATTTAACATCGGGAGACTTCCCTCGGTATTACCATCTTAATCCGAATAAAATACAAAGATCAAGAGGCTCCACCGATATGAGTCAGTTTTTTATGTCGGGCTTGCTTCCGCCGCTTACCCGACAAGGAACTTCGCTACCATAGGATCCTTATAGTTAAGACCGCCATTCACCCGAGCTTAAGTTCATGCCTCGATGTAATCTTAGCAATCCCCGTAACTTACGGGCATTGGGCAGGCCTCAGCCTGTATACGTTCGCTTACGCGTTTGCACAGACCTGTGTTTTAGTTAAACAGTCGCAGAGTAATCTTTTGTTGTAGCCCGGTTCTTACACCGGGCAGGACATCTTACAAACTTACGTCCAGCTTTTTTGCCGAGTTCCTTGAACTGCCTTCTCCCGAACGCCTTAGTCTTCTCGACCTCCCCACCAGTGTCGGTTTGCGGTACGGCAAGAAAAATGTCTGACTGCGGATCTTTTCTCGCAAACGAAAATCATTCAAGTTGCCCATTAATTGCTTAACAAGCTTCCTCACCGCTTGATTGATCGTCAATCCGGTTTTTCCGGGATCAACTATCTTACGGCTTAGACGGACATTCACTGCACCCGTTTGAAAATTCTCACTCGGTTCATCCCCAGTTCATAACGACACTTCTCCTGTAGCCGAATATCCACGGCTCGTCCATCAGCTACTCCCTCATTATAAGGGGCTTGCCTTAGGTGCCGACTCACCCCCCGCTGAACAACATAGCGGGGGAAACCTTGGGGTTTCGGCGTGGTTGATTCTCACAACCATTACGCTACTCATTCCGGCATTCTCACTTAAAATCGCTCCACCTCGCCTCACGGCAATGCTTCACTGCAATTTCAACGCTCCCCTACCACGCCCCGCAAATGCGGGACATCTGTCTCTTCGGCAGACAGCTTGAGCCTCGATTCATTTTTCGCGCCAGATTCCAAGATAGACCAGTGAGCTGTTACGCTTTCTTTAAAGGATGGCTGCTTCTGAGCCAACCTCCTGGCTGTCTGGGGAACCTGACATCGTTTCACACTTAGCTGTCATTTAGAGGCCTTAGAGGTCAGTCTGGGTTGTTTCCCTTTAGAGCGGCCCGCTTAGCCGGGTCGTTCTGACTCCCTGAGTTACTTTTTCCAATTCGGAGTTTGATTGAATAGTACTGCTTGCGCAGCACTGCCCATTCAGTGCTCTACCTGAAAAAAGTCGATCTCAAAGGCTATACCTATATATATTTCGGGGAGAGCCAGCTATCTCCAGGTTCGATTGGCATATTACCTCTAACCACAAGTCATCTCACAGAATTGTACCTCTGACGAGTGCGGGCCTCCCCCCGATTTTCATCGGGGTTCACCCTGCTCATGGTTAGCTCACCTGGTTTCGGGTCTTCCAACTACTGCTTGATCGCCCTGTTCAGACTCGCTTTCGCTATGCCTAATCCGGAAACCGGCTTAGACTCGCAGTAATCGGAAACTCGCCGGATAATTCTTCAATAGTCACGACGTTACCCCTCGAAGCTCTTGCGAGCGAAGTGGGGCTCCGTCTGTTTGTTAGCAGACAATTTCAGGTTCTATTTCACTAGGTGTTTCACCCTTCTTTTCGCCTTTCCCTCACGGTACTAGTTCACTATCGGTATGTCAAAGTATTTAGCCTTGGACAGTGGTCTGCCCGGATTCCCACAAGATAGTGTCTCTCATGGTACTTGGGAATTTAGGTCTCAAGGAATTTCGGATTTCGCCTACCCGGCTATCACGGTCTCTGGCCTATCTTTCCAGACAGTTTGGCTATCCTCCATTCATCCCTCAACCTTCCCGCAACCCCCTACGAAGCCTTGCGGCGTAGTAGGGTTTAGGCTTTTGCGCTTTCGCTCACCGCTTACTCACGCAATCTCAATTGATTTCTTTTCCAGCTGTTACTTAGATGTTTCAGTTCACAGCGTTCCCCCCCCCGATTTAACATCGGGGTCTCCATAAGGAGGGGTTTCCCCATTCGGACACCGCCGGATCAGCGCTTCTTGGCAGCTCCCCGACGACTTTCGTGGCCACGTACGTCCTTCTTCGGCTTTGACATCCTAGGCATCCGTTGTCTGCATTGCGTTCAAATTCATTAGTTTAGATACGGCTCTACTAAATTTCTCTTTGTCTCTTCACTTTTCAAGGAGCAAGCAAGCCTCGCTAAAGACTCGTCTCGGCCTCCCCTGAAGGGGAAACCGGGACCAATCCTCAGCCTGTGGACCGCAGGAGGCTCGAACTCCTCACCTCTTCATTGCAAATGAAGTGCTCTACCAGATGAGCTAGCGGCCCGAGTTCCTGCATAAGATGTTAAAAAAGCCCCCTTTCGGAGGCTCACGTCACAAAACTGCGCACAAACTACCCGGTTGCGAATTTAAAATATATTGTGCAAGTCTTCATGAACAGATCAACCTCAAAAGGTATCCTGATATTAACCCGTAGTTTCCTCCCTGTCAACCCTCACTCATAACGTAGTGCCGTAATCGGATCAAGCCTGCTCGCGCGAACGGCAGGCGCCAGCCCGGCTATTATCCCCACCCCCGCCGCCACCCCAAAAGCCAGCATCACCGATCCCAAAGTCACCTCCGTCTGGATAAACCGCCGCAGCACCAGGGAAGACCCTCCCCCTATCGCTATTCCAATCATTCCCCCGACTACCGACAATACCACCGCCTCTATCAGAAATTGCAGTAATATATCCCGCCTCCTCGCCCCCACCGCCTTCCTCAACCCGATCTCTCTCGTCCTTTCGGTCACCGACACCAGCATAATATTGGCTATACCGATCCCCCCGACCAAAAGCGATATAGCCGCGATCCCCGACAGCGCCGCGGTCACCACTCCCAGAAATGAGTTAATCTGATCCAAAATCTCTTTCGGCTCCAGTATCGTATAGTCATCCGCGGTCAACCCCCGCCTTTCAAAATATCTTTTCAAAAGCGCCGTCCCCGCTCCGATATTCTCCGCTTTATCGACCGACACTGCCATGGACGCCGGCCTCTTCACCCCGAATATTCTGGCCGCCGCCGTTACCGGCATATATATATAACTGTCAATATCCCCCGCCCCCCCGCCGA
>Ga0209542_10008171_pt1 | contig 19634 bp, 23 predicted proteins | sample RifCSPhighO2_01_FD_184028 | JGI IMG/M metagenome (GOLD analysis project Ga0209542, IMG submission 184028) | Soil microbial communities from Rifle, Colorado - Rifle CSP2_plank highO2_0.1 (SPAdes) (version 2) | ecosystem: Environmental > Terrestrial > Deep subsurface > Rock core/Sediment ...
TTCTTTATTCTCATTCTTCCAATAATAAAAGACTAATCCAATTACAGCAATAGTTATACAAGAATCTGCTATATTAAAAGCTGGCCAAAAGCCCAAGTCAATAAAGTCTATGACATAATTTCTAAAGATTCTATCCAGCATATTGCCAAGAATTCCACCCAATAGAAGAGCAGAAAAAAACTGGGGGCCTTTTTGTGTTGGAATTTTAGGATAATAATATAACAGGCATAACGCAGCAATAAATGATACTATTCCTAAAAGAAAAGAATTGTTTTGTAAGATTCCAAAACCAGCTCCAGTGTTCTTAATTAAATGCAAACTAAAAAATCCCAAAGACCATTGAGGTTGAGAAACTAAGACAAAGTATTTAGTTAATTGGTCTAATAAGATAACTACTGAGGAAATAGACAAGAAAAAATAAACCATCTTCTTAACCATTAATTTACCACAAACGTTCTTTTTTCTCGGCAGGACGCTCAATTTGATTCAGCCGTTGATCAATATTAGTTAACATAGCTTTGATAGTATCTAATTTGCTATTTAGCAACTCTATGTCCCTATTACTATTTTGTGGGGCTGAAACAGAAGAGTTTGGCAGAGAAAGAGAGCCACTAGATGATTTTTGTAGATCTGGAGGCCGGCCAAAGATACTTGGTGATTCAGCAAAAGGCAAGGGTTTAGAAATATCAGATAAATCTGCAGCAAATGGTGATTTCTCTTGAGCAGATGCTTGTTCCTCGGGTAGTCTTTCAAATAAATCTTTTCCAGAAGCAGACATTTCTTTCTCGGTCAACTGATCAAAATCTAATTCATCTTTTTTCCAAAAAGCTAATTTATCAAATATACCCATAAATTTAGGATAATGGAAGAGAATTTAAATCTTTTTGTATTGTGGAGGTCCTTTGGAAAAAGTAGCCGCCAAGGCCTTATGGCAGATTGTGGGTAGAATTTGAAGCAAATAAGATTATTCTTTCTTAAACCTATCATAATCTATTGAACGCTCAGTCCGAATTGGTTTTCTTTGATTATTTAATAGTATAAGTTCAATGATAGATTCTTCTTTTTTTAGCAGACGATCAAAGTAGAAAGTTTTAGAACCCTCTCCAGAATAACCTCTACTGTCTTGAAATAATAAAGAAATCTCTTGGGCATCATAACTTGGAATAACTGCTTTGATATAATCTCCGCCTCTTAAAGCAGAATAACCACTAAAATTAAGCTGGCGAACGGGAATGTTAGGATTAGATGGCGTTACTTGGAGGATAGTATTAGCTGTAAAACCACCAGAATAGGAACTAGAGGAACCTCCAATAACTATTTCAGATTTTGGAGTAAAGTAAGTAGAATGAGATGAAACAATTACATTTTCTACTGTAAACTCTTCTGTAATAAGTAATTCGAATAACTGTTTAGAACGTGATTGAATGTCTTTAAGTCTTTTTTTATCATTTTCTTGTAATTGTTCAATCCAATCATCTGGGAGAGTTACATTTCTTCCAGCTATCTGAAAGGTAGGACCTTTTGAACTTTTGTCACTTTTTTTAACCATAAAATTAATTAAAGAAATTAGATATATAAAACAATTTGTATTTGAAAATATAGATTAAACTATATCTTAAAAAAATAAACTTGATTTAGTAAAAATCCCCACAGCAAGCCGCTGGCATTCAAAATGGATTTTTACTCTTAAATGCATAAAAATCAAAGATTTTTGGCACGCTGAAAATGTAAAAACATTTTCATCGAATGGGGCGCAGCACATTAGAAACTACGGTTTCTGAGGTTGCTTATCAGCAACAGCTGTGGGGCATTAACCAATTTTTATTGAATAAAAAATTATTCTCCTTTTCCTTCTAATACCACAAAGGCATAATTATTAAAATACTTATCAATTACTCGCCGAATATCTTTTACTGTTACTTTCTTTATCAAATGAATGAATTGATTTAGTTGATGGGCATCTTTGGCTTGCTCCCAAAAAAGTAATTGATCGGCCATTTTCTGTGAATCTTCTAAGTCTAGGTAATATTCCCCTTCAATTGCTTCCTGTGCTTCTTTAAGTTCGGCAGGAGATAATTCTTTTAAACGCTGAATTTCTTTCAAGATCAATTCTTTAGTATGCGAAAGATTCTTCTTGTCAATACAAGCATAAGCGGCAAAGTAGCCATAACTAATTTCTGCAACATGCTGTGTTCCTACATCATAAGCCAAACCTTTCTTGCTGCGTATTTCTGTAAAAAGACGACTGCTTTGTCCGCGGCCCAAAATGGTATTGATAACTTCTAGAGCATAAGCATCAGGATTATTTTTCTTAACTGTCTTGAAGCCAAGTACGAGGTAAGTGTTGGCAACTTCTTTCTTTTCACGAGCGGATAAATTACTTTTTAAAATAGGTTCTAAAGGATAATTTTTAGGAATCAATTTCTGTTTAGGTTGAGAAAAATTCTTGCGGATTATTTGTCTCCAGCCTTTGACATTTCCAACAATAGAAACCACCATATTAGAAGGATGATAATGTTTTTGAAAATATTGCAGTGTATTTTTACGAGTTAAGTTGTTAATACATTCTTTACTGCCATAGGTAGGATACTGACAAGGATGTTTCTTAAATAAAGTCTTTTGCAACAAAATCCATTGATAGAATCTGGGTTCATCTGTAACCATTTCTATCTCTTTAAGAACTATTTTTTTCTCTCTTTCAATATCTTCTTCTCTCAAAAGTGGATTTTGCAGTACATCAGCTAAAACTTCTACGGCTTTCTGAAAATGTTTCTTTAAGACATAAACATAAAAGCAGGTTCTTTCGTTAGAAGTATAGGCATTAATATCGCCGCCTACTTTTTCAATCTCTAAAGAAATTGATTTGTTATCAGGTCTGTTTTTAGTACCTTCAAAGAGGATATGCTCTAAAAAGTGAGATAAACCTCTTTCGGACGATTTTTCATCATCACTGCCAGTTTTTATAAGAACTTGAACTACGACAGAATGTCCTTTTTTAGGCTCATAAATAACCGTGAGCCCATTATCTAGTACCTCTTTTTGCATAGGAAAAGCTTATTTTTAGGGTTTATAATAGTTTCGCGATGGTTTTAAGAATAGTCTTAAAAACATTTAAGAACTTGTTTATTTTGTCAAATAGCTATGTATTTAAACAAGTTAAGTGAATTCCAGTCATATTTAGTAAAAGAAAGAATAGATTTAGCAGTTTTGATTTCTGCAGATAGCAACATTACTTACTTTACAGATCTTGTTCCCACGCAGGCCATTTTAACAATTACCAAAAATAACGCTAGACTATCTATTTCGAAACTAGATAAAAAAATAAAAATTAATGAAATAGAAATTAAAGATTTGAGTAAAAAAATGGAAGATAATTTTTTAGAGTATAAAATAAATAAAACATTTGATAAAATTAAGAAAATAGGGATTAATAAAAGCTGTTTAACAGTTAAAGATGATGAACAATTGACTAAGATATTTTCTAAAGCATCTTTTGTGGATATCTCAAATCAGCTAAGTAAATTAAGAAGCATAAAAAGTACCAAGGATGTTGAAAAAGTTAAGAAAGCCTGTAAAATAACAACTCAAGCGTTTAATCTTCTTCTCAATGAATTACCAAAAGGTAAGATTAAAACAGAACAAGAGGTGGCTTTTTTTCTAGAGAAAGAAATTAAAAATAGAGGAGCTGACTTAGCTTTTCCTACAATTGTAGGAACTGGCAAGAATTCTTCCATACCACACCATATTACTTCAACAGTTAAACTACAAAAAGGTTTTTTACAGCTAGATTTTGGGGCTAAATGGCAGAATTATTGTTCTGATATGAGCCGAGTGCTATATCTTGGAAAACCAATTGAAGAAGAGTTAAAAATGTACAAGTTATTATTAGAGGTCCAAGAGAAAGCAATAGGAGAGGTAAAAAATAATAAACTTTACAAAGAAATAGATACAGATGTAAGAAAGCATTTAGGAAAATATAATAAATATTTTATCCATGGATTAGGGCATGGAGTTGGAATAGACATTCATGAAGCACCAGTTTATTCTAAAGCCAAGATTGAAAAAGGCCATATATTTACCATAGAACCGGGAATTTATCTGCCCAATAGATACGGCCTCAGAATTGAAGATACGCTGCATTTTGACGGAATTAAAACTACAAATTTAACGAATTCTGCTTCTAAAGATTTAAAAAGAATCCCTTGGCCATAAGTTTTTATGGGAAGAATATTAGTAGTTGATGCTGCAGAGAACTATCGCCAGATGATAAAGAAAATATACACCGATAGCCTTTGCGCTACTTCTATTGGCAATGCTCGACAAAAAGTAGACGTTCTAAAAGGAGATAAAGATCTTTCAGTAGTGGTTATGGAAATAACTGGTGTTACGGTTATGGATTATTCCATCCCAGATTTTATTAAAGATATGAAAGAAAGACAAGAGTTATACTTGCCGTTTGTAGCTTTTACTAATGCTTCAATGATAGAAGCGGTTAATAAAACACGCAAACTAGAGTTTGATGGCCTCTTTAGTAAAAGATGTTATCCGCAGATGTATGAGTCTTTGAAGAAGCTAACTTCGCATCCGGAGTTTTATAGAAATAGTAAAATCACTTCATTTCAAGAGAAAGAAACAAAAAGAGATCATTCTCGTCCAAGAAGGTATAATCATTATTAAGCTAATTAGTATCAATTTAATAAGTATTAAGCCAATTGGTGCAAATTACTATTAAAAAATAGAGATAAGGATTGCTTTTTTCAAAGCGATCAGATGATTTATTTGTATAGCTCACTAAAATAGTAAAAAACAAAATTAATGGATTATAGTTGCATGTTGTTTACCATATAGTGAGCGACACCAGTTTATGATTTGCTTCTGTCGCTCACTAAAATCAGTATCTCCGAAGGTGATTCACCTTTTTTAAGTAGTTAGAAAAACCTTTAATTAGCGACTCTATTCCCAAGATATGAATCGTGAAAGAACAGTTTCTTTAATACACTCATTACGCCATTTCATCGATGATAGTTTAGGCACTCAGCGAATAACACATTCGGTTAGTGGCTTTGAGTTGTCAGAGCCACTTTTGAGTTCTGCAGCTTACAACACCTATGTTGAAACTGTAGGAGATAAAGCAGATACTTTGTATCTGCGATTGAAAGAAAGTCTTTCTGAAATGACTACTCATTCTTATTTGGACTGCATGAAACGCCTTTCCAAAAAATTTGATTGGAAAAACAAGCAATTTATGCTTGCTTTTGATTATACAGACGAAGAGTTCTATGGCGAGGTACAAGGTTTAGACATTCACGGTTGGAAGAAAGAAGGTGCTGTTACAGGCAAATTTAAGTTTCTCACTTGTAGTATAGTTAGCGACGATATTCCACAAAAAATACCTCTTCTTTCCTTACCTATTCAGATGGGCCATTACAAAAGTTATGTAATTTCTCATATGCTTTCCCTTATCAAACCATTAATTGGAGAAGTGAAACTTCTCCTCTTTGACAGAGGTTTCTATGACAAAGATTTGATGTACGAACTAATTAAACTAAAATGCCCTTTCTTAATTTTTATTCCAAAACACAAAGATAAGAAAGAGATTCTGTTTCCTATGAAAGAAGGAGAAAAGTTTACTGTTTTTTGGGACAGTGAAGTAAACAAAGATAAAAGCACCTATTCATTTGAATTTTATCTCACATTTATGAAGCAAATTTATAGTCGAAGAGCAGACACTTATTTTGATTGGGTGTTTGCTACAAATATCGACACTATTGAGCTTGACGATATGATTAAGACATATCGCAAGCGCTGGAGAATTGAGACTGGATTTAGAGTGCAGGATGAGGCACAGATAAAATGTAAGTCTGTAGATATGAAAATTAGATATTTCTTGTTTATGTTTGAACAGATGCTTCAAACACAGTGGGTTTGTTTTTACAAAGAGGAGGTGAGTTTTAAAGAATATTTGATTGAGATGCATAAGACCTGTAGAACTTTGGTCGAAAATCCAAAAAGGTCATATCTTAAAAATCTGAAAACAATCGTTTAGTATGGTTTTTGTCTGATCAGAGATATGAAATTCTTTGCGGGAACACATCACATTAGTAGAAAGAATAATGGGATAATTTTCATTCGGAGATACTGGAAAATACCACAAACCTTTTAAATCAGGCAGTTTTCAGCACAACATTTATAAGTAAAAATCATCACAGCAAAATATAAAGCACTTAAAAATGATTTTTACTCTTAAAAATAGGGTATAGCAAAGAATGGTATTTACCCATTTTTATTGAATAATCGTTTGGGGCTGTGGTGTAGCCTGGTTCGCTAACGCGAAGGCAACTATCATTAGCGGTTTGGGCCTTTTGTAATAAAAAGCAAGAAACCGCTGGACCCCGGTTCAAAAGCCTGCTGAACTTGGTTGTTCCGGCTTGGAAAATCCGGGCAGCCCCATTCAACTCAAAAACATTCCACCATAAAAAATGACTACTAAAAGATTTGGCGCACGTTATGGGCGCAGAAACAAAGCCAAGTTTGCTCACGTAGAAGAAATGCAAAGAGCTAAGCATAAATGCCCTTTTTGCAGCAAACCAACTGTTAAAAGACTAGCTGCCGGTATCTGGCAATGCCGCAATTGCGATAAAAAATTTAGTGGAAAAGCATATACCCTTTAGGTGAAAAAAATGTATTATGTCTGTTTTGATTGTGGAAAAAAAGTAGAAGATGAGTATGTCAAAACTAGAGTAAGATGCCCTTACTGTGGTGGAAAAGTTCTCTATAAAGACCGCCGTACAGTAAATAAGGTTAAAGCAAGATGAGCTCGACAGAAATCAGCCAATTGCAATTGTTACAGCAGAATTTACAAACTATTTCTATGCAAAGACAGCAATTTGAATCACAATTAGTTGAATTAGATTCAGCTTTAAGTGAATTAAATAAAAGCCCGCAAGCTTACAAAGTTGTTGGCCGTATTATGATTGCATCGTCTGCTGAAGAATTAAAAAAAAGTTTAGTTGAAGAGAAAGAAATTACGCAGTTGAGGATTAATAATCTCTTGAAGCAAGAAGAAAGCATTCAAAAGACCATGGAAGATAAAAGAGAAAGAGCTTTGGCAGAGTTAAAAAAAAATAAAAAAGAAGAGTAATAGAATTTGATTATAATCAACAATTAATCTTAATAACAAAAACCTATATTATTTTTTCTAACTATTAATTTAGTTTCTTAATCTTTACTTATTGTAAATTTTGAATTTAAGAACAATGAATTAGGAATGTGCAGAATATCACCTTTTTTAGTTTTAATTCTGGTTTCTAACCAACCACTTTTTTCTATAATGCCAGAGATACCAGATACATCAGTTTCACCTATTTGCAGATAACTGCCCATAGCAATGGGACCTTTTTCTTTCAATAAAAGCCAACCACTATAATTGGGCAAAACATCTTTTAACCAGGCAATAAAGAAAATAACCAATAATAAGATTACTGCCCCTAAAAAAAGATAGAGCGCAGCTAATTCAATATTAAGATAATTTAGAAAGAAGATAAATGTTCCAAGATAGATAAAATAAGAAGCCAAACGACTTATCCAAAGTTCTAGGTTAAAATTAATGTAAATACGGCTGACTAACTGATTTAATTTTAACTCTTCAAATAAACGGCGTAAAGCTTTGTTGATAAATATACCAATGCCAAAACCAGTCAAAAGAATAATAATAGAAGTAATAATTCGATAGATAAATTCTTGCACACTTAACGCTGCATCCCAAGCCATATGTATAATGTGAAGATGGGGGGAGGTATATAAGTATTTTGGAAAGAAATATATTTAGATAAACACCAGTCCAATATAGCACACTAATATAACGCCGCAATAAAACACACAATACTTAAAAATAGCTTTCAGTTTAATCAAAAAATGTTTAAAACCATCTCATTTTATCGCTATACTGAAATTAAAAATCCAGAAGAATTGAAGCTGCTACTAATTGATTTTGCAAAAAGAAAAAGCATCTTAGGAAGAATATTACTGGGAAAAGAAGGAATAAACGGAGCAGTTTCAGGTAGAGAAAATAGTATTGAAGAGATTAAAATATTCTTGCAAGAGACATTTGAAGGGTTGACTTTTCGTGAACAAGAAGTTAAACAAAATTCCTACCATAAGTTAGTTGTTAAAATTAGAAATGAGGTCTGTGTTTTTGGAGAAAATGTCAATCTTACTAATACCGCCGATCATTTATCACCAAAAGACCTTAATAAGTGGTATAAAGAAAATAAAAATTTTACTATAGTTGATGCAAGAAATGACTATGAGTTTGATGTTGGGCACTTTAAAAATGCAATTAAAATGCCAATTAGAACTTTTAAACAGTTTGCTGCTGCCTCAAGATTACTAGAAAAGAAGAAAAAAGAGACTATAGTATTATACTGCACGGGAGGAGTTAGATGTGAAAAAGCATCAGCTTATCTAAAAGAGCAGGGATTTAAAGATGTGCATCAAGTAGAAGGTGGAATTATTAATTACACCAACCAATTTAAGGATTACTGGGAAGGAAGTTTATTTGTCTTTGATGACCGCTTAGTAGAGGAAAACTCCTCAAATATAAACCATTGTTCTTTTTGTAAAAAAAAATCAGACAAGTATTATAATTGCCATAATTTAGATTGTGATAAATTATTTATTGCTTGTGATAGTTGTATTAAACCTATGAATACTTGCTGTTCTAAAAGCTGCAGAGAATCTCCAAGACAACGAAAAGAACTAAGAAAAGTTTCGCCAGAAATAATAGGAGTAGTTGATAATTATTATCCTAAAATTAAAGTTGCCTCAATTTTTATGACTAAAAATATGCTTAAAGATGAGAAAATAACTTTCTTTGGTAAAACCACCCATTTTAGTCAGATTGTTGAAGATTTTAAGAAAGATGAAGAAGGATTTATAACTCTTCAAGTAAGAGAAAAAGTAAGAAAAAACGATAAAGTTGCTCTAGGGGTTTACTAAATATTAAATGATTATTTCTTTAGATATACAGTTTTTAGAAAGAAAACTCTTAAAAACCAAGCTAAATTGATATTAAAGAATGGTTGATTATAATCAAAAAGTCAAAGAATTAGAGGATGAGTTAAGAAAGACAAAGTACAATAAAGCAACTCAAGGATATTTTGGCTTAGTTAAAGCTAAAATAGCCATGCTTAAAGAAAAGCAGACGCAAAGAGTACAGAGCAAGACTGGTAAGTCGGAGCATGGTTATTCTGTACGTAAATCTGGAGATGCTACTGTCCTATTATTGGGCTTTCCATCTACCGGTAAATCTACTTTAATGAATAAACTTACCGGCACAAAATCAGAAGTTGCTGCTTATGCTTTTACTACACTTACAGTAATTCCTGGAATGCTTGAGTATAAGCAAGCCAAAATTCAAATTTTAGATGTACCTGGAATTCTAGCAGGAGCCGCTTCAGGTAAGGGACGAGGAAAAGAAGTATTAGCTGTCATTAGAAACGCAGATTTAGTTCTTGTAGTTGTAGATATACAACATCCAGAGCATTATGGGGCTATTGTAAAAGAAGTTATAGATACGGGTATTAGATTAAATAAAAATAAACCAGAAGTATTTATCAAGAAAAAATCAAAAGGTGGTTTACAAATAGGTAAGACTGTACCTTTAGAAGTAGATGATGAAACATTAAAGAGTATTATGCGTGAATTTAAAATTAATAATGCTGATGTTTTAATCCGCAGCAAACTAGATGTTGATGATTTTATTGATTGTATTGAAGGAAATAAAAAATATCTGCCAGCTGTAGTTTGCCTAAGTAAAGCAGATTTAGTTACAACCCAAGAAGCAGAAGAGGTAAAAAGGAACTTAAAAGCAGATATTTTAGTTTCAGCAGAAACAGGATCTAATATAGAACATTTGAAAGATATGATCTTTAACAAATTGAATTTCATGCGGGTTTATATGAAAGAACCAAAAAAAGAAGCTGATTTAAATGTGCCATTAATTATGATTAGCAATTCCACCATAGGTGATGTCTGTAATAAATTACATCGTGATTTTGGCAATAAATTTAAGTTTGCCCGGGTGTGGGGCAAGTCAACAAAATTTCCAGGGCAGAAATTAATGCTTGGCCATGTTTTACTAGATGGAGATATTCTAGAGATACATCTGAAGTGAGATGTTGGAAAAATAGTTTACTTAAATTTCAATGATCAAGCGGCGTTTTCCTTCAGCATGCAAATAGCCTTTCTCAATCCCAGAGAGATGAAGATTTTTTACTACACTGGTGGGCAAACGAATAGTAACAGCTTTTCCCGTTTTCCAAAACTTAATTTCTTTTCTTTCGACGCCCCAAAGACCAGCTTTCTTTAATTTTTCTTCTACTTTAAGCATAGATTCTTCAGGAAGATATTGAGTTAAGCATTTGTTACAAATTTCTACATCTAAAATTCCACAATCTATTCCTTCCTGGAGAACTTGTTCTTTTTTTAATTCCAAAAACCCGCCGCAAGGACAGGGAATATTAGTTTTCATTTTCTAGCAATACAGTTATAGGATATATTTTTTTGAATTGTTCTAATTTAAATTCTCGATAAACTACTTTATACCAACGATACTCAGCTACAATACTTCCGTCTTCTCGTATTTTTTTTGCACCATAATTAACAGCATCTTTAATGTTTAAAATTCCAACGCCCCGTAATCTCATACGATCCAAAACATGAAGAGCACGATTCTCACCATCATCCCAATGCCTTGTCGGCGCTTTTTTATACTCAACATTCACTCGCACTTCTGTCATTTTGTATGAAAGTATATGAAAGTATATAAAACTATGCACTATTTTAAAGATTATAACCTTATTTCTTCACCGGGGGGGGTCACGCTTGTTTAAATATTACAGTTGATTTCTATCTCTTTAAAGTATTCAATAAAATAGTTTAGACAGATGAGGTGAAAAGAATGAAGAAAATGATATTAGTTTTGCTTTCTATCTTGATGGTAGGAGCGATGGTGCTTAGCGGGTGTAAGAGTACGGGAGAGGCTGTAGCTGCAAGAGCACCGCCAGTCACATTGGATGGCTTGATGAATGCTGTGATTTACACCAATAGCGATTATAGTGGAGTCAATTGTAATACTATCTGTAAAAATGCTGTAACTCCTAGAAAATATTGTGTCGGCGCTTATATGGGCTATGAACACGACGTAGCCAATGTTGGTGAAGCACCAGAAATGATTACTGAATGGCTTCCTGTTAGCTGTTTGAAAGAATCATTAGCTCCATCACCTGCAGGTAATCCTCTAAGATGCGTTTGTTATTAGGATTTTAACTTTTTTTTCTTTTTCTAACTTCAACCCATAATAAATATATTTAACATTCACACAAATACTTCCATAATTTTAGCTTTCACTCCATACTTAAGTAGTAGGGGCAAAATCTCTTGTTTGTGTTCTATTGGTATTAGTATGTTGCTTTTACCTAGCTTCCTGCCATCAAAATTAGTTAATAGTCCAGAATACTGTTTATCATGCACTTTAAACCCATAAATTCTGTTTAAGAAAGCCCCTCTATTTTTAGCAATACTATCCCAATAAACTAACAGATAATGTTTTACCCCAGAGGGCAATTCCTGAGCCTCATAATGTCCGTACAGAACTATTCCCGTAGAAGCAATAATGGCGTAGAGATCTTTCCATTCTTTCAATAGGCCAATCTTGATGCTAATTTTAGGGTTTATGTTTTTAGCTTTGAATAAGAGAGTCTCACGACTGAGATAAAACTCTTCTTTTTTCTTTTCTATCTCTTTTTCTATAGGTTTACTTTTCTTTTTTAGTTCGATGAAAATATCTACATCGCTGTCTTTAGTAGCTTCATTACGAGCTACTGAACCAAAAAGGATTATTCTTACAATTGAATCCCTGGTTTTCTGACTTAAATTATTCATCAAGAAAGCTGTAAAATAACTAGCGTAAGCTTTTAACATTTGGCCAACTCCTTTAGTTTGAAAAATAGATCTATTTTTTCTTGGATAATACTCTCGGAATCTGGAGCACCATAAGCAAGGTCATCTCTTTTAGTTTCAATTTTGAGAGCTATTTCTAATAATTCCTCTAATTCTGGAAAATTGCTTAATGAAGAAACTACTTGATTTTGCAATTGCAAGATTACTTTGTCTTTCTTACGTTTAAACCACTCATGATTAATTTTGGCGCCTTCTTTGATGATATTTAGACGATGCAAGTATAATTCTATTATAGTAGCTGTGCCCAAAGATAATAAAAAAGCCAACCTGCGCTGATGAGCGATTAAACCACGAGGATCTTTTAAAGCTGTGGCTATTTCATCCAAAACTTCGTTCAAGCATTCTTGATGTTTTTCTGGACGCATGTTTTAAGTCAATTATCTTTTAATCGTTAAGACGCTTGTCTTTTTAAAACTTTTGTTTTTAAGACAGATGACTTAATATAATTAAGACAAATGACTTAAAATAGGATTATATTTAATGTATGATTATTTATTCTTCACCGGGGGGGGGGGCCACGCTTCTTTTTAAATAGAAAGAACTTCTTTTCTAGAATAATCTCAGTGAGGTGTGATGATGAAAGATGAACAAAGATCTACCAAAAGATGTAATTCTTGGCCCTATTTGGCAATAGTAGGAATAGTTGCAATTGTTGCTATCGTGATTTTAGTGATGAATTTTAGTGGTAATAGTTCTAGTATTTCTGATGATGTATTGGTTGTTGATGAACAAGGAAATTTAGTTGGAGAAGCAGCACGAGGAAAGGCGTTGACCGATAGAGGCACTGCCACGGTTTCAAGAACACCTGCTCCTAACCCACAGAAGTTAAGTTCAGGTTCAAAGACGCCTTTGCTTACTCCTTCTGACGTTAAGGTGACTACCGTGGATTGGGTTGCTGAGAGTATAGCTGCTGCTGAAGCTATTATAAAGGGCGGTGCTGGTGGTAGTACTGGGGGGCGTCGTGTGGATCAGGAAAAATGTGACCAGTGTATAGCACAGTGTAGGGAGGATTTTGATATCTGTGTTGATCATTGCAGATCTTCAGAATGTATTGGCAAGTGTTCTGAGACTTGGGATACGTGTACAACTGAGTTTTGTACCACCTGGTGTGACTAAGTCTATTTTTTTTCTTTAATTTTTTGTATTTGTTTAGCATCCTGAAATTACACAATACCGCCATAGCCGTGAATTTAACAAAATTCCAGCCGTAATCTTCTGAGCAAATAGTTGTTTGATCATTTGCGTTCTTCGCTATATCTAGGTCTTATTTCCTCTTGATATTATTTGATTTCAAATGTACTGTCTTGCATAAATAATCGATAGACAAAGTTGGTTGTCAGCTACAAATTAACTTCTGTTTGTGATTTTCCTAACAGAATCATTTTTCCCACATAACATTTATAAAAAATATTACTTTTAATCTAATTTAGGGTGCTTTTATCCCTCTAATATTCTAGAGGTCTTAGTTTGATGGTGTTTTGTCTGTTTTAAATATAGAATCAAACTAAAACAATGGCCAAAATATTAATCCTGCATCAAAAAGGGAGCAATAGAAATATCGCTGTAAGCAGTTCTCTGCAAGTTGGCCGCTTGAATCCTGATCATCGTCATTCTTGGGCTGTACCAGAGAGAGAACAACCTCCCGAATTTGCTGGCTTAGAAGCTTTTCTTTATCTATCTGGTGATGGACAGATTTCTAGAAATCATTTAGGTATTGCTAGAGATAACGAAGATTATTATGTTCTGGATTTAAACAGTCTAAATGGTACTTATCTAAACGGAGTTAATATTAATCCTGAGAAAAGAAATCCACAACCGAAACTTTTACATCAAGGTGATACCATTAGGCTTCCAGGAGCAGTTGATTTAGAAGTAAAGTTGACTGAATTTATGAATTATGCTTTATTAATTGCAGCAGACAGTGATAATCCTCTTGCTGCGCAAAATGATGCAGAGCAATTAGCCCAGGAATTAATTCAGAGAAAATATGCTGTTCATCTGTTAGAAGGGACTAACGCCACCAAACAAGCAGTCAGGGATAAATTAGATGAGATTAGCTGTTTGACAGTTCCAGAAAGCAAGTTTTTTCTCTATTTCCACGGGCATGGTTCTTGTGATGGTTTAAAATTAGGCGAGCAAACTCTAAATCCTCGGGAGCTATACAAAAAATTAAAAAATATACGTGCACCTACTGCAGTAGTTTTAGAAGCTTGTCACGCTGGTATTTTTGTAGAAGAAGAAAATAAAGATAAGATCCCAGAAGGAGTTTTAGTTCTAACTGCTAGTAATTCTGATAATTTTGCGAGAGAAAGTAATTCCCAGCCGGCTAATTATGGTGGTAGATTTACTCGAGCTTTAATAAGTTACATTAAAGAACATCCAGAACAATTTAATTTGAAAGATTTTTATCGCAGTCTTTCAGAGGAAAATAGAAATCAAGCTAAGGTATTACTTCAAGAGCCAGTAATGGAAGGGCAAACTTATCTTATGCCTAGAGTGACATCGGTATTAAGGTTTTAATTAGTTTTTCTTTAGAGGAGTTTGCAAAAAGCAATTTGCAACATTAGTCTACACCGATAGATGCAAAAATAAGCTCAAAATTGCGCCATTGCAAATCCTCTTAGAGAAGTTTGCCAAGAGAATATCAATTATGCAAACTTCTCTTTAGAAATCTTTTGTAGAGATAGTAAATAAGTATTGAAAGAATGCTATAGATTACACCCTGAAGAAATGCAGAAAAGATAAAATTGCCTGAATGAAACACTTTTTCTATCAAATTGAAAAATGGAAAGATAATTGGTGATAACAGAAAAATTAAGAGCCCATATTTAGAATCTAGAAAAAGCATTCCCACAAACCAAAATAGGAAAAAGACCGGGCAACCAATTATAAATCCTATCAAACCGGCGTTAATCATTTCTTTTTTGCTTAAGATTGACTTTTGAAAATAACTTATCTGTTTTTTTTGATTTTTATTTACTATAACCACTCTATTTTTCTTCATCATAAGTCTTATAAAATACATACTCAAATATAAGCTTTATGTGCGGCATAATCGGAATATTTAACTATCCTCAAGCCTGTAAAGAGGCTAAGAAAGCGTTAGAGCTATTGAGTTCTCGTGGCCAGGATGGAGTTGGACTATCTAATTTTAACAAAGTGATTCATGCTAAAACTGTTTCTAAATTGGCAAGTTTATCTGGCAAGAATATTATAGGGCATACTCTCCACGCCGTTGTTAGTAAAGTGCCGCAGCCCTTAAAAAATATAAAAAATAAAGAAAAAAGCAGCGGTGTATTAGCTGTTAATGGAGAGATTTATAATTGGCAGGAACTAGCCAAAAAGCATAATTTCACAGCACGCAACGATTCTGAAATGCTGTTGCAATTTTTAGACAATTTTTGGTTAGAAAAAGGAAGTTTAGATAAACTAAACGATTTAGATGGAGTTTATGCCTTAGCTTACTGGAAGAAAACTATCGTTAATGAAAAAGATAGCACCACGAAAAATACTCAAACCGTAACACTAATCCGCGATCTATTAGGAGAAAAGCCTTTGTGGTATGCTCACGAAAACAATAGTTTTGCTTTTGCTTCTGAAAAGAAAGTTTTAGAAAAACTGAACTACACTTACATCAAAGAATTACATCCTCGGCAAATACTCACCTACAATGTAGACAAAAACACCTTGCAATTTACTCCACGTACTTTCTTTAGCTGTCAGCAGGAAAATAAAGAAGATTATAACGCCATTTTCAAAGAAACTGCTCGATTGCTAGCTAAAGCTATTGATAAAAGAATTCCAAAAAAGAAATTTGGTTTATTGTTTTCAGGTGGTTTAGACTCCACTTATTTGGCTTATTACTTGAAGCAAAAAAAAGTAAAATTCACTTGTTATACTACCGCACTAGAAATGAAAGAAAATACAGCCCAAGACCTAGTATATGCACTTAAAGCAGCTAAATCTATCGGTTTGAAATTAAAAGTAAAGAAAATACCGCTATCTAAAATTCCGGCCTACTTAAAAAAAGTTGTTCCTCTAATTGAGGATAATAATGTCACTAAAGCAGGAGTTGCGCTAACTTTTTATGCTGCTTGTGAAATGGCTAAAAAAGATGGTTGTAAAGTTATTTTTTCTGGTCTTGGCAGCGAAGAGATCTTTGCCGGTTATGAAAGGCATAAACTGTCTCTCGATCTCAATCAAGAATGTGTCTCTGGTTTGCGGAAATTATTTGAACGAGATTTATACCGTGATGATGTTGTTACCATGCACCATGGATTGGAATTACGCTTGCCCTATTTAGATAAAGATTTGGTAGAATACGCCATTAAAATACCATTTAAATATAAAATTAAAGATGGGCAAAGCAAATATATCCTTCGCTCACTAGCGCAAGAGCAAGGCTTATCTCACGAATTAGCTTTCCGTAAGAAAGTAGCAGCACAATATGGATCGCGGATTGATTATGCTTTGGAAAAGTACACTAAACAAAATAATCTACCTATAAAATCTGCTTATACGTTTCAGTTTTATCCGCGTCAAAATCTACGTCTCGGGGTACTCTTCTCTTCCGGTAAGGATTCTACATATGCAGCTTACGTCATGCAGCGGCAAAATTATCAGCTAAGCTGTTTAATTACGCTCAAATCTAAAAATCCTAATTCTTATATGTTTCAAACCGCAGGCACAGAGATGGTGGAATTGCAGGCCAAAGCAATGAAACTACCATTAATCACTCAAACTACTTTAGGTGAAAAAGAGATAGAATTGCAGGATTTAAAGTTAGCCTTGCAAAAAGCTAAAGAGAAGTATCATGTTGAAGGAATAATAACCGGAGCTTTAGCTTCTACTTATCAACGTGAACGTATAGAACAAGCTTGTGAAGAATTAGGTTTGAAAATATTTTCTCCACTTTGGCATAAACCACAAGAGCAGGAGATGTATGAGTTGATTCAACACGGCTTTAAATTCATTCTTACGGCCATTGCAGCAGATGGTTTAGATAAAACTTGGCTCAATCGCATTATGACTATGAATGATTTAGAGAAGCTTAAGACAATCAGCTTAAAAAATGGATTGAATGTTGCCGGTGAAGGTGGAGAATTTGAATCAGTAGTTTTAGACGGTCCATTGTTTAAACAAAAGATCGTAATTGATAATGTAGAGATTAAAGAAGAAGGTAAAAATACTGCTCATCTATTAATTAAGAAAGCACATTTGGAGAAGAAGTAAACCATGAAAATGATAATTAATTCGTCTGAAAATAACTCTTCTAAAAAAATAAAACTAAATAGAGTAATGTGCTTTGGCACGTTTGATTTACTACATCCAGGACATTTGAATTACTTAGAACAAGCAAAAAAACAAGGTGATTATTTGATAGTTGTTATAGCTCGTGATGAGACTAAAATAAAACAGAATAAAAAGACCTTATTTTCAGAGAATAACCGTCTTATAATCATCAAAAGTTTAAAAGTTGTTGATGAAGCAGTACTAGGTAATGTTGATGATCATTTCAAAGTGATATTAGAGAAAAAACCGCAAGTTATCTGTTTAGGCTATGATCATCAGATTTCTGAGAAAGAATTAGAGAAAAAACTTGAAGAGAGAGGGCTGATTGTTAAAGTAAAAAGAATGAAGCCATTCAAGGTTGAGAAGTTTAAGTCTTCCATAATTAAAAGAAAGATTTTGGTTTAGAGATAAAAAAATATTCTAAAATCCCAGTAACTGCATCCTATACAAAGCATATCCCAGCCACAGAACTAGAATAAAATAAAACAAACCGAAAAAACGATTTAATGGCCAATGTACAGATAGCCAATGGGATTTAGTAACGCTTTTACAACTACCATTACAACTGCCTTTCCAGCTCATAAAATTATAAATAATAACATCTAATAAAAAAAGATACCAGATTAATCCTTCTATATAGATGACCATAATTAAATTAGATAAATGGCTCAAATATAAAGATTATGTCTAATTGTATTCAAAAATAAATAAGAAATTTTAACAAAAAAAAAATTAATTATAAAAAATAAACAAATTTTAACTATTAACCTTATTTATCAGTCCAAAAGATTAGTAAGTTTTTCTTTTGGAATAACAATCTCGGCAAAATACTGGCTTGCCTTCTCTTGGCTTAAATGGAACTTCACATTCGTTACCACAGTCACCACATGTTGCTTTATGCATTTCTCTTGGTCCGAAATTATTTCTAAATCCGCCGCCGCCACTACCGCCACGACTACCACCGCGACCACCATCTCGGCCGCCACCACGATTACCAAAGTCTCCCATATTCATTTTCCTCCGATACAAAACTTAGTCCGTTGTTTTAGACTTCCTTTTGCTTATTAAGCAACAATATTGCTTATATCTACTAAAAATAAGCATTATTTAAAAAGCTATGCCAAAAGAAATGAAAAATAATAAAATTGAGATAAATTAATCATTATCTACTCGAGGAGCTAAGATAAAACTTAACAAGAGCCTATCTGTGACTTTATATTCTAATTTTAATGGATAATCCGTATTAAAGTATAAAGAAACTTTCTCATGCAGCTTACCACCACTAACCATTTTTTTTAGATATTCCAAAGAATATTTAGCTTTATATTTCTCTGCAGTTTCTGTTTTAATGATGGTGTTATCATCACCTTTTATTTCGATAAAAGCTTTAGATAAATCTCCTTCAGCTTTAACTAAAAGCAAGTCTTTTTCAGCAAGGAGAGTTACTGATTCAGCCACTACACTAACATCATCCATAGCTTCAGTAAGAAGACTGGAATTCATTAAAATAGTTACAGGAAACTTTAGAGCAGGAACTTTCTGTTCTTTGTCTTCAATTTCTAAAGTGGGCAAGGAAAATGAACGTGTAGTTGTACCTTTCATTTGCACATTTAATTTGTTATCTTCAGTTGTTTCAAGAGAAAGGACATCGTCAGCTTTAGCACGTCTTAAAATTTGTTTTAAACTATTTAGATTGATAGCCAATTCTTCATCTTGTTTTAAGTCATATTGTGTAAAAGAACTGCTTAATAACTTAAATATGACCATAGCCACATTAGCTTGATCCATAGCAACCAGTTCTAAACCATCTTTGGTTGCTTTAAATTTAGCTTCAGAAACTAAATCTGAGATTATAGAGATACTTTCTTTAAAATATTTTGGTTCAGCAAGGACAAGTTTCATAGTGGCACCGTTTGTTTTATGTTGATTCTTCTAAGTTTAGAGTAATTTAAGATAACTCGGTACATTGACAGTTTATAAGAATTGTTGTTTTAAATTAGTATCAACCAAAAACAACACCTCAAGAATATAGAATTGTTTGAATAGAATTTAAAATAGATTAAAAAAAATAGCCCTAGAATTACTTCGATTTTTACTTCAAAGTTCTAAACATTCCATCTTCCATCATTAAAACCTGATCAGTGGTATAACCTTCTTCAAACGCTAGACTGGCAATGTGCTTTGCTCTATCTAAAGTAGAATGTGCAGGAAGGACAAATTGAGGATGTAAAAAAGTCAATAAGTCACGATGATCTTCTCTAGAGGCATGGCCTGAGACATGTATATCTCTAAATATTCTAACTCCCTTAGCTTGCAATTGA
>Ga0209542_10008174_pt1 | contig 19631 bp, 25 predicted proteins | sample RifCSPhighO2_01_FD_184028 | JGI IMG/M metagenome (GOLD analysis project Ga0209542, IMG submission 184028) | Soil microbial communities from Rifle, Colorado - Rifle CSP2_plank highO2_0.1 (SPAdes) (version 2) | ecosystem: Environmental > Terrestrial > Deep subsurface > Rock core/Sediment ...
GGTTTTGAGGAGGCCGAACGAAAGACTCCGGGCGCTGGGCTGGTGCTCTTGATCTTAATGTTCATAGCCGGAATGTACTTCGGGTGGTTCGCCTTGGACGACCTTGCGAGGGTGCCCACGGCGCCTCCGGACCTCTCCATCTGCGGGTATAGGTATCAGACTCCCGGTAATTATTATCCTTCTACGCCGATAAGTTCTCCTATTGCAGAGCCTGCTTACGATGGCGACACCAGTTTTCGGAAAATGCCTTACTATCCCGGCGACAGCTCAAAAAATTGCGTTTTCAATGATTTGGAAATCGCAAATCAAATTCCCGAGCGCATTCAAAACCGGATAGAATGGGAGGACAAATTGGCTTTGATTTATCCGGAGTTAACTACTTTGGAAAATCAATACCAGATGGGGCTTGAGGAGCGCCAGGCGAATCTCCAGAAAAATATTTATCCGATAACTCCGGAGATCCAAGACAGGATAGTGGCCTTGCGAGCCGAGCGCACGGAGTACGAAGCGGAAATTAAAAAAATAGATAAAGAGTTGAATGAAGCGTATAAGCCGGTTTTCGCGGAGCATAATAAACGGCTAAGATGGTACGAATTTAAAGTATTCGCGATACAGTTTTTGTTCGTCCTTCCACTCTTTTTCTTTGTTCTCAAACAATATCTGAAGTTTCTAAAAAAAGATAGTCCCTACACGATTATCTGGATGGGTGTTCTGGCTGTTGCCGGGCTCTTGCTTCTTCGTGTAATGCTTTTCTGGTTCTGGGGGCTGTTTCTCGCGCGGATAATAGAAGTTTTATGGCGGTGGATACAAAAATCGGAGCTTATCAGAAGTTTGGTATTTTATCTCGGGATGGTGCTTTCTTTTGCGGTTTTCGGAGGAGCGGTTTATTATTTGCAAAAAAAGATTTTTGACCCTATCAGGGTTACGATAAGGAGATTTCGCTTGAAGCAATGCCCGCATTGTCAGACAAATTTGGATCTCTCGCAAAATTATTGCCCGCAGTGCGGATACCAACTGAAAGAAAAATGCGCGGTCTGCGGAAATATGCGGTTTAAAGATCTGCCCGTCTGCCAATATTGCGGGAATAAAAAGTAAAAGCACATGTCTAAAATGCCAATACAATGGCTGATTGTTCTTGGTATTACGCTTATCATCGGAAGCGGGTGGTGGTTTTGGATAGATGATATTAAACCGTATTTGGATAAAAACAAAGAATCGCAGATTTATGTAGAGGATCAGGAGTGGATGCGGCAGCAAATAATATTACAGCGCGAACGTGAACGACAAGAAGTTTTGCGCTCGGAAGCTGAAACTTCCACCTGGAAAACTTACCGCAATGAGAAATATGGGTTTGAAGTGAAGTATCCGCCGGATTGGAAATTTGATATTGATAATCTTCAACCGTCTGAATCTCTAACATTTACTAATACTAAACAGAAACAATCGGCTATAACTATTTTTATGCATCTGGGCGATGGAAGACAAAAAGTCGATTTTTTTGGTGGAAAATGTGCCGACACTTCTTATCACGTCATCGAATGTTCAGATCGTGTAACTTCTTTCGGCATCCCATTTGCAAGGATTATTCAGTCGGGTATGTCTGTCGAGTCAGAATATCGCAAGCGGTATATCGAAGTATATTTAAATTCCGAGAAATCATATTTACAGATCGGTACTATTATAACTGATGGTAATGGTAATACACCCGAGAACACGGAAAATACGATAAAAATTTTTGACCAAATCCTTTCCACTTTTAAATTTTTGAAGTAGATTTTTGAGTTTTCGGGCGATGATAATGTGTGCTATAATGAATATATGGCAAACGAGATGTTTGATAAAAAGCTCCCGGAAAACATGAGGCCTCTTTTTTGGTCTTATAATTTTAATGCGCTTGACGTTGAGAAAGACCGGGGTCTTGTGATTGCGCAAGTGATAAATTATGGCACATGGCGGCAGTGGAAGTGGATAGCCGGCGCGTACGGAGAAGAAAATATCAAAAAAATTATTAGCACAATGCCGGCTACAGGATTCAGGCCGGGAGCCTTGAAACTAGCCTCTCTCCTTTTTTCCATTGACATATTAACCTATGCACCAAGAGGTTCTCACTAAAAAAGCCAAAGAGCTTTTTCCGCTCTTTGGCCAATTTCGCGAATTTTATCTTGCCGGCGGGACGGCCCTGGCTTTAGAATTGGGGCATAGAGTTTCAGTTGACTTTGATTTCTTTTCTAAAAAACAAATAGACAGCGATTTTTTACCTGTTTTAGAAAAATATTTTAAAGGCAGGCAGGTCTTCCCAATTGTAAACAACGCCGACGAACTCACCGTTTCTATTGACGCAGTTAAAACAACTTTTTTATTTTATCCCTTTCCTCTTCTTTTTCATCTGGTTGATTTTGGCGGGATGAAATTAGCGAGCGCAAAAGAAGTTGCGGCGATGAAGGCCTATGCGATAGGCAGGCGGGGCAGCTTGAAAGATTACGTTGATATTTATTTTATTTTGTTTCAGAAGATCGATACGATCAACGGCATAATTGATAATGCTGAAAAAAAATATGGCGAAGCTTTTAACGCGCGTTTGTTTCTTGAACAATTGGTTTATTTTAAAGACGTTGCTGGATCGGAACTTAAATTTCTAAGACAAAAAGTCACGCCGAGCGATTTAGAAAGTTTCTTTCAAACTGAAATCAAAAAACTCAAGCTTTAGTTTTATGAATAGAAAAATAGAAAACATTCCTGTGCTGTGGTTGATTATTATAGGAACCGCGCTTATCATCGGAAGCGGGTGGTGGTTTTGGGTAGATGATATTAAACCGTATTTGGATAAAAACAAAGAATCGCAGATTTATGTAGAGGATCAGGAGTGGATGCGGCAGCAAGTAATATTACAGCGCGAACGTGAACGACAAGAAGTTTTGCGCTCGGAAGCTGAAACTTCCACCTGGAAAACTTACCGCAACGAAAAATACGGGTTTGAATTTCGGTACCCAGCGGATTTCATCGCGTATAAAGAATTTTCCGGAGACGAAATTATAATCGCAGGGGTTGAAGATAATGAAGTCTGGGTGGCTAAAAATAGTAATTTGCTTAGAACCGGTGAATTTTCAAGTTTAGGTGTAAATATCGCCAGCACCAATTTAAGTCCAAGAGCTTGGCTAGACCGGAACAAAAAAGACTATACTGACGAGAACGAAATTAAATCTATCAGAGATATAAAATTTGCCGGTCGAGATGCGGTAGAGCTAAATGGCGCATGCAACCCCAGCTCCGTATGCAAGTTGATTGTTGTGAGGATTTCAAATTATCTAGCCATTATTATTAGTAACGGTGCGGGCGGCGAATTTGATCAAATTCTTTCCACCTTTAAGTTTATTAAATAATTTGTATAATTAGAATTATGCCAATTAACATAAATGCAAAGTTAGCGCCAAATGTTTTAGATCTTAAGACGGTAGAGCAGCTGCCCACGAGGAAGGGCTACGGAGAAGGTTTGCTCGAAGCGGGGGAGAAGAACGAAAAAATCGTGGCCCTTTGCGCGGATCTTACGGAATCAACCCAGATGCATCTTTTTGCCAAGAAGTTCCCGCAAAGGTTCATTGAGATAGGCGTCGCCGAGCAGAATATGGCGGTGGTTGCTTCGGGGCTAGCCAACTACGGTAAAATTCCTTTTATCTCCAGCTACGCGATGTTTAGCCCGGGCAGAAATTGGGAGCAGATCCGCACAACGATGGGGTACAACAATGTTTCCGTAAAAATCGCGGGTTCCCATTCCGGTGTTTCCGTAGGTCCGGATGGCGCGACCCATCAGGCAATAGAAGATATTGCTATTACGCGCGTCATTCCTAATATGACGATAATTGTTCCTTGTGATACTCATGAAGCAAAAAAAGCAACGATAGCTTCGGTGGCGCATGAAGGCCCTGTTTACCTCCGGTTTACGCGCGAAAAAACTCCCGTGATGACGACTCCTGAAACGCCGTTTAAGATCGGGCGGGCGGAAATTCTGTGGGAATCTTCTTTGAGAGAAGTCGGACTTCCCTCAGGAAGTCCGACTTCTCTCAAACTGGATGTGGCGCTAATCGCTTGCGGGCCTTTGGTTCATAACGCAATTTTAGCGGCGGCAGAATTAGAAAAAGAAGGAATGAAAGTCCGCGTAATAAATAATCACACGATAAAACCAATGGATGAAACAACGATTATTCAGGCGGCGAAAGACGCCGGGGCTATTGTTACAGTAGAGGAACATCAAATAGCAGGCGGAATGGGTTCAGCCGTTGCCGAAGTTCTCGCAAAAAATCATCCCGCGCCGATTGAATTCATTGGAGTTCAAAACCGCTTCGGAGAATCCGGCAATCCAAATGAACTCATAGAGCATTTCGGAATGGGGGTTTCCAAAATCATTGAAGCCGCGAAAAAAGCCGTGAAGAGAAAATAAAATTTAAGTAAAAAATATTTCCTGAAAACCGTGCTGTGTATAACGCGCGGTTTTTTCGCTTAAAATATGATATAATTTAATATAAAGAAAGACTATATTTTATATGATTCCTCAAATACAGCATATAAAGATTTTACATTTCATTTAAGCGATTTAATGCTTGATTCAGATTATTTTAAGGGCGATAAAATACAGATTTCTTTGGGTGTATTTATTGAAGGATTAGTGCCTGTTTATAGATTGGCGAGCAAAGAAAAGGATTTGAATAGAGCGAGGGCTTATAAAGAGGCCATAGAGTTCGGGCTCTCTAAATTATCAAAATTGCAAATATTGGAAAAAGGTATCTTATCCGGCCGGGTTTTTGAAAATGCCGAAGGTGGTTTTTGTTTTGATACAGCGTGTAAAAAAATCAGAATAGATAATTTACAGCATGGAATATCTGCCATAGGCGCGGCCAGCAGTGCTGGGCTTTAAAATTATATCGCACTGGCACATGCGCCTAAAAGATACCTGTGGAGAAGATTGTTTTGTTAAATCAGGAGAAGACGCTATAATAAACCTTATGACAGTACTTAAACCATCCGCTGTGCTGGTGAAGGATATAATGTCAACGGACGTTATTAGCGTTGACCCGGAAACCTCACTGGTTGAAGCCGGCAAATTGCTTTCGGAGCATAATTTTGACGGCCTTCCTGTGGTTGACAAAAACAATACTCTTCTCGGTATTATTACCGAGTACGACCTTGTAAGCAAAAGCGCGTCTATCCATTTGCCGACTTTTCAGTTTGTCCTGCAAAGTATTCCTGTTTTCGGGAAAGATAAATCTCACTTTGATAAGGACTTACAGTCCATTTTTGAATTAAAAGTCGGAGACGTGATGAATACGGACCCTTTATTTTTGGAGGATACGGCTACTTACGAAGAGGCGGTGGATATGCTGAAAAAACACCACAGAGTGAACCCCATCCCTATCGTGAAGAAAACCAAGCAGGTAGTCGGGGTAGTAAGCAGATTTGACGTGCTGAAACCGCTGTATGTATTAAAAGACATTGAGCCTTAAGACTAAACTTTATTATGGAAGAAGCCCACGGTTTTCAAAAAAACGGCGAAAATGATTCTACGAGCCGCGCCATGCGCGTGTTGCAGAAAGAATATGTTTTAATCGGAAAAACACGGGTGAAGTCGTGGAAGGCGTGGCTGATAATCGGCATTGTGACGGGAGTTGTTGGCGCTGTTATATTTGTCGCCAGCCGGTCATAAAGAGTATATGAAGCGATACGATGTATTAACGATCGGTTCCGCGACGCGCGACGTTTATCTTTTAGGGCTGAAGTACGATAAGCATCAGGACAAGCACTTTACGACGGGAACCGGCGTCTGCCTTCCTTTCGGCTCCAAAGTAGGAGTGCCGGATCTCTTTTTTTCAACGGGAGGGGCGGGCACCAACGCGGCCGTGACTTTCGCGAGATACGGTTATAAAACCGGCGCAGTGTATATAGTAGGAGACGATGTCCGCGGGCAGGAGATCCGAAAAGCGCTTGAAGACGAAAAAGTTGATACGGGATTCGCCCAAATAGACTTCCAAAAACAGACAGCTTATTCAATAATACTTTTGGCTAAGGAAGGAGAGCGGACGATTATGGCTTACCGCGGGGCGGGAGAGGCGTTGAACGCCAAAAAAGTTCCGTGGAATAAACTTTCCGCCCGCTTGGTCTATTTAAATTCGCTTTACGGAAATATAGATTTGCTCCGGGGCGCTGTTTCAATCAAAAAGCGGCACGGGGCGAAGATCGCCTGGAATCCGAGCCAGACGGACCTGGATTTGGGGCTTCCGAAGCTCCTCCCGCTTCTTAAAAACGTGGACATTTTTCTCGCAAATCAGGAAGAAATGGCAAATTTGCTTTCATTGCCCTACAACCAGCCTGCGAAAGTTTTTAGAAAATTGGATGAAATTATCGGCGGGATAGCCGTGATGACGAGAGGGCCGGAGGGAGTAATGGTTTCAGACGGGAAAACTTTGTGGGACGCGGGCATTTTCCGCGAAAAGCGCATTATTGACCGGACCGGCGCGGGGGATTCTTTCGGGTCCGGGTTTTCAGCCGCTTTGCTTGGCCACAGAAACCGAACCGCCCGGGACGGTTTGGTTTCTTCAGACATTGAATACGCGATCCGCTACGCTTCCGCGAACGCGACCAGCAAAGTTGAGAATTTGGGGGCGAAAGGCGGGCTTTTGACTAAAAGAGAATTCTTAAAGGAAAAGAGGTGGAAAAATTTAAAGATTAAGAAGTCGGTGTTATAAACGGTATGGAGCCAAACGAAAAAATCGCAAAAATTTTGAGGACGGACAAGGATTTTGTAAGCGTAGCCGCCGAGAGGTTAAAGAGCGCAGCCGGAAGGGACGGCGTGCTGGAAAGAATTATGAAAGAAAACGAGAAAGCCATGTCCGCGCGGCTCAAGATCTTAAATTCTTCCAGCACTTCAGCCGAGGCTATTTATCTTTCTTTAATTGATAAGATCCGCGCGGATGACCGCAAGTTGTCCGAGCATTTTATGTTGAGAAACGTTTCTACGGAAGAGGGAAGCAGAACAATCTTGAATTTCGCGAAAGAACTTTCGCAAGTTGGCAAAGGATTTTTTTTGAAGCAGGAGCGCGCGAGAGAATTTATTTTGAAAGAGCCCCCGAAAAATATTATTAAGGCTTTGGGCTATAAAAACGCGGAAGAATTATTGGATAAGGAAGACCTTTTTGAAGCTTACAGCGCGCTCCGCTTCATGGAGGACCGTGACTGGCTGAATAATGTTTTTTTCAAACAGCTGGAAAGTGTCGCGCCCGGTGATTTTGAAGAGCGCGAAATAGAGACAAGGGCTTTGGGTGAAAAATGGCAAAAGGCGGCCAAAAACTTCGTTAAGAAAAAGTATCACAATGTGAGCCACCTGAAAGAGTTGGGATTAATTTTTGTAATCCCGGAGAAATTTGACGTTCCGGGCGAGGTTATACGGCTATTGACTTTGGTTTTGCATTATTTGCATGAAGTCAGTTTTTATTCCGACCTTTTTAGGCTTTACGCGGGCGCGGCCAAAGACCATACGTTCGCGCAAAAATTAATTGCGGCTTTAAGGGGCGATGTTTTAGATAGGCGTTTTCCGGAAGAGCAAAGGGGACGCAAATGGATGATAGTGCAAAGATACCTGGCTAAAGAAGACCTGTATGATTGGCGGCTTTTTGAACCGCACGTAAATCCCGAAGCGATACACTGGACCAAGGCGGAGGATGACGTGGCGCGGTTAGGAGAACGTTTCGGCAAGCTGGAGCTGGGATTCTGGCACGACCTTGATTTTGTCGGGGATTATTTTCCGGACGCTTCCGGAGTTGAGGTTTTGGTTTCTTTCAATCTGATAGATACCGTAATGTCCCTGGTGCAGGAACGCGATATGGTCAAGTATCTTTATCATCATCAGGAAGCTCTCTGGAATAAAATTTTCATGGAGTATATGGGCAAGGAAAAAACCGAGGAGCTTATCATCAAAAATTTTGACCAGGGGTTTATTAAGATATGAAAAAACAAAAATGAACCAGCAAAGCTTAAATGAAATTTTGCGGCAGGCGCTGGAGGAGAAGTGGGCTCTTCCACATTTTAATATTTCGGACGCGGTGACTTTGGCCGGAATTTTGGAGGCGGCAAAAGAATTGCGGTCCCCGGTGATGATAGGAACTTCCGAAGGGGAGAGGAAATTCATCGGTACAAATCAAGCCGTCGCGATGATACGCGAATATCGCAACGAATATAAAATCCCGATTTTTTTGAACGCCGACCATCATAAAAGCATAGGGGCCGCAGAGGGGGCGGCCGGAGCCGGATATGACTCGGTGCATATTGATCTCTCGGTCACGAAATTGGAAGAAAATATCATAGGAACCAAAGAAGTCGTGATATACGCGAAGGAAAAGAATAAAAATATTTCCGTTGAGGGCGAAGTCGGTTATTTGGTCACCGAATCTTCAAAAATATATAAAGAGGTCATTGAGATACCTCCGGAGAGCCTGACAAAGCCGGAAGAGGCCGAGAGATTCGTCAGGGATACCGGAGTTGATAGATTCGCGCCTGCGGTAGGAAATCTCCACGGCATCGCAGCGAACGTTAAAAAATTGGATATCGCGCGTATTGCAAACATACGGGAGGCGATAGGAGATGTGGCGATGGTGCTTCATGGAGGCTCCGGAACGCCCGACGAACAGGTAAAAGAGGCGATAGAGGCCGGGATAACCAACATTCATATCAATACCGAGCTCCGCATTGCTTACGCGGAGGCGCTCCGCAAATTTTTGAAAGATAATCCGGAGGAAACCACCCCCTACAAATTTTTCAAACCGGTGATTGAAGCCATTAAACAAACAACTGCCGAGAAGATAAAATTATTTGGTTCAAGCAATAAAGTTTAAATGTATAAAAATATTACAATTTCAGTAATCGCTAACATTATTTTAGGGTTTATTCTTTTTAAAGCCGCGCTGTACTTAGGATCAGCGGGCGGTGGCGATCCGTTCTCAAAAGCCATGGGCATTTTTATGCTATTTGTTTTATTTACTGGAATTACAGAATTGTTGTTCGGAATATTACTCGGTTATTTTAGGATATTTTGGCACTATGCGATTCCGGCAATATTTCTACAAAGCATTGTTATATCGCTTCTGGGTGCAATCGTGGATAAGGCTCCATTAGATATTATGAACATTGTTTTTGATATAGTTCCTCTTTCAAGTGTTTTTTTATCCCCAGCGCGATAATTGCGTTTACACTCACTAAGTTTATTGTTAAATATATAGATTCTAAAAAGATGGTTGTGACTGTTCTATAAAGCAAAAAATTGCCGAAAAGATTAAGCTTTTCGGCGGTATTGGCAAGGTGTAGCACAAAAACTAAACTAATTTTCAACGGCTTGCCGTCGTGGTCGTTACGCGCCGCCTTAACACATGCTATTGAGTTATTTGACTAACTTTTCGCGGTCGCGTAAAGTTGAACCAATGGCAAAGTATTATTACAGTCCGATAAAACAGCGCGTAGTCATGCTTCTTGCTGCCGGTCTGATGCTGGGTTTTTCAAAGTCGTCGCGCACTCACGCAAAAATATGGAAAAATCTTCCAAAGGTATGGAAAGAAATAGGTCGTATTACACTGCGACGCGTTATTAAAGAATTTAAATATAAACGGTTAGTTGATTTTAAAGAAGAGAAAGACGGTACAGTATCGGTCGTACTTACAAAACTTGGGCAGCAGCATGCTCTAAAATATAATCCGGAAAAAATCAAAATCTCAATTCCGGCTAAATGGGATGGGAAGTGGAGAGTTGTTATTTTTGATATACCGGAGAAGAAAAAGAAGGCAAGGGATGCGTTGCGATGGGAACTCAAGAAACTAGGTTTTATAGAGCTTCAAAAAAGCGTTTGGATTTTTCCTTACGAATGCGAAAATGCAATTGATTTTATTATTGAGTTATTTGATGTTCGTAATTACGTGCGGATATTGGAGGTATCAAGCATTAATCATAATGCCGATTTACGGCTAAATTTTGATCTTACATAATAACATAAACGGTAAGGTCATTAGTCTAACTTTCTGCGGTCGCGAAAAGTTAGACGGATAGATTTAAAGAAAATAAAAAAAACTGCCGAGAAGATTAAACTTTTCGGCAGTGTGAATCGGATTTAGCGCGTGTTTTGCCGCGCAACACAGTTTTGGTAAAGAAGGCTGTTGGCTATCGAGCTTGTAGCTGGCCAGGTATGACCAAAATCAGCTGTAGTGGCCGCTTTGTCTATTTTTTCTCCGTATTCTTTTGCCTTTTCATAATACCGCTCGCAGTTTTCGGTGGCGGCTTGAGCGTTCTTATAAAAGAAACCATAATACCCAGCCAGTACAAGTAGTGCTATTACCGCTATTGTTGCCACACCCATCAAAGCAGAAAACGTGCAGTCAACTTTACCATTTTCTATTTCCTTTTTAGTCATACAACCCTCCTTCTGCATGCAAGCTTAGCAAATATAGTGATTTTTGTCAAGTCGTTTGACGGATTTAAATTTAGTATAATAAAATTATGGCAAAAATATTTGTTACGAGGCGGATTCCCGAGGCGGGGATTACAAAGTTAAAAAATGCCGGGTATGAGGTTGATGTGAGCCTTGAAGATAGGGTTCTTAAAAAAGAAGAGCTGATAGCAAAGCTACAGGTCGGCGGATATGACGGAGTGTTGGCGCTTTTAACGGATAAACTTGACGCGGATGTTTTTCGGGCCGCGGGACATCAATGCAAAATATTCGCGAATTATGCTGTCGGGTTTGATAATGTGGATCTCGTAGCCGCGAAAGCAAAAAATATAATGATTACAAACACACCCGGGGTTCTTACGGATACTGTCGCCGAGCACGCTTTCGCGCTAATACTCGCAATCGCGCACAGAGTCGCGGAAGCCGATAGATTCGCGAGAGCCGGCAAATACCACGGCTGGGAGCCGATGATGCTTTTGGGCACCGATGTTTCCGGAAAAACACTCGGCATTTTGGGTTTGGGGCGTATCGGGTCCAGAGTCGCGCACCACGCCGTAAAAGGGTTTAACATGAAAGTCGTTTATTATGACGTGAAGAGAAATGAAGAATTTGAAAAGGAGCTCGGAGTGGATTCAACAGGTTCACCACAGGCAGTTTTTAAACCCGTAGCCGGAGACGTTTTAAAGGAAGCCGATTTCGTCTCGGTGCACGTACCTTTGATGCCCCAAACAAAACATTTAATAAATGAGGAAAGTTTGCGTTTGATGAAGCCGACGGCGTATCTTATAAACACATCTCGCGGCCCGATAGTGGACGAGAAAGCGCTTGCCGCGGCTTTGGCGAATAAAACCATCAAAGGCGCTGCTTTGGACGTATTTGAACAGGAGCCCGCGATAGAGCCCGGCCTCATAAGCTTGGAAAATGTGATTCTTACACCGCATATCGCTTCCGCTACCGAAGAAACCCGCGCTAAAATGGCGGAACTCGCCGCAGACAATATCATCGCCGCTCTTTCGGGCAAAGAACCTCCTAATCTTGTAAAATAAACCGCTTCGCGTTATTATACCCATATGCAGTCAATAATTGCTGAAAAGCGGACTATTTTAGGTAAAAAAACATATACCTTGCGGAAGCAGGGTCTTTTGCTCGCGGTGCTTTACGGGAAAAAGAAAGCATCGGAATCCATTTCCGTAAAAGAAACTGATTTTATAAAGCTTTGGAAATCCGCCGGCGAATCATCGGTTGTGGAAGTTAAAATTGGGAAAGAAAGCTATAACGCGCTTTTGCAGGATGTAGCGACAGATCCTTTAAGAGGGAAGCCCGTGCATGCCGATTTTTATGTTGTAGAAATGGATAAGCCGATTAAGGTTGACGTACAGCTGGAGTTTATCGGAGAATCGGAAGCCGTGCGCGCGGGAGGAATACTTGTAAAAGTGATGCATGAAATAAAAATAGAAGCTTTACCGAAAGATCTGCCGCATTCCATTCCTGTTGATATTTCTTCGCTAAAAACAATAGACGGCAAAATAGCGGTGCGTGATCTGAAAGTCCCGGCAGGTGTCAAGGTTTTGGGCGATTCGGAAGACACGGTAATTTTAGTTGAAGCTCCGAGGACGGAGGAAGAATTGAAAGGCGAGACGGAAGCCGCGGCGGCCGATTTGGGGGCCATAGAAGTGGTAGGCAAGAAAGCCAAGGAAGAGGGCGCAGAGGAAGAAGGAAGGGAAGAAAAGGGAAAGAAAGAGGAAAAAGGAAAAACAGAAAAGAAAAAAGAGGCAAAAGCATAGGCATAAAGTTTAAATATTTAAAATGCTAAATATAATCTCGCTCGTTGTTTTTTTCTCGCTCATTTTACCTTTGGCACATGCCCAGGTTGACCCCGCGTCTATTCTTTCGCGCCGTGCGGAGCTGGAAAAAGAGTTGCAGCAATATGAAACTCAAATTGAGGAATTTCAAACTTTGATAAGGAGCAAGCAGGAAGAAGGCGATTCTCTGAAGCGCGACATTGATATCCTGACCGCGGAGGTTTCCAAATCAAAAATTGAAATAAAAGCCCGGACTCTTTCCATCCAAAAACTCCAGGGCGATATAGACGAGAAAGGGAAAAGCATCAAAGACCTTGAGGGCGAAATAGAGAAAACTCGCGCGTCACTTCTTGAATTTTTGAGGGAGGTCCGTAAATCGGACGAGCTTTCGCTTGTGGAGCTCGCGATGATTTACGATGATGTTGCCGAGTTTTTTAGCGAAGTTAATGCCTCAAAAAATTTGCAGGCATCTTTGCAGAATGCCTACGGCCGCATTACCGGATTAAAAACCGACGAGGAACGCGCTAAAACCTGGCTTGAGGGGCAGAAGCAGGAAGAGGCGGAATTAAAATATTTACAGGAATTGCAAAAAAAGTTTTTGGAGGGGCGCGAAAAAGAAAAGCAAAAGCTTTTGAAAGACACAAAAGGCAAAGAATCCGAATACCAGAAAATACTGAAAGCCAAGCAAAAAGACGCCGCGAATATCAAAAGCCAGCTTTTTCTTTTGGTTGGTTCCGCCGCTATTCCGTTTGAAAAAGCTTTGGAATATGCGAACGCAGCCGAGCGCGCAACAGGCGCGCGTCCAGCGTTTCTTTTAGGATTAATTACCGAGGAATCTAACCTCGGACAAAATGTTGGCAAGGGTAATTGGCAGGTTGATCTTTCTCATTCCCGGTGCAAAAGCCAGAGAGAGGCTTTCGTGGCGATTACTTCAGAATTAGGCTTGAATCCGGATTTATTACCAGTTTCAAAAAAGGCATGGTATGGATATTGCGGAGGCGCGATGGGACCTGCTCAATTTATGCCTGTTACATGGCAGGGCTATAAGAAAAGCGTTTCTAAAATCACAGGCAGTAGTCCGCCTTCTCCGTGGGAGCCCAAAGATGCTTTTGTGGCAGCTGCTCTTCTTTTAAAAGACAATGGCGCGATTGCCGGAAATTATAACGCAGAATGGAAAGCGGCTATGAAATATTTGGCGGGTTCAAATTGGAATAAGCCTGCGTATCGCTTCTACGGCGACGACGTAATGGCTATTGCCAAAAAATACCAGGAGCAGATTGACCTCCTGAAAAACCTCGCGCGCTAATAATTTTCCAAGTTATCTTATTTTTACAATTTCAAGTACTTTTGCTATAGCAAAAGTACAGGTAATTGTGATTTTATGTTTTTTTGGATATGATTTTTGGTGTTTGTAATATTGGTGTTTGTAATAAACGAAAACCGCTGCGGTTAGGCAGTGGCATATTCAACGACAAAAGTTCTTTTTTCTCGGTCGTATTTGTAGCTTTGCAAAGGTACTAGTTTTGGGCTACCAAAAAAGAGCGAAAAGTTTGCTTGGGCTTCAGAAAATCTATTGAGCGGGTATAGTTGAATACCGTGTTCAAACGAGATTTCTTCCGCTAACTTCCGCATTGGACTTTCAAGTCCGCTAGATACCCATTCTGAATCGTGATCAATTTTGACTTCCCAGGTCTTTATTTCGGTTTCTTTTTTAATGTCTTGAGAAATATGCCACAAAACTTTTGTGTAGTTGTTCGGCCTGTGGAACATAAGATAAACATACTTGCGCGGTTGTTTTCGGCAACTTTCGTTGATTTTCAATTCTAGGCACATCACCAAAACGGTATTGCTATCTGAAAATCTTGGTAACATAATTTCCACAAACTTTGCCGCGACTTTCGCCGCATCCATTTTGAACATAAATCACAGCTCCTTTCGGGATTAAAATCTGCTTTGATTATATCATACTTTTCAAAATTCATCAACTATGCGGCATTTGGGCGTATAGTTCCAGCGTATGCCGGGCGTTGGGTTCAATGTCCAATTCTTTCAATGCTATTTTGGCCGGCTCCAACCGGAATAAATCCACGTATCGTTTCTATGGCGACGACGTTATGGCCATTGCCGTTAAATATCAGGAGCAGATTGACCTCCTGAAAAACCTCGCCCAAAAATAAAAAAAGACTGCGTTTGGACAGTCTTTCGCAAGGGTTATCCCAACCAGCCTAAATCCTGTAATGCCTGACATTCGTCACATAATTTTTTTGGCCGCGAGATGTAATTTTCGGGCAGCGTATCGGCCAGTTCATCGCATCCCTTGCAATAAAAATACATTGGAGATCCTGCATGGAGTGAACTGTTATCAATCTTTTCCGCCTTACGGTTCTTTTTTCTCCGCTCCGCAAGCGCTTTAAGCGCGTATTTCTTTCCTTTTGTGGTGGCCGGCATAAACCCTCCTTTTGGTTTTTTGTCTACATTCTGGTGCTTATATTATCACGCCTTCTGAAACTCGTCAACTATGGGGTCAAGGTTGCCTTGCATGATGTTTTTGATGTTGTGCCAGGATTTATTGATGCGGTGGTCGGTGATGCGGTCCTGAAGGAAATTATACGTGCGGATTTTTTCGGAGCGGTCGGCTGTGCCGATTTGTTCTTTTCTTTCTTTTCTTACGGCTTCCTCTTCTTTTCTTAATTTCTCATCCAAAAGCTTTGCCTTGAGCACCTCCAGCGCGCGTTCGCGGTTCGCGAGCTGCGTGCGCTCCTGGCGGGAGGAGATTACTATTCCGGTGGGTTTATGCAATATTCTGACGGCTGTTTCCACTTTATTTACATTCTGTCCTCCGGGGCCTCCCGCCCGCGAAAAAGACACTTCCAGGTCGGCTTCCCTTACCTCCACTTCTTTTGCCTCGGCGACCGGAAGCACGGCTACAGACGCGGTTGAAGTGTGGATTCTTCCGGATTTTTCCGTCGCGGGAATGCGCTGGATGCGGTGGACTCCAAATTCGTATTTCAGGGCGTGATAAACGTCTTTTCCGCGGAGCTCGGCGACAATTTCTTTTATGCCGCCCAGATCATTTTTTGATTCGTCTAAGAGCGAGACCGACCAGCCTCTTTTTGCTGCATAACTTTGGTACATATGAAAAAGATCGGCCGCGAACAAAGCCGCTTCTTCTCCTCCCACGCCGGCTCTTATTTCCAATATCGCTTTGTTCCTTTCACCGCCGCCTGCCCTGCCGGCCGATGGGCCTAAAAGTTCTTTTATTTTTGCCTCAATACTTTCTTTCCGCGCTTCGTCCGCGCTTTTTAGTTCTTCCGCCATAACTTTGATTTTGGAAAGTTCTCCGAGCCGCGCGATCTTTTCGCGCGGCCATTTGAAGCTTTCCGCTACGTCGGTTTCCATATCGTCGTATTCCTTGACGACTTCATCAAGTTTTTTTTGGAGTTCTGGGGTCATTGTTATTTTACGCCACGGGGTTTCCTGACTTTGACTTTTTTGGCGGGCGAACCGGAAGTTTTGGAAGCTTTTTCCTGCTTTTCGGCTTTCGCGGCTACTCTAGCCCTGAAGCGCTCAACGCGTCCTGCGGCATCAACCAACTTTTCTTTCCCGCTATAAAACGGATGGCAATGTGAACAGATTTCCACGGCCATTTTTTCTTTCGCGGCTCCCACTGTGAATTTCCTTCCGCAGGCGCACTCAACCTGGGCGTTATAGTATTTCGGATGTATGTCCTTTTTCATAAACTCAATGCTAGCACGTTGCCCTTGATTTCGCAAACACATGCGCTATACTCTCACGTATATGTCGGAAAACCCAGAAATTAAAGCACTTTTTGACGCCGGCGCCCATATTGGCTACGGCAAGGCTAGGAGACACCCAAAAATGGATGAGTATATTTTTGGTATTCGGAATAACGTGGAAATTTTTGATTTAGACAAGACCTTTCTTAAACTGAAAGAAGCGCGGGAGTTTTTGAAATCTCTCGGCAAGGAAGGTAAAATGGTTTTATGGGTCGGCACAAAGCCGGCCGCCTCCAAAAGCACCGCAAGCACCGGAGAGCGCCTCGGCGCGCCTTATGTAGCGAAGCGCTGGCTGGGAGGGACGATAACTAATTTCAAAGTTATCGGCGAAAGGCTTGCGTATCTGGATAAATTGGAAAATGACGAGAAGACGGGAGGGTTTGCGAAATATTTAAAAAAAGAAAGATTGCTGAAAGAGACGGAGCTAAGGAAGATGAGCATTACTTTCAAAGGCATAAGAAATTTGAAAACAACTCCGGACGCGATAGTGATAGTTGACCCCGGGGAAGAGCTCGCCGTTTTCCGCGAGGCCGGGCGCAAAAACATACCGGTAATCGGGCTTTTGAATTCCGATTGCAATCCCGAAGGCGTAAAGTATGTCATACCGGCAAATGATAATTCATCCTCGGCGATTTCTGTGATATTGGACAGCCTTGCCGTCGCTTACGAGACTGGCCGCGGAGAAAAGGCGAAAGTTTAATTAATCAAAATATGGCTGTTTCAGCTGATTTGGTAAAACATCTAAGACAAATGACCGGGGCATCTATGATGCTCTGTAAGAATGTTTTGGATGAAGCCGGCGGCGATATGGAGAAAGCACTTACATTACTTAAAAAATCTTCCGAGGCTTTAGCATCCAAAAAGGCGGAGCGCAGAACCGGCGCGGGCATTGTTGAAGCGTATATCCATCAGGGCGGCAAAGTCGGGGTTCTGCTTGAACTCCGGTGTGAGACCGATTTTGTCGCCAGGAACGAGGAATTCAAAAAACTTGCCCATGATATCGCCCTTCATATAGCCGGGATGAATTCCGCGTATATTGCGAAAGACGCCGTGCCGGAGGAGGCCCGAGAGGAAGCACGCTGTCTTTTTTCGGCGGAAGCGGAGAATTTGGGGAAAACTCCGGAGATGACGGAAAAGATCATAGCCGGAAAATTGGAAGCTCATTTCACGGATGTCAGTTTGTACTCGCAGCCGTATGTGAAAGACCCGGTAATTTCCGTGGAAGATTTTATTAAAAGAGCGATAGCGCATTTCGGAGAAAAAATAGAGGTGGCCAGGTTTGCGCGGTACGAAATTTAAATAAATCCCAAATGATATTCTATTCTTTAATTTTTGTTTTGAGCACGGGAGGAGTGATCACAATCATACGGAGAAACCGCGAAGAATTTGAATCGTTTAATTTTGCCGATTTTATGGACCGCGCCGTATCGGAGGCGCGCGGTTTTTGGCATGAAAATTTCCACGAAAGCTTTTTTCTCTTTTTGGAAAAAAGGATAAGAAACGTGAGAGTGTTTTTCCTGAAAGCGGAATCCAAGCTCCTTCGCGCGTCAGCACGCATTCGCGGGATCAAAGAGAAAAACGGGACAAACGGGAACGGCACGAACGGAAGCGAAAATCATTGAGTGTCTTTACGACTTCACTCGAACCTATTTTATCAAAAATTCGTGATGAACGAAAGCCCCGCCACCGTTCGCTGAAGCTCGCTACCAAGTAAAATACTCTTTACAATTTTATTTTTGCGCGCGTCACTAAAAAATTCTTCTAATAAGGAAAAGAGTATTTTGCTTGGTTCTACTCTGAACGAGCAGGCGGCAGGTGCAGGCTCTATTTTTGCTCGGGCACGGCGGAATTCCCTCCACACTTCCCGAATTCCGCCATACCCTTGCGATTTGTGGGCAGAAGTATAATGCAATAAATTTACTGTATCTTTTGAATCCAATTTTGTACTATCCGCCTTGCGGCGAAACCTGCGCCAGACGAGGACAAGCAGTATCTCCTCAACACAACACGCTCTTGGAAACCGTAGTCTCCATGACTCTGGTTGTTTCTCGTTGAAATGAGAGAGAGTTCGGCGCCAGCAATCCGTAGACGGCTGTACATTAGCCTATACTCAAGCGTATTATACCCCAAAGAAGGGCTAACCCCCAAATACTTGACATAATGGCATATATTTGCTATACTTAAACATCGTAATAGTTCCTTGAAATTAGGCTTATTTATGAGGTAGCGCATTGGGCGTAAGGGTTTTTTATGCCTATTGCGCTACCTCATGCAGAGGAAGCCGTTAGTCAGAGCGATTCTGACAAATCCAAAGAAAGAAGGGGGATGACAATGGAAACATTGATCACCACCGTCACAGACGGACAGAAGAAGCAGGTCAAGCGATTCGCGGAAGATGCCGTGGATCGTGCAATTGCCGAGGGTCTCCTCGACAAGGACGGCATCCAGAAGCTCATTGAGAACGGCGACGAGTTCCAAGCTCATATCATCGCCGGCATCAAGGATCTCTCGGTGTCCAACCAGTTCGCCGACGAGGAAGTCGAGTCGAGCTACGCGTATCCCAGGGGCTACAAGGTCAAGGGGATCACGGAGCAGACCAACATCCTGCGTCAGCTCTTCCCGGGCATCGGTTTCGCCGATGAGAAGCTGGCCGAACAGCCGTTTCCCCCGAACGCCGAAGGGTGGTTCGCCATCCCGAAGTGGCAGACACTCGCGCCGACCTACGGTGAGGCTGTCGAGAAAGTACTCGCGATGATCGGGTCCAAGCGGACGTTCTACAACTACCGCAAGGGTCAGACCGGTCCGGAGTACCTGAAACAGCACGCCAAGACGGTGAAGATGTTCCAGAAGCTCAGTGACGAGCAGAAGGATCACGACATCCTCGTCGTTCCGTGTCAGTTCGGTCTCCGTTACAAGGGCCGTTCGGTTCGTCGGGCTCGCGAGGTCTTCATGGCCAACGAGTTCGGTCTCGGATCTTTCGCAATCGGCATCATGTTGCTGACCCACCCCGAACGCGAGGTTCAGTGGGAACAGCTCCACGTCGACTGCGCTGGTGACGAGTTCAGTCCGGACGCCGATGGCGACTTCTCGCTCGTGCCGTTCTTTTACTTCCACGGCGGCAAGGTCGAGTTCGATGCCCGCTGGTTCGACGACGCCCACGAGTACTACGGTTCCGCTTCGGCCTTCGTCTCGCAGTAATCGATCCTTGAGGTCTTGAATCCTTGGATCTTTTGACTCCTTGTTAATTGATCCTTGAATTCCGCCGCAGGCGGTCGAAAAAAATTGGGGCTATCCACAACATACCGTGGATAGCCCCTTTCTCTTTTATAATCTATCCAGTTTCAAATTTTTATAGTAAAATACTAATACAATTCAATGTGCCTAGACATAGACAAGGGAGTATACCGTGCTGAAAAGTCTAAATTGCTATCCGAAAAAAAGTCGCTGGAAGAAGAAATATCTCGTAATCAACAAAAGCAGAAACATTGGCTCGAACCGATGGAAAAGTGGATAAAGGACGCGAGAAATATGGAAAAAATTGCATTGGATAGCAACCTT
>Ga0209542_10008176_pt1 | contig 19630 bp, 26 predicted proteins | sample RifCSPhighO2_01_FD_184028 | JGI IMG/M metagenome (GOLD analysis project Ga0209542, IMG submission 184028) | Soil microbial communities from Rifle, Colorado - Rifle CSP2_plank highO2_0.1 (SPAdes) (version 2) | ecosystem: Environmental > Terrestrial > Deep subsurface > Rock core/Sediment ...
ATATCCTGATTTTTTCAATGCCAGCGTCAAGAAGGCAATATTCCACAAGGATCAGAATCCATTCATGAACAAGATATTCAAGCAGGTGGGCTCACAAAAAGAGATGAACGAAGTCATTGAAGGAGGCCCATGCATTATTTTGGCGACATCAGGCATGATGACTGGCGGAGCATCGGTTGAATACTTCAAGGCACTGGCAGATTCTGAAAGGAATGTAATTATCATAGTTTCATATCAAGGCCCTGGTTCTTTGGGAAGAAGATTGGAAAACGGCGACAAGGATATAAGGATTTCAGAGAATGAAACAATAAAAGTCAAGTTAAATGTCTTCAAGCTGAGTGGATTCTCAGGACATTCATCTCGTGATCAATTAATGGATTTTGTGAGGATGCTTGATCCAAAGCCAAAGAAGATAATACTGATACATGGCGAAAGCTCGAAATGCCTTGAACTGGCATCTGCAATTCACAAGCAGTTCAGGATAGAAACAATAGCGCCAAGAACACTTGATACCATAAGGATTAGATAAGTTTTTATAGTTTTTTAGATTAAATTTTTTATGAGCCTTAGGATTTATCAGGATAAAATTGATGAATGGGCTAATCAGTTCGAAACTCCTTATTGGCATCCATTGGCACAGCTCGCAAGATTAATGGAAGAAGTTGGAGAATTTTCAAGAGAGATAAATGCGATATATGGGGAAAAGCCAAAAAAATCAACAGAGGAAAATAAGGAGATGAATGATGAACTAGGAGATATAATGTTCACGGTCATATGCATGGCAAACAATCTTGGAATAAATCTGGATGAAGCATTTGACAGGGTTCTTGAAAAATATAAAATTAGGGATATTGACAGATATAAAAAGAAAATATGCTAATCATAAAAACATCATTAAAAGAGTTTAAGGGGAAAGGAATTGGTTTAGTTTGTGAAGAATTTGTGAAAAAAGGCCAGATAATATGGAAATATGATTCAAGAGTGGATTTTTTCTTTGATAAAAAGGATATTCCGAAAAGGATGAAAGATTTTTTTGATAAGTATGCTGTAGATGGCGGAGAAGGCAGACTCTTCTGCTGTCTGGATAATACAAGATTTATGAATCATTCTAAAACACCTAATGTGAGAAGTTTAGGAAAAGGGAGTGAGATCGCAAAGGATGGAATTACAATAAGAAATATAAAACCCGGTGAAGAAATAACAATAGATTACGAGGAACTTGAAGATATACCAATTAATTTCAAGGTGATTAGATAAGATTTAATATTTTTTTTGATTTAAGTTTTTATGAATAAATCAATTTTAGATCTTGTTGAGAAATATCTTTCACAGATTATAGTTGAAAGATCGGACGTTGGAAAAAAGCATACTGATGTTGAATATCCTACATATATTGAATTAATTTTATTATTGTCAGTTATTATTCTTACAAAAATAAATGATAAATTATATTAAATTAAACCTAAATTGGTTATACTAGATGGTAACATTTATATATCACAAATCTTTCTAATATTTATATGGTAATTAAACTAATTACAAGATCTGATGGATTTAAACAAAAATACAATCTTTCTCCATTAAGACCTAAAATTAAAGAGTTATATCATCAAGGATTATCTTCTAGAAAAGTTGGAGAAAAATTAAATATTTCTCATGTTAGAGTTCTAAAAATCTTAGAAAATGAAAATATAAAACGTAGAACAATTATTAAAACAATTACAAACAAAAATTTCAAAAAATTAACCAAACATAGAGCTTATATTTTTGGGGTTATGTGTGGAGATGGATGTATTCATTTAGGAAAAGGAAGAAAGAAAAACTGGGAATATCAAATATACAATATTAATTTATCGGTTAAAGATAAAGATTTTATAGATAAATTTGTAAATTCTATAAAAAAGACTTATGGGATTGTGCCCCTTTTATATTATAAAGAAAGAAATAAAATCAACCCAAAGTGGAGTAACATATGGATTGCAAAAATATCTAGAAAAGAAGTATATAATGATTTATCTAATTACCAATTTGGCACAAAAAATTGGAGAGTTCCTATTGAAGTAATAAATTCTTCTAATGATAATATTATTAGTTCATTTTTGAAGGGATACTATGATAGTGAAGGTTCTGTCTTAATTGGTCCAAGAAGTTTTTCTATTTCAATTCATTCTATAAATTATAGTGGATTGAATGAAGTCAAATTACTTTTAAAAAAATTAGGAATAAACAGTTCAAAAATGATGACAGACAAGAGATATTTTAATCATGTTTTTCATTTTGCTATATGCAATAAAAATGATATAAAAACATTTTTAAATAAAGTAGGTTTTTCTATTAAAAGAAAATATAAGAAAATAAAGGTGTATTTAAATGAACAGCAACATAAAACACTTGGCAATAGTGCTTGATGGTAACCGTAGGTTAAGCAAGAAATTAATGCTAAAGCCCTGGATGGGTCATGAATTGGGAGAGAAAAAAGTAGAGAAATTACTTGAATGGTGCAAAGAGTTTGAAATAAATGAATTAACACTTTATGCTTTTTCAATACAAAATTTCAACAGGCCAAAAGAGGAATTTGATTACCTCATGAGATTATTTTATGGTTCATTTGAAAGGATAAAAGAAGATCCAAGGATAAAAGATGTAAAAATAAATTTCATAGGAAGAATAAGCATGTTCCCTGAAAAAGTCAGGAATTCAATGAATGAATTGATGGACAAGACAAAAGACAACAATCCCTACACAATAAATTTTGCAATGGCTTATGGCGGCCAGGAAGAGGTAATTGATGCAGTGAAAAAGATTTCAGAGCTTGTTAAATCAAATAAATTAGATATAAGCAGGATAAATGAGGAAAGCTTCAGGGATTTTCTTTACCTAAAAGGTTCACCGGAATTAATTATAAGAACTGGCGGAGAAAAAAGAACTTCTAATTTCTTGAACTATCAGGCAGCTTATTCAGAATGGATTTATCTTGAAAAGCTGTGGCCTGAATTTGAGAAGGAAGATTTTATTGAATGTCTAAAGGAATACTCAAAAAGACAAAGAAGATTCGGCGGATAAGTTTTATAAACCAAATTTATTTCTAGATTCCATGCACCAGTAGTTCAATGGCTAGACTTTTGAACAAAGGGCTAAAATTTCGGCCTTCCAAGCTCATGCGTAGAGAGCCGGTGATCCGGGTTCGAATCCCGGCTGGTGCATTTAATTATACAGGGATTTCAACAAAACAATCAATCTCTCATGCTTGGACAAGTTTATTTCTTCATCTCTTTCAAATATCTCATAATTATCCCTGCATTTATTCAAAAGCGCCAGTGATGTCAGCAGCATGACATTTGAAAACATCCTGATCCCAATCTCTCTTCCTGGAATATGGGCAATATACTCGAAAGATTTTTCCGCATGTTTTTCAGCATCCTTGACCAGTGTTTCAAGAACAGATAATGCTTCTTCCCTGAATTGTGGAACAAATAATCTATCCAGACTTAATCCATTCTCATTTAATAATTCCTCTGGGATATAAATTCTGTTTGCCTCATTCTCATTGCTCTTGATATAATCTTCCTTTATCCCCCTTATTATATTTACCTTCTGCAGCAATAAGCCGAACCCATCAGCCAGGGAGACCATGCTTTTATACTGCTTTTTGTCTATATGGCTGCTGATGAAATATAAATCAGTCAATGACCTTCCAACCAGCCCTGCGACATAATGGCAGTAGTCATCTTGATCGCTGAAATTCCTGATTCTCTTCTCAAGATATTCCTCCATCCCATAAGTCATTCTGGTTATATTCTCGCTTAAAGGGAGTCTTGTTATATAAGATATTTTATAAAAGAAATCCAGGACAATTCCTGTGCTATCAATTAGATTTCTTTCATTCACAGCAAGGGGAACATCCTTAAATTCTTTCACAAACTCAGATGTTAACATATCATTCTTTTTATAGGGAAGGAAGTGCCTGAACCTATCAAAGCATTTCTTCTTGTTGTCTATGCTCATCCTTGAATCTTCTATGGTATCAGCTATCTTAAACATAAGATAAAATATCATGTTCTCATCCTTTATGTCTCCAGGAAGAAACATCCTTGAAGCATGATAGAAATTTCTTGATAATCCGGAGAATAACTCCCATCCTTTCCTTGAGTTGGTGTTCATGGATTTAATAATATCTTTCCTATTAAATTGATTGTTAGTCTAAATCAAATATTTTAAAAACAATAGTTTCCTGATATAGGCATGGAAAACATAGTCATATTCTGCGCGCACTCTGATGATGAATTGATAGGGGCAGGAGGAACCATTTTGAAATACTCAGGAAGATATAACATTATAAAAGTGATATATTCTTCAGGGGAGCTCTCATCTCCTCATCTGAAGCAGAGCCATATAATTAAAGAAAGGATAAAGGAATCGGAAAGAATAAGCAAGAGGGCAGGGATAAAGGAGAATATTTATTTTGACCTGATGGACCAGAAGCTCCAGAAATTCAGCGATGATGAAGGTGTCTTGAACAAAACAAGGGATATAATAAAAAAATACAAGCCAGAAATAATATTTACATTAACACCGACAGATCCTCATCCTGATCACAGGGCTGTGAACAAGATTGTTATGAACATTGCAAGAGATCTGAATTATAAGGGGAAAATATATGGCTACGAAGTGTGGAATATAACAAGGCCTGATAATCCTTTCCTGTATGAAGACATATCAAGATTCATGAATAAAAAAATACATCTCATGCATGAATTCAAAAGCCAGTGGTCTTATATTTACACCCTGCTCATACCGACATACATCAGGGCATTTCTCAACGGGAGGAAAATAGGGGTGAAATATGCTGAGAGGTTTTTTAGATTACAATGAAATACTTGTTTATAATAACTGGAATTGCATACGGCCATCTTACTAGGGAAGAATCTATAATAAACAGGCTGAAAAAATTAGATAAGAAGGCGGAGATAATAATCGCGGGATATGGGAGCTCCTATGATTATTTCAGGAATGACTATAAATTTCTTGAGTTAAAACCAATGTTTTTCCCTGATGATTCGCACAGAGTCAAGTTCTTCAAGACATTAATAAAAAATTACAGAGTAATAATCAGCTGGATGAATAACTGGAGGTTAATAACAAAGTCAATTGATGAATTTTCCCCCAACGTTGTAATTTCTGACTGGGAACCTTTTGCGATATTTGTCAGGAGATGCAAATATCTCATATGGAATTACAAACCAAGATTTGCCAAGATTAAAAGTTTAACATTGTTGATTGAAAAAGTCTTCATTGATTTTGGCTATTTTATCTCAAGAATCCTTGGAAAGGAAATAATACTCCCTTCTATCAAAAAAGAGAAAAATATCAAAAATTATATTTACACGAGTTTGATAGTCAGAAAAAATCCAGATGAGGCAAGATTGTTGATCCAGTTCAAAGATTCAATATTAGTAATGATAGGGGGGGCGAATTTTGGACTGGATCTCGCAAGAAAGATAAAAAATATATCAAGAGATTTTAATGAAAAATTTGTAATATTTGGGTATAAATGCAGGACAAAAAATTGCATCGGCTATAAGGAATTCAGGCATGATTACCTGGATTATCTTAAAAGTTGCAAGGCTGTGATCACCTTAGGCGGATATTCTGGGATTTCAGAATCAGTTTTTTTCAGGAAGCCAAATCTTGCATTTCCGATACATAACTGGATTGAGCAACAGGCTGTTGCAGAAGAATTCAGGGATTATATAGAAATCGGAGATATAAAATCATCCGAGGAAAAATTAAAAATTATGATAAAAGAATTTCTGATCAACATCCCAAAGATAAAGAAAAAATTAAATACCTTAAAATTGAGGAACGGCGCTGATGAAATTGCAAAATTCATCTATCAAAAAGCCAAATCTTAACTTATCTCCATATAAAATACCATGAAAGAACCGCGATTAATATCCCAATAAAATAACCCAGCGGAATAATTTTTTTCTTATTTATCCTTATCCATGGATAATAATCTGAGAACGGAGTGTATAGCTCCCTTACTTTAACGACAGGATTGACAACATACCACATAAAGTCTTCAATTGCCATCCCTGAGGAATAAGCGCTTATGAGAATGCCGAACAATTTAAAATCCCAGCCATAAATTATCAATGGCAGAGTCAGCAGAAAAGGATACATGACGCAATAAAGATAAAAGTGATATTTTGGAAGGGTATATCTTCCAAATTTGATCAGCCAGCCGACCTTCTTCTTGTCCCATGCATTTCTTCCTTCCGCAGAGGATTCCCAGAAAGAATGGGCTATCATCGCAATATACACCCAGACGAAAATGAGAAAAGCATTCATGATTCAGTTAAGATTTTGTTGTTTAAATAAATTTCTCTTAGATATTAATATTAAACAAAGACTTAAGCAATAATCCAATCCCAAAGCTTATTGCAGCAATTGTTAATGAAATTGATGCCATCTCAATGAATCTCTTCCAGAATCTCAAGCTCTTTGCTGTTGTTATATAAAATGTGTATCCAAATATTATCAGGATTGCGGTTGCCATCATTATTGTCAGAGACAGATATACATTGTCAAATAAAAGATATGGAAGTATCAATAAGGCAACTGTTATTATATAAGCCACTCCAGTATAAATGGCAGACCTCCCAGGATTCTTGCCCTTGTCTTCCCTTGATGAGAGATATTCTGATGCAGCCATGGACATTGAAGCTGATATTCCTGTTATCAGTCCAGTAAGGGCGATTATTTTTGAGTTCTGCAGTGCAAAGGTTAATCCAGCAAGAGCTCCTGTAAGTTCAACAAGGGCATCATTCAATCCAAGGACAAACGAGCTTGCATATTCTATTTTTTCATCTGAAATCATCTTTATCAGATCTTTCTCGTGTCTTTGCTCGTCAGATATCATTGACCTGAATTTTTGGAATTTCTCTATCTCAGAATAATTCTTGAATGCTGTTTTTTCATTCCTCTCCATGATTCCAAGGCTGAACAACAATCCGAAAATTCTTGATAATAATATATACCAATAAATCTTCAGCAGATTTGGCTTGACTTCTATTCCAGTTATATCTTTCCATAAATTATAGTGCCTTAGCTCATCATCAGCAATTTTCTTAAGGATTATTTTGTTGTTTTTGTTGTCTATTTTTTTCAGGATATTCATATAAACTTTATATTCAGTGATTTCATTTTTCTGAAATTTTAGAGATGAACGCAGTAATTTCTTATTCATAAAAATAATGCAATTTACCTGTTTAAATACATTGTTGATTCTCACTTAGAAAAGTTTTTAAACAATACTACAGTGTAAAAAAACGATTAATTGAAAAATGCCAAAAAACAATGAAGAACCTTACCCTGACCGTAATGGCAGGGTATCAAGTTTAGGGCCTGTTATTGACCTTGAGCAGCATGTTCCAAGAGACTGGTGGAAAGATATTTTTGATTCCTTGTACTTAAAGACAGATGGCGATGTTGTCAATGATTCAGGAATTACAAAAAGTGAAGTGGAGCATTTCTTATCAATTCTAAATCCTTCCAACGATGATAAAATTCTCGATTTATGCTGCGGTCAGGGAAGACATTCTCTGGAGCTAGCAAGAAAAGGTTTCAAGAATATTGAAGGACTTGACAGATCACATTCCCTGATTCAAAAGGCAAAAAATTCATCGAAGAAAGAAGGATTGAATATAAAATTCAGGGAAGGAGATGCAAGAAAACTGCCTTATTCTGCCGATGAATTTAATTTTGTCATGATCCTTGGAAACAGCTTCGGTTATTTTGAGACAAAAGAAGATGATTTAAAGGTTCTAAAGGAAGTTTTTAGGATATTAAAGCCCGGAGGGAAAATATTATTGGACGTGACTGATGGGGATTTTCTGATATTAAATTTTGAGCCAAGATCCTGGGAATGGATAGGAAAGAAGGAATTTGTTGCAAGAGAGCGCTCGTTGTCTTCAGACAGGCAGAAATTGATATCAAGAGAGGTTATAACAAACACTGAAAAAGGGGTGATTGCAGACCAGTTTTATGCAGAAAGGTTATATAATCAGGAAAATCTCCAAAGACTTTTAGAGGGAGCAGGTTTCAGCGCTTTTGTTTTCCATGGATCATTGTCCCCTGATTCAAAAAGAAACCAGGATTTGGGAATGATGAAAAGCAGGATTATTATTACAGCAGAGGCAAGCAAGCAGTGGGCTCCGAGAAAAACGAAAAAATACCCTGAAACAAAAACTGTTGCAGTGATTCTGGGGGATCCTTCAAAATGGGATCCAGTGAAGGGAAATTTTGATGACGATGATTTTGAAACGATAGAAGAGCTGAAAAAAGCATTAGCCAAGATTCAGGATGAAGGGTATAAGTTTGTATATCTTAGCAATCATGATAATCTTCTTGATGAATTAAAAAGACTAAACGGAAGGATGAGTTATATCTTCAATCTTTGTGATGAAGGGTATGATAATGATCCTACAAAAGAGCTTCATGTTCCTGCTCTGCTTGAATGGATGAAAATTCCATATACCGGTGCAGGACCGCAATGCCTTGCTCATTGTTATGACAAATCATTGATAAGGGGAATTGCAACGGAAATGAAGATACCTGTTTCTGAAGCATTTCTTGTTAAATCCGGAGACAGGACTGTTGAAATACCAGAAGGAAAATTTCCAGTAATAGTAAAGCCCAATTTTGGGGATTCAAGCTTTGGAATAACGCAAAAATCAGTGGCTTATAACTCGGAGCAGCTTTTGAATGCAATCTCAGATATAAGGGACAAATATGGTTATGAAAAGCCAATATTAGTTGAGGAACTGCTTACTGGAAAAGACTTGACTATTGGGATAATAGGAAACCTGCCATCAAATTATGAAATAATAGGAATAACAGAAGATGACTATTCAAATCTTCCTCATGAACTTCCAAAGATATGCGGGTATGAAGCAAAATGGGATCCAAGTTCTCCTTACTGGAACATAAAGACTATTCCTGCTGATTTAACTCAGGAGCAGAAGGACATGATAATCAACTCTTCATTGAAACTGTTTGAAAGGCTTGAATGCAGGGATTATGCAAGATTTGACTGGAGATTAGACAGTAATGGAAATCCAAAGCTTCTTGAAGCAAATCCAAATCCGGGATGGTGCTGGGACGGGCATCTTGCAAAAATGTCAAAATTCAAGGGCACTGATTATTCAAATATGCTTTTGAAAATATTAAGGGCAGCGGAGCAGAGGTATAACGGCTCCTTGCTCAACATTCAAAAAGAAAGGCTGATATCTGTTGCTTGATTATTTTTAACAATATTTATATAAAACAGCATCCATATTAAATTCTATGAAGGTTCTTGATGAGATAAGGCCAAGCGAGGAAGAAAGGAAAAATGTTAAGAAAATAATAGATGAAATCTTCAGGAGCATAAAAATAAAGGATGCCAAGCTTGAGCTGGGAGGAAGCTACGCAAAAGACACATTTCTCAAGGGAAGCCATGACATAGATGTTTTCGTGAAATTTCCTTATGAAAAATACAAAAGCAAGGATATTTCAAAAATTCTTGACAAGGGAATAAAGTTAAGGCATAAAAAGATTCATGGCTCAAGGGATTATTTTCAGCTTGAAAAAAATGGATATAGCTTTGAATTCATTCCTGTCTTGGATATAAAAGACTCAAGGCAGGCAAAAAACATAACAGACGTAAGTCCATTGCACAAAAAATGGGTGACGAAAAATTTAAAAAATTATGATGATGCAAGGCTCATGAAGAAATTCTGCAGGGCCCGGAATGTCTATGGCGCTGAATCATACATAAAAGGTTTCTCAGGATATGTTGTTGAAATACTGATAGTTTATTACAAGAGTTTTATCAATGCTGTAAAGAACATTTCAGTATGGAGATTGCCGGTTTATATAGATGCGGGAAGCCATTACAAGAACAAAGAGGAGGCATTCAAGAGGATAAACAAGTCAAAAAGGGAGAACAACCTTGTCATAGTTGATCCTGTTCAGAAGGAAAGAAATGCAGCAGCAGCGATATCAAGGGAAAAGATTGAAATGCTTGTAGAATCATGCAGGAATTACCTTCATAATCCTTCTGATGAATTTTTCATTGAAAGAAAAATAAGCATCCAGGACCTGATTGTTGAGTCTGGAAGGGATATTCTAATGATTGCAAGAATAAGGAATTTAAACGGAAAAAAAGATGTCGTCGGCAGCAAAGTCTTAAAGGTATATTCCTATATTGAGAAAAAATTAGGGGAATATGAATTCAAGGTTAAAAAGTCAGGGTGGGAATTTAACTCTGAATCTATGCTTTATTACATTGTAAAGGACGAGAGATTATCAAATATGACAATTCACTACGGCCCGCCGTTGGAGCATGAGGATCATGTTTCCGAATTCAGAAAAAGATACAGGAATACAAGAATAATTAACGGGAGAATATCAGCTGAACTAAAAAGAAAGGTGAAAAACCCAAAGGACTTCTGCAAGGAAATGAAAAAAGATTTTTATATCAGGGAAAAAATAAAGAAAATTGATTTTACATTATACTAAAGATTATTTTAAATCACTTGCTTATTGTTACAACTCCATTTGCTTTTGATATTGTAACGGTATTTCCGGGAGCCAAGTCTATCTTGTTTACATTAATCATCAGCAGTTCAGCATAATCCAGGCCGTCTATTGCAACAGAAACCTCCCTTGACTCAAGATGGATGCTGTAATCCTTGTCCCCTATTTTCAATGGAAGCTGAAAAGTTCTTTCATAATTGTCCTCAACTCTTGCAGCAAGGTTTATCTCATTCTTTATTTTCTTTGCCATGTCCTGCCCCGAAATGACATCTTTCTGCTTGTATGTCAAGTTAAGGTAAGTATGAGAGATTGCAAAATAAGATATCATTATTATTATTGCTATGCCTACAAAAATAAGAAACTCAGTCGAGGATTGTGATTTTTTCATATTTAATCATCCCCCAAACTGTCCTTGCCCGCCAGGATTAATGCATTGCCCATCTTGACACCCATATCCTGGAGCGCATTCATTGTTTATATTCCATTTGTTATTATTGCATATCATGATGCATGAACCCCCACCGCCATAATAACCGCACTCATATTCACTACCGCATCTCAGTTCATCATTTGCACATTCAACAAAAACAGAGACTGCATTTCCCAAAGATTTCACAATTATCTTCTTCGTCCCTGGAACTATTGTTATGTTTCCAATCATATCCACGTTTGCAACTTTTGCTATCTCGCTTTGAGAGCCCTTTGAATTGATTACTGTAAAAATAATCTCTCTTCCCTGAAATCCAATCATGACAACATTCTCCGGAAGATCAACAGACACTGAAGTCTGGCTTCCATCACCATAGCCATAAACAAGATCAGATGCTTTCACTATCTCGTTTGATATTGCATCAATTTTTGCATTTGTAACTGAATCCTGGCTTTCGGATGAATACTTGACATAAAGGTAAATTCCTGGGATTAATATGACTATTACAAATCCCACAACCATTAGATACTCTGTTGCTGCCTGAGATTTTATACCCATTTTTTATATTTGAAATAAAACACCATAAGAATCATCAAAAGAAGCATTACTCCAAGCACTATGTAAAATGAGCCGTTTGCATTCTGCAGGGGAAGTGCCAAGTTCATTCCATAAATCCCTGCTATCAATGTTGGAAGAAGCAGCAACGATGCTATTACAGTGAACGATTTCATTGTCTCATTGAGCTTGTTTGATGTATATGTCATATAAATTTCCATTACAACTGTAATCCTTGAGCTCAGCGTGTTTTCAGTTTCTATCATCTCGTTCATCTCTGTTCTTAAATCATCATCAAGATTTTCCATTTTTTGTATCACATCCTTGTTTGAGTTGAGCCCTTTCTTTATGTACATCAGCTCCTTCTTTATGTGTAATATTCTCTTTGCATCCTTTCTTGAATTTTCATCAAAAAGGACGTCCTCAATGATGCTTATCTCCTCGTCAATGCTGTCAAGCTTCGATGAGAAATTCTTTATAAGATTGTAAATCAGATTTTTCATGAATGAGTCAGTGCTTTTTAGAGATGCATTGTCATCAATTGGAATGTTTATGTTTTCATAGCACATGGTCATTGTATAATTCTTTGCTTTCACAACTCCTAGAGTCCTTACCTTCTTGTCAACGAGATATTTCAGGATTATTATGTCCCTGTCCTTTAATTTCTCAATCCGTGACAATTCCTGGTTGTCAAGAAAATGATTCAATGTCTGCATGGAAATCCCTGTCTTCTTTTCAAGGAGATCAAGCTCTTCTTTTGATGGGCTGAAGACATTTATCCATGCAGTATCCTCAAAATTGTACTTGTCAAGTGTCGTGTTTTTTATTGCTCCCTTAGAATTATAAACCACCCCTATCATGTCTAGATTTATGATTGGATTATATATAAAGTTTTGGTTCAGCAAGGTATAAAAGCATGCAGGTTACATTCTTTTCATGAAAAAAAGCAGCTCCGACAAAACAGAAGCTCTCGAGAAGATTAAAGTTCTTTTCAGGGAGGCAGAGATTCAATCCGGAAAGAATTATCCCCTTTCAAACAGGTATGTTTCCCTGGCAAGAAAAATAGCAATGAAATATAACATAAGAATTCCAAGGGAATTAAAGAGAAAATTCTGCAGGCACTGCTATTATTTCCTTGTTCCTGACAAGACATGCAGAGTAAGAATTCACAAGTCAAGAGTCATTTATTACTGCTTCAACTGCAGGAAGTTCATAAGGTTTATGCTAAAAAAAATGATTATTCAAAAATCTTCTCAAAGAAGCCTTTCCTGAAATTAACTTTTTCCTTATTCAGTTTTGCGAGCTCCTCATACAGCTTTTTCTCTCCTGAATCAATCTTTTTTGGTATCTCAACATTGATCTTGACAAACAAGTCCCCTTTTTCCCTGCTGTTAAGGTATTGAATTCCACTGTCATTGATTTTGAATACAGTTCCAGGCTGCGTCCCTGAAGGAATTTTTATTGATATTTCTTTCTCCAATGTTGGAACCTTTATCTCTGTCCCCAAAATTGCCTGGACAGGGCTTATTGAAGACGTTAAATATAAATCATAGTCTTTTCTCTCAAATATCTTGTGAGGTCTCACAGTTATGTAGATATACAAATCTCCATTTCCATTCCTTGATTCCTCGCCTTCATCAGGAACCCTTAATCTTGTTCCAGTGTCAACGCCTGCCGGAATATTGATTGTTAATTCTTTCGAGTCATATATCAAGCCGTCATCGCATTCAGGGCATTTATTCTTTGGAATTTTCCCGGAAGCCCTGCAGTATTTGCATGGCATGACCTGCTGAAAAACTCCGAACATCGTCCTCTGGCTTATTCTCAATTGTCCTGTCCCATGGCAATGGGAGCATTCATTTAATTTTCCGTCCTTTGCACTGGTTCCCTTGCAGATACTGCACCTAGTTTTTTTCCTGAAGCTTATTTTTTTCCTGGCTCCAAAGGCAGCTTCATCAAATTCAATGGCCATGTCATATCTCAAGTCATTTGCTCTTTTTCTTGATCTTCCTCCAAAGAAGCTTTCAAAAATGCTCCCTCCAAAAAAGTCATCACTGCCGAATATTTCCGAGAAAATATCCTCAAAGTTTGCTCCCCTGAAAATATCCTCCTGAGAATATCTTTGATCAAAACCTGAATGTCCGAAATTATCATAAGTTGCTCTTTTATCCTTGTCGCTCAATACGGCATAAGCCTCGCTTATCTCCTTGAACTTTTCTTCTGCATTTTTCTCCTTGTTTCTATCAGGATGATACTGCATTGCTAATTTCTTGTAAGCTTTTTTGATTTCATCTAAGGAAGCAGTCTTGCTTATCCCAAGCACCTCATAATAGTCTTTTTTTTGTGCCATTTAAACAAACACTAAATTATATCTATTATTTCTACGCGGAGAATAGTTATACTCCATCAATATTTGATAAATATACAATGGTACATAAGTATATGCAAATCTCTGCCGACAAAGATATTCCTCATTGCTTAAATCTAATTTGTCAAGATTGAGATCAATTTGGAAGAGAACTTTTGATATCTTTGTATCTATGTGCCTCCTGTTTTTTCTTATCCATATATCCAAACCAAAAGGAATCGGATCATCTAAATCATTCAAAATATGACACAATAATTCCTCGCAGATTATGCCTTTCTTCGAGAATCTGTCAATCTTCGGCAATTTCCTAAAATTTCTCAGACTTGTTCTTCTTAGACTATTTTTTCTCATCTTCATCCACAACCTCGGCATCAACTGCATTGTCATCTCTTTTACTTTTTGACTGCTCCTCTGAAGATTTCTGGTACATCTTCATCCCAATTTCCTGGACTGTTTTGTTTACTTCATCAAGCTTCTTTTTTATTTTGTCTGCATTGTCTTCCTTAACAACTTCCTTGAGCTCATCAATCTCCTTTTGTATTTTTTCCGTTGTCTCCTTGTCAATCCTGTCCTTGCTTTCATCTAAAAGTTTTTCTGTTGTGTAAATCAAATTTTCGGCATTGTTCTTTAGCTCAATTGCATCTTTCTTTTTTCTGTCTTCTTCTGCATGCTTTTCTGATTCTTTCAGCATTTCTTCTATATCTTTTTTATCCAATCCTGAACCGCCAGTGACTATTATCTTTTGCTCCTTCCCTGTTCCTAAGTCTTTGGCGCTTACATGAACAATGCCGTTTGCGTCAATGTCAAATGTAACTTCTATCTGCGGGATTCCCCTCGGAGCAGGAGGTATTCCAACCAAGTCAAATCTCCCAAGGCTCTTGTTGTCCTGAGCCATTTCTCTCTCTCCCTGCAAGACATTTATTGTTACAGCCGGCTGATTGTCTGCTGCTGTTGAGAATACTTGCGATTTCTTTGTCGGGATTGTAGTGTTTCTTGTAATTATTGGCGTTCTTATTCCTCCAAGAGTCTCTATTCCCAAAGTCAATGGAGTTACATCCAATAAAAGGATATCCTTTACTTCTCCCTCTATTATTCCTGCCTGGATTGCAGCTCCCAAAGCAACTGCCTCGTCAGGATGAACAGACTTATTCGGCTCCTTGTTAGTCAATTCTTTAACCAATTTCTGCACGCTTGGAATTCTTGTAGAGCCTCCAACCAGAATAACTTCATCAATTTCCTTCTCTGTTATCTTTGCATCTTTCATTGCCTGCTTTACAGGAGATTTTAATTTCTCCAATATTGGATGTGCCAATTTCTCAAATTCAGTCCTTGTTATAACAAAATTAAGATGCCTTGGCCCCCTGTTGTCTGAATGAATGAAAGGAAGATTTATTTCCGCCTGAAGTGAAGAGCTCAGCTCAATCTTTGCTTTTTCAGCAGCATCCTTCAGTCTCTGCAGTGCATGAGGCTCTTCTCTCAAATCAATCTTGTGCTCTTTCTTGAATCCTTCAGCAAGAAAATCAATCAAAATGTCATCAATGTCATCTCCTCCAAGATGATTGTTTCCGGATGTTGATTTTACCTCAAAAACCCCATCTCCCAATTCAAGGATAGAAACATCAAAAGTCCCCCCTCCAAAATCAAACACCATTATCTTGTGATCATTTTTCTTGTCCAATCCATAAGCCAGTGAAGCTGCTGTCGGCTCATTTATGATTCTTAGAACTTCCAATCCAGCTATCTTTCCTGCATCCTTTGTTGCCTGTCTCTGTGAATCATTAAAATAAGCAGGAACTGTTATTACAGCCTTAATAACTTTATGTCCTAAATATGATTCTGCATCTGCTTTCAATTTTCTTAGTATCATTGCAGAGATTTCTTCCGATGAGTATTTTCTGCCGTCAATTTCTATTTTCTCAGTTGTTCCCATCAATCTCTTAATGCTTCTCACGGTGTTTTTTGGATGAAGCAATGCCTGTCTTCTTGCTATTTCTCCGACCACAATATTATCATCTTTGATATGAACAACGCTTGGTGTGGTGTTCTGACCCTCAGAGTTTGGAATTATCTTTGGCTTTCCAGCTTCCAGAACTGCTGTTGCTGAAAAGGTAGTTCCGAGATCTATGCCTATTGGTTTCATTTTTTACCTCCTAATTAAGCCTGTCATTTATGCCGTTAAGCCTGGAATATTCATCCATTAATCTTCGCCTAAGAGCAATGTATTTTTCATTGTTTGGATCAAAATTTTCTCCATTTTCATGAGTCTGAAGATTGATTACATCTTTGCAATACCTGTCATTATCAGGATTGCTCCTGTCTAAACCGCTCGCAAATCTCACAAGCTCCATTGCTGACAAAGTTCTATCATCCAGATTTCTTATCATTCTTTGATTTGCATAGTTGTTTGCTTCTATCCTTTTTTTTATGGCAGGCTCATTAAAAGTTGGATTTCCATCACCATTATATAAAAATATTAAATCCCCTGAAAATACTTCGTTATAAAATTCTCTCCATTTCTGAAATAATTCACTTCTTGGCATTCCTTTTTCAGCCGATAAATCAATTATTTGGAATTTTCTGTCCAAGCTATCTTTAAGCTGTCTTTCTATAAGTCCTTCCATTTTTATCCTCCATATTGATTATTATCTCTTTGTTTTTTATTTTTTCAAATGTGTTTTTGTCTACTGTGATTGTAAAAGTCTCATTGCTTACATTGAAATCAAGAGCCAATTCATTCTCCTCAAGAATCTCTCTGTACTTGTCATTGCTTTCATCATACCATTGTTTTGCCTGATTTCTAATTTGAATTAGGCTTGCCTTCATTTTTTCCTCCTTTCCCTACTTTCACCTTTGAAGTTCTTATAACCTTGTCATAAAGCATGTATCCTCTCTGAAATTCTTCAATAATTTTATTTTCCTCCCCCTCTTCTGTTGATATAACTTCATGCTTCTCAGGATTGAAGTGAGTTTCATTTATCTCTTTGATTCCTTCCTTCTCCAATGTGGATTTCAACTGCTTGAGTATAAGATGAATGCCCTCATCTTTTGTATTTTTCAATGCCCTTTCAAAGTTGTCCAATATCTCAAGTAATCTCAAAAGTAAATCTTCTTTTGCATATTTCATGAATTCCATCCTTTCTTTTCCTATTCTTTTCCTGTAGTTCTCAAATTCGGCCTGAAGTCTTTTTAAGTCATTAAGGAATTCTTCTTTCATCTTAGTTTCTTGCTCTAATAATCTTTGAAGGCTCTCTTCTGGTTGAGTTTTCTCTTCTTTTTGATTTGTATTTTCTTCCATAGATGTTGATATAAAATCAACTTATTTATAAATATTTCGGTATGCTTGGCTTTGCACACAAACAAGCTCATTTATGTGCAATTTCATATTTTGCACATTTTTTAAAGTCAAGTCCTATTCCAATTTCAAATGATTCCTGTATTAAAACATATAGGTTAAGATATAAAAAAAATAATAAGAAATACTAAATGATCATGTCTCTTAATGAATCCTCTTGTTCAACGTAATTTCTCTCATATGACTTAATTCTGTCATGAAGGAGTCTTGCCCTTTCAGAATCCCCCAGATATTCAAATATTCTTAAAGCATCCCCCATTCTCCACCAGAAGAATTTGCTTCTCTCAAGGCTTTCAGCAGCGCTTCTTAGCATGGTTTCAAAAGTCTGATCATCTAAGTATCCTGCTCCTGGCCCAAATTTTCTTTCTGATTCTTTTTTAATCTTCTCTCTAAGTCCATCAAAATTGCCGTTTCTCACCAATCTGAGATTTCCACCGACAACAGACATTCCATATTTTACCACATTTTCCATGAAGATTAAAGGACAAGAATATATATAAAATTATCTAAAGATACTGCTCTAAATTTCCTCTTATCTCGGGATAATTCAACCTTCTCAATGCAGTTTCCTTTATTTGCCTTACTCTTTGTCTAGTTATGTTAAAATGCTTTCCTATTTCTTCAAGAGTCCTTTCTCTTCCATAAAATCCAAAATGCATTCTTAGTATCTCCGCTTCTCTTGGTTTTAAAGCTGACAAAGCCTCTTGAATATCAAGCCTTTTTTCAACTAATAAATCCATATTAACCACCATATCGCGAGGCAATGAGTAATCTAACGGAGAAAATTCCGGGTCATTTAATTGTTCTGGATTATTAGGGTATACTATTCCCATAGGTTTGCAACTCCTTTTTTCAAAATCATCTATTTCGGGCTGATACGCGCTATTTACTATATCCCCATCAGCACCCTGAAATTTTTCCAATGATTCAACTCTGCTAGTTAATCTTTTTTTCAATTAACCCAGCCCCTTTTATTTGGAATGTTCCCTTAAATCTTTTATAAAGTTCAATAAAACAGTTTACCATGAGATATTTTACTTATTAGTGGTATATAAACTTTTCATTTTAAGCAAGGAAACATTTAAATTATAAGGAATGATGAAATAATTATGGATTCCAAGCTTATAGTCATAATCATATTTGGCATATTATTCACAGTATCGACTATTTTTTCCATAGTTAATGCCTCAATATTGTTGGGAGAGGGCTTTAAGGAGATTATTGGGTATGATAACTGTGATTATGCCCGCCCGAAAATAACCCCTGAAATGAACAAAACAGAGGCAGCTTACTCGGAGGATTATTATTGCATAAATGACAGGAAAAGGAATATAGCAGAGAGCCTTGCCTACATAATAATATCGCTTCCAATTGCAATCTTATTCTACAGGAAGTTGATGAAGATAAAAAATGATTGAAGAATTCTCGATAACAATAAAAAAACTTAGAAAGTCGAAAATCTCTGACTTGAACCAGGACATACAGATAATAACTCAGTCTCTTGGATTATTCACAAAAAGGGACAAGGAAAAATCATGCTTCAGGGTTTTTGTCGAGATACTGAAAAACAAGAATGGAATGGCTGCAGAAAGCATAACTCTAAATACAAATCTCTCAAGGGCAACTGTGATACATCACCTGAATTACCTGATGAAGTCAGGATTGATAGTGAAAAAAAAGCATAAATATTTTCTCAGAGCCAAGAATGTTGAAGAACTGATAAGGCAGATAAGCAATGATATAAATGAAACACTTGATGATTTGAAAAAAACCGCAAGAAACATTGATAATGAATTAACTTTCAAGTAAGCACAGCAATTTTTTAAAAGAAAAGATTATCCTTTTTATGATGGCTCAGCAACCTATAATCCAATTTTTTAACATAACAAAAATATTCGGCAAGAATGTTGTTCTGGATAGTCTCAACCTTGACATTTCATACGGCGAAATCTTCGGCATAATAGGAAGATCAGGCTCGGGAAAGACAACCCTCCTCTCAACTCTCATCGGTTTTATAAAGCCTGAAAAGGGGAAAGTATTTTTTCAGGGGCAGGAAATAACAAATGACATTCCAAATTCAATAAAGCAGCAGATAGGTTTTACTGCTCAGGAAGGAAGCTTTTATCCAAGGCTTACTGTAAGGGAGAACCTCGAATACTTCGGGACATTATACAACCTGTCCTCTGCAGAGATAGAAAGCAAGACTCTGGGAATACTAAAGCTTGTCAACCTTGACGAGGAGGAAAACAAAATATCTGCTGAATTATCCTCAGGAATGCAGAAAAGACTGGATATTGCATGCGCCATCCTCCATGATCCCAAGCTGTTGATCCTTGACGAGCCT
>Ga0209542_10008177_pt1 | contig 19628 bp, 22 predicted proteins | sample RifCSPhighO2_01_FD_184028 | JGI IMG/M metagenome (GOLD analysis project Ga0209542, IMG submission 184028) | Soil microbial communities from Rifle, Colorado - Rifle CSP2_plank highO2_0.1 (SPAdes) (version 2) | ecosystem: Environmental > Terrestrial > Deep subsurface > Rock core/Sediment ...
GCATCACTTCTACAGGTCTATAGAAAAAGTGATGCTCGGACCCGAAAGAAAAAGCAGAATCATATCTCCTAAGGAAAAAGAGAAAGTGGCATATCATGAAGCCGGACACGCAGTGGTCGCCGCGGGACTCAAAGATTGCGACCCGGTTCATAAAATATCCATAGTGAGCAGAGGCAGGATGGGCGGATACACTTTGAAGCTTCCTTTGGAAGAAGAGCGGCTCAAGAGCAAAGCGCAATTTATGTCTGAAATTGCCGTAATGATGGGGGGCTACGCGTCAGAAAAAATCTTTTTTGGCGACGTTACTACGGGCGCTTCCAATGATTTGAGGGAAGCCTCGGCGCTCGCGAGAGTCCTTGTTACCAGGTTTGGCATGAGCGACTTGGGACCGATAACCTTTGGAAAGGCAGACGAGTTTGTTTTCCTGGGACGAGAGATCGCCACCGAGAAAAATTATTCCGAAGAGGTTGCTTCTAAAATTGACGCGGAAGTTAAAAAGTTTATTGACCGCGGTTACAACACTGCCGTGAAAATCTTATCTAAATACAAGGAGGCTGTTAAAAAGGTCTCTAAGGCTCTTACTGAAAAAGAGACCCTGGAACAGGAAGAGTTCTACGGCATCATTAAGGACTTTAGTTTGAAACCCATAAGCGCCTAGAATATTATTGAGGTGGGTTCTCGGCCCGTAGCTCAGTGGCAGAGCAGGCGTCTTATAAGCGCCGGGTCGCAGGTTCGATCCCTGCCGGGCCGACATATCACTTTGGAATTCCCGATACGGATAAATAAATACCTTGCCCATAAGGGAGTAGCCACGAGACGCGCGGCTGACTCTCTTATAAAAAGCGGCAATGTTTTCATAAACGGAAAGCGCGCCGAGCTTGGAGATAAGGTCCAAGAGAAGGACGACGTCCAATTAAAAGGCGTACAAGGCGGATCTCACGCCTATGTTGCTTATTACAAACCGCTCGGAGTCGTTACCCATAGCCCTCAATATGGAGAACCGGAAATTAAAAACCTTATAAAAAACAAAAATCTTTTCCCAGTAGGCAGATTGGATAAAGATTCGGAGGGACTCATAATTTTGACTGACGACGGGCGCGTCACGGAACGGCTCCTTTCTCCGCGTTTTGAACACGAAAAAGAGTATGAGGTTTCTGTCCGTGAAAAAGTTTCGGCAAGGGCTTTAAAGCTTCTTGAAAGGGGAGTTGTAATTGAAGACTTTAAAACCAAACCTTGTAAAACAGAGCGAACCGGCGAACATTCTTTTCGTATTACTCTTACAGAAGGGCAGAAGCATCAAGTACGCAGAATGTGCGACGCCCTTAAATACACCGTAGAAAAATTAAAGAGAGTTAGAGTGATGAATATTACGCTTGGCAAACTATCGCCCGGAGAGGAAAGAATCATGAAGAGCGAAGAGCTTAAAACATTCTTAGCCGAGCTTGGGCTCGCCTCGGAGCGAAGCGGGCTTTAACTATTCCTAAGCTTTCTATAGAATAGTTTTAGTCCAGACACATTAAATCAACTATGGGAACAACAACAGATATACGGAGAGTGATAATCATTTCTTTAATAATGGCGGTTGTAATCGGCGGACTCTATTGGTTTACCTCCCGGTACGAAGCTACAAACCAGCCTCCCAGCCAACAGGGCGAAAATGTCGGGAATACAAATATGGAGAATGAATTAACTAAAGAAACCATGAAAGCTGCGATAAAAACAGATAAAGGAGATATTGTTCTTGATCTATATCCGAAAGCCGCTCCTAAAACAGTGGAGAACTTCGTTGCTAAGGCTAAAAGCGGTTATTTTGACGGACTAAAATTCCACCGGGTTGAAGACTGGGTAATTCAAGGCGGTGATCCGCTATCAAGCGATCCGGCTAAAGAACAGTTGTGGGGAACGGGTGGCGGCGATATAGAAACGGAGTTAAGCGACCTGCCTTTCGTGGAGGGAGCGCTGGGAGTAGCCCGCGGGCAAGATATTAATATATCAAACGACTCTCAATTCTTTATTGTCAAAAGAGACTCTCAATTTTTGGACAATAAGTATACGCTCTTTGGTCAGGTTACATCCGGAATGGATGTTGTTAACCAGATTGAGAAGGGTGATAAAATTATTTCTATTGTAGTTGAATAAGGAGAGCGCGCTTAGCTCAGTGGTAGAGCGACTCGTTTACACCGAGTAGGTCCGAGGTTCGATCCCTCGAGCGCGCACCAGTAAGGTAGAAGAATCTAATTTCTCTAAATTTTCTTTGGCGTTCGCCAAAGAAAATTCTGAAAAATTATCACTCTCTACTCTCTTGGTGGGATTATACGCTGATTTACTAACCTATTTTACCAAAAATTATTGAGATTTACCTAGTCATACGGGTAGTCATTCGCCCTACCTCGGAATGACTACCCTGCGTTGCTGAAACCGCCCATCATTCCTAGCTTTTCTGACCTCGCCTCCCTTAATTTACAAACCCGACTTCACTCCGCTACGCCCTTATCCCACGCTTGTGCTGTTTCCCACAATATCCGCCTTCGGCGGATTGGCTCGCCGCCCTGCTGGTCGGCTCGCTTAGTCGCCGAAATTCCTCCCCCCAACAAATAATTTTTTAGTAGAATTTAATTGAGAGGAGCTAAAATTTGTGTTAGTATAGTTGTGAGGGTTTATACCAACGACCATACTTATACTATCATACTATGGAAAGTAAGAATAATAAACAAATTGGGGATAAGATAAAAGTATTGCGAACTAAACAAGGGCTAACACAAGATGCTCTTGCACGAAAATGTGATCTTCCCTACACCACCCTTACTAAAATTGAATCGAATGTCATAACTAAACCATCAATTCAAACAGTTAGTAAGATTGCCGGTGGATTAGGAATCAGTATTGACGATTTAATCAAATAACTATGAGGCGAGAATCTGTTTATTCAAGAAAGAAATATAACATCGTGCAGGTTGCACAGGCTAAAAAAGTTGCTGAAACTTGGCTTGCTAGTGCAAATCTCCATAATTCTATCGCTTTCGGATTACCGGAAGCGGACGATCGATATCATATTTGGCGCGTGCCACTTTTAACTTTGGGTAAAGATCATAGAATCGGTGAAGTCGTTATTGATGCGTTTTCCACTCTAGTTGTAGAAGATAAAACGACTAAAAGAGAGATTTTGGAAGATCGACTCTTGGGACGAGAGGAAAAAGTTAAGCTACGCAGAAAAAATAATGATAAATATATAGTTTCTCAACAAAGAAATACCGTTGCGCATGGTGATAGTGAATTTGTTCTGCAAGAAATGGCAGCGTGTTCTATTGATTTGGTTTTTACCTCTCCCCCTTACTATAACGCTAGACCAGAATACTCGGATTATATCTCCTACGAAGATTATCTGTTAAAAATGAGGAAAATAATTCAAGCAACACATAGGGTATTAAATGAGGGCAGATTTTTTGTAATGAATATATCGCCAGTCTTAGTACGCCGTAATAGTAGAGGCGAAGCCTCAAAACGAATTGCAGTACCATTTGATATTCATAAAGTTTTTATTGACGAGGGATTTGATTTTATTGACGATATAATCTGGGTTAAGCCCGAAGGCGCTGGTTGGGCTACTGGTCGGGGGCGAAGGTTCGCGGCAGACAGGAATCCTTTGCAATACAAAACTGTTCCAATTACAGAGCATGTTCTTGTATATCGCAAACGAACAGATAAACTTATTGACTGGAATATACGCCAACATCCAAATCAGAAAGCCGTAAAAGAATCAAAAATAGAAACCCCTTACGAGCGAACAGATATTTGGCGTATTACACCCGCTCACAGTAAAAAACATCCGGCTATTTTTCCAGCAGAGCTTGCCGAAAAGATTATCAAATATTATTCGTTCAAAACTGATGTTGTGCTTGATCCATTTGGTGGAATAGGTACGGTTGGGGAAGCTGCAACAAAACTTGGACGTCGTTTCGTACTAATCGATAATGAGAAAAAATATATTGATATAATCCGGCGCGAGGCAAAGAAATGGCTCGGAAAATCTGCCTCTGATATTCTTTACATAAATTGTGTAGCTGATAATTCAGCTCCCGAAACACTATTTTAATTATGGACAAAATAAATCAACATTTTCCTGAAAAAGCCCGCAAACTCCTTACATCAAATGGGAGGGAGCTTATCACGCAAATTGGCTTAGATATTGTTCGCAACATTGTATTGGATGTTTTGTGCGGAAAGAATTTACGCGACTCCACGGAACTTCTTACAAGAAAAAGGATAGCAACCCTCAACGCGGCGGCATTGGTGATGATGTTACGCGGCTCTAAAAAAGATAAAAAATTTATTGAAAAGTTGCCTGATATATCCGTTAGCGAATTGAAGAAGCGGCTACAAAAAGCTGATCGCTGGATACTTGAATGGAATCTGGGATTAACAGATAAGGCGTATCAAAATGTACTACGAGATAATCCAAAGAATCTTGATGACTACAAATCAAAGTTTGTGGAGATTCTTCGTGAAGTAGTTTCAGAAAGCAAGAAAGAATATGGAAATCTTGCGGGACAAATTAAATTGGATGGTGATTTAATTGATATAGATTGGGATACGATTCTACAAATAATGACCTCAATCGGCGCACAAACCTTGGCCATTCGAGGTTCTGAAAAATCGACTTATGGGAAACTATATGAACGGCTTATACTTGGGGTATTGCTCGAAATCTTGGGCTTCGAGTTAGTTGATAGAGAAAATATTAAGAATCCGAAAAAAGTTTTTTGGCTTTCCTCACGAGATGAAAAGAGAGAAAGCGACGCAACCTTATTGTTTGAGGCTGGAAAGGGCGTGAGGTTTGATATCGGATTTATTGGGCGTGGTAATCCTGAAATATCTCTAGATAAAGTTTCAAGATTTGAGCGAGAAATCACGCTTGGGAAAACAAAGTGGTTCATGGCCACTATAATCGTGGTTGATCGTATCGGCCCAAACAGTCGTATTGAGGCGTTGGCGAAACGAATTGGCGGCGACATAGTGCAAATGAGTGGTGCTTATTGGCCTCTCCGTGTTGCCGAAGTGCTTAAAGAAAGAACTGGATACAAATCAGAATTGTTGGGTATGAAAGATAAAGAGGTTTTGCAATATCTAAAAAAGAAAATTGCTAAGATTGATTTTCAAAAATTAATCAAATAATTATATGCAAAATCCAAGCCCACAACATCAAAAATTAATTTCCGCTCTTGTAGGCCATTTCAGAACGACACTCGGTTTCACTATTTTAAGTGCAGCCCTTACAAATTTTACTGCTCCAACCAAACACGGGAGACACGAGCCGGACATCATTGCTCGTGATGTTAATGGCGTTTTGCAAATAGCGGAAGCTAAGGCAAATTATGATGATATTTTTTCCGATACCGCAAAGGAACAGTTTATCGATTTTTCTAATCGAGTTATGTCCAATACGAATACACCCGTTCCTTTTCACATTATTGTTTATAAGGAGGACGAACCAAACTTGATAAATCGGCTTAACCAACTTGGACTAGGAACACTTGTCGGCAACAGAATAAAAATCTGGACACTCTAAAACTTATGGCCACTAAAAAATCAAAGGAGACAAAGAAGCCTAGAAAAACTAAATCCGTAGACCAGCTAACAGTCAAACAGGTAGAGATTGGTCCGACTGTTTTACTAGAATCTTCTTTTATTTTGGCACTTCTTGATCCTCGCGACTCAAACTACAAAGCAGTAAAAAGCGTTTTTGGTTTCTTGGAGCCTCATAATTGTCGCTTTCATATTCCTGTTTATGTTTTTGCCGAAGTTGTATCAAAGATCATTCATAAAGACAGAACTGTATCTAATGCACTTAAAACCATTGAGAAGTTTATTGATGATTTACACGGCGTTCCATTTGTAGGTAGCAACCCCAGTTTAGAGGAAATAGTTAAACGGTATAAAGACCTTGCACGGAAGAAAATAAGATTTTTGCAATCAAACGATTTTTTTATTGCTACAGAAGGCATATTATCAAAGTCATTGATTTTAACTTGTGATTTTGAGATGTATGAGAAAGTAAAAAAGAATTATCAGGATATTTATTTTGTAGCTACAGATTCGAGAAAGTATAAAGACGACGTTCCGAGATTTACAAGAAGGTTATTAGGACCTAGGGTGAAGCATAAAAATAAGAGTTTTGACCACTGCTCATAAGCTCTTTAGGACGAGCCGGAAGGAGGGGTTTGGGGGGAGGAATTTCGGCGACTAAGCGAGCCGACCAGCAGGGCGGCGAGCCAATCCGCCGAAGGCGGATATTGTGGGAAACAGCACAAGCGTGGAATGGGGGCGTAGCGGAGTGAAGTCGGACTTGGGATTTTGACTAGATAAGGCCAGAAAAGCGAGGAATGAAGCCGATATTGAGACTAGCTACCCCTTCATTCCGGCAGTACCCGAGTGAAGGGGTGCGTGAAGGGGTAATCAGAGCTGATTTCTGCTAAAATAAGTTCGTACAGAAGCGTATAATCCCACCAAGATAGTGCCAAATCCATTTTCAGACAACATAATATTTCTTGACACGGAGTTCTCCGATTTAGATCCCTACAAAGGCGAGCTTCTTTCTATGGGTATGGTGAAGCCCGGCGGCGAAGAACTTTACTTAGAGATAGATTACGAAGGCGAGGTTAACGACTGGGTTAGGCGTAACGTTATCCCCCACCTTACCGGTCCCAAACTTTCGCGGAGCGAGGCTAGGTCAAAAATACGAGAGTTTGTCGGCGGTTCCGAGCCGTACTTAGTCTCTTACGTCAATCAATTTGACGCTATCTATTGGTACAAACTTTTTGGCATGGACGACCATCCGGCTTACTGGATACCAATAGATTTCGCCTCTATACTCTTCGGATTGGGAATTGACCCCACAAAATACTCCAGCCAAAAGTTTTTAAGCGAGTTGGGTATTGATGGAAGTAAATATAAAAAGCATAATGCATTGGAAGACGCGAAACTTTTAAGAGAAATTTATTTAAGCTTTTTTGGAAAGTACGGAGACACAAGTTAAGCACGTAGCCATAATACCAGACGGCAACAGGCGCTGGGCAAAAAAGCGCGGACTTTTAGCGTGGCAGGGGGCACGTCAAAGCGGCAGAAAATATTGTAGATGTAATCAAGGCGTCCTTCACTATGGGCATCCCCTACTTAACCATCTGGGGAGGCTCTTACGACAACCTTACTAAAAGATCAGGAGAAGAAATTAATAAATTAGAAGAGGTCTACAGAGTTTTGGCTCAAAAGGTTCTAAACGACCCGGAAGTAAAAGAGAAGGGTGTTAGGGTAAGAGTTTTGGGCGAGTGGGCTGATATTTTAACACCGGAAACCGCAGAAGTGCTCCGTGAAGCCGAAGAGTCCACCAAAAAGTACAGCAACTACAACTTAACACTACTTATAGGTTATAACGGGGATAGAGAAATGATTTCTGCCATGAACAAACTATTAACAGGCGGCGTCAAAACAGCTTCCGAGGAAACCATAAAAACTAACCTTTGGACCAAAGACCTCCCGCCGGTTGACCTAATAATTAGAACCGGTGGCGAACCGCATCTAAGCGCCGGCTTTATGATGTGGGACGTAAAGTATGCTCAACTATACTTTACAGAGAAAATGTGGCCCGACTTTACCGCTAAGGACCTTAAAGACGCAATTGTGTATTACGAAAGGCGAGAGCGAAGACTCGGATCTTAACCGGCAATTCTAATCGGCAATCGGCAATTTCAATCGGCAACCAATAAACACGGTTGCCGGATTAGTATTTATCGCGTTATCGGGAAATGCGATAAATACGATGTTTTACGGTGTTTTGCATCAAAGTGTAAAACATTTGACAAAAAGCGTAAAACATTGCGAACATCAAAACGCCGGATAACCGCATAAACACTACATTTCGAAAAAAGGGTGTTTTACGTCAAACATTTTTTACAGCTGAAACCTTGTTTAGAGTGTTTTACGTCAAACATTTTATTTAGCGCTATTCAAACCAATAGAATCTTTTCCCGCCAGTAGAGACTCCACTATAGGCCAATTATCCTAGTTCGCTTCGGGGATTCCTCCGGAATTCCCTCGTTTCACTCGGTCAGTTCCGGTTTCCCTCTCGCTCACTGTGGTAATTGGCTCCTATAGCTCCGTCATACTGGCTATAAAAAAGATTCTGTTGGTTTTAAAACCACGCCATCTTCTCCGTAGCCAGTATGGTGAAGGGTTAACTGTAAATCAAAGAGTGGAGAGTAGGTTTTTTGACGACAAATTCAATGGTCGGAAAATCCCGTAGGGAGGAACGGGGTACCGTTGAATTTGTTCAAAAAACCAACTGGAACGAGTTAGATTTACTTAACCTGAACCTCTACTGGCGGGAGAAGGTTGGTGTGGTGGCCCAAGATGTAAACGAAGTTTTACGTAAAACATTGCGCGCAAGAACCCTGGCGGGTCATAATTAAAGACTACTAACTAACGTAAACAACGTTTGACGTCAAACAATGGCAACAAAATCAGAAACAGGAAAATTAGGCGAAGATCTGGCATGCAAGTACCTTGTCGGTAAGGGGTATAAAATAATAGACAGGAACTACCGCAAACCTTGGGGAGAACTGGATATAGTGGCGAAGTCGCCGGATGGGACATTAGTTTTCGTGGAGGTCAAAACGGTTGTGTCGCATAATGTGAATAACATGTTGATAACTCCCGAAGACCAACTAACGTTCGCCAAGGCGCGCAAACTAAGAAAGATTGCTTCTTGGTATGCGGGAGATAACCAAGAAATAATTTCCCAAGAGAGGGGATGGAGAATAGATTTACTCGCCTTGACAATATCCCAAAAAAATTGTCTTGTGAAACATTACAAGAATGTCGTTTAAAACCCTTAAAACCTTTGACATAGAGCTAATTTTATAAGAGAATGGAGCTATGCCAGTAACTAAATCAGCCGCTAAGGCTTTGCGTCAAAGTGTAAGAAGACGCAAGAGGAACTTAGAAAAGGATAGAAATTTAAAAACTGCCATCAAGCAGTATAAGAAGCTTGTGTCGGGCGGAAAGGCCGTGGAGGCGGAAAAACACTTATCCACAGTTTATAAACTTTTGGACAAGGCGGCGAAGACTAACCTTATAAAAAAGAATACCGCCTCCCGGTTAAAATCACGCCTCTCGCGTCAACTTAAAGCGAAATCGACTAAGACCTCTTCGTAGTCCAACTTGCCGGACTTTACACTCACATCGTAGTCGGCGAATACAGCCGCTTCTTTTTGGTTGCGCGGCCCGTAGCTTGTCACGTTAAACACTCTCGCGGGGTCATCGCGTCTATCGCTTAATATAATCTCCAGAGCCACTAATCTTTTCTTAAAATCTCTATCGCCTCTTAATATATTCACGAGTGGATAAAATTCTTTTTTAATTCCGCGAGACTCAATATGATTGCCGGTAAGCATCATCTTATCAAGTTCGGTGATTATGCCCCAGGTGTCGCTTTGAAACATTTCTTGAAGAGACTCTACGATAGAGGCTGAAAGTTTTAGTCCTCTCCGGACTGCTTCTTTGTTTATAAAATGTTCCAGTACCGTACCTTTCAAAGCTTCAAAAGATTGGCTTTTGACTGGTTTCTCCAAAAGAAATTTTAATGTCGCGGGCGGTTTGCCCTCGGTGTTTATTAAAACAACGGCGGTCTTCGATTCAAGTTCGTTCTTTAGAGTTTCCCGAAACTGCTTATTGTCGGTGGCTTCGTAGGCGTTTTCAACAACAGCGAATTTCGCATCCCCAAACATTGACCGGTTAGCCATAAAGTCTTTAAACATCTCGACGGCGCCTTCCTCTTCCATATCAAAGTATTCTTTAGAGAGGTTTCCCTTTTTCTCACGATACGATTCCTGAAGCTCCAGTTGCTTCTGTAGACGCCTGTAAGAATCCGGTCCGTATAGAAAAATAATCATTTTTTCTGGCAAGTTGGACAATAATGGGTTGCCCTACTGTTAAGTTTAATTCTTTTTATCTTAGAGCGGCAACGTTTGCATAACTTCCCCTCCCTGCCGTAAACCGCGAGTTTTTTAGAATACAGGCCCATTCTGCCGGCAGTATCCCGGAAATCGGAAATAGAAGTTCCCCTAAGTTGGATGGCTTTGCTTAAAATCAGCCGCATATTTTTAAAAATTTTTTTATATTCTCTCCATTTAACTTACTGGATATTCTAGCGGGATGTATCTTGGAAGCCCACAAAATCTCGTCGGCGTAAATATTGCCTATTCCCGCAATAATCTTTTGATCCATAAGAGCTGTTTTTATTTTTTTGTTTTTACTCAAAATTATTTTTTTGAAACCTCCCAAAGAAAGGTTTACGTCAAACGGTTCCGGTCCTATTTCTTTCAGATCGGGCAGTTTTAAAACTTTTTCGGCTGACCCATAGATAACTTTCCCGAATTTACGTACGTCGGAAAAAGCAATAAATTTTCGCCCAGTCAAATAAAAAATTAAGTGAACGTGTTTCTGAGGTTTGTAATTGCTTCCAACTAAAAGGAGTCCGGTCATCTTGGGATGGATTAATAAAAGCCTCTTTCTATCAAGTGATATTAGTATATTCTTTGCCCGGCGGGACACATCCAATATCTTGGCGCCCTTAATATCGCGTTTAAACTTTGCGGGAGTTACATATTTTAAGTGCCTTCCCCAGTCCAGCCAAACCTTAATAATCTTGCGCCCGATAATCTTCTTTTTGAGGTCGTTAACTATCGTCTGTACCTCTGGAAGCTCCGGCATGACTCAGGATTCTTCACGAACCATTTCCTTGGGAGGAATCAGGCTTGGGTCGGTTGGAAGTGTAATATATACGGTTGTGCCCCTGCCTAAGGTAGACTCTATCCAAATATTCCCTCCATGACGGTTGATAACGTTCTTGGTGATATACAATCCGAAGCCGGAACCGTCCGGCCTAAACCTTATGGCGTTTTCCGCTCTAAAGAATTTAGTAAACATTTTAGGCATAGCGTTCGGTGGTATGCCCACGCCGGTATCGGAAACGCTTATCTGGATATACGGCTCACCGGGCAATCTTTCTAATTTAACGTTGATGCTTCCGTTCTCGACATTATACCTCATGGCGTTATCTAAAACATTGGACAAGGCCAATCCCAACCTATTGGGGTCGGCTTTCAATACAACGGAGGGCTCGGAACCATTTTCGAAGTACAGTTTTAAGCCGTATTTCTTGGCTGAAGGGTTGGCGCTTTCCAAAATACTCCCTAGAAACTTAACTATATCCAAATTCTCAAAATTATAACCGAACCGCCCCTCCTCGATTTTAGCCACATCCAAAAGGTCGTTCACAATCTTAAGCGCCTTGGCCGAAGCGGCTAAAGCGTTCTTGACCATCTCTTTATTCTCTTCGCTTACCAACTGGTCTTTGGCTAAAGATTCGAGGGTCCAGTTGATTCCGGTAAGTGGAGTTCTTAATTGGTGAGCGGCTGTGGTGATAAATTCTGATTTGGAACGGTAAAGTTGGAGTTCTCTCGTGCGGTCGTGAATGATTTTTACAAACCCGCTTGTCCGTCCGTCTGGTAACGATGTGCGCACCGTGGTGATCCTAAAATCCAAACTTGGTTCCGTAAAAGAAACATCCACCACTTGAGGATATCCGTCTCCCTCGCTTCTTCTGACGACGAGCGGAGCCAAAGAAGGAAACAGCGCCTGGGTTAAAAGTCTGAACTTAGGCTCGCGCACCTTTTCCGGCCCGAAGTATTGCCCCATTACTTCTTCCCTTTTCATATCGAAAAGTTTCAGGGCGGCGTCATTTATTATGAGTATTTTAAAGTCCGTGTCGTAGGTAATAACTCCATCGTATAAGTTGGCTACTATGTCGTTTAGACGACTCATGGTGAATTTAATTTCCTGGTTTGCCTTGGCAACCTTCAGGTTGTTCCAAAAAACCAAAAGACCCAAAAGCAGAAAGACTGTGATCTTTACGAATATGGACAATGAAACAAAAACGTAATCAACAACAATAAGTAAGACTATTAATAGAACGAGGACCCATAAGGATCTCATTTCCGGCAATTTAAGATCAGCCAAGGAAAATTTTATGTCGCGCTTCGCGCGTAAAGCCATCTATATGATTATAGCTTGGTCAGCCTCTCTATTAAACTGTTGAAGCCCAGACTTTTAAAATAGGCGGTTATCCCTTCGGTGTTAAGTTTTGGAGGCAAAAGCGTTTCGCTTAGCTTAAGAGTTACCGGGGCCTTACGGTCTATAGTCGCCAACTTCTTGGATAAGATCGCCTGGTCTTTAAATTCGCGAAGTTTATTCTGTAATTTTATGTCAGTTAGCCCAACTTCTCCCATTTCCTTATATAATTCTTCAAGTGATCCGAACTTATTAATAATGCCGGATGCTGTTTTGGGGCCTATGCCGGGTACGCCCGGGATATTGTCTGATTTATCGCCAACTAAACCCTTGTAATCCGTAAGAAGCTTGGGGGCAACCCCAAATCTTTCGACAACCGCTGCTTCGTTATAAAGGACTGTGTTGCTTATGCCCTTTTGGGGCACCAGAGCCACAACCTTGTCGTTTTCCACAACCTGAAGAGTATCTAAGTCGCCGGAGAAGATAATCACCCGTCCCACTTCTTCGCTAACTTTAAATCGTTCGGCTAAAGTACCGATAATGTCGTCCGCTTCCCACCCCGGCAATTCAAACGCCTTAATCCCAAATAAACTCATTAACTTCTTAGCTTCTTGAAGTTGGCCAACCAGATCTTTGGCTGTCGGGGGTCTCGTAATCTTATATTTTTCGTACTCTTTTTCTCTAAAGGTAGGTTCCGGCGTATCAAAAGCGGCGGCTATATATTTAGGCACGTCACCACTTAAAAGCCCTTCTCGTAAAATCTTTATAAGAATACTCGCGAGACCATAAAGGGCGCCTGTGGGTTTCCCTTCCGGAGAAGTGAACGGCGGCAAGGCGTGATAGGCGCGGTGTATAAGAGAATTAGCGTCTATTAAAAGTAAGTTGTCTTTCATTCTCGTATTTTCCATGTTCCAACTTTATCCAAATAGTGCCGGGCGGCAAAATGCCCCTTACCTTATCAGCCCACTCCACAACAATAATATTAGGGGATTTGAGCATTTTCTTAAATCCTAATTTGATAAGGTCGCTACAGCCGACTCGATATGCGTCGATGTGGTAGATGTTCCTCTTGCCGCCACGAAACTTCCTCATAATAATAAATGTTGGGCTTGTAATCCTGCCGCGTACGCCCAACCCCTTAACTAACCCTTTAATAAAAGTGGTTTTTCCGGCTCCCAAATCTCCAACAAGACCCAAAACCACAAGCGATGGAGTTCTGGCAATTTCATCCGCCAGCATTCTTGCTATGCGCGCTGTCGATTTAGAACTCTTAGAAGTTATCTTCATGATAGATTAAACCCAGTAGTTAAACTGCGATTACAAGTTATTTGATTAACTTTGTCGCTATAAATCATTTGTGTGATCTTTGTATTATTGTATTGCCTCTCCAGTAAACCACGACAACTTAAGTTAATCCAATCGCAGTTATACTGACTGGGTAAAAATCTTTTTGGAAGCGGCGACCACTAAGGCTGCGGCCGATAACGCAATAGCAACACCAACTAAAATTGGCCACAACTCGTAACCGTGATTTATAATTCCATCTCTAAAAGCCGATTCACTACTCGCGGCGAGCGGCTCTTTGATTGCAATTTCTTTTTTAAACTTTTCCGCCACGACCGGCTCGCCTTCGGTAACGCTGCTATAACTTAAACTGTCTATTTGACGGCTCTCGTTGTCGTAAAGAGTAATCGTATCTCTGTCGTTGTTTAAAGAGATTTTTGTCTTTCCAAAGGCAAGTTCCAGTTCTCCTTGTGGCGAAAGTTCTTCGGTGGATAGGGTAAATTTCTTCCCACTCTCATCTTTTATCTGCCAACCCGTAAGGCGAACCGGTTCTTCTCCGGTGTTAACCAACTTAATCCACTCCCCATCGGCATCGCGCCCAATAGGGTTGGGTAGAAGCTCTTTAATATATATCATAGGAGCCTGTCTTTCGGCTTCTTCCCTAAATGAGTGTAAGCCAGCGGTTCTGCCAAACGCCCTCCTGTGGTGCGTCTAATAAGGCCCAATCTTAAAAGGTATGGTTCATAGACGTTTTCCACTATGCCCCTATCTTCGTTAATTGAGGCGGCGATAGTATTTACGCCCACGGGGCCGCCGCCGAATTTATCAATGATAGTGGACAAAATAAGCCTGTCGTGGGCTTCAAGACCGATTGCGTCTATCTCTAAAATTTCCAAGGTCTTCAAGGCAATTTTTTCCGAGACTTTTGGTTCTTTATAAACTTCCATGTAATCTCTGGTACGTTTCAGAAGCCTGTTGGCAACTCGGGGCGTGAAGCGCGAGGCCTTGGCTAAAATTTTCACGGCTTCCGGCGACGCTTCAATCCCCAGTATGGAAGCGGACCGCTTAATAATAGCTTCGATGTCGCTCTCATCGTAATAATCCAATCTGAATGTGGCTCCGAAGCGAGATCTTAGAGGTTCCGATAAAAGATCGGCTCTTGTTGTGGCTGCCACAAGAGTGAATGGGGGAATATCCAAGGAAATTGTTCTCGCGCCGGCGCCCTTCCCTATGATAATGTGCAGTTTCCTTGATTCCATGGCGGGATAAAGGACCTCTTCCACCATCCTGTTCAAGCGGTGGGCTTCGTCTATAAAAAGAATATCGCCGGACTCCAGGTTGCTTAGTATCGCCGCCAGGTCTCCCATTTTCTCTATAGCCGGACCCGATGTTACTTTCATGGCAGACCTCATCTCTTTAGCCACAAGTTTAGCCAAAGTAGTTTTACCCAAACCGGCTTGACCGTAAAAAAGCAGATGGTCAGACACCTCGCCGCGAGAGATGGCGGCATCTATGATAATCCTTAAGTTTCTTTTAATATTCTTCTGGCCTATATAATCGTCCCAGTTTGTGGGCCTCAAGATGGTATCTATAGTTTGGTCCTCTTCCGTACCGTTCTTTAGGATGGGTTTTGGTTCTTTCTCTTTGTTGTTCGTGGCTTTTTCCGGCATACCCAGTAGTATAACTGCGATTACAAGTTATTTGATTAACTTATCGCTGTAAATCATTTATGTGACCTTTGTATTATTATATTGCCTTTTCAGTAAACTACGATAACTTGAGTTAATCTAATCGCAGTTATACTGACTGGGCATATTGACAAATTATACTATTTATGTTATGGTAAAGCTAATAAGTTTAGAAACCGTAGGCCTGCGGGCAGCGAATCTTTTGAGGTAAAGGACAGCTTGGTTTCGGCTGGGTTGCTCCCCTCCAGAGATTCTAAACTCTTTTAGATTCAATTTGAAAGAGCATGCTTCCCTCCAAGGAATTGCCCGCAGACCTATGGTTTTTATCTTTGGCAGCGAGCCTTCGTAAAAATGAACAATTTTATTTTTACGAGAGGCGAGCGAACCGAAGACAGCCGCCGCTCTGCGGCGGCGCATTCTTTTTAAAGCCACTCTATGGGTCCGGTCACTCTTTCTACCTCTTCTAGGGTAGTTTCCCCGGCGACGGCTTTTAAAATGCCATCGGCCTGCATTTCTACCATCCCCTGATTTCTTCCTAATTTTTTAATGGCTTCTTCAGTGGCTTCTTCGGCAATGAGCGATTTTAACTCGTCTCCGAATTTCAAGAACTCAAACACGCCGAGCCTGCCTTTGAACCCCCCACGGCACTTATCGCATCCTTTGGAGCTATAGAGTTTTATTTCTTCTCTCGCGTAAGCGGCCGCCCTCTCCGGCAGTTCGGATAAAAATTTTTCTATCTTTTTCTTTTTATCGCTTTCAATTCCCACCGGAACCTTACAAAAACCACAGAGACGCCTCACTAACCTTTGGGCGATAATAAGGTTTATAGCCGGCCCGATAATAGAGGGCTTGGCTCCCAGGTCAACCAAACGCGGAATGGCGCCGGCGGCGTCGTTGGTGTGCAGCGTTGAAAAAACCAAGTGCCCGGTTAGGGCGGCATGCATGCCGATCTCGGCTGTTTCCAAGTCTCTTATTTCGCCGACGAGTATGATATCCGGGTCTTGCCTCAAAATTGACCTCAAACCGGAACTAAAGGTGTAGCCGCTTTCGGGGTCAACCTGTGTTTGCTCAATGCCCTCGAGGTGGTACTCCACCGGATCTTCAATGGTTATTACTTTAAGCTCTGAATTCTTCACAGCCTTCAAAAAGGCGTACAAGGTGGTGGTTTTACCGCTGCCGGTCGGTCCGGTTACTAAAATAGTCCCATTAGGCCTCTTAAGCTCCAGTTGGATTATCTCCTCGTCATCCGGACGCAATCCCAGATTAACGAGCTCCAATGAAATCGTGTGCGGATCCAAAACCCGCAGGACGACCGTCTCTCCGTATTCGGCGGGGACGACAGATGTTCTGACTTCAATTAAATCGCCGCCGAACTTAGTGGTGAACCTGCCGTCCTGGGGCGCGTCGGTAATGTTTATCTTAAGACCGGAAAGTAATTTTAGCCGCCCCAGTAGAGACGTGTATGTTTTCCGGTTAAGGCGGCAGACATCGTAGAGCAGACCGTCTATTCTAAACCTCAAAAGAGCGGCAGTTTTTTCCGTCTCTAAGTGAATATCCGAAGCCCCCAGGGTAATAGCCGAACCCAAGATCAGATCGACCAACTCGGTAGTCGGAGCGCCGCCCGCTCTTCTATCCATCTCTTGAATCTTTTGGAGAATATTTTCGAAAGTGAGATTTTTAAATACTTCCGTCTCTTGAATCTCCACTCCTTCTAAGGCGCCTTTTTCGGGAGCGGCTTTGATTTCCTTATAACGCTCCCAAACGCGCGCGAGTCCGCCAAGAGAGGAAATAAACAAATTCACCTCACGGCCTTCGGACCTGAATTCCTCAATAAGTTTTTTAGTTTCCGGATTCAGCGGGTCGTAGACGGCGAGCGCCAACTCCTTGCGCCGGACCTCTATGGCGGCGGCCTCCACCTTCCTCGCTTTCTCTTCCGGAATAAGTTTTAAAACGTCCAAATTTACCGACGAAGAGCTTAATTTAACGTAGGGCAGTTTCTCTTTGTCGGCGCGTCTCTCGGCGTCTCTTTCCTCGGCTTCTTTCTTTAACTTCCCTAATTCTTCGCTGATGTTTTTTCCTTGAGACAAGTCCATTATTTACTATAATCATACTACATACCGTCTGTTACATACTACATGCTTAAATACTATATACTTACGCTATGTCTGGGCACAGCAAATGGAAACAAATAAAACACAAAAAAGAAATTACCGACAAAAAGCGCGGCAAGGTTTTTTCTAAGCTGCTCCGCGCGATACGCATCGCCGCCAAAGACGAGTCCAACCCGGATTTTAACCCGCGCCTCCGAACCGCCGTAGAGAAAGCTAAAGAAGCCCAAGTACCGCAAGAAAATATAAAGAGGGCTCTTAGCGAGAGCGATAATAAAGATTTGGAGGAAATAGTTATGGAAGCCTACGGGCCGTCCGGTTCGGCTATTATTATCGAAGCCATCACGGATAACCGCAACAGAACTACAAATGAGATTAAAAATATTTTAAGCGACCTGGGCGCTAAATTTGCCGAGCCCGGGAGCGTTCGCTGGGTATTTACCCCGCCGACGCCCGAAAATATGTCTTGGCAACCCAAATTCAAACAGGGACTGGGAAACGAAGATAAACAAGAGTTGGAAGAGTTAGTCGAAGCGCTTGAAGAGCATGACGACGTACAAAAAATCTTTACAAACACCTAAAGTCATCTTGGGAATCGATCCGGGAACGACAAGAATCGGTTACGGCGTCATTAAAAAAATTGGCAGCCGAGCTTGCCTTTTAGACTACGGCGTTATTGAGCCCGGCAGGGGTGAATCGCGCTTCAGAAATATGGAGCGCAGTTTAAATTCTATAATCAAAAAATATAAGCCGCGGCTCGCGGCTGTTGAGAAAATATACTTTGCTAAAAATAAAAAGACGGCCATATCGGTGGCCGAGTCTCGCGGCATAATTATGTTCATTTTAAATGAACATAAAATAAAAACTCTGGAATTCACTCCCAACGAAGTCAAATCTGCCGTGGCCGGTTCTGGGACAAGCGACAAAAAAACGGTAGCCCGATACGTTTGCTTAGCCCTAGGAATAGGGAAAGTAACCGGGCCGGACGATGCCTCTGACGCGCTTGCAATCGCGCTACGGGCGTCATTCGAAAGAGGGGTTGACCCCGCACCTTTATAAAACATCTTTTTCTACAACGCTTTATGCAAAGTGAGGCTAATATTCGCAAGTGATGGTTTGTTTAGAATAATGACGTCCCAAAAAGAAAACGGGAGAGCGTTGCAGTTTTATAAAGGTGACGGGGTTGACACCTAAAAATTTTTGTATATACTTGCCCAGTAGTGAAACTGCGATTACAATATTTTGATTAACTCGCGGTCTGGTTGAAAATTTACATTTCTACAGTAATCTTTATTACAATTACCTGGTCGTGAAATATTGAAGTTAATCTTATCGCAGTTCTACTAACTGGGCTTGCCGTGTATAACAAATAAAAAGGTCGTTCTAAAACGGAAACCAATATGGCTACGGACAACAAATTGACTCGCCTCGTGCAAGGTGACGAGGAAGAAGAAACAGAAGAGAAGGAAGTTGATTTAGGGCTCGATGAGAAGGACGAAGACGAGAAAGAGGACGAGTCTAAAGAAGATGAGGACGGAGACGATATCTACTAAACCTTAAAGTCAGAGTGGTTTAACCGAGCACTCAAGGAATTGAGTGCTCGGTTTTGTTTACCCCGTCACCAAACTGCGATAAGATTAACCCAAGTTATCGTATTTTAATGTTAAGGCGTACTATAAAATATAAAGGTTGTGAGGTAGATTATACCGTGGGTTAATCAAATAACTTGCAATCGCAGTTGTGGTGCGGGGTTTATAAATAAATCATATATGAAACTTCTAAGTAAACTTGTTCTGATTCTAGTAATTCTTCTAATTTTTGGAATAGGTTTCTTTTTTTACGTCATCCGTAATCTGCCCAACGCCGAAGAAATCACCCAAAGAAGAGTCGTGGAATCCACGAAAATCTACGATAGAACAGGTGAGGTTATGCTCTATGAAATCCATGGAGAAGAAAAAAGAACGGTTATAGCGCCCGAGGACATACCTGATTTCATGAGATACGCCACCGTGAGCGTTGAAGACAACGCTTTTTACAGCCACCCCGCCTTTGATTGGAGGGGGATCGTAAGGTCTGTGATGGTTGATTTATTAAAAGGTGGGGCTGTACAAGGAGGTTCCACAATAACACAGCAGTTGGCGAGGACCGCCTTTTTAAGCCCGGAAAAGACAATAACCAGAAAGTTGAGGGAACTTACCCTGGCTTGGCGACTCGAACAATATTATTCAAAGGACGAGATACTTAATTTATATCTTAACCAAGTGCCCTACGGCGGCAATTCTTACGGCATAGAAGCGGCTTCTCAAACGTATTTTAATAAGACCGCGAAAGATTTAACCTTGGGGGAAACCGCAATGCTAGCCTCACTAACCAAAGCTCCAACCTACTACTCGCCGTGGGGCAGCCACACCGACGAACTGGAAGA
>Ga0209542_10008178_pt1 | contig 19624 bp, 21 predicted proteins | sample RifCSPhighO2_01_FD_184028 | JGI IMG/M metagenome (GOLD analysis project Ga0209542, IMG submission 184028) | Soil microbial communities from Rifle, Colorado - Rifle CSP2_plank highO2_0.1 (SPAdes) (version 2) | ecosystem: Environmental > Terrestrial > Deep subsurface > Rock core/Sediment ...
AACCGTTGGAAATTGAAACAAGAGCGGAAACCTTCGTTTTAACCTTAAATGGTGCTGATTTTGTGCTGGAGCATTTTTCCAGCACCATTTTATGATCCTCTTTTATTTTTGGCAGAATTTTTTCCAGTGTTTTTATTTTTTTTATATCTATAAAATAATCAAAAAACGGGAGGCGTTTTTTTAGTTCTTTTTCCGAATGGTGCATCATGCAGCCGGTCAGAATAATTTTTAACTCGGGAGATTTTGCTTTTAAATTTTCCAGTTTGTTATTCAAACCCAAAATCCTGTCTTCCGCTTTTTGACGAACGGAACAGGTGTTGAAAATCAAAACCGGATTTTTGGCGGAAATCAAATCTTCCGTATTGTCGGCGCAAACGTAGCCCAAATTTTCCATTATCTCGGCCGTTTTTTCCGAATCAGCCGTATTTGATTGGCAGCCGAAAGTGGTGATTAAATATTTGCTCATAATTTAGAAGTCTAGCCATTTTTACCGTTTTTTCAATTGGGCTTGCGGTTTTGAAACAATCTGCTAATATTTCAGAATATTAAATTATGTTAAAGATCAGATTGCAAAAAGTGGGGAAAAAGCACGACCCGAGTTTCCGGGTTGTTTTGACCGATTCAGCCAGAGCCGCCAGAAGCGGTTCGGTTAATGAAGTTCTCGGTTTTTACAGCGCCAAAAGAGAGCAGACTAAGCTTTCCGGAGATAAAATAAAAGAATGGATAGCGAAAGGAGCGCAAGTTTCCGACACAGTGCATAATGTTTTGGTAAGAGAAAAAATAATCAAAGGGCCGAAGAAAAATGTCTTGCCTCCCAAGAAAAAATCAGCCGAAGAAACGAAGGCCAAAGCATTGACGGAACAAACTCCTCATACTATAATTGGAAAATAATGCAGAGCGGTCGAGACTGCTGAATTATAAAAAATAAATTAAGACAGAACGCTAATAAAATGGCTGACAAAGAATTTCTTGAGTATGTCGTTAAAGCGATCGTTGACAATCCTTCCGCGGTCAGCGTTGACCGAAAGGTTGACGAAATGGGAGTTCTTATAACTCTAAAAACAGACCCGGCGGATATGGGCAAAGTAATCGGACGAAGCGGAAACACGGCCAAGGCCATCAGAACTCTTTTGAGAGTCGTTGGTATGAAGAATAACGCGCGAGTAAATCTTAAGATTGAAGAGCCGGAAGGCAGCGTCAGGCCGGTCAAAACAGTTGACCAGGCCATGGACGATTTGAAGATATAGTTTGATATCTCAAAAAATAAAAATCCTCCGACGGTACCGTCGGAGGATTTTTATTTTTAAAATGTTTTTTAAAAAACAAAATCATACGCTTAATTTGCTCCAGCATAATTAGTGGTATAATTTTAAAAACAAATGAAATTTGATATCATAACAATTTTTCCGGAAGTTTTAAAGAAGTATTTTAATTCTTCTATTTTGGGGCGCGCCCAGAAAGACAAAAAAATAGAAATAAAATTGCATAATTTGAGGGATTTCGCCGAGGATAAGCATAAAAAAGTGGATGACAAGCCATATGGCGGCGGGCCCGGGATGGTGATGAAAATTGAACCAATCGTTAAGACAATCTTAAAAATAAAATCTAAAATCCCTGCCTCGCCGGCAGGCAGGTCAAATCTGGGAAATTCTAAAATAATTGTGTTTTCTCCGGAGGGGAAACAGTTTACTCAAAAAATGGCGCAAAGTTGGGCGAAGAAGTACGATAATTTAATAATGATTTGCGGAAGATATGAAGGTGTGGACGAAAGGGTTAAAAAAATATTGAGAGCCTGCCTGCCGGTAGGCAGGGCTGAAGAAATTTCCATTGGTCCATACATTTTGACGGGCGGGGAATTGCCGGCGGCGGTGGTTGCGGATGCCGTGACTCGCCACATCCCGAATGTTTTAGGCAAAGAAGAATCTTTGGAAGAAGAAAGGGGAATGTCCGGATTCCCTGTTTACACAAAGCCGGAAGTTTTTGAGTTTAAGGGTAAAAAATTCAAAGTACCGAAAGTCTTGCTTTCCGGCCATCATGAAAAAATAAAAAATTGGCGAGAAAAGAATTCCAAAAAGTTTAATTTTTAAACCGTTTGGTATATAATTAGTTGCATGAGAATCGCTATCAACGGTTTCGGGCGGATAGGCAGGGTGTTTTACAAGCAGGCGTCAAGCAAGCTTGATTTTGAAGTTGTCGCCATAAACGATTTAGCCGATAGAGATAACCTTTTATATTTATTGGAACACGACAGCGTCTACGGTAAATTCGCTTTGCCGGAAAAAATCAAAGACATAAAATTTCTGCAAGAAAAAGACCCAACCAAACTGCCGTGGAAAGATTTGGATATAGACATTGTCGTGGAGTCCACCGGACTTTTTGATTCTTACGATAAAGCCAAAGCTCATTTGGAGGCGGGAGCGAAAAGAGTCGTCATAACCGCGCCGGTCAAAGATGACATAGCGCTAACCTTTACGCCCAATATTTACCCTGAAGATATTTCCAAATTCAAAATCACCTCCAATGCTTCTTGCACCACCAATGCCATCACTCCGCTTATTTCCATACTTGCCAAAAATCCCGGCATCAAAAAAGCGGTTTTAAACACCGTTCACGCCTACACGGCGACTCAAGGGATAGTGGACAAGCCCGACGCCAAAGATTGGCGAAGAGGACGAGCCGGAACGATAGACATTTCTCCTTCCAGCACGGGAGCGACTATTTCCGCCGCCAAAGCCATACCGGAGATGAAAGGAATTTTTGACGGAGTGGCGGTAAGGGTGCCGGTGCCAGTCGGCTCTCTGATAGACCTGACTTTTGTCTCAAAAAGAAACACGAGCGTCGAAGAAATAAACGAAATTTTGACGATGGAAACGCGAAAGCCGGAATGGCAAGGGATAATCAAGGTATCCAAGGAGCAATTGGTCTCAACCGATATCATCGGCGAGCCGTACGGTTCCATCGTTGACCTCGGTTTTACCAAAGTTATAGACGGCGACTTGGTCAAAATTTTTTCCTGGTATGACAATGAATTCGGTTATGCGGCAATGCTGATTAAACATATGGAAATTTTGAAAAAGTATTTATAATACCGCTATGCTGATTCCCGCCATCAACGCCGATACTTTTGAAGAAGTTCAAAGAAAAATAAAGCTCATTGAGCCATATTTTTCTTGGGCGCATCTGGATATAGCCGACGGGACATTCACCAGAAACACGCTTTGGCACAATTTGGTGGAATTCGCCTTGATTGAAACCGAACTTAATTTTGAACTTCATTTGATGATAGACAAAGTGGAGGAAAAAATTGACCATTGGCTCAATCCGTCCGTAAAAAGAATAATTTTCCATATTGGCGGAACAAGAGATGCTGGCTTTGTCATTGATAGATGCCACAAAAACAAAACAGAAGCCGGAATAGCCATAGGTCCGGATGAATCCGTCGCTCAAGCGCTGGCCTACAAAAGCAAGGTTGATTTTTTCCAAATTTTGGCCGTTAAGCCGGGTTTACCGGGGCAGAAAATGGACGAAAACACTTTTGAACGAATCAGAGAATTGAGAAAATTCTGCCCGCAATGTATAATAGAAGTTGACGGAGGAATGAATAAAGAGACGATTCCGAGAGTGATTGAAGCGGGAGCGGACAGGATAGTGGCCGCCAGCGCGATATTTGACAGCGGCAAAAATATTAAAGAAGCGATAGAAGAATTAAAAAATATTCATGAATAAAAAATTGTTAATTTTTAGTATTTTTGTTTTTCTTGCCTTGAGCAGTATTTTTTATTTTTTTAAATTATATAAATCGGACAAATACAAAAATTCAAACAAAATAGAAAATTTACAATTACTAGAAATTCCCGATAATCCTATCATCTATAAAGATGTAAATATGGAGATAAAAGAGTGGACATTATATAAAAATGAAAAATTTAATTTCGAATTTAAATATCCAAACGATGAGAAAACAAAAATAAAAGCGAATTCTTTGTTTGAAGCAAAAAGTGTTAGCGAATTAAAGAAGGAAGAAAAAACTTACAGTGAACAAGGTTTAGATATTTTTGGCGTTGTTTCCGTGGGAGAGCAGGTTGATATGTTAAGAAATGGAACTGATTGCCGAATGAACGATGAATTAAAGAATAAATTTCTTGGCAAAGAATTCAAATTGTTTTATGGGAAAGGCGGACCTTTGCAAGTTGATCTTTTGTATAACAATAATTTAAAAAAATGCGCCATTCGGTTTATTGGTTCGGATGGCTTGGATGTTTCTCTTGATAATTTTAGTTACATTCTTGCTTTTATTGACGGAGAAAGTATTTATTTTATGCGAACATCTTTTTATAAAATTGGCATTTTTGATTTTGTTGATTTAAAATTAAGGGAGATAGGTTATGAATCTTCAGGGGGTGTTGTTTCGTGTGATTCTCAATGTGGCAAAAAAGAAATTGAATATTTTAATTATTTATCAAAAAATGTTTTAAATGATCCCATGATTAAAAAAATATCCGAAATTTACGATCAATTATTTTTAACTTTTAAGTTTTTGAAATAATGGTTAACTTATCCGATGAACAAATAAAAAAATTGGAAGCGACGGCGAATACTATCCGTCAGGATATTATCGCAATGCTTTTGGAAGCAAAAACTGGACACTCGGCCGGGCCTTTAGGTATGGCCGATGTTTTTACGGTTTTGTATCACACCGATGCGATAAAACATGATCCGAAAAATCCGGATTGGGAAGAGAGAGACAGAATCGTTCTATCCAACGGCCACATTTGCCCCGTGCTTTACGCGGCAATGGCGCGCGCCGGATATTTCCCGGCAGAGGAATTAAAAACTTTACGAAAATTTGGGACAAGATTGCAAGGGCATCCGCATCGCCTTGTCTTGCCAGGGTTGGAAACTTCTTCCGGGCCGCTCGGCTCCGGTCTTTCACAGGCCTCCGGAATGGCTTACGCCTTAAAGATGCCTGCCCCGCGAAGCCTTGGCGAAGTTGGGGATAAGAAAAAAAATCAGGTTGTCTGCTTGATGAGCGATGGAGAACTTGATTGCGGACAAACTTGGGAAGCGGCGATGTGGGCGGGGAAAAACAAGCTAGATAATCTTACGGCGATAATAGACAGAAACAACATTCAGATAGACGGTTTTACGGAAGACATAATGCCGCTTGAGCCGCTGGATGAAAAATTCCACGCTTTCGGCTGGCATGTTTTGGAAATAAATGGCAATGACATAAGAGCTGTTTACGACGCTGTTTTTCAAGCCAGAGCGATTTTTGAAAAGCCAGTTTGCATCATCGCCTACACCATTCCCGGCAAAGGCGTGGACTTTATGGAGCAAGATTTCAACTGGCACGGCAAACCGCCGAACAAAGAAGAAGGAGAAAAAGCTTTGCAGGAATTGAGAACGCTGGGAGGAAAAATAAGCGGGGAGTAAATAATGAAGAAAAAATCAAATAATTACGCTTATATAGACGGCGCAAATTTACACAGAGGTATTGCCGGTTTTGGCTGGAAATTGGATTACAGGCGATTCAGAGTTTGGTTGTCTGAAAAATATGGCGTTTCGCATGCTTATATTTTTATCGGACTTATTGCAAAATACAGTGATTTATATAAATATTTACAAGAGTGTGGATACACTATTGTTTTTAAAGAAGTTGTGTACGATAGCGGTGGCAAGCCTAAAGGTAATTGTGATGCGGATCTTGTTTTGCAGGTGGCGCATGATACTTATGAAAATAAATTTGACAGTGCGATTATTGTTTCAAGCGATGGCGACTATGCTAGTTTGATAAAATTTCTGCAAGAAAAAAATAAATTAAAAGCAATACTCTCTCCAAGTATTCCTCAAAAATGTTCCATCTTATTAAAAAGAACCAATGCGCCAATTACATATTTAAATGGTGTAAAAAATAAAATATCTTTGAAAAACAAAGAAAAAGCCCCCATTAAGGACGAGCCTTAACGGGGTCTTTTTCGTGGTGATATTAATAATATACAGGAAGCAAAAAATATGTCAAACTTATCAAATAATCAAAAATTTATCAAACGCAAAACTTAATCCTAAATTATTACAAGAGGATATTGAACAAGTCCCAACTCGCTTTGGCTATGGGGAAGGGTTGGTGATCGCCGGAAAAGAAAATCCGAACATCGTGGCGCTTTGCGCCGATCTGACGGATTCCACCCGCACTTCGGTTTTCAAAAAAGAATTTCCGGACAGATTCGTGGAAGTTGGCATCGGCGAGCAGAATATGGCGTCGCTCGCTTCCGGAATGGCGGCGGTCGGCAAAATTCCGTTTATCTCTTCTTACGCTATGTTTTCGCCCGGCCGAAATTGGGAACAGGTAAGAACGACAATTTGCTACAACAATCAGAATGTCAAAATCGCCGGCGCGCATTCCGGCGTATCCGTGGGCCCCGACGGCGCCACTCATCAAGCGATAGAAGATATCGCTATCACTCGCGTTATTCCCAATATGGTGGTCATCGCGCCTTGCGACGCTATTGAAGCGAAGAAAGCGACAGTCGCGGCGTCCAGACATAAAGGACCGGTCTACATAAGATTTACTAGAGAAAAAACGCCGGTGATGACGACGGAAGAAACGTCTTTTGAAATCGGCCAAGCGGAAATTTATAGAGAGGGAAAAGATATTTCCATAATCGCTTGCGGGCCATTGCTTTACGAAGTGTTAAAAGCGGCGGAAGAATTGGCCAAAGAGGGAATTGAAGCGGAAGTGATAAACAACCACACCGTGAAGCCGATGGATAAAGATACCATTTTGCAATCAGTCCAAAAAACCGGCTGTGTCGTAACGATAGAAGAACATCAAGCGATGGGCGGAATGGGTTCAGCCGTCAGCGAAATATTATCTCAAAATTACCCCGCACCGATGGAAATTATCGGTGTCAAAGACCGTTTCGGCGAATCAGGAGAACCCGCGCAACTTTTAGAAGCCTTTGATCTTACCGCCAAAAATATAATTGAGGCGGCGAAAAAGGCGATAAAAAGAAAATAAAAGTTGTTTAATTTATCCTCCTCGGCTTATAATCCTCCGGCGCTTGTTGGAGATAATTTTCAATTTCCTCTAAGGTAAGCAAGCCTTCTTGCGCGCCGATTTTTTGGACGACGGACATTGAGTTGATAGGTGCCATCATTAGCGCATCTTCAATTGATTTGCCCATAGCCAAGCCAGCGACAAAAGTGGCGGAGAAAGCGTCGCCGGCGCCGGTGCGCTCAAATGGCGGTTTGGGGTCAGGATACGGCGGCATAAACCAGGCTTCATCGCCGTTATAAGCGTAAGCCCCTTTGACGCCGTCGGTGACGACGACAATTTTCGGACCGAGATACGAAATCATTTTCATCAATTCCCTCGGTTTTTCTTCTTTTGTTACTAGAATTCTTTGAGCCTCTTGAACATTGCAGATGAAAACTTTCGTCATTTTGTAAAGACCGGTCAATTTTTCCGCGCCGAATTTCATCTGAAAAGTCCCGGGCTGAAAGGCTAGATTTGTTTCGGGATGGAATTTAAGATAATTTTCTATTTCTTGATGAAACGGCAAAGAATTTTCGCCAAGCGATGACAAGTAAATCCATTTGGGCGAACCGATGTGAGGCAGTTCATAATCATATTCTTCGTGTTTTATCAAGATTGTCCGTTCATCTTTATACCAAAGCACATAATGATAATTTGTTTTTTTATCTTTGTGAATCTTTATGAATTTTGTGTAGACATTATTAGACTTAAAAGCGTTAAGGCAATCTTTGCCGTTTAAATCATCGCCGACATTGCCGACATATGCCGACTTTAAACCCAATCTTGCCGCCGCCACTGCCGCATTAGCGCTGTTGCCGACGGCCGGAACGATAGCCACCGATTCGTAAGGAATTTTATTGCCGTAATCCAAACATATCTGGCAATTCTCTTTGTTGATGTCGCAATTTACCGAAGCCTCTTTGATCCTGATAAAAGCGTCTATCGTCGTGTCGCCGATGGCGACGAAGTCAAAGTCTTTATTGAAAAACATAATACTCCCATTTTATCAGTTGCAATTTTTTCCGAAACATTGACAATTGACCTTAAAAATGCTAACAATGATGTTAGAATAAATTTTATTTTCTGACCCTTAAAAATTAAGAAAGGATGGATCGTATGAGAAACAAAACAAACCCTAGACGGGTTTATAGTCTCGCTATATTTTTTGGATCACTTGGATTAGGGTGTCTTTTAGTGATCAGTAATATCAATGAAAGGTATAAACAAAAAACCGCGCTTAATTCTGTTAGTTCTCCAATCAAAAAAGAATTAAGCGCAGAGGATACAAACACAGCCGGAAACTGGACATATATAGGCTTTACCGGAGAATTTAATATTTCTTCCATTCCGGAAATTATGGATAAATTTGAAAAAGAACATCCGAACTTGTCCATAAGGGATTACCCTAGAATTATATATTACGGCGACTATCCATACGGTCTTTTGATTAGGCATGATCCGAAATAATTAAGGTAATCCAACTTGTCCGCCGCGCGGTTTCAAATCTAAAAAGGTTTGAAATCGTGCGGCGGATTTTTTATTCGCATTATTCTAAACAAAAAACATTAAAAAAACTAAAACTCGCCAAATATACTAAAATGTTAGAATAAAAATGTGTATCTTAATTCTGCTGGAGCTTAAATAGCGCAGGATTTGAAAATAAATAAAATGTGATTTAGAATAATGAAATGAGAATAAATACAAAACAATAAAATGAGAAGAGACGCAAAACAAAAAGTTTTATTGTTGCTTTTGGGCGGAGTCGCGCTGGGTTTGTCCAAGTCGCCAAAAGGTTATTTTAAAATTTTAAAAAGTTTGTCTGAAAATTGGCGGCAGATAAAAATCGAAAGGCTTTATCGCATTGTTCACGAGTTTTACAACGATCGCCTTGTTGATTATAAAGAAGATAAAGACGGATCCATAAAAATCATCCTCACCAAAGAAGGCCAAAAGAAAGCCCTGAAATTTAAGCTGGACGAAATGGAAATCAAAAAACCGGCAAAATGGGACGGAGAATGGCGAGTTGTTATTTTTGACATTCCGGACAGGTTTAAAAAGGCGAGAGAAGCCTTGCGCCGCAAGATTATGAATCTTGGTTTTCGCAAATTGCAGGAATCGGTTTTCATTTTTCCGCACAAATGCGAAGACGAGATAAATTTTATAACGGAAGTTTTTCTAATAAGGCCGTTTGTGAGATTAATGAGAGTTAAGTCTTTTACCAACGAGGAACAATTGAGAATAAGATTTGGCTTGCTCTAATTTTAACAGATTGCCAGTATTCCTTTATTAAAAATGTGTATCTTAATTCTGCGCCACAAAGAGCACTTCCATTTTTGTAATGCCTTCGGCTAACAAAAATTGGTCGCTCCAGCCTAAATAAGGAAGGATTTGTTTTTTGATTTTTGGAAGAAAATTTAAAAAAGTATCGGAAAATTTCAGAAAAAATCGCTCGGATTTTTAATTTTTAAATAATTGTGTTAAAATAATTGTTAATGAAAACACTTTCTGAAATTTTGTTTCAGGCGCGAAAAAATAATTTAGCTGTCGGGCATTTTAATATTTCCAATTTGGAACAGTTGAGGGCGATTATGGAGGCGGCGAAAAGGTTTAATGCGCCGGTTATGATCGGCTTGTCCGAAGGAGAAAGAAAATTTGTCGGATTAAAGCAGGCTGTGGCGATGGTTAAATCTTTTAAAGAAGAATACGGTCTGCCGATTTTTCTTAATCCCGATCATTCTCATTCGGTGGAGTCGGCAAAGGATGCGTTTGATGCCGGTTTTGATTCCGTCCATATAGACCTTTCAAAACTGTCGTTTAAGGAAAATATTAATGGCGCGAAAGAAGTAGTGGATTATGTGAAGTCCAAAAATCCGGAAGTTTCCGTGGAGGGAGAGTTGGGTTATTTGAGAGGAGAATCAAAAATACAGAAAGAAAAAATAACGATAAAGCCGGAAGATTTGACCAAGCCGGAGGAGGCGGCGGAATTTGCCGACAAAACCGGAATAGATCGTTTTGCCGGCGCTTACGGTAACAGCCACGGCATTTCTTTAGACGAGCCGGCGTTGGATATTGAAAGAATAAAAGCCGTGAGGAAAACTTTGCCGGAAAAAGTGGTGATGGTTCTGCACGGCGGTTCTGGCATTCCCGACAGTCAGATAAAAGAAGCGATAAAAGCGGGCATCGCCAATATCCATATCAACACGGAAATAAGAACGGCTTACGCCGAAGCCTTGCGGAAATTTTTGGCGGACAATCCGGAGGAAACAACGCCATACAAAATTTTGGCGCCGGCGGCGGAAGCGATACAAAAAAAAGTGGAAGAAAAGTTAAAATTATTTGGATGGGTTAATATTTAATTTATGAAAATATACATTACGCGAAGAATTCCGGAAATCGGAATCCAGATGTTAAAAGACAAGGGCTACGAAGTGGAAGTAAATCCGAAAGACAGGGTTTTGTCCAAGTCGGAATTGGTAAAAGTTCTTAAAAATAATTCCTATCACGCCATTCTTTGTCTTCTGACCGACAAGATTGACGGGGATGTTTTTGACGCTGCGTCAAGCGCCAAAATTTTCGCCAATTACGCTGTCGGTTTTGACAATATAGACTTGGAAGCGGCCAAGAAAAGAGGCGTGATGGTAAGCAACACGCCGGGCGTTTTGAGCGAGGCGGTGGCGGAGCATTCCATCGCTCTTATGCTGGCGGTCGCCAGAAGAATAGCCGAGTCGGATAAGTTTGTCCGGGCCGGAAAGTATAAAGGCTGGGCGCCGATGCTGCTTTTGGGTAGCGGGTTTTTCGGAAAAACCGTCGGCATAATCGGCTTGGGCCGGATAGGCACGAAGACGGCCCACATAGCTTCGCAAGGATTCGGCGCTAAAGTCATTTATTATGACATAAGAAGAAACGAAGATTTTGAAAAAGAATTTCCCAGCGGTTCCATTGAATTCAAGCCGAGCATTGACGAAGTTTTAAAAGGAGCCGATTTTGTATCCGTTCATCTTCCCCTTACCGAACAAACAAGACATATAATAAATAAAGAGAAGCTAGCGATGATGAAGCCGACGGCGTATCTCGTGAACACTTCCCGCGGGCCGATAATAGACGAAACGGCTTTGGCAGAGGCGCTGAAAAATAAAATAATAAAAGGCGCGGCTTTGGATGTTTTTGAAAACGAACCGAAAATTTCCAAAGGCCTTTTGAAACTGGACAATGTCGTTTTAACTCCCCACACCGCGTCGGCCACCGAAGAAGCCCGCTCCAAAATGGCGGAAGTGGCGGCGCAAAACATAATAGAAGCTTTGGAAGGCCGAGTTCCGCCGAATTTGGTTGTCAATCGTTAATGTCAAGGTCTCGCCTTGACATTAGGTTGGCGGGGCTTGTTTTTTTAAAAAATATTTGGTAGACTGGCTGTTATGTTGAAATTAAACACGGAAATAAGAAATGTTTTCGGGAAAAAATTGAAGGAAAGCAGAAAGGAAGGCAAGCTTCCGGCTGTTGTCTATGGAAAAGGCAAGGAATCAAAAGCCCTTTTCGTAAATCTGAACGAGTTCAAAAAAATTTGGAATAAAATTGAGGAAGCCACGATAGTCAAATTGCAGGGCGGTTCAAGCGACGATGTTCTTGTCTATGATGCGGAAAAAGACCCGGTCAGAGGGGAATTTATCCATGTTGACTTTTACGCTTTGGATGTGGATAAACCGATTACGGCGGAAGTGAAGATTGTTTTTGAAGGCGTGGCGCCGGCGGTTAAAGAAAAAGGAGGCGTTTTGGTCAAAGTCTTGCACAGTCTGAAAATAGAAGCCTTGCCCAAAGATTTCCCTCACGAAATAAAAATTGACGTTTCCAAACTGGCCAATATCGGAGACAGGATTACGGTCAAAGATTTGGCGCTCGGAAAATCGGTGAAAATTGAAGCCAGAGAAGACCAAGTCATAGTTTTGGCCAAACCGCATACGGAAGAAAAAATTGAAGAAGCGCCGAAAGCGATAGAAGACATTGAACTTTCGGAAAAGAAAGGCAAGAAGGAAGAGGAGGGCGAAGAAGGAACGGTAACACCGGGCGGAAAAGTAGCTCCGGAAGCTAAGAAAGAAGGTAAGAAATAATGTCTGGACAGAATTTGCTAATTTAATTAAGATGTGTTATCTTTAAATAAATTGTTCATTTAAATTCTAGTTTAAACAACAGGAGGTGTAGAATGTCAGATAATTTGATTGTCCGCAATTTTGATGATGCAACTTTTGTTTTTAACACAAAAAACCGTAAGTCCTTGTTTGTTGAGGGTACAATTGCAGATCTTGTTCCGGTATTTTTGAAAAATCCTGATAAGCAAATAGATGAAAGTTGTCTAGATAAGATTCAGCCATCTTTTAAATTAAAAGCAAAAGGAGAGATAGAATTAATTAGAAAAACCATTCAGAATTTCTTGCACGAATCAGAAAATTGGAATCGACCAACATTAGAAACTGTTTTACCCGCAGAATCCACTGAAACCCCAATGCAAAGGCTTTTAGCTTATGCGATAAAAAAGTGGCAAATAATTAACGCAAGCATCGAGCTAAACTATCATTGCAATTTAAGATGCCAATGTTGTTATATTGGAACACGCAACAAGAAAGGGTTACAACGACATGAGTTGCAAACAATTGCGGAACAACTTCAAAAAGCAGGCGTTACATTTATTCTTTTTACGGGAGGTGAAATCTTTTTGCGGCGGGATGTGTTTGAGATTATGAATGATTTTAAACAACTTGGTTTTGTCTTAGAGGCAAAAAGCAACGGAACATTACTTATACCATCTGCGATCAAGAAGTTGACAAATCTTAACTTGTTTAATTTGCAAATTTCTGTTTACGACATTGCTAATAGATTTTCTGAGTTTACGGGGAAATATTATCGATTTAGTTCTCTGTTGGAAAATATTCGATCAGCAATAGAACAAGGAATTCCTGTAAGTCTCTCTGTGCTAGTTGGTAAACATAATATTGACGAGTTAGAGAAATACCACGACACATTTAAGGAATTTGGGGCGGGAGAAATTTTCTATAATCCTTACATTACTCCTCAGCGCAATGGAGCGGGAAAGGAAAAACTCATCCAACTTTCAAGAAAAGAAATGGATGAAAAGTTTTACCCGTTTCTTGAAAAAATTGATGGTTTTACGTCTCCTAAAAAGTATCGCGATTGTTGTAAAAATAGTCCCGCTTGCTATGCTGGCCGAGAACAAATTGCCGTAGATCCGGAAGGAACAATATTTCCTTGTCTTGATTTGAGATTGCCGATCGGCAACATATTGCAGGATAACCTATTTTCCATTCTCAAGAAAAGGAAGGCGTTGTTAAAACCTTATACTCTTGATAAAATTAGCAAGTGCTGGCGATGTGGCATTGCGGAATACTGCGATAGTTGTATTGGAACTTCAATGTTGGAGCACGGTATTTTTACCAAACCGTCTCAACATAAGTGCGACATTGCGCACTTTTATTACGATTCTAATTTAAAAAGAAAAGAAAGGAGGTGAGAAGATGAAGGCACGTAAAAAGAATTACAAACCTGTTCGTGTTTCTACTGCTGTTGATGTTAATTCATGCGCATCCAAGCATTCAAAAGCAGGAGCTGGTTGTAAAACGGCTAAAATTGTTCCTTGCCGAATCGGATAAGAAACATTGATAAACCGTGCATTGGGAGGAACGATTTTGTTCCTCCCAATTTTTAATAGAAATTATTTTACTATTTACTATAATGAGAAAATTAACAGAAAAAATATATAAAGAACTTTTATTTCGCAATAATGTTCTTCTGATTGGCCTTGCGGATAGCGGGAAGACATATTACGCGCTTAATGAGCTTGTCCCTTTTCTTAAAAATAAAAAATTAAATACCGTCTATTTCTCCAATTGCAATGATTTTTTAAATATTCCCAATAATGTTGACGCTGTGATAGTGGATGAAGTAGAAACACTTGCAGATAAGGATTTTTTAGAACGGCAGTATCCCAATGACAAGCCGTATTATTCCGCAGAATATTTAAAAAAAGTAAAAAACTGGCACGATAAATTAAAACTTATTCAAGCACCGTCAGTTTTTATGCTAACTAGAAACAAAAAAGAAGAAATAGAATATTTGGTCAACAATGTCAAAATGACAGATTGGGGAGCGGCTGTGAGGTGTTTGGTTTTTGAAAATTATAAAAATTGCGCAATTTGAGGTATAATGTCCTTACTAATGAGTATGTTTCCAAAACAACTTTGCGTGTCGTTGGTTTTTTTGTTTTTTATTTCTTTTAACCTGTCTTTGGCCGAGGAAATAAATCAAAACGCGGCCAAAGAAATGAGGGAGGAACTTCAAAAAAAATTGGACAATTTGGACAGCCAGATTGGAACCCTTGACTCCGTAATCCAGCAGAAACGGACCGAATCCGCCAGTTTGGAACGGGATATCGCCATATTTGACGCAAAAATAAAAAAAGCCAAACTGGAAATTCAAAGGCGCGACGCAGAAATCGTTAAGACAAAAACAGGCATTTCTCAAAAATCGGAGCAGATAATAACACTTTCGGCCAAAAGTGAAAAAAAGAAAGATTCTTTGGCGGAATTGATAAGAAAAAACAACGAAATGGACTCCACCGGCTTGGCGGAAATTATTTTGGGCTACCAAAAAATGTCCGATTTTTTCGTAACAGGGGACACTCTGGAACCGATTCATCGGCTCATCCAGGACACATTGGATGAAATAAAAACGACGAAAAAACAGACGGAAAAAGAAAAAGACGATTTGGCGGAATACCAGGCCGAACAAGTTCAATTGAAAGCGGCGCAGGAAAGGGAAAGAAAAAAATTGGCCGCCAACGAAGCCGAGAAAAAAAATATTTTAAAGATTACTCAAGGGGTGGAGAAAGGCTATCAAGCGATAATGGCCTTGAAGCAAAAAGACGCCGCCACCATAAGAAGTCAGCTGTTCTTGCTTTCCGGTTCACCGTCAATTTCGTTTGAAAAAGCGGTGGAATACGCCAATTTGGTTTGGAATAAATTAAAAGTGAGGCCGGCTTTTTTGCTCGGTGTCATAAGAGAAGAGTCTAATCTTGGCGCAAATGTGGGTAAAGGGAACTGGAAAGAGGATTTGGCGCATCCGAATTGCGCCAAGCAAAGGAAGGCTTTCGTTCAGATAACTTCCGAACTCGGCCTTGACCCGGATTTGTTGCCGGTGTCAAAAAAGGTTTGGTACGGTTACTGCGGCGGGGCGATGGGGCCGGCCCAATTTATGCCCACGACTTGGCTTCTATACAAAAAAGGCATCTCCAACATCACCGGAAACAATCCGCCGAATCCATGGAATCCCAAAGACGCTTTTGTGGCGTCCGGCTTGCTTTTGAAAGACAATGGCGCGGCGGCCGGAGGATACGCCGCCGAACGAAAAGCGGCTTTGAAATATTTGGCGGGATCAAATTGGAACAAAAAAGCCTATGCTTTTTACGGAAACGACGTAATGGAATTCGCGGCCGATTATCAGGAACAGATTGACATTATCAATAAAATGGCCAGCCGATAAAACATCAAGGTTTAACCTTGCCGCAAGGTTAAACCTTGATGTTTTGGAGTTATCCACATATTGCCATTGGCTTTATTTATTAGATTGTTTTAAAATATAGACAGTATTATCAAATTAATAACTTTGGTCGCACCACAAGAGTACTTCCATTTTCTAAAGCGGAGTACCGCTAAGAAAATTTGGTCGTGTGTTTTGTATCATTATTAGCAATCAGATAATTATGAATAAAATTTCAAATTTCAAAAAAATTGTTTCCATCGGTTTTTTTGCGGCGTTTTTGGCCGTTTTTTTATCGGCGGGAACGGCCCAAGCCGGTTTTTGGGATTGGTTTAATATCGGAGGAGATTCCCAGCAGGCGGCGGTCAGAGGCTCGAAGACATATACATTAAGAGTCAATAAAAGCGGTCTTGGCAGTACTTATGGAAGAATAACGAGCGCCGATGGAAAAATAAATTGCGGCTATCGCTCTCCTCGTTCCGGTTGTTCGGCAAGATACACCAGCGCGCAAAGCGTGACTTTAACCGTCGTTAGTGAAAGTAATAATTATTCTTTTGACAAATGGAGAGGCGGCGGGTGTAGCGGAAGCGGCAGTTGCGTTGTGGAGGTGAACAAACCCAGCGGTGAGGTTTCGGTTTGGGCGGTATTTAAGAAAGTTTCTGTTCCGGTTTCAGAATCTTCCAGCTCGTCCAGTTCCAGCTCATCAAAAGAATCTTCCAGTTCCAGCAGTTCTTCCGTCCAACAACACACGTTGGAAGTGAAGATTTCCGGCATAGGCAAAATAGCAATCACCAGCGGTTCCAGATCTAAATATTGCGTAAGAAAAATTGATTTAAGAGGAAAAGAAAAAATTAGCGGCGATTGTAGCGTAAAATTCAACGAAGGAGAATCTGTGACTCTGACGCCTTCAATACCAGACACTCGATATGAATTTGCCACATGGGCTGACGCTTGCCGAGGATCGGAGGGTATAACTTCCTGCACGATTACAATGAGCGACAACAAAACCGTTTCCGCCACTTTCAACAAAAGAATAGGGGGAGAAAGTGTTGCCGCTATTTCGGTGAGAAAAGCCGGAAACGGCGCCGGCAAGGTGGTAAGCCTCTATTATATAGGCAAGAATTCAGGCGAAGAAGACGGTCGAATAAATTGTGGTAGCGATTGTAGCGAGAATTATGGTACTTCTTGCGGATATTATTATGATGGCCAGGAGCTTTGCGAAACGCTTTACCTTAAAGCCGTCGCGGAGGAAGGGTCTTACTTTAAAGGTTGGAAAGGAGCTTGCGAGTATGTGTACAAGAGGGGCAATAGAGGAAAAGCGGAGGAATGTTATGTTACTTTGAAGAAACCAATGACCATAATAGCCGAATTCAAAAAAGGGTATTATGACCTTACGGTGACTGTGTCCGAGGGTGGAACGGTTACCAGCTTAGACAAGAAAATAAATTGCGGTTCCGGTAATTCCAATTGCAAATATAGTTACAAAGAGAACGGCCTGATTACTTTGAAAGCCATTCCGAACAGCGGGTATGTATACGAGGGAGGCAATAATGTTTGCTGGGGAGACAACAACAGAAATAAAGGAATTTACACTTGCAAAGTGAAAATGACGAAAAATCAGGATCTGACAGTTAATTTCAAAGCATCAGGAACATCTTCTTCCAGCTCATCTTCATCTTCAACTTCCGCCAAACCTACGGCGACAACCGGCTCCGCAACCAACATAACTTCAACTTCCGCCACGCTTAACGGCACGGTGAACCCCAAAGGAGAAGATAATATTTATTACATGTTTAATTATTCCAAATATGGACAGACAGGAAACACCGGCACCGCTTTGGTATATGTAGGCAATAATGGATCAAACGACATTGCTTTTACCGCCGATATTTCAGGCTTATCACCCGGAACAAAATATAGTTATTCTATTTATGCATGGCCTAAAAAAGACGGAGAATACGAATACGGTTCCTACGTTAAAGGTGGTGTAAAATCATTTACGACTTTGTCCGACTCAAGCCAGTCAGCGGCATCTGTTGACCTTAATGTTACAGAGGTTAAACCAGGCGGTCAGTATGGTTCTACTGCCAGTTCAATCACTATGACCGGCAACAATTCCGTTATTCTCACATGGACAGTAAGCGCGGTGAAGGATTGTTCCATAAGTTATGATTCAAACGCCCAAACAATCAGGTCTGGAACATTGTCTTCCAGCGATATAATCAATGAGTCAGGCGCGGATGGAAAATCCGGGGATACAAGAAAACATAACACTTACGATTATTTTTTAAGTGGAGAAAACCGTTCGGCAACATACACTCTTTCTTGTCAAAAAAACAGTGATAACAGCGTTATCAGCGATACGGTCACGGTAAATTACTAAAAGCTTTTACAATTTTATCCAGATTGCCTTCCATTATTCTTTCTATGTCGTGAAATGATTTTTTAACGCGGTGATCGGTGATTCGGTCCTGTAAAAAATTGTAAGTCCTTATTTTTTCCGAGCGGTCTTGGGTGCCGATTTGCTGGCGTCTTTCGTCGGCCAATTGGTTTTGCGCCTGGCTGGCTTGCCCGCTTTCCAGTTTGGCCGCCAGAAGAGCCAGCGCTTTCTCGCGGTTTCTCTGTTGAGATCTTTCACTGGTGCATTTGACCACCAAGCCGGTCGGTTTATGGGTGATTCGGACGGCCGTTTCCACCTTGTTGACGTTTTGACCGCCGGCTCCGCCCGAACGGGTAAAGGTGATTTCCAAATCCTGTGGCTTAATATTCATTTTTTCCTCATTTCTTATCGGCAAAACGGCCACCGAGGCGGTGGAGGTGTGGACTCGGCCGGACTTTTCCGTCGCCGGCACGCGCTGGACCCGGTGCACTCCGCTTTCTTGCTTTAATTTATCGTAGACTCCGACGCCCGATATTTCCAAAAACACTTCTTTGTATCCGCCCAGCTCGCTTCTTGATTCGTCAAGGATAACGGCGCTCCAGCCCTGCTTGGCGGCGAATCGGGAATACATATTGGCCAAATCGGCGGCGAAAAGCGCGGCCTCGTTTCCGCCCGCTCCGGCGCGAATTTCAAGGATAAGCGTTTTTATATTCAGAGTATTATTAGTTTGATTTTGTTGGTTTGCATTGTTCATAGATTTAAAAATCCGAAGCACGAAATCCGAAGCACGAAACAAATTAAAAATAATTAAACTCTAAATTTTAAACAAATTTAAATATTTTAATTTTGAATTTAGATATTGTTTCGAATTTCGATATTCGAATTTCGTGCTTACTCCTTCGCTGTTTTCGCCTTTGCGGTTTTTGGCGCGGCCTTAGCTTGTCTGGCTTTGAATTTCTCCACTCGGCCGGCGGTGTCTATGATTTTCTTGTTTCCGGTGAAAAACGGATGACAGGCGCTGCAAATTTCCACATGGGTGGATTCCGCGGTAGAGCCGGCTTTTATCTTGTTGCCGCAGGCGCAGGCGATAATCGCGTCGGAATAATATTGGGGGTGTATTTCTTTTTTCATAACATTATATATAACATAAAGGCGCTAATTCTGCAAATTATTTGCAAACAAACTGGTGTTCTGATGTTTATTATCTATTTTGCCTATCGTCCAAATAGATCATAAAAAAAATTTCAAAAATAAAAAACTTCTGGAAATCTTGATGACTTTCCAGAAGGTTCAATAATAAGACGAATAGGCGACGCCTCATTTTACTTTGACGGTTATTGACTTGCTCACATCACCGGCCTTAAAGGTAACCACCGAGTTGCCTTTTTTCTTGGCGGTAACGGTGAATTTAGCCTGACCGTTTTCATCAGTTACTTGAGAAGATGGTGTAACGGAGACACGCCTCTTGCCTGGGGCGTTGATTGTTGCCGTTACCTCTTTACCTTCCAAGCCTTCGCCGTCGCATGTTACCGTTACAGTCACTTTTTTGCTTCCTTTCCTTTTAAGCGACAACTTGTTTGGAGAGGCTGTTACAGCATCAGCTTTGCATATCACTATTGGCGTCGGCGTCGGAGTGGGTGTCGGCGTCGGAGTGGGTGTCGGCGTCG
>Ga0209542_10008180_pt1 | contig 19623 bp, 15 predicted proteins | sample RifCSPhighO2_01_FD_184028 | JGI IMG/M metagenome (GOLD analysis project Ga0209542, IMG submission 184028) | Soil microbial communities from Rifle, Colorado - Rifle CSP2_plank highO2_0.1 (SPAdes) (version 2) | ecosystem: Environmental > Terrestrial > Deep subsurface > Rock core/Sediment ...
CAAGTGAGACAGGTTCTTGGCCATCTGATATTTACATAAGTGATGGTATTAGTACAGACACGGTTGCAGGTGATTCATGTTCCAATTGTAAATTTATTAATATGTATATTCATGATACTAGGCAAGGATTTAGCATGTGGTCAGAAGCTCAAGATACTGAAATTTATGGTTCTATTACTCAAAATAATGGTTGGAGTGCTCCGGACAGGACTCATGGCCATGGAATATATACACAAAATCAAAATGGAGCAAAATTGTTTAAAGATAATCTTATAATGCCAAATTTCGAACAGGGGATGCAGGCATATGGGTCTAATGAAGCATACTTAAACAATTTCGATTTGAGAAATAATGTATTTATGAAAGCACCCATCACTATGGGTGGAGGAGCTCCAGTTAATAACCCAATAATTACCGAGAATTATTTCTATGGAGACGACGCCTTTAGTGGCAATATCAATCTCGGATATGTGTATTGGGGGCAAGGTGTAAGAAACGCCATCTTTACGAATAACTATTATGTTAAGGGGATGCTTTATTATAACACTTTGAATACAATAAATCAATTTACAGGGAACACAATATATGGATATATAGATAGGGTCACTAATCCTAATGGTAACTCAGATGGAGGAAACTGGTTTAGAAGCAATTATCCTAGCAACACGTATGTTCTTACAACATACCCTAATCAACCCCCAAATCCCACTACAAACAATATTATAGTCAGGCCAAATGCGTATGAATCTGGAAGAGCAAACATAATCATATTCAACTGGCAAAATCTTGGTAGTGTTAACGTTGATATATCTTCTGTATTAAGTCCTGGGGACACTTATCAGTTAAGAAATGCAGCAAATTACAATGGAGATATAACAACAGGAACATATACTGGGGGCACAATATCAATTAATATGGCATCAACCGCACATTCAATTGCCCCCCCTAATGGATATTCTGCATTAATAAGCAATACCTTCCCAGAATTTGGTGCATTTGTTTTAATCAAAACATAATTAGCTAATTTCTATTTCTTTTAATATCTAATTAATTTTTTATGTTATTTTGATTATTAAATTATACTGTAATTAGAACTTTACCGTATTTAAATAATTTATACCATCATAATAAGTTCTCATGCTTGTAATAAAAGCGTATTCTTATTGGATCAATATAATTTATTGTTCCATCTAAATCAATTTGCTTTAATCTATAATAATAATTCCCTGGTTTAGAAGGATTATCTATAAATTGATAATGCTGAGGAATATTAGTTGTTCCATAACCTGGTGTAAATGATCTTGGAATATCTCTAAAGGAATTTGTATTTTTATAGCTTCTTTGAACATAAAATCCATAATTGTTTGTCTCGCTTAAAGTACCCCAATAAATTCCAACATTATTATTCCTTGTAAGATTCGCATAAAAATAATATAACTCTATAGGCAGTCCTTCTTCAGGCATTATTATCCTAGTTTTTGGATCACCAACAATAACATCCATCCATGACAAATATTTAGATGACCTATAAAAACTTTCAGCCAGGGTATAATTTGAAGTGTATTTATCAAATAAAATATAAACATCAGCCATTGCAATGGTAAACGGCTCATAAACATACCCTTTTGCTCCTGTAATCCCTTCTTTTACCAAATCAGCTATTAATGATTGCCCATAGCTTGGAGGATAATTAAATGTCCTTGCTGAAGTTGAAACATAAGTTTCTGCAATAGAGCCTGGAAGCCATTGATTATTTGGGGCGCCATTTGCAGAATAGTAAATATAATTATGATCATTGCTTCCAAAACTCACATAACCTATTACATTAGTTTGATTAGTTAAATATTCTGTAGTACTCTCTAAAATTGCATTATGTCCCCTAAGATTTAACAAGCTGCTTGCTGCTGCCATACGATTATTAAAACCTTGATAACCAGAAGGCTGAGCAGGATCTTGATCGAACATAAATTTAGCTGATGAAGGAACCTGAATTGGCTGTGTTGCATTGTTTATCATGGATTTAATTTGATCAAAATTATATCCATCCAGCCTAGTTACAAGAAATATGCCATATTCAGATCTTAAAAATTCATTGTTTGCCCAAATATAAGGAGACAAGATTTTCCCGCCAACTTGGATACTATTATTATAAGGACCAAGTATTAAGGTTAATTCACTTTCAACAGATGCACAAGAACTGCTGTTTGAAGAGCATCCATCTCCAGAATTAATTTTTAATGGCATACCCTTAGTTGTAACAATGTAATTGCTATTATTTAGCAAAGGATTTAATAAAATATAATTCTCTATTTGCAATCTTAAATCAGAAAATTCTATTGGAGATATTTCTTCAGTTGTAGGGACATTAACATGGATAATATTTAAAGAAGGTATATTTCTTAAATCAGCAAAATAATCTCCTATCTGCTGCGATACAATGCTATTATCATTTACAATAACAAGAACATCATTATAACTCTGAGAATTATCTTTTTGAGAATTATCTGAATTTTTTGATTCAGATAGCGAAATACCTTTTTTTTCTTCGTTTATAACCTTAGAAAAAACATTCCCGCCTAGAATAATTAATATTACAATTGTTAATATAAAAATAATTTTCAATTTCTTTGATTTGCCCATTTATTTAAGAAATTAATAAAGTTAATAAATTTAACTAAAAAACAGCTGTGCTACATAACTAATAATTTTTAACACAGTTTAATAAAAAAACAAAAGGTATTTAAGCAAGTTACACTACATTTAATATATGTATGTAAGAAAAATAAAAAAAGAAGGAAAGACATATTTATATTATTACAAAAGCCAAAGAATTGGAAATAAAGTAAAATCAATTTATGTTGGAAAGGCACTGGAAAAGCCAAAAAAACAGCAAAAAAATAAAAAAAATAATTTAAAATTCTTAAAAAATTCTGAAACAGTAAATAAATTAATGGAATTTGATAATTTATTATTTGAGATAAATAGATTAATGAGCTTAAAAGATATTAAATCTGGCATTAATGTTTATAACAATATGCTCAAGATTTATTCTGAGATAAACATCCATAAAGAAGACAAAGAAAAACTGTTTAATAAAATGAATTCTGTGTATAATGAACTAATTCAATTAAGCCAAGAGCATAAAATAAGCTTAGAGTAGTGCAACGATTTTAGGAAAATTTATATATATGTATTACCCTACCAAAATTAGTTGTGCACTATGAAAAGAGGGATTTATTTTAAGTCTTATAGCTTAGATTATATTTTTCTAATTAAGATTATTCAAAAAAAGGGTGTTTAAAAAGTGTATATAAAAAAAATAAAGAGGGGCAGGAAAATATATAGTTATTACTATCATAACATAAAAGAAGAAAGTAGGGTAAAAAATATATTTTTAGAAAGTTCAAAGAAAGAAACATTAGCCAAATTAAGTAAGTTTTTCCAAGATCTTAGCATAATAAATGGGGCTGATATAATAACCAACTTCAATAAGCTTATCAATAAGAGAAATAGCTTGCTTTTTAGTAATCAATTTCTTTTTTACAGCCATGAAAATAACAGTAGTTGTTCTTATTGTTTCAATGTTAAAAGATTTAGTGATTTTAGTGGCAAGAGCATCATCAACAATCAGCTTATCCTTCCTTTCTATTGCAAGATTTATAGCAGAACTTTCTCCGCCTTTGATACCAAGTGGGATGTTCTTCTTAATTTCAATAATCTTAATCCATCCTTCTCTAATAGAATTAAGAATTTCAATAGTATCGGATTTATTTCCAAAAACAATTTCATCTTTAACATTATTAGAGATAAAAATAAAGCCAAAAAGTTTTTTCAACAAAGAAAGTTGATTTATTTTGCTAAAAAAAATCAGTGGACTAGAATTACTAATCATAATTATTCCCCCAATAATTTTAAATCTCTTTCCAAGTCTTCTTTATTGTATCCAACCCAATTTATGTTTTCATTTTTAGCTAAATCTATAATCTCCCACAAAGATACTTCGGCTTCTTTAGCTGCTTCACTTATAGTAATCTTATGTTCTTTCAGCCTTTCTAAAGCATCTTTAAATTTCCAATCTTTTATAGCTTTATCCAGCAAACGTCTTATAGCCTCGCTTCTACCAGTACGCCATTTTTCTTCCACTTTGCTTAAATCCTTCAAAATAGGATTTTCTAGCCTTACGGATATTATTGATGCCATTTGTATTCAATGTATTAAAATGTATACGCTGATATATAAAGCTTTCGATTTTAATTTAAAGAGGGAAAAATGTGTGTTAAATTAATAAAAATAGAAAAGTTTATATACAACTTAATATGTATATATATACAACTAGAGGTGATATAAATCTTACCAAAAAATAAAAATTTAGAAAAGGTATATAACAAATGCTTAAAGAAATAATTAAATTATTGGGAGAGGAAAATGATTAAAGATTTATTGCCATTAACAGAGCAAAAACTTAAAATTTTAAAATATATATATGAAGAAAAGGAAACACATATGTTAGATGTTTCTAAAAGATTAAAGATTCATCCATATAGTCTATCTAAAACACTCAAATCATTAAGCCCTCTTTTGATTCGAAAATTTCATGGTAAAACAATTAGTTTAAGTCTAAACAGTAATTTAAGTTATTACAATGAACTGGTTTACATTATTGAAGATTATAAGTTAGAAACAGATGATAAAATATTAAAATTATTAATCAAAAATTTAAAGATATTATTTCCAAATGTTTTAAGTTGCATAATATTCGGAAGTTACGCTAGACTTGGTAAGGGAAATGATATTGATTTATTGTTTATTGTTAAAAAAGATGATGAAGATATAATAAATTCATGCAATAGATTATCTACATTGCTTGATAAAGAAATTAATCCCATAATAATGAAAGAAGATGAATTTGAGGTTGCTCTAAGGAAAAAAGACCCAACGATTAATTCAATTTTAGAGCCCTCTCAACATTTTTTAGTCATAGGCAAAGAATATTTTTTAAAAAAGATAAGAGGAGATTATACATAAGATGGCATTAGACATAATAGGGAATAAAGATTTTAAGGCTTACATAGATTTAAGAAAAGAGGTTGGTAATATTGTACACTAAAATAATAAAGAAACCTGGCAAAGAATATAAGGATTATTTAAATAATTCATCAAGCAATTCTTTAGTATTAAATACCTTAATTTTAGATTGTTCTTTAAATGATTTTTCTCCAGACCAAATCGAGCAGTTTAATTTTAAAGCTAATGCAAAGTATGCAACATCTTTTAATTCTACGCATAATTCTTTTGCCTCGGCCATTTTATCTGAAAAATATCTCAATGATACGAATTGGATTCTCAATTTTAATAATTCGATAAATTTTTCTAATTCTTCATCTGGCAATTTAGAAATCTCTTTTAGTTTTTCTTTATTATTTCTTAATTCAAATAACATTAAACCCGGAGCGAATATTTCAAGTTCTTTTGAAAAGATTAAGTTTAATTTTTTAGAATTTAGTTTCCTGCCCTTAGCAATTATTGCAGAAAATAAAATATTAGCATCTATCACTAACCTCATTTATAACAGCCCTTTTTTCTTTAAATCTTTAACCATCCCCTCATTTATTATATCAGCAAGTTCTTTAGCGCCTTCTTCTGTTAATTTAGATTTAGAAACTATTTTTTTAAATTCTTTTAACATTTCCTGTAATTTAAGTTCTTCAACAAGTTCTTTATTAGCTAATTCAGACCAATTTATCCAGGATAATTTCTTCATTTCTGATCTAACTTCATTTGGTACTGCAAATGTTAAAGACGTCATTTATTTAACCTCCAATTACTCCAATTTTTTAAATTGTTTAACTTTAGATATTATAAATTTTCTTAATACCTCGGACCACTTGACTTCTGGGAATTCGTCCATTCTTTCCTTAATCTTATCCGATATCGACAAAGTTATAGTTGCCATTTTTAACCTTCAACCTAATTATGTTTATAAACGTAAATATGTTAATATTTATAAAGCTTTCGATTTAAGAAAAGAGGTTGGTAATATTGTACACTAAAATAATAAAGAAGTCTGGCAAAGAATATAGGTATTATTATCACAATGTAAAGGTTAATGGCAGGGTAAAAAATATATTCCTCGGGCAGGATAAAAAGAAAGCTGTTGATAAATTAAATCAATTATCAAATGATCGAGCCCATAAAATTCTCTTAAGTAGTGCACCAAGCCCTGAAAGGACAAATTACTACTTCAACTATGCAATAATTGTTCTCCTGCTTGTATTGGGAATTGGAGTATTATACTTTAATAATATAACCGGATTAATTATTTATGAACCAAGCATAGTTACTTTAAATGTAAATAATGATGTAAGTCAAGAAGCGAGTATTTATGTAAATGTCTTTGGGCAAGAAAAAAGCAAAATCATAACTGAATTTTTGAATTTCAGCAATAGCACCTTTATCAACGAATTAAATATTGATATAAATGATTTCGATTTTAGCCTAGATCCTGGAACTTACAGCTTTTCTGTAAGCTTGATAGATAATTCAGCCTTATTAGCGATTAAAAGCCATAATATTGAGGTAAGAGATAATATAATAAATAAAACAAATTTGACAGAAAATTTAGAAATAAAAGTTAAGGATAAAAAATTCAATGAAAATATTATATTTGATGAAAAAATTGAAGAAGAATTTTTAAATAAAGATAAAGTAAGGGTTATAATAAAAAGAGAGAATAAAGAACAAGAAAGCTTAGAAAGTTTGATTGATGCAACAGAAAGAAATGAAAAAGAGCTTAAATTCATTAGAGACAAAAGATTTAATGACATTAAGAAAGATATTAAAGAAGGAAATTTAAACAATAATGAGTTAAATACAGCATTAAATAATAAAGAACTAAAAGATTCTGAAAGAGATAACACAGTTAAAATCCTAGAAGAGCTTGTTAAAGATAATTTTGTTTTAGAGATAAAGCAAAGTGTAGATGACATAGAAGCCCTAGAGATTACGCGAGATGAACTGAATAAACTAAGGCAAAGCAATGAAATTAAAGAAATATTGCTTGATAAACAAGTTAATTTATTTATAGATGAAAGCATTAGCCTAACTAAGATAAATAAAGTGAAGGATGAAGGCTATTCTGGAAATGATAAAAAAATATGTATTTTAGATACAGGAATAAATTATAATTTATTTAACTTAGAATTAAATAATACTGTATTTGGGTATGATTTTGTAAATAATGATAACGATCCTTTAGATGATCATGGACATGGGACAAGTGTAAGCAATGTAATACTAAAGATAGCGCCTAATGCAAAAATTTATTCTGTAAAAGTTGTTAATTCTCAAGGACTTGGTTATGAATCAGATGTTTTAGCAGGATTAAAATATTGCATTGATAACGATGTAGATGTTATTAGTTTTTCAATCGGCTCTAGTTTAAGCAATGGATATTGTGATTCAGATCTAGTTGCAAGTAAGAGTAATTACGCTGTAAAAAATGGAATTTATGTTGTTGCTGCAACCGGGAATGATGCAAGCTTAACAAGCATAAGAAGTCCATCATGTGCAAGTAGTGTAACAAGAGTATCAAGTAGTACAAAACAAGATTCAATAGCGAGTTTTAGCAATATAAACAATTTAATTGATTTAGTTGCACCTGGAAAAGATATTTCAACAATTGATTTAAATGGGAATAATATTGTTTTAAGCGGAACTAGTTTTAGTGCTCCAATTGTTTCTGGATCAGCATTATTAATTTTAGAAAATAGAACTATAAATCCCAAGAATTTAACATATTTATTAAGAAGCACTTCTGAAATAATTAATTACAATAACATTAATTATAATAGATTAAACTTATTTAATGCCTTAATAAATAATAAGACAAACGAACCGTATAATTACGATGCAAATCAAAGTTCAATTGAAATGGGTAATTTTACAATATTAGCAGATACTCAATATCCTGAAATTAATTTTACATACCCAACGTTTGCAAACGGAACAACTTCAAGAAATTTAACGAACTTAATTAATATAACAATAAATGAAAGCAGTTTAAATACTTTCATATTTAACTGGAACACAACCAACTTTACAATTTACAATGATTCTATAATATTCATGCTAAACCTTAATAACATAACTGAGATTGGTGAGGGAGCATTTAACAAAACTAGGGCAGTAGATGTAAGCAATTACAGCAATAATTTCACTTGTATAAATGCGGGAGTTAGTTGTAACTGGACTACTTCAGGAAAACATAATGGAGGAATAGGATTTGATGCTGATGATATACTAGTCATGATAAGGCAGAATGATGATGTTAATGCCCATATTCCTAACGATGGAGAGCCATTCACAATCTCATTTTGGGTAAAAAAAAATAGCACTAGTAATGCTGTTCTATTCGGGGCATCTAATTTTCCAACTACAGGGTTTGATATAGAAGATGATGGGGCAAGCTCAGTAACATTCTTCGTATTTCCTGAAGGTACTGGAGGCTGTGGAACAGCAGGAAACCCGTGCTTTTCAAGAAGTTTAATAAATGATAATATCTGGCACAATGTTGTGGGGGTTTATGACCCTGCTGGTTCTGCAATGAAGCTATATCTTGATGGAGTTCAAAGAGACAGCCAAACAGCAAATTCAAGTTCTTATCAAAGAATGGATAACGGAATGCTTACTTTTGGTGTTTTTAACGAAGGAGGGGGATATATGGATGAAGCAATAATGTGGAATATTCCTTTAACTGCACAGCAGATAAATCAAAGTTATTATTCAAACTTGTATAAATATCAAACAGATACTTGGAATTATATAACAAATCAAACTGTAAATGTCAATGGAACTTATACTTATTTGGGGTATGCTAAAGATACTTCTGGAAATTCTAATATGACGGAGACTAGAACATTAATTGTTAATACAAGCTTTGTGCAAGCTGCTTCTGTAAATAGTATTCCAAATAATGTAAGCTCATTAAAAATAAATTCAACATTTAGCTTGCAAACAAATTTAACTACAGAAAATTTGCAGGTTAGATTCAATGTTTCTGATCCAAATGCAGGGGATACATTAAACTATAGCATACAATGGTTTAGAAACAATATTACTAATTTTACCTTAACTAATATTGCTGTAAGTAATCCTGGAACTGGAATTGAAACGTTGCAGCATCAAAACACAACTAAAGGAGATTTATGGAGTGCTCAAGTTTTAGTCTGCGATAATAGCAATGCTTGCAATTCATTTATTAATACCAGTCAGTTATTAATACTAAATGCGATTCCAAATGTAACAAGCAACTTGCAGCCATTAAATAATACATTAGTAAGAACACTAACCCCTAATTTAAATTGGACTAATTCAAGTGATTTAGATAGTGATGCTTTATATTATTTATTAGATATTTCAAATGTTTCAGATTTTAGCAATATTATTTATAATGGAAAAGATACTTATGTCAATTACACTGGAAGCCCTGGATTAGATGGGGGGTTTAGTGGAACAATGGCTGCTTCTTTAGACCCAAGAGGAATTACAACCAATGGAAGTGACTTTTGGATATTAGACCCATCTACAAAATATATTTATCATTTTAATTCTACAGGAGGGAATATTACCGGTACCCCTGGTTTATATGGAGGATTTAGCCTTTCGGTGGTCGCTACAGTCATTAATGCTCAATTTATAACTTCAAATGGAAGTGACTTTTGGATATCAAATTCTGATCCAGATTATGTTTATCATATTAATGCAAATGGTATTAATATGAGTGATGGATTTGATTTAAGAAGTGCTTATTTTTCAATAAATCCGACGGGAATTACTACAAATGGAAGTGACTTTTGGGTTGTAGACTCTGGAAGTGGATTTTTTATTTATCATTTTAATTCTACAGGAGGAAATTTAACAGATGGTTATAATTTAATAAAAGCTTATTCGCCTGAAGCTTCTCCAAGAGGGATTACAACAAATGGAAGTGATTTCTGGTTTACAGATAATAGTAGAGATTTTGTTTATCATTTCGATTACTATGGTAATAATATAACAGATGGGTTCAGTACAATATCTGCTTATTCTTCAGACACAATTAATACATGGGGTATTGAAACAAACAAAAGATTAAATCATGGAAACTTAAAAAGCCCAAGTGATTTTTGGATAACCGATCCAAATGCAAATTATGTTTATCATTTTAAAGGTGCTGTTAATGAACAAGGTATACAAGGGAATATAACACAGCATAATGTTACAGTAGCATTACAAGATAATACAAATTATTATTGGAGAATAAAAGCATTTGACGGTTCACAAGAGAGTAATTATGTTTATGGAAACTTTACAATTTCTACACCAAACATTGCACCAAATTTTACACAAGGTTATCCCCAGATTAATTCAACAGATGGATTAAATCAAAGCAGTAAAAATTTAAGGGTAATGATATTAGCAACAGATAATGACACCTCTGATAGAACTTTAAGATATAATTTGACAGTATTTACAAATAATATAACTAACTTTACATTAAATAATATTTATTATATAAGTGGGGCATTGCAACTAGAAAATATTCAATCAGCTAATTTAACTAAAGGGCAGACTTGGAAGGCAATGATAAACTTATTTGATAATGATACTAACATTATATCAAATACTTCCGAGTTATTAATATTAAACAATGCTTCAACAATAACACAGCCCGCTTTTAATCAAACAAACTATAATATTTATCATATAATAAGCGCTAGTTTAGTTGTTACTGATGTAGATTCAGATTTAAGCAATGTAACATTTGAATGGTTTAAAAACAATGCAATAATTAGAAGAACAACAACAAACAATTTGAATAATGGAACAAATACTTCTGATATTTTAACACCAAGTAATTTTGGCCAAAATGACAATATTATTGTGCAGGCATTCGCATTTGATGGAACAATTAATTCAACTTTAATTAATTCAACAACAATAACAATACAAGGAATAAACAATGCATCTGTATTTACACAAGGCTATCCTCAGATTAATTCAACAGACGGGTTAAATAAGACAAATATAAACTTAACAGCAATTTGGATAGCTACAGACAGCCAAAATTCCAGCTTGAAATATAACATTACATGGTTCAAAAATAATTTAAGCAATATTAACTTAACAAACTTAGATTACACAAGCAATACCTTAAAGGTTGATATTTTAGATTTCAGAAATTTAACAAAAGGACAAAGTTGGAAGGCAATGATAACTGTTCATGATGGAGAGTTTAATACCTATGCAAATACATCTGAATTATTAATATTAAATTCAGTTCCAAGCATTCCATTATTAAATTATCCTATAAATGATACTTACTTAAGCAATAGCACTCCTGAATTTTTAATAAATAACTCTGATGATATTGACAATAATCAAGTTTATTACATATTAGAAATAGATGATTCTTTCACATTCAACAGCATTAATTATTACAATGGAACTATAAGAAAAATAGTAAATACAACAAACAGCCATAATATAACTACAAGTTTAAGTGATAGTGTATATTACTGGAGAGCAAGGGCTACTGATCTAGAGAATAATTCAAGCTATACTGAAATAAGAAACTTTATAATAGATACAATTAATCCAACAATAAACTACTCTGACCAAACTCCCTTAAATAATACTTACAGGAACTACAGCCATGTTTTGTTTAACTGGAGCTATACTGAAGTAAATCTAGCAAATATAACATTTAGGTTATTTAATTTAACTAACCAGGTAAATATAACAACATATAATACAACGACTTATCAGATTAATTTCACAAATCTAAGCGATACTGCTTATACTTATAATGTTACAGTAATAGATTTATTAAATAAAATAAATACAACAGAAACAAGAACATTAAATATTGATATAGTATATCCTTCAAATTTAACATTATTAACTCCTGTAAATAGCAATTTAAGCTCAAATAGAACACCATTTTTCAGCTGGACAAATATAACAGAAATTAATTTTGCAAACTATACCTTAGAAATAGATGATGATTCTGACATTAGTTCACCCCAATTTACAATTTTATTAACAGGAAATATAAGCAATTCAACATATCAATTAACCCAATTATTGAATGATAATACAGCTTATTCATGGATGGTTACTGCTGCAGACTTGGCAAATAATAGGATTTCTGCTAAATTTACTTATACTACTTCATCTACAACACCAAGCACAGGAGGAGGCTCCAGCAGCGGAGGGGGAGGTGGAGGAAGTAGCGGAGGAGGAAGAATAGTTCTTGCAGACATAGAAATTATAGAACCAGGATTATTGACAATGTATGGTGAAGATACAATAATAGCTCCAATAATACTGAGAAACAAGGGAACAAATATATTAAATGGAATTACAGTATCTGCTGAATCAAATACAACTAATATAAGCCTAGCTTTAGACAAAACATTCATTCCTCAATTAATTGGAAATCAGGAAGATAAGGTTTTATTGACAATAAAAAGCCTAGATAATTCCCTTACAGGACAGTATGAAATAAACTTAAAAGCACGGGTATTAAGCCCTGCAATTACAGATACTGCAAAATTAATAATAAGCTTGATAGGAAAGGATTCAGGAAAGAAAAATGAGGCTGTAAAACAATTAGAGTTTTTAAAGAAATTATTTGAAGGAAATCCAGAATGCTTAGAACTGCATGAATTAGTAACCCAGGCAGAAGAAGCAATTAAATTATCACAATATGATAAGGCATTAAGCTTGGCTGATGCTGCTGTGCAAAGCTGCAAAGATTTAGTAAGCTCTAAAGGAAAAGAATTAAAACTGCCTAAGCAGATAAGAATAAATGATATAGTAATACTAATCGTTGAATTAATTTCGTTCAGCTTTATATCTTATGGAATATACTATTATTACAGAAGAAGGAAATTAAAATTTAGAAGATGAAAAAAAGATTATTTTTTTTAATATTTTTACTTGCAATAGATTTGGCAAATGCGGGTTATTATGATTATAATGATGTTTTGCTTGTATCTAATAATCAAAGTGCAATAAGCATGAATATCAGCAATTATTTTTTTACACAAAGAGGCATGACCTATAAGACAAACATAAGCGTAACAGAGCAGGAAACAATAAATTTTACAACATTTAATATTTCTATTAAAATACCCATCGAAAACTATTTAACACAAAATAATTTGGTTAATAATATTAGTTATATTGTGTTAACAAAAGGAATTCCTTTAAGAATAGAAAATCCTATTGGAAGTAATTGCTTTGCCAGTAATCATCAATGTGCAAGTGTTGATTCTGAGTTAACTTTAATTTTGGGTAAGTACAATAATTCCATTGGAGGAACAAATTCAATTGGAAACCCTTATTCCGGGCAGGAGCAAAGATTTTCCAAACAAAAATATGATATTTATTTAGTAACTAGATTAGATAGCTACCAAAATGATACCGATAATGATGGGATCCCCGATGATGTTAAAAATTTAATTGATCACGCAGGAAAAACAGTAAATAATGGGACTTTTGTCTTGGACCAAGATCCAAATTGGGGCTCAACCGGAAATATTAATAATTATCTAAGTTCAGCTAATTCAAGCTTAAAGGGAAAAGGCTATAATACCTCGACGAATGCTGATAATATTTTTATAGTTAATCAAAGCAATGTTATTGGATATTTCAGCTGGGGAAGCAACGATTACAATGACCATTCTTACACTATAAACTCTATTCCTGGAAATATGTATGTTAACGGGAGTATTGGAGAAACAGCAGTAAGTACCTCTGCAAGAACATTTAACAGCACAAATAGAAATTATGGACAAAGTTTAGCTGCAGATCTAATTCACGAAGGGATTACAGGAGTTAAGGGATATGCTTATGAGCCGTATGCGAGTGCGATTGCAAATTCAAATATTTTATTTAATAGATATGCAGATGGTTTTAACCTAGCCGAGAGTTTTTATATGGCTTCTAGTTATTTAAGCTGGACCGATGTTATAATTGGAGACCCCAAAACATTTATAACAAATGATTCTGCAAATCCGGTAATAATACTTGATGCTCCAATAAATAATTCATTAATGTTAAATGGAACTTATCTTAATTTTACAATAACAGATAATGTGCAGCTCTCAACAGCATGGTACAATTTTAATAACACAAATACAACATTTGCTGCCAACAACTATTACATTAATACACAAAACTGGAGTTCGGGCACCAATAATATAACAATTTATGCGAATGATACTGTTGGAAATTCAAAGACAAAATATTTTGTATTTGATATAAATCTTAATGCTGTAGGAAGTCTTCCTATTTATTCTAATTTTAATGGAAATACAACTGAATTTACAAGAGTTTTAGACAAGACAAACATAACAAACTTGACATTGGAAAAAATTAATCTTGGAAGAATAGATTTTCTGCAGAGTGTAAATGTTTCCGGTTCTAATTTAAACACCTATGTTATAATTTCAGATAATTTTATTAGTATAGACAGCAATAATTTACAGGGATTAAATAAAAGCGCTAATCTTAGTTTATATAATCTGAATTTTAATTATACTCCTGTAATAATGAAAGATGGGATTAAATGCGGAAATTTATGCAGCACCATAAGTTATGGAAATGGAACATTAAAATTTAATGTAACAAGCTTTAGCAATTATTTCGCTACAAGCAATAGCAATTTAACAATTTGGGATGAAGCTGATACTGGAATGCCTTATGCCGGATTTGCTAAATATATAAATAATCAAACTTTCTTTTTCGCTAATTATTCAAATTTAACTTCTGGGGCTTTAATTACCACAGCGAATTGCACAATAACCTTTTCTGATTTAAATGACAATATGACATTGAACACAACTAAGAATCTATTTCAGTTTAATAGAAGTTTTTTTTCTGGAGGGAGTTATTCTTATACAACTGCATGCACAAATTCAGGATTTGAAAATATTACTTTAAGCGATAGTATAAATATTTTAAGCAACATTGTCTATTTGCAACCATCAAATAACACAATATTAAAATATACTTCAGATATTAATCTAAATTGGACTAATTTTACAGTTAATACTCAAGGAAAAAATTTGACTTATATCTTAGATGTTTCAAATACAAGTGATTTTTCAAATATTGTTTATAATGGAAGAGATACATTTGTTAATTACACTGGAAGTCCTGGATTAGTTGGAGGATTTAGCTTATTAACTGCAAATCCCATAGACGGCGGTACTGGTGGATTTACAACTAACGGAAGTGATTTTTGGATAAGCGATATTGCTGGCGTTAGCGCGTATACTTATCATTTTAATGCATTTGGAACCAATATGACTGGAACGCCTGGAATAGTTGGAGGATTTGATAGATGGAAATCTGGTGTGATCTCTACTCTTAACAGGGGAATTACAACTAACGGAAGTGATTTTTGGATTGCTGATGTAACTAATGCGGGGGTAGATTATGTTTACCATTTTGATGCATTTGGAACCAATATTACAGGATCATCTGGATTAACAGGGGGATTTTCCGGAAGAAAAGGAAGTTCTAACATTGCCATTAGGGGAATTACAACTAACGGAAGTGATTTTTGGATAAGCGATCAGACTTCTGGCCATATTTATCATTTTGACGCCTTCGGAAATAATATTACAGGAAACCCAGGATTAGAGGGAGGATTTAATCGTAATGTGGCTGCTTCATTTAGTCCTTCAAGCATTACAAGTAACGGAAGTGATTTTTGGATTGTAGGAAATAACGATTTTGTATATCATATTAATTATTTTGGAAATAACATCACAGACGGCTTTGATTTGTTCAATGCTTATGGCTCTTCTGCATTTTCCGGTGCCGGAATAGAGAATAATTTTAGACTGAATACAATCGGTTTAAAATCACCAAATGATTTCTGGATAAGTGACACTGTTTCAAATTATGTTTATCATTTCAAAGGAGCTGTTCAAGAACAGGGGATAAATGGAAATACAACAGCACACACCATTTCAATACAGTTAAATGATAATACAAACTATTATTGGAGAGTTAAAGCATTTGATGGAGATACTGAATCTAATTATGTTTATGGCACATTTACAGTAAATACAGCATCAACATCTTCTAGCTCAAGTACAGGATCAGGTGGTGGAGGAAGCTTAAGTTCCGGCAACGGAGATGGTAGTTGTAAAACAATAAATGTGAACAAAGATTTGGGAAATGTTTTAAAAAATGAGTATAGAGATATAAAATTTTTAGAAAATAATGCCATCGTAGCAATTAGATTAAATATTTTAGAGGATAAAGAGAATGTTAATATAGAAATAAAAAATTGCGATTATCTCTCAAATATTCCTTTGTTAGTTAACGCTTATACCTATTTAAAAATTGATTTGGAGAATCTCAATAGTATAAATGCTAAAATAGATTTTAAGGTTCAAAAAGAATGGATTACAAATAACAATTATGATGCGTCAACAGTTATTTTACAAAGATTTGATAATGGATGGAATAGAATAATAACAAAGAAAACTGGAGAAGACTCCAATTATATTTATTACTCTGCTAAAACAGATAGATTTAGTTATTTTGCTATAACAGCTGAAAAGATAAAATTAGAAGAAAAAACAGAAGAGATTACAGATAAAACAAAAGAAAAAAACATTTCTAAAGAAACAATCCTCAAGAATAAAGAAAATAAAATAGTAAATTATTTAATAGTTTTAATAATAATCTCATTATTAATATTATTATTCATTTATTATAGATTAAGAAAATCAAATAAAGTAGATAAAACAGAAGTTTTAAAGGATTATATAAAAATTTATAGGCTAAAAGGCTATAGTAAAGAAGATATAAAAGAGATAGCCTTAAAAAAAGGTTGGGATAAAAAGACTATAGAAAGAATATTTGAGAATATAAGATGAAGACAATCTCAAAAGACACCCCATTAGCAGAAATAACATTAAGAAAATATGAAAATCCTTCTAGTTTGAATAAAAGAGATCTAATTAAAAAACTCTGCTTAAGCATAGGGTTATTACAGCCAGGGGATTCTAGGGATATTATCGTAGATGTATTATTGACATTAATCAGTGAAAAAAAAATGTTAAGCGCAAAAGAAATTGAGGATAAAGTAATACAAATAAGAAAAAATGAAAATCTTCCATTAAAGGGAATAGCAAGCTCGAATATCAGAAGGCAGTTAAAAAGATTAAAGGATTTGTTTTTGATAGAAAGCTTAAGCAACAGCTATAGAATAAATGAAAATGAAAAATTAATAAACATTTTTGAGGAAAAAATAGAAAAATTCTACATTAAAAGTATAACTGAAAGGATTAAGGAATATTTTAAGGCAGCAGAAAATGATTTACGATCCTGAAGAAGATTCTTTTTTACTGGCAAAATATGTTGATAAATTTGCTAAAGGAAAGGTTCTTGATTTAGGAACTGGATCCGGAATACAGGCTGAAACTGCATTAAGACATACAAAAGATGTTCTTGCTGTTGATATTGATAAAGAAAGTGTTAATTATGTTAAGAAAAAGAAAATAAGAGCAATAATTTCTGATTTGTTCTCTAATATCAAAGAAAAATTTGACTTAATTATTTTTAACCCCCCTTATCTGCCGGAAGAAAAATTAGAAGATGATGAAAGCAGAAAAATAACAACAGGAGGAAAATATGGTTATGAAATTCTTGAAAGATTTTTTTCTCAAGCTTCAAAATACTTAAATAAAAATGGAAAAATTTTAATTGTCTTTAGTTCATTAACGAGAAAAAATAAAATAGATAAGATTATAAAGAATTATAACTTTAAGTTTAAATTATTAGAAGGGCAAAAAATGTTCTTTGAAAAAATATATTGCTATTTAGTTGAAAGGGTTTAATACTTTTTTAATTTATCTTTTGCCCATTTTAAGAGTCTTTCTGCATTTTTGGAAGCAGTTAAAGCCATATTTTCATTCACTAACTTCTCCTCATATTCTACACTATTCTTAATCGATAATAAACCTTTTATTTGAACAATTTTATCATTTATTTCTTTATTATCCAACCCCAATTCTCTTAAAATCTTTTCAACATCATCGTGCTTTTCACTTGAACTTCTTAATCCTTTAATAAAGACAGAAACACTATCCGCAGCGCTTATTCCAGCATGAATTGCATTAGAAGCTGCTGCATTCCACCTTTTTTTATTTATAGCCTCGTTCATTGTATCATAAAATTCCTCAGATTTTTTTAAATAGTTATAGCATAAATCTCTGTTTACAGGCTTAGTTTTCATTTCAGTTCTTTTCCAAGTATTAAGATATGATTTTTTATAACATCTGTCCTTATGTTGCTTTTTTTAAATTTATCCTTTGTTAAGATATAAGGCATTAAAACATTTCCAAATTTATTTATTATTTCTAAATTGCATTTCCCACTAATTTCAGAAGCCAATTTTTGATTATCGGTTATTATTAATAAGTCTATATCGCTGTTAAATTCCTCTTCGCCTTTAACTACACTTCCAAAAAGCGCTAAACTGGCAACTTTTTTGCCTTTGAAGCAAGATTTTATTGTTTCAATAAGCTTATTCAATGTGTTCTTTTCCAAATCATAAATTTTTAATATTTCATTTATAAATTCACTTCTATTTAGCTTTATTACTATTGAATTTCCAACCCTTTCAAGTTTTATAAAGTTCATACCATTTAGATCATCAAGAACTTTTGTTATGCCCTGCCTTGTAATGCTTGAATATTTTGATAATTCATTTAATGTGAAGGATTTATCTTTAAAATTATATAAAGTTCTAATTAACTTGATCTTTACTTTGCTCCCAAATAAGTTTTCAAGATAATTGTGATATTTCATGTAACTTTTGTTACCAATATGTAACTTTTGTTACTATATAAAGTTTTCTAATTTATGTGTTATATGAATAGCTAAACTTAAAAATCCTATAATTTCTTGTAATAGAGAGAAAATAATCATTATACTATCAGCTTAGGTAAAATGCTTAAATGTATCTTGTCCATAATACCTTAAATTGGTTAATTTTCATTCTTTTCCCTAATTATTCTTTCAGCTTTGTTTACAAAGTCAATGGCTTTATTCCCCAAAGTTTCTGCTAAATTCTTTTCATAATTTATTGAAATACTATATGAAGCATCTTCCCTATAATCTTTTAAGCTAACAAATTCTTGAATATCTTGTTTTTCAATAGAGACACTTTCCGATATTGCTTTTAAATCTAATTTATTTATATGTTTTGGATAATAAAACTTAATTAAAATCATTATCGTAGCAAGATGTTTTTTGGTCATTAAACCTTTATTGGCACATAAAGATAATGCTGCTTGGTAAATAGCATAATAATAAGATATAATCGCCCATTCATAATAGTTTTTGAACACATCAATTATATCTCTTGCAAATCTTAAGTTTCTTTTTGCTTTATCTAAATGTCCTTCGATCTCTAATTTAGTTGCCCCTCCTTTTATCAATCCTTTTTTTAAATATTTATTAAAATCTTTACCTAATAAGTTTTCATTAGCAATCCAAGATTCCCATTTTTTCATAATACTGCCTCATAAAATAAATTATTTCCTAATATCG
>Ga0209542_10008181_pt1 | contig 19622 bp, 23 predicted proteins | sample RifCSPhighO2_01_FD_184028 | JGI IMG/M metagenome (GOLD analysis project Ga0209542, IMG submission 184028) | Soil microbial communities from Rifle, Colorado - Rifle CSP2_plank highO2_0.1 (SPAdes) (version 2) | ecosystem: Environmental > Terrestrial > Deep subsurface > Rock core/Sediment ...
GTCGGTGTAAAGACCTTCTCCGCCGAAGGAACCATCGGGGCCCTGCACGCTTTTTAGGTAATTGAGCGCTTTTTCAATATCAAAAGGCGGAGGCAGAATAGGGCCGGCGTTGCCCGCGGGCGCGCCCGCGGCGGCTGGAATTGCCGGGTCTATGAAAGTAAGCAAAATTGAGTCGGCGGGCAGGAGTTCGTATTGATTCAAGGCCACCATTGCCTCGATGGAATTGAGCGACCAGCTCCAATAGTGGTATACATCATTGCCGTCCGCATCTTGACTGGTAAAGCCGGCTATGCCCCCAAGAGAGTTCAAAAAGGCGCTAGGCGCCCAGGTCCAGTCCCAATCGCTTGCTAAGCCCGACTGAAGTATAGCGCAATAAGGGGTAATCATAAGCGTTCCCGCGTTGTCGCTGTCGCAGGGAGCCACAGTGATGTCTTGGTCGTAGAGGGTGCTGTCATTAGTTGCCACCTTCAAATGAATGGCGGTATCCGCTAGAGCGTGAGGAGTTCCTAGATTGCCGAAAATTAATGCGGATAAAATTATAAAGCCGGCGAAAAATAATTTTCTTTTCATATTATTTTTTTTATTTTAATTTCCACTCAATGACGTCGCCGTCTTTGAGCTTTTGGGTGGAGACTCCGACTGAAGCCTCCTCTCCGTTAATGTAATAAAACAAATATTTGCCGCCACTCCCATGCAAATTTTCAATCTCCGTCACCAAAAATCCCAGACCGGGATAATTTTTACCGGTGAAAGATAAACTGCCAACGTCTCGGGCGAGCGACATAGCTTCATATAAAGTCGCGCCGGCCGGGAAGGAGAGGTTGATGGCCGAGCCACCGGCGGAGAGGGTGGCGGATTCCAATTCGGAAGAAAATATCTTCTCTCGAAGCTCCTTAACCCCATTTCTTTGGGACGGCACGGATGACAGTGCATTAGGCACTATCATCCCCGTCGCTTCTAGAGAAATATTTTCTTCCGAATTCCCAAAAAGTATTGTAAAAATTAAAAAAGCAACTGCGACCAGGAAAATAAAAATAAGATTTTTTGAGTATTTTTTCATAGAAAATAAAAATACCTTCCCGGGCAGGAAGATATCATCAAAGAATGTCTCTATGAAAAAGTCTTCTGCTCGGAAGCTCTGTCATAAGACGACCGGACTTGTCCCCGAATAAAACTTACAGGGCATTACCGTTGCGGCACAGTAGAGGAATCGCACCTCACTTCCTACATTATGACATTGATTAGATTATAACTTATTCTATTTTGTATGCAAGTATAAATAAATATCCTCCAAGGCACGCACGGCATCGCCGGCGGCGATATTGTTTTGGTGATATAGAACATTTGTGCAATCTCCGGCAGCCCAAATGCCCGGCGTTTCCGTCTTTTGCGTCCAGGCATCTATCTTTATCCTGCCGTATTCGTCCAACGGTACCGTGTTTTTGGCAAAGTCGGTGTTGGGTATCTGACCCACCTCCACGAAAATCCCGGCAACTTTTAGCTCCTTGACTTCACTCGTGCTTTTATCCCCGCCTGCATCGCGTTGCGTTGCATTGCGGGCAGGTTTATACCGAAGGCCTTCAACAAACTTGTCGCCCACCACCTCCAGAATATCCACGTTTTTAATTGCCGTCATTTTAGGATTTTTCAGGACTTTTTCCACCGTAATCTCATCCGCGCGGAAAGTATCGCTCCGATTGACCAAGGTTACCGACTTGGCATAGGCCAGGAGCTGGGCGGCGGTTTCAAAACCGGCGTTGCCGCCGCCGATGACCGCTACATCCATATCGGCGAAGAGTGGTCCGTCACAGGAGGCGCAGTAGGTGAGCCCCTTATGCTCTAGTCTGTCCGCGTTCTTAACTTCGAGCTTGCGGCGAGCGCTACCGCTTGCGATGAGAACAGTCCGGGTGAAGAATTTCTCCCCAGACTCCAGAGTAATTTCGAAATTATCATCCTCTTTACGGAGCGAAGTTGCTTTGCCGCCTTCTCTGACTTCCAGACTCTCGCCCGTGTTTTCTAGAATATGTTTTTTGAAATTATCCGCTAGCTCCGTCCCGCTTAGAGCGGGAGTGCCTATCCAGTTGTAAATCTGCTCCGAAACCACGGATTGCCCACCCCACTCTGCCACTAGGAGCAGGGTCTTCAATCTTTTCCGGGCGGCGTAAACGGCGGCTGCGGCGCCAGCCGGTCCGCCACCTATAATTATCAAATCGTAAGTCATAAAATTTATTATAACATGAAAAATATCTCTTACTTGGCGTAAATTTTTGATAGGCAATCTATCTCCGCAAGCTTGCGGAGCGAACTTCTCGCGCCGTCGCGTTGCGAAAGGCCTCTCCAAAATTGCGCCCGCGACGAGCTATTTTATTTCTTTCTTCTCAAGAATGCCGGCACGGCACTCCAGTCTTCGTTATCATCTTCAATTATTACTTCCGCCGCGGGCTCCGGCTTTTTGCCGCCGTTGGAATTTTGGATGGCGCCCTGAACCTCTTTTTTGATACTGGCCGGACTCATATCCTTCAAAAGTATCTCCGCGCTTTTTGGCACATTGGAGAAAAGGCTTTTGCGTGGCAGGTCGTTGGGGAAGCTGGTGGCGATAACCGTGACCTTGAATTCTCCTTTTTTCAGTTTGTCGTCCAGAATAGTACCGAAGATTACCTTGGCGTCTTTATCAATGGATTCGGTGATAATCTTGGCCGCCTCCTGGATTTCGTGCATGGTAATGTCGTTGCCTCCGGAGATGGCGAAGAGCACTCCCTTGGCGCCGTTAATGGATACTTCCAAGAGAGGGGAATTAATAGCCTGGAGAGCCGCTTTCTCGGCTCGCTTTTCGCCGGAGGAAAGCCCGATGCCCATAAGAGCCGAACCAGCATCTTGCATAATGGCTCGGATGTCGGCGAAATCCACATTGATGATGCCCGGAATGGTAATCAGGTCGGAAATGCCTTCCACTGCTTGCCGCAGTACATCGTCGGCCGAGGCGAACGCGTCCCGGAAGTTGGTGTTTTTGTCGGCCAGCTGGATTAATTTGTCGTTGGGGATAATGATTAAGGCGTCCACTTCTTTGGCCAGGTCTTCAATGCCTTTTTCCGCAATTTTCATCCGATGATTGCCTTCAAAAAAGAAAGGCTTGGTGACCACACCCACCGTCAAGATGCCTTGCTCCTTGGCCGCGCGCGCCAGGATGGGGGAAGCGCCGGTGCCGGTGCCACCGCCCATGCCGCAGGTGATGAAAATCATATCCGCGCCCTTGATGACATCCTGAATTTCAGATTTGGTTTCTTCCGCGGCTTTCTTGCCGATTTCCGGATTCATACCGGCACCTAGGCCCTTGGTCAGATTTTTGCCGATGTGTATTTTTTTGTCCGCGAGCGATGTGTGCAGGTCTTGAGTGTCGGTGTTCATAGAGATGAAGGTCACCCCGCGCACCTTGGAGTTAATCATGTGGTTGATGGCGTTGCCGCCGGAGCCGCCGACGCCTATGACTATGATACGGGCAAAACTCTCTATTTTCGGATTCACTTTTGGCATGGTTTTAAAAAGTTAGACTAAATTGTTTAATAGAGTCCATCATAGCAGAAATTACCAAAAAGCAAAGGGAGGGGCAGGCTCTAGGCTCTAGGCTCTAGGCCTATTCTAGGGCATCATTTGTTTTAAGCTTGATTTTATTATGTTTTTCAGGTTTTTTATCAAACCGCCCCAGGGTTTGCCGTAAGAATGGCTCTCTTCCTCTTTGCCGGCGAGAAGTCCCAAGGCGGTAAACCAGACAGAGTCGCGAAGTTTGGTTTTGACATTGCCGAACATCTCGCTTTTAGCCAATTGGACCGGCAGGTTGAGGGCTTCCTTGCTTAGTTCTAAAATGCCCGGCAAACTACTTCCGCCGCCGGAGAGAACGATGCCCGCGGGCAGAAGTTCACTCCGTTTTATTTTCTTGAAATGATTGTTTATCAGTTCAAAAATATCCTGGAGTCGGGCGCCGACTATTTCTTCCAATTTTTTCCCCGACTTGGCGTCCGGATATTCTTCTTTGTTTTGCAGTTTTAAATTTTCCGCCCTCTCTAGCGGGATGCGGAGGCCTAGAGCAATGTCGTTGGTGATATCCGCGCCGCCCAGGCCGAAAGTGTGGAGGGAGATGAGCGTGCTGTTTTCGTAAACCGCGAGCGAAGTTGTTTCCGCGCCTATGTCCACCAAGGCGCCGCCCACGATTTTTTGTTTGGGAGAGAGAACGATTCGGGCGGCGGCAATGGGGGCCGCGGTTATGTCTATTACTTCCACCCCCGTGAGAGCTAGACTCTCCAGGAGGTCGTCCAGGTGCGCGGCGGAGCAGGTAACGAAAATTGCTTTTATTTCCAGCTTGGTTCCATGCATGGAGAGGGGCCGGCCCAGTACTTCTTTGCCGTCCAAGCGGTAAGAAACGGGGAAGCTCTGAATGATTTTTTTATTTTCCAGATTTAGGTTGGCTTCAGCGTCTTCCATGGCCTTCTCCAGGTCTAAGGCGGTAACTTCGCCGTCGGCTTTGGAGATTATGCTCGTGCCGGTGGCAACATCCCCGCGCAGGGTTACTCCACCCACCGCCACGAACGCCCTTTTGATTTTGAGGCCGGAAGATTTCTCCGCCAAACTGACCGCTTGTTTGATGGACAAAACGGTTTCTTCGCCATGGACGATGTAGCCATGACGCATGCCTTTAGTTTCGCTTTCTCCGACTCCGATTATTTTCGGATATTTTTCTCCTTTGAGAAATTCGCCCACCACTACTCGAGTGGCGGAGGTGCCCACGTCTATGCCGATGGAAATATTTCTGATCATATTTGGTTTCTGCTTCTTCCATTTTACTACTATGACGCATGCCTTTCAAATGGAACATTCCGTGGATAACTAAAAATCCCATAAACTCCTCGAAAGTTTTGTCCCAGTTTTTTGCCTCTTTCTTGATTACTGGTTTGCACAGGATTATTTCTCCATGGTCGGAATCAAGAGGGAAGGCGAGCACATTGGCGGCCTTGTCTTTCTTTCTGTATTTTTTGTTTATTTGCCGGGATTTGCGCTCGCTGACGAAAGCGATAGACAAGGAATATTTTTTCCCCAAAATATCGTTTTTGATTCGTTCATACATGCCCTTATTTGATTTTGCCGAGTTTGCGGAGTTTTTCTATTTCCACTCGCCGGCGGATGCGCTTTAAGGCGCTTTTCTTGATTTTCAGCTTGGACGCCTTTCTTTCGCTGTAGCGACTGCCTTTGACTTTTTGGATGATACTGGATTCCTGCATCCGTCGCGAAAAACGGCGTAGGACGCTCTGGTTGTTTTCGTTGGGATTTTTCCGGACTTCAATGATTGTCTTGCCCATTGTTCTAATAGCCTAGCATAAAAAAGCAATATAGCAAGAAAAGCTTTAAGTGGTGGACTTTTTCGCAAGAAAAAGCTAATATTTGAATTATGAACGTGGCGGACAGCTATATAACCGAAGAGAAGAAACAGTCTCTAGAAGAAGAACTGGCTCTTCTTGCCGGTGCCAAAAGGAAAGAAATTCTGGAGAATTTGGAATATGCCAAATCTCTCGGCGATTTGTCGGAAAACGCCGAGTACCACCAAACCCGCGAAGACCAAGGCAAGCTCGAGGCCCGCATCGCCAAAATTGAGAGCATTCTGCGGAATTCCCAAGTTGTTTCTGGCGGGGGCGGGGAGGTAATAGACATCGGTTCCAAAGTCGTAGTCCAAAAATCCGCCGGCCCGGAGAGAGAAGAGCGAACCTACATTATCGTGGGCGCGGAAGAAGCGGACATGCGGGAGGGCAAGATTTCCAACCGTTCGCCATTCGGCCAGGCCATTATGGGCAAGAAGAAAGGAGACACGGTTTCCTTTGACGCTCCGGGCGGAATGGTCAATTACAAAATCATAAAAGTTTCTTAAATGTCTTCAATTGATGAGATTCGCAATACTCGGATAAAAAAGCTTGAACTTCTCCGCCAGGCGGACATCAATCCGTATCCCGCGGATTCCAAAAAAGAACTTAGTCTTCAAGAGGCGCTTGGCCGTTTCGCGGAGCTCCAGGGGAAAAAAGAATCCAAGTGGGTCGCTGGCCGGATAATGTCCATCCGCGGGCAGGGCAAAATAATTTTCATCACTCTTTACGACGGCACGGCGAGCTTCCAAGGTCTGCTGAAGGAAGATGTTTTGGGAAAGGAGATGTTTGGCTTGTTCAATGACGTCATAGACATAGGCGACTTCGTGGAATTGCGCGGCATCTTTTTTGAAACGGAACGGGGAGAGAAAACCATTGAGGCGGCGGACTGGCGAATCTTAACCAAAAGCCTCCGGCCCCTGCCGGAGAAATGGCACGGGCTCCACGACCCGGAAGAAAGATTGCGCAAAAGATATTTGGATATCTTAATGAATCCTGAAATAAAGGAGCTCTTTGAAAAGAAGGCGAAATTTTGGGATGCCACACGGAATTTTTTGAAAAAGGAAAATTTTCTAGAAGTTGAAACTCCAACGATTGAAATCACGACTGGCGGAGCGGAAGCTAGACCATTTAAAACCTATCACAATGATTTTGATTTGGATGTATATATGAGAATTTCCATCGGTGAACTTTGGCAAAAGAGATTGATGGCCGCCGGATTTCCAAGAACTTTTGAAATAGGCCGGGCTTATAGGAATGAGGGTTCCAGCTTGGAGCATACCCAAGAGTTTACCAATATGGAATTTTACGCCGCTTATATGAATCTTCCAGAAGGGAAAAAACTTGTTCGGGATATGTATATTCAGATAGCTAATGAGGTTTTTGGAAAAACTGAGTTTGAAACCCGGGGGCATAAATTTGATTTGGCGAATAATTGGCCGGACATAGATTATTGTGGGGAAGTCAAGAAACAAACAGGTGTAGATGTCTTGGAAGACGAAGAGGAAAAAATGGAAAAAACACTGCAAAAATTAGGCGTAGAGTTTCAGGGTAAAAATCGTGAAAGAATGACTGATGCTCTCTGGAAATATTGCCGAAAAAATATTTCCGGTCCGGCCTTTCTGGTCAATCATCCGAAGCTGGTGGCGCCGCTTTCCAAAGAACATCTAGATGATGATCGGAAAACAGAAATGTTTCAGATAATAATTGCCGGCAGTGAAATTGGCCGGGCGCACGCCGAACTCAACGACCCGCTGGACCAGAAGAAGAGATTTGATGAACAGAGCAAGCTACTGGAAGGGGGAGACGAAGAGGCTATGATGCCGGATGATGAATTCGTGGAAATGCTGGAATATGGCATGCCGCCCAATTTCGGCTTCGGTTTCGGAGAAAGATTTTTCTCTTTTCTGGTAGACAAACCATTGCGTGAGACGCAACTTTTCCCGCTGATGAAGCCGAAAGGGGAATAAAAATATTGTTTTGCTTTATACAAGTTTTTTGCAAAATACTAGAATAGATTCGGCGCGGGGCGTGAGCTTGTGGCAGACGCTGGTGCCATCACTGCGCTTCATTACTAGTCCGGCAATGGCCATTTTACGCACGTGGTCCGAAGTGTTTTCGTAGCCTATATGTAATTTTTGGGATATGTCGTCTATGGAAAGTTCCGGTTCTTTGTTAAGAAGGTCAAGAATCTGGAGTCGCCGATGGTTGGCAAAACCTTTGATAATGCGTTCAAGTTTCAGATAATTGTTGGTCATTAAAACATTATACACTTTTTACTTTCCTTTAGTCTAGTTTTTTGCAAAAGACTTGAATAGATTAATAATAAACAATGCCCCGAGCGTAAAGCAAGCGGGCGTCTTTGATTTTCTACAGCTCCTGCTCCCGAGATACCGGAGCAGGAGTTCATTGTTTGATCATTCTGAGGGCCTGCCGGAGCTGTTTCCAGCCCGGCTTACAGCATGCCCAGACGACGCTGCCGTCGTCGTCCAGAACAAGCAACAGGGGAAGGCCAAATCTCTCACTTACTAGATGGCCTTCGGCTCCCGTCCGGAGTTTTTTAGCCCACTCCGAGCCCTCTCGAGCCTGAGGCAGACTTGAGAGGAGGCCATGTTCGTAAAAAAATCTTAACACGCGGATGGTATTACGTTCCTCTGTTTTTTTCTCTATTCTACTCCTCACTATGGCGAGCCGCATGTGGTCTCCTTCAGTATAGCACTTTTGGGCTGAAAAGTCAAGATTTTTTAATAAAATACTATCTCGGTAGTTATCCACAGTTTTGGTTTGGCGGTTTTAAGGGCAATGGTTTACAATGTATATGAAGTGGGAAAAAGTGGGAAATCGGGGGATAATTAAATTTGTTTAGAAAATTAGTGAACGAAGTGAATATAATTTTCTTTACCCCAGTTAAATAACTTTTGCTTCGCAAAAGTTGCCCGAAGGGCATTTAACGGGGTGATGATTTTCTAATCGCTTCGCTCAAGAAAATCAATCATGTTAATTGGCGAATACATCCACACCATAGACACGAAAAACCGAGTATCCCTGCCGGCTAAATTTAGGAAGGAGATGGGCAAAAAAGTTATCATCACTCCCGGCCTAGACCAATGTTTGTTCATTTTCACAAATAAGGAATGGGAAAAAGTTTCCTTAAGGCTCTCAAGTTCCGAAACCGATTTATCGTTTCTCCGAGCAGACCAGCGGACTTTCAACCGTAATATCTTTGGCGCCGCGTCGGAGGTGGAAGTGGATTCTATCGGTCGGATTTTAATACCGGAGATTTTGAAAAAGAAAATCGGTTTGACGAATTCCGCGGCTCTGGTCGGAGTCAAGGACAGGGTAGAAGTCTGGAACGACGAAGTTTGGGCGGAGTACAGTGCGAACGCGGGGAAAATTGCGGAGCAGTTGGCGGAGAAGCTTGCCGATGAAAAAAGAAATGGAAAGCAGACATAAGCCAGTTCTTTTAAATGAAACAATAGAGGGTCTTGACTTGCATGACGGCGATGTCGTCTTGGACGGCACTCTGGGCGGTGGCGGACACGCCTTGGAAATCTGTCATAGATTCCCCGGGGCAAAAATCATTGCCCTGGACCAAGACGCCGGCGCCATTCGACAAGCGAGAGAAAAGTTCAAGGATTGCCGGATAAATTTCCATAACGAAAACTTCCGGAACTTAGATAAGGTTTTGGTAAAGGAGGGTTTGGAAAAAGTGTCTGCCGTAATTCTGGACCTGGGCTTGTCTTCGGATCAGCTCCAAAATTCCAGCCGGGGATTTTCTTTCATGAAATCTGAACCATTGTTTATGACCATGAAAGAAAATCCCCGACCGGACGACCTCACCGCGGAGATGATGGTCAACGAGTGGCGGGAGCAAAGTCTGGCGGATATCATTTACGGCTACGGGCAGGAGAGATACGGGAGGAAGATAGCCCGAGGCATAGTGGAAGCGAGGGAGAAGAGCAGAATCAGGACCACGGCGGAATTGGTGGAGATAATCCGGCAATCCGTGCCACCTCCATACCGTCGAGGCAAGATTCATTTTGCCACTCGGACATTCCAAGCTTTGCGAATAGCGGTGAACGATGAACTCCGGGCTCTCTCGGAGGGGTTGGCTAAGGGATTTGAGGCGCTTAAGCCCTCGGGTCGGATGGCGGTCATCAGTTTCCACAGCTTGGAAGACAGAATCGTCAAGAAATTTTTCAAACAAAAAGAAAAAGAAAACAGAGCCAAATTAATAAACAAAAAGCCGATTGTCGCGGGGGAGGAAGAATTAAAAGAAAATCCAAAATCGCGTAGCGCCAAATTAAGAATCGCAGAAAAAATAAAATGAAAGCTTTAGCGATAAAAATAAAAAATTACGGAGAAAGCGTCAGCATTGTCAACAACAACAATATGGCTAGACGCCTACTCCATCTCCTTTTGTCCTCGCTTTTTGCTCTGGGTATTTTTTACATACTTATTCTGTCCAGCATGGTTTACAACATCGTGGAACGCAAGACGCTAGAGGCGCAGGCACAGACCATCGGCAACGAAGTCCGAGAGCTGGAACTCAATTACTTGTCTCTCGCGGGGGGCATTGACTTCAAACTCTCCCAGACCTTGGGTTTCAAAGAAATTCAAGCCCGATACGCGGCGCGTCAGGCTCTAGGCAGCGTCAGATTACCCGCCAATGAAATCTAGTTTTCTTTTTCGAACCCGCATTTTATTTTTTTGCATATTTATTTTCGCCGTTGTTCTGGTGACCAAATTATTTTTTGTCCAAATTGTCCGAGGCAATTCTTATTCCGAATTGGCGGACCGGCAGTATTATACCCCCTCGAGTAATATTTTTGAACGGGGAACAATTTATTTCCAAAAAAAGAACGGCGAGCTCCATTCCGCCGCGACCCAGAATTTGGGGTACAAGGTGGCCATTAACCCCGCCAAACTATCTAATGCGGCGGAGGCTTACCGGAAAATCTCAGCTCTCCTCCCGCTAAAAGAAGAGGACTTTATGGTCAAGGCCGGGAAAACCGACGACCCATACGAAGAAGTGGCCACGCGCCTCTCCCGCGCCACGGCGGATCAAATTTCGGCGCTCTCTTTCCCGGGTGTTTCGGTTTACAAAGAAAAATGGCGTTTTTATCCCGGCGGCTCTCTGGCGGCGCAGACTTTGGGCTTCGTGGGCTACAAGGGCGACGAACTCTCCGGCCGCTATGGTCTGGAGAGGCAATACGACAATATTCTGCGGCGAGATAAAGACAATCCTTACGTCAATTTTTTCGCGGAGGTTTTTTCCAGCATCAATAAAAAATTCCTCAAGAACGAAATCAAGCAAGGCGACGTGGTGACCACCATCGAGCCCGAGGTGCAGAGCTTTTTGGAAAAAGAACTGAAGGGGGTGGAAGCCAAATACAATGCGGAGCGGATGGGCGGCATAATTATGAATCCGAAAACCGGCGTTATTTACGCCCTGGGAGCCACTCCCGATTTTGATTTGAATAATTTTTCTAAAGTGAAAAACGCGTCGGTTTTCGGTAATCCCTTGGTGGAAAATGTTTTGGAATTCGGCTCGGTGGTCAAGCCTTTGGTCATGGCGGCCGCCCTGGACGCCGGCGTGGTGACCGCGGAGACCACATACAACGATGCCGGATCGGTGGTGGTGGAAAAGAAAGAAATATTCAATTTTGACAAGAAAGGCCGGGGGCCGGGCACCACCATGCAAAAAGTTTTGAGCGAATCTCTAAATACCGGAATGGTTTTCGTTTTCCAGAAGCTGGGCCGGGACAAAATGAGGGATTATCTTTTCGCTTACAGCATTGGGGATAAAACCGGCATTGACCTGCCCAATGAGACGAGTGGGCTTATTTCCAATTTAAACAGCCCTCGAAATATAGAATACGCCAATGCCGCCTTCGGCCAGGGCATAGCCTTGACGCCGATGGAGCTTGTCCGGGCGCTCGCCTCTCTCGGTAACGGCGGCAACTTGGTGACGCCGCATCTGGTGGAGAAAATCAAGTACGAAGACGGCACGGAAAAAATTATGGAGTATCCAGTTGTTCGGACCAAGATATCGGAGGCCACCTCCGAAGAAATTACCCGCATGCTGGTTAAGGTTATGGACGAGGCGCTCCGAGGCGGTCAGGCCAAACTGCCGCATTACAGCGTCGCGGTCAAGACCGGCACGGCCCAGGTTGCGGACAATGTTTCCGGAGGATATTATGAAGACAGGCATACCCATTCTTTTTTCGGATATTTCCCGGCCTATGACCCGCAATTTATCATCCTCCTTTATGCCGTAAATCCGCAAGGCGTTCGTTACGCTTCGGAAACTTGGGCTGACCCGTTTTTGCGGATTACCAAATTCCTGCTAAATTATTACGAGGTGCCGCCGGACAGGTAAGATTATGAAAATGATTTTTAAAAAGATAATAGTTTTAATTTTGCGCTGGGAAGCCAAGCTGGTCATTCGGAAGTATAAGCCGAAAATTATCACCATTACCGGCAGTGTCGGCAAGACTTCAACCAAAGACGCTCTGTATGCGGTAATTTCCGGATTTTCTTATGTGCGCAAGAGCGCCAAAAGCTACAACTCGGAAATCGGCCTGCCTTTGACCGTCTTGGGTCGCGGCAGCGGCTGGAATAATCCTCTCTTGTGGCTTCGGAATATTCTCCATGGCCTTAGTCTTATTATTTGGCCTCACGAATATCCCAAATGGCTGGTGCTGGAAGTCGGTGTCGGCAAACCGGGCGATATGCGGCGCACGGCATCTTGGCTCAAGAGCGACGCGGTGGTTCTGACCGCTATCGGCGAGACTCCGGTCCATATTGAATTTTTCAATTCCCGCAAGCATTTGATTGAAGAAAAATTTGAACTGCTCCGAACTTTAAAAAAAGACGGCTTGCTTGTCTTGAACGCGGACGACGCGGACTTGCTCCTGGCGAAAGACAGAATCAAAAATATTTTTATTGCTTATGGACAATCCAAGGAGGCGGAAGTGAGAGGCAGTGGCAGGCAAATTGATTATGACCAAGAGGGCAAGCCCCGGGGCATTATTTTCCGGGTGGACGCGGGCGGAGCGTCCTTGCCCGTTACCATCTCGGGAGCGCTCGGCAGGAACTATATGTATGCTGGCTTAGCCGCTCTGGCCATGGCCTTTGGGATGAAATGGAATATGCTCCACGCCGCGGACCGGCTCAAGGATTATAAAGTTTCTCCGGGCCGGATGCGCGTATTGGAAGGCAAGGAGGGCTCGCTCCTTATTGACGACACTTACAATTCCTCGCCCCAGGCTTGCAAGTCCGCGCTTGAGACGTTGAAAGAGATAAACAAGTCCGGCCGCAAAATTGCTATTTTGGGCGATATGCTGGAGCTTGGCAAATACACCGACGAAGCCCATCGGCAGATAGGCGCTCTGGCGCGGGAAATAGCCGATGTGCTTTTCGCTGTTGGTCCTCGGGCCAAGTTTTTTAGAGAGGGAGCTTTGGAAGCGGGCCTGTCTGCGCAGGCAGGTATGGTCCCAGAAAATATTTTTGAATTTTCAAGCGCCAAAGAAGCGGCAGAATTCGCCCGGACTTTCATTAAAGAAAACGACATCATTCTCATTAAAGGTTCGCAGGGGATGCGTCTGGAGAGAGTAGTGGAGGCCTTACTCCTTAATCCGGAAAAGAAAAAGGAACTTTTAGTCCGACAGGATAAGGAGTGGCAGAACAAGTGACAAGAAAAAAAACAAAAAACAAAAAACAAAAAACAAACAATAAAAACACCTTATAAAGGCGTACGCAGGCTGACGAGCCGGAGTCTTAGGCTAAAAATTCAGCAGAATTTTTAGCCGGCCTTTAGAAGGTGTTTTTATTGTTTTAGTAAACCGAATTCAAGTCCAAATTGAGATTGCTGTTAGTGTTGGTATTTGCGCTACTATTCACATCCAATACGCCGTCTAGATTAAGCGAGCTGGAAGCGTCGGTTTCGGTTTGCGTTTCGGTGGTGACATTTTCCTGAACTTTAGAAATATTAGTCACATAACTTTGGCCATCCAGACTGAAGGAGACCACATTGCCCAGGACGGATTTTATTTCCAATCTAGCTCCACCATCCGTGATTAGCTCAAAATTCGGCCGGGAAGCGCCTTCTAAGTCAACCCCGATTCGCGTGTCGGCATCAACTCGTCCGCCGGAAACTGCCACCGTTTCATCCGTATTTATAGTGACATTGGCGTTACTGCGCGCCTGGGTATAAATTACCGGCGCGAAGACATACTTGCCGCCGGCCGCCAAGTGGAGAGATTTGTCAGCCAGCACATCCAAAGTCACGTGGGCGTTCGCGTCCGCGTTGACCCGGATATTGGAATTGATAACTACTTGCGCCGAAGGCAAAACCGCCTTCACTGTGGCTCCGGCTTTGGTCCGGACATTCGTCTCGCCCAAAGTGACGCGTATTCTCTCGTACAGTCCGGTGTTTACTTCCGTTTTACCGTAGAGCTTAGCTTGCCCATTGGCCTTAAGCGCCAAGAGGGCGAAAGTCTTCGGGTCGCTCCCGATAGTTATCCAGCCCTCTTCTTTGCTATACACCTCTATCTTGTTTATCCGCATATCTATTTCGTTGACGTTCTCTATGGCAAGAGTCTGGTCAGTGATGCTGATGTATAAATTACCGGAACCGGTTTCTTCTCCGCTCGTTCCTGCCGGAGTCTCGTTCCGCCCACTGTAATAGGTGATGGCCCAGATTGCGGCAATCAAGACGATTACCCCGATGATAATGCCTGTTGTGTTTTTCATTTTGTTTTTATGAATTAACTAATAATTAATAATAAAACTATTCGGCCTTTTTCATTATATACAGCCTAGGATTATAATGCAATAGAAATTTAATATAAATTTAATGTATTGTAAAATAAAGCCCAAATCCCAATTCCCGCTTGACTTATCCACAGGCTAGGAAATCAGACCTTGTTCTTTGTTTGATATCAACACAACATACGATATATCGTATGTTGTCCGATAGTTATATCAGATGCACCAAAGCAACACTAACTGTCGCGATGGTGTGTTTTTTGTTATAGTTCCCCGAATCCCAGGATGGGGTTTCCCAAGTTCCCCTAAGTCGGACTTAGGGGAAACTTAAGGGGAATCGGTGTGTTTTTTGAGAGTATTTATGTTTTCGTAAAAAATCGCTTTTACTCCCAGGCTTTCCGCAAATTGGATATTTTTGGTTGTGTCGTCAAAAAACATAATTTCTTCCGGCTTTGCTTCCAATTTTTTTAATACATATTCCCAAAATTCCGTCTGGGATTTGTCATAGCCGATGTCACAGGTGATGAACGCGCCATCAAAATATTTTCTTAAGCCGAGAGTCTCTAGTAGGTATCGCGAGCGATATTTTTCCTGTCTGGTGGCAATGTAGCACTTAATACCCCGAGAACGGAGCCGACTTACGGTATCCAAGACTTCTTTGTCAGTTTTGTTTTCGCTGGTGAACCAATATTCAAGCAATTTCTCCACGCCGTTTCCCCAGTTCCATTTATCAAGATGGGGTGAGATTTTTTCTTTCAAGTCCGCTCGGCCGAAAGTGCATTCCCGGAAATCCGTGCGGAAAAATTCTTCCACCAATTCTTGCGAAATATTGTACTCGCTGGCTAAGCGTTCGCTGAAGAGATGCTTCCGGCCCGTGATTATTATGCCGTCAATGTCAAAAAGAATTACTTTTATCATTGTTTACTCTTCCGCTTCTTGCCGCGCTTACTGCCGGACTTGGCGTTTTTCACTTTGCCTTTAAGCCGGGGCGGGCGGGTGGGGTGGATTTTCTCCCTTGCGTATTTTTCTTTGTCCATCGGTTCATTTTTCGCCATTCTTTAATTATAGCATGAAAGGCGGATGTAGCCTTTCCTTATTTTTCGCTCACCCCCGACCAAGTTTCATTTTGTGACCCCACAGAGAATCGAACTCTGATTACCGCCTTGAGAAGGCGATGTCCTAACCGTTAGACGATGGGGCCTCGAAGAAAATATAACACATTTAATCTAAAAATTTAAATCTTTTTATGTTAAAATAAAAAAATGAAAAGATTTTACATAACTGGTATTTCAGGTACTGGTAAATCCAGCATCGCCTTAAAATTAAAAGAGAAAGGAATTCCTTCGATTGATATCGATGAAATCAAAGGTTTGTGTCATTGGGTAAATAAAAAGACCAAAAAAGTTTCCTATTGGCATTCTGGCATAGGTAGTGAATTTCTTGAAACACATAAATATGTTTGCGAAAAAAATAAATTAATTTCATTAATGAATAAAAGTGGGGATATCGTCGTAGTTGTTGGACTTGCTGATAATCAATCTGATTTTTTTAATTTATTTGATAAGATTTTCTTTTTTTACTGTGATAAAAAAACCTTTCTTGAACGAATAAACAAAAGGATAAACAATGACTTTGGTAAACATCACTCAGAACAAAAAATGCTCTTAGATTGGTACATGGAATTTAAACGAAAAATGATAAAAAGAGGCGCTGTGCCAATAAACACCAGCGCGCCTTTAAATGTGGTTTTTAATAAAGTAATTAAACATATATATTATGATTAACTCCCCAAAAATCTGGTTCTCTATTCTTGTCATTCTTTTCGCGATTGGCGGATATTTTTTGCTTGCCCATTCGGATAATTCGGAGAGATTTAGCAATAGTCCGAAGAAGATTACCGAAGCACTGGTGGAAACAATCGCCGATTCGGTGACGGGGCCGGTGGGTTTGACTCCCAAAAAAGAAAATAATATTCCTCCTCCCGAACCGCCACTACCCGAGGGCACGGACAGGTTCGTGGTGACGCTTGCGGATGACAACGAACAAATTGCCCAAAAACTCGCCGATGCCGGCTTTATCACTGACGCGTCAGTCTTTGTAAATATTTTAGAAAAATCCAAAACGGCGGTTCTGTCCGGGGCCTACAAATTGTCTCAAGAAATGACTCCAACGCAAATAAGCCAGGTGCTCCACGGCAAGCCTTATATGAAGTGGGTTTTCATTAAGGAAGGTTTAAGAAAAGAAGAGATTGCCACTATCCTCTCTAATGCTCTAGGCTGGTCGGCTAAAGACAAATCAGCTTGGCTTACTGCTGGAGAAGCTAAGGGGCCGGAATATGTGGAAGGGGTGTATTATCCGGACACTTACCTTATTCCCGTGGATGAAGAACCCGCTGTCATCGCCGGGCGACTAATTTCTAAATTCAACGAAAAATTTGCTCCTTATCTGCCGATGTTTACCGCGAAGAATATTAACTGGGCTCGGGCGCTCACCCTAGCTTCTATCGTCCAGCGCGAAGCCGCCAATAACGCGGACATGCCGCTCGTCGCCGGGATTCTCTGGAACCGGCTAAACCAGAACATGGCCCTCGGAGTAGACGCGACTTTGCAATACGCGCGGGGGGATACCGGTGCCGGCTTCTGGGCGCCGATTACTCTCGCGGATAAAGAAATTGATTCGCCTTTCAATACTTACAAATATAAAGGCCTGCCCCCGCACCCTATATCCAATCCGGGCATTTCGGCCATAGAGGCGGTGCTTAACCCTACGGCGACTGACTGCCTGTATTATCTCCACGACCGAGACCGGGTAACGCATTGCGCCACGACCTACGAGGAGCACCAAGCGAATATCCAAAAATATTTAGTGGAGGAAAGTTAATAAAAACAAAAACACCTAATAAAGGCGTACGCAGGCTATTGTAATTTTTTCTCACTCCTCGCGCATTTACCGCCTTGTCGTTCGAAAAAATCACAATTGGCTCCACTCTAGTCTTCCCGGGGTTTTTCCACCAAGAGGGGAGCAAGCTCCGGGCTTGTGCCGGCGATCTTGAGCACGTCCTTGTCTATCTTTTTTAGTTCCCGGCCGGAGGTGTTGTAATGATTGACCACGGTCCCGATGGCGTTGCCGAGCTTGTTGTGGTATTCGTCGTAAGACCGCAGGTGCTTGCCCAAGTCCTCCACCTTTTTTATTATTTCCTTGGCGGATTCTTCAATCTGCAGGGCTTTTAATCCTTGGAGGACGGTCTGGAGGTAGGCGAGGAAAGAGGTGGGCGAAGTTATAATAACTTTGTATTTGCCGGCGGCGCGCTGGATGAGATTTTCGTCTCCCATACCCACTTTGCCCACGAGCAGGTCGTAGTAGATGGCTTCGTGGGGAATGAACATGAAGGCGAAGTCGGTGGTGCCCTGGGCCGGCTGGATATATTTGGCGGTTTCCAGAATTCTATTTTTTAAATCGTCTTCAAAAATTTTACCCAGTCTTTTTATTTCCGCTTCATCGCGAGTTTCGGCGAGCTTGTTGTAATTCTCCAGCGAGAATTTGGAATCAATCGGTATGATTTTATCCTTGACGAAAACCACGGCGTCCACGATGGTGCCATCCGGGAAGGCGTATTGCATCTGATAACTCCCGGGCGGAAGAACATTCTTGAGCACAGTTTCCAGATAGTATTCGCCGAGAATACCACGCTGTTTAGGATTCTTTAATATATTTTCCAGGCTTTGCAGTTGGTCGGCGAAAGAGATGACTTGCTTATTGGTCTCATCCAGGCGGGTAAGCCGCTCGGTGACATCGCGAATTATCTTATTTGACTCGGAAGAATGGAATTGCAAACTATCTCGCACCTGCTTGTGCGATTCGCCAATTTTATTATCTACTGTTCGGGAAAGTTCATTTAACTGCTGGAGTATGAGATTTAGCCCGATGTCGTTTTCTCCATTTTTTGTTCTTTTGCTATTTAAAAGAAAATAGACGATTACGCCTCCAGCTACTATTCCCAAAATTATCCAAACGATATTGTCCATAGCTATATTTTAGCACCTCATAGTGAATTTTGGAAATGCATAATGCACACAAAGTATTTCTTATTTACCTTACTCTACCGGTCGGAAAAGTTAGGTAATTACATTTAGCATTTTAAATTTATAAATAAAAATGAAAGAGCCGCATGAGATACGTCCATACGGACTCTCTCATACGGCTCGAGCGATCCAGGGCGACCTAGAAGGTGCCGCCCCGACCGACACTGCGACCCTGGTCGTCGAAGATGTACATCAATAACATCTCCCTCCCTTCTGTGTTTTCCTTCATGTATATCTTTGCCTCTTCGAGAGAGGGGAAATCTCCCTCGACCATGTCGCTTCCGTCGAATGTGTCGACGCTAACGACGCGGAACTTGCCTTCTTCCGGGGCTTTACGCGAGAATTTCTCGTCGATTCCCCGATTCCCTCCCTGACTGACTGGCCTTGGATCGTACGGCATGTTTGCCTCCTAGTTGTGGTGAGACGTTTGCATTCAAATAAAAAACTAACACACACACACACAGATATGTCAACTTTTTTAGATTTAATTTTATCTAATTACCTAACTCAACCGGTCGGAATAATTAGGTAATTTAATAAGGGTTGTATTATAATGAGTGTATATGGGAATTTTAGAAAAAGAAATAAAAAATAAAGATAAACGCAAAAATATTCAAAAGATAATTCTTAACACAATTTTTACAGCTGGTGTACTTAGTGTCGCGCTGGTGGCGCCAAATGTTTTATCAGCGATTAAAAAACTTGAAGAAGCCTTTAAAAGAAAAAAGAATTTAAAATATTCCATAAATGATTCTTTTACACGTCTTAAAGAAAAGGGTCTCATTGAAGTAATAGAAATAAATGGAAAAAAAGTTGCCCGTATTACCCCTAAAGGAGAAAGCAAACTGGATTTTCTTGATAAACACAATTTTAAATTAAAGATTCCAAAGAAATGGGATGGCCGTTGGCGCGTAGTTATTTTTGACATAAAAGAGTCCAGAAGTAGAATACGATTCCTTTTAAGGAAGACACTTTCTCAAATTGGTTTTGTACGGCTTCAAAATAGTGTTTGGCTTTATCCATATGACTGCGAGGATTTAATTTCTTTATTAAAGGCAGATTTTAAGATAGGTAAAGATGTTTTATATATGATAGTGGAAAAATTGGAAAACGATTGGCATTTACGTAAAACATTCAATTTACCTTACTCTACCGGTCGGAAAAGTTAGGTAATTATTTTTTTGGCGTTTTGAAATTGAAAAAATGAAAAAGTCAAACACATTGCGAGTTAAAAAAGGTCATTAAGGTATTTTATCATATAAAGGCAAATAATGTTATAGTAAAAAAGCAAACTAAGCTCAGTTTATATGGAGAAATTTAAGTTTTACTTTAAGGAATTTGCTGTCTTTGTGTTCCAAGAAGCCCG
>Ga0209542_10008184_pt1 | contig 19616 bp, 21 predicted proteins | sample RifCSPhighO2_01_FD_184028 | JGI IMG/M metagenome (GOLD analysis project Ga0209542, IMG submission 184028) | Soil microbial communities from Rifle, Colorado - Rifle CSP2_plank highO2_0.1 (SPAdes) (version 2) | ecosystem: Environmental > Terrestrial > Deep subsurface > Rock core/Sediment ...
TCGTCCACAAATGAGTTCCACCAGTAGCAGCAGAATAAATACTAAAATTAAAAGTATAAGTCCCACTCAACGGAGAGTTAGTTGTATCAGTCAGTTTGCCGTTGATATTAAACGTCTGAGGAATTGCAGAAACAAGAGTTACTAAGGCTAACACTACTGAAAAAATTACTAAAATTAGAGACCACTTTCTATCCATCAATCCTCTTAATTTTTATGCATTCTCCATTTATATACTTATTCTCATAAAAACATTAAATTACCTTCGATAATACCCATTTGGAAAAGTATACAATTAAATAGCAATACATAATAAATTTCTCTGATTTTTATAAGATTGAAATCCGAAAGACTTTCATAATCGGAAAGCTTAAATATTTCATTATCATCTCTATTTTTACAATGAGAGTCGAAATTAACGAGTATATTGTTGCAGACAGTGAAATCTGTCATGGAAAGCCTACTTTCAAAGGCACAAGAATCATGGTCTGGCAAGTTCTTGAGTTGCTCGAAGCAGGAGTGCCTATAAAAAAAATTCTTAATTATTTTTTAGTACCTCTCACAAAGGAGCACATTAAAGCAGCTTTGCAATATGCGGGAAGTCTTGTTAAGAGGGGGGATAATGTTATCATTAACGTCAAAAGACAAGAAACTCAAATTTCTGCTTGATGAAAATGTCAAAAAGGAATTGTTGCAATTTCTTAAAAAGGATTTTGATGCAATCTTCAAGCCCAAACAGCTCTCAAATGGAGAACTTGCCAAATTTTCTATATCTGAACAAAGAATATTTGTAACTAATGACTGGGATTTTACTGATGAACACTCATATAACAAAGAAACAATATTCTCAATCGTTTGGTTAAGAACCCCACAAGATAAACCAGAATCCTTACTAAACTCATTTTCTAAATTACTTAAAGAAACTAAATCAGAAGATTTTGAGGGCAAATTCATAACTCTATATGAAAATAGATTTACAATAGAACCTCTTTCATCAACATCAAAAAATTCCTGAGTTTTATTTAGAAGTTCAGTCTGCAAGAAAACCATCATCAACAAAAATAAGGGTTTCTTCCATCAATAAAAACCTCTTAGAAAAAAAGACTCATCTGGCAACCCTTTCAGATTACCAGGGAGCATGTTACCATCTCTACGATCTAGAGATTTATAAACTTTTTGATTTTCCATTTTTATAAATTCCATTTGAATCAGTTGTAACAGACATTGCGTTACTTGTCCATAAGTGAGTCCCTCCAGACGCAGCATCATAAATACTAAAATTAAAAGTATAAGTTCCAGATAAAGCGCTTCCAGAAGAATCAGTTAATTTACCATTTACATTAAACGTTTGAGGAATAGCTGAAACAAAGAAAGCAAAAGATGATAAAAATATTATCAATATTAAACTAAATATTATTTTATTTCCCATCGCTTCCCTCCTTGCCCTTTCCTTCTATTTTACTATTTTTTCCATCTTTTTCATTCAACACCTCGTATTTCAGCCTAGATTTAATATTATTAATTAAAGACTCAACTTTAACTAACTTATTCTTCAGAATTTCTAAACTTAGTTCTAAAAAGACACTTATTCTTCCATAATCTGCCTGCATTCTTAAATCATATAGCTCTCTTAAAGCAGAATAATACTCTTCTCCTAGTAAAATAGAAGAATCTTCCCAAATCTTCTGATGATGTCGATAGTTTCTCACATAAGTTCGAAACTTCGATCATCCAAAAATCGAGGAATATTCACATCGATTTTTTGATTTTTAGAAACTTCATTTCCCTTAAATAAAATATAAGATACAACCGCCTTCTCAAGAGCAAAATACAGCCGATTAGCAGATGTCCTCATGCTAAAGTCCAGACTATATTTAGCCGATTTCAAAAACTCTTCAGCAAGAGCCATTTCACTTAAATATTTTTTCTCCAATTTCAATACCTACTTTTTTTAGTTCATCCAAATTTTTTACTTTAAACTTTTTATTAAAGTATTCTAAGGCACTAAGTTTCGTCTCAGGAAAAACATTGTTTAAATAACTATAACAATAAGCCAAATTTAATATAGAGTTTTCAAAAGCAATATGTTCACGAGGATTCTTTACATATTCATAACACCACTCCATATACTCAATATATTGCTTCTCAATATCATTCATAAAATTTATATAAGACTGCTGATAAACAACAATTCCTTTAAACAGATTATTTATATTCACCTCAGCCTTATGAATATTTAATATAACTCCATAAAGTCTTTCAACTCTATCCCTAACAGGAAAAAGCGCCTTAATATCATTATTAGTAATTTCATTGCCTAACAAAAGAACATCAATATCTGAAAAGTTCTTTCTCTTTAAAGCGCTCCCAAAGAAAACAATAAATTTAATCTTTTTAGAAAGATTTATACTAAACACCTTAATAACTAACTTAATAAACGGATCAAGAGCCTTAAAAGTAACTGAATCAAAATAATATTTAGATTGAAGAGTATAATTATCAATTCTCAAGCTTACAAGTCTCTGATTACCCACTTTTTTAACATTAACAAATCCATTTTCTTCAAGCCAAGAGATCGCGCTAAAAGAAGAATTCCTTCCGCTCTTTGTTTCCATTATTATTTTTTCTATTGATTTTTCTTCCTTTGAGATAAATAAGCTCTCCATAATCTTCATCATACTTTTTTGATACTTCATCATACTATTTTAATACTCCAATCCTTTTTATATTTAACTTGCATACTAAAGCTCAACTCTTTCTCATCCATTAAAACCTCCTACAAACTTAAAATCATAAAAAACAGCAGAAACAAGAAAAGCAAAAGCTAAAACAAAACCAAAAACTATCAAAACCAAACCTCTTTTTTTACTCATCACTTCTCCATTTATATACATTCTTCATTTATATACTTATTTTTCATAAAGTTATAAATCATATTCAATAACACCTATTTGGAAGAATATTAAATTGAAAATGGATTTTATACAAAAAAATTAAATCTGGACTAAAAGATAATCAAGTATTTGAATTATCTAAACTAGATTTAAATTTTGAGATGTTCAAAAATCTTTGATTTTTGATGTAGGAAGGCAGTGTTGACATAATCTTTTTCTCTATTGCTCAACCATTTATTTTCTATAGCAAAGGACGCTCCAATTTCCCCACTTTTGAGCCTTTGCTATCTAGCGAAAGACAACTAATTTGGGGAAAAGCAAAAGTCTTTCGCTATAGTGTCAAAACCGACCCAAAGCCTTAAATAATATATTTTATATAGTAACTAAAATGGTTACTGTAAAAAACAAAATATCTAAGAAGATTATTGATAAACTTAGATTAAATTATGAGAAAATTCTAAATAAAGAAGAAATTATTAAAACAATTAAAGAATATTCTAAGATCTACAAAACAAAAGTTAATCTAATAAGTTTATGGACTTATTTGAGGAAGGATAGTTACATCAAACGTATTTTAGGAGATTATTATTATATTTATTCTTTAGAAGAGCGATATAATAAATATTGTAAATTTTCAGAAGAAGAGTTAATTTTTATTGTTTTAGAAAAAATGAATATTAAATGGTATTTAGGATTGGAAAGTGCTCTAAAAGAAAATAGAATTACTTGGCAGGCTCTTAATATTGTAACTATAGTAGATAATCATTTTTCTGGAGTTAAAAAACTGGGAAATTCAAAATTTAAGTTTATCAAAACAAAAGGTAAAAAATTTAAATTTGGTCTGATTAAAAAGAAAACCAATAATTCAGTTAGATATTTTTATTCAGATTTAGAAAAAACATATCTTGATTTCCTTTATTTTTCTTCATATAAGGGAAAAGACATAAAGAGTCTAAAGAAAAACTTAGACTTCAAAATTGAAAATAGTAAAGTTATAAAATATGTAAAACATTACACTAATAAAATCCAAGAGGTTATAGACATTCCTGTTGATAGAGTTACACCAAAACAGGAATGGATAGATAGAGATTCCAAAAAAAGAGGCATCTTGATTAAGAGGAATCTCTATATCTAATGTTTTCAGAAAATATTGTTAGAAGATTTATAACCCAAATAAAAGAAAAGCATAAAGAAGTTAGCGAGCCAACAATTGAGAAGGACTTTTATTTAACCATTCTTCTTAATGAAATCAGTAAAAACATAGAAGAAAACAAGAAATCCTTATTTTCAAAACTTGTTTTTAAGGGAGGAACACTGTTAACAAGAGCCCACTTCAACTATCATCGTATAAGTGAAGATCTTGATTTTACTTATTTAGAGAACGAAAAGTTAAACAAGCTTTCTGCAAAACAGAGAAAAAAAGCTATTAGAAATATCACAGATGAACTTGCAGGAGAGATTAATAAAATTAGGGAGAAATTCAGTTTAGATTTCTCCACAGATAAAACAAATGAAAAATATTGTAAAGTGATGGATAGAAAAATGGTTTATGTCTTTAAAATATATTACAGGCCAATTTATGGGTCTGAAGAATTTATCAAATTTGAAGTTAATTTTAATGACGAATTAATCCACCCAGTTTTATATAGCGACATAAAACACTTGTTTGATGATGAAATAATCAAAGATTTGGAATTCACTGAAAATCTCAAAATTCAAATAATAAAAAACATTCCATGTTACGATTTAAGAGAAATTGCTGGAGAAAAGATAAGAGCAATTTTAACAAGACCAACAATAAAAGAAAGAGATTTGTTTGATCTCTTCTTAATTTCTAATACTCTCAATATCAAGAAAAGTTTAGACAAAGAAAAAATAGTCAACAAAATAGTAAGCTCCAAATCTTTTATTAAAGGGCTTCATGAAAAAATAAAAGAAAATATAGAGACTATGACTAAAAACCGGGATTCAATCATTGAAGAAAGATCTAAACTATCTTTAATCAAAATTAAAGAAAAAGATTATCTCAAATTCGAGAAAGAGATGATTCCTTTTCTTGTTGAAATCGGAGAACAGGCTTTGTTAAAATTCGCCCATTATGAACAATTCTGTTATTGATAATTTGACATCAAAAAATCGATGCACCACCACGCCTTAAAAGTTTTTGACATAGGGAGACACTTTGAAATAACAATTATTTAAGATTGGAAACTTCAAATATAGTCAAGGACACTGAAAATTGAACTGTTGTGCCTTGACTATCTAGTAAAAGACATACAATCTTGTTCAGTTATTTATGTCTTTTACTATAGCATTAAATTATTTCTTCACCTCCTGAAAAATTATAACTTTCAACATATCCGCCTTTTAATTTCAAATTTCCCTGATTATCAAAAAACGAAACTAAACTGCCAGTTGAATTTCTAAATTCTAAATTTCCCGAAGTAAGCCCTGTTAAATTAGAACTTGTAAAAATAGAACCTTTCAAAAATAGATAACCTGTATTATTTACATAAGAAATTACTGCCCCTGTGCTATTTTTTATAATGAAAGATTTAGAGGGAGGATTGAGATTAGTTCCACTCTGAGTAACTGTCCCACTAAAATAAGAATCTCCTTTATCATCAAACATCGCAACTGTGCTTCCAGACAAATTAGTAATTATAAAACTTTTATTTGAAGGATGACCCACTCCATCAAGAGGATTACTTATCACCAACCCATTACTCGTAACACTTGTTCCAGCTGCAGTTGAATTAACCGGCGTCACAACAACAGTCCAATTTTCGCCTAGAGTGGTTTCGGAACTAACCAAGGTATCCCATGCATTCCCATTTAATTCTGAATTATAAATTGCAGCAATTTGTTCAGGGGAAAGTGTTCTATTAAAGACCTTGACTTGATCAATCGATCCATTAAATGTATTACCATTATTTCCCATCATAGTATAATTATTTGGATGATTAAATACACCAGTAAAAGAAGCATTAGCATCTGTGTCATATAATGTTCCATTCAAGTAGGTAAGTAATGTGCTCCCATTATAGGTCATTGCAACATGGGCCCAGGTATCGACGGGAATTGCAGCTGAAGGTATCCATCCTTGTAATTGTAGATCGGCACCCATATTACAACGAACTGCTGGTTGAGTCCCGGTTGTAGCCTGGTAGATATACCATCCACACCCCGCGTGCCAACTTTGTTGCTCAAGAATCAACCCCGTATCCCCATAGCCTGGATATTTAATCCAAAGCATAGCAGTAACTTGGGTTTCAGGAAATACATCTGTATTAGTTCCATCCATCAGTATATGCTGACCATTAGTATTTGATCCATTAAACTCATAACACCCTCCAACCTTACAGTCAGAACCATTTTTCCATGTAGGACCGAATCTGGCAGACCAGGGACCCCAATCTCCATCAACTCCTTGAAAAGAATAATCTGTCACAGCTTCGTTCGTAGTGTTAGACACATTAAAATCAAATGGCACATTCAAAGTAGTAAACAGTCCACCATCAATTCGAAAGTCAGTCACATTAGCAGCAGTTCCACCTGTATCTACAAAAGTAGCAGTCAAATTATCCGTCGTTAAATTATTTCCACTAGTTGAAGTAAGAGTAGCCTTTGGAGATGCAGGATCGATTATATGGTCAAATTCCACGTCCCCATTAAGAACTAACAAATCAAAAACATCCTGACTATCTTGTAAATCAGTCAAAATAACTTTATTATAATCGTTATTTGTCAAATTAGAAAACTCAGCAATTACCTCACTTTCATTAAGCTCGTAAATCTCAATTTTAGGGTTTCCAGAAACAATTCTAGGATAAAGAGTAATATCATTTTCAGATGTCAAATTAAATTCAAAAGTAACGCGAACATAATCTCCAGACGGAATTGTTTCGCTCCAAACATCATCAAGAGCACGAGTTTCATTATAAATATTAGAAATAAAACCTCTAGTTTCATTCAGATGTTGCGCATCAATTATGACAATTATATTAAATGTCTGGTTACTTAAACGAGGAGCAATCCATTCAACATAATCGTAATATCCATCCCCATTAGAGTCACTAATCGAATAAAGTCCAAGATTTTTAGAGGCATTTTCTACCCATTCTACTCTAATTTCTGTATTGTCTGTTATTTTCAAACTATCTGAAAGATTTGTGAAAATCAATACATTATCATAATGCACATCATTGGGACTAGAGACAAATACCGTCTTGAAAGTTGCACTAGATTCTGATTCAAAAGCTTGTGGAGCATTGGTATAATACTCTATAAATGCACCTTTTTCTGTTTCATTTATATCAACAACAATTTCCTGCGGAATTTCGCTTATCTCAGGGTCGCCAATAGCAAATCCTGTAAATCTAAGAAACTTTTTAATCCATCTTAAAAGGAAAAACTCCTTATTTAGAGAAATATCGGCACTTACGTGTCCACTTATTACTTGTCCACTAATTGTCACAGTAAAATCAGTAGAATTTGACTCTGAAATATTCCCCATATCTTGTTCAGTAATGTTCTCCCCATCTATAGATCCTGTAGAGTTAACCTCTTCCTTAGGGTTATCTTCAATAGATTTTTCTCTAGACTCATTACTCTTAACAAGACGCGCTAGTTCCTCTGAATTTTTTTCAATTTTTCTTATAGAAATATTCCCTGCACTAGCAGGCAATTGCAATGTAACTTTAAAAGAGCTATTAATATCAAGCTCAACTTTCTTTACCCATTTAACAGGTTGACCTAATACTGCATTAAATTGTGTAGTATTTACTGTAATATTATCAGATGCGTTAAAAACAGAAGTAACTACAGTCTGATTAAATTGTGTTTCATTAAGAACAATAGTTTTATTTGAAAGTATTGTCTCATTAGAAACAGTTTGATTAATTCCTGTTTCATTAAGAACAATAGTTTTATTTGAAGGTATTGTCTCATTTGAAGGAATAGTCTCATTAAAAACAGTTTGATTAATTCCTGTCTCATTTCCTATACTTGTCTCATTAAAAACAGTTTGATTAATTCCTGTCTCATTTCCTATACTTGTCTCATTAAAAACAGTTTGATTAATTCCTGTCTCATTTCCTATACTTGTCTCATTAGAAGGAATAGTTTCATTTCCAACAACTCCTCCTCCAGCACCACTCTCACTTTCATCTTCTTCAATAGGAGGTTCTTCACTCGTGCTTTCATTACTTACAGTTTCATTTCCAGCCTCAACAGAAATATCTTCTTGAGCTTTTACAATGCTATTTCCATTATAAACAATCTCAACAGAAAAAGTCCCACTTTCCTCTGCAACAATTCCAAACTCCCCAAGATCAATTGGAATAGTCATTTTCCTTTTGCCAATATACTCTTCTCCAAAACCTTCTTCTATTTCAGAATACTTTGTAGAAACAATTAATTTATCATTTTTAACATTTAATTTTAGATCACCTGCATTAGCACCACCACTCTCACTTGAAACGCTATCAGAAATAATTTCAGCATCATATCCAGAGGAATCATATTCAAAATCTTCTTGGGCATTCACAACTCCATTAACAACCTTCTCACCATCACTAATCACACCACCAGTTATTCCTGCTCCACTTTCAGAACTCCCTTCATTACCTTCAACAGAAACCTGGCTAGCAGTACTTTCTTCACTCCCCTGCCCCTCTTCAGAATTCTGCGCAGCACCGTTCTCCTCAACAGCACCATTCTCCTCAACAGCACCATTCTCTCCAGTAGAACCAGCTCCACCTACACTTTCACCCACACTTATTTCTTCTCCCTCACTTCCGCTAGATCCAGATTCTTGCTTTGATAGTTTCAACTTAAATTTAATTTCAGGATAAGTTTCTTTTTCACCCATAATCCCATAACCTTTTCCTGTTCCTGAAATTGAAGCACCCTCAGCGTAAAATATGCCTTCAAGAGAAGATTCTCTTGCAATAGATGAAAGAATAATTTCCTTAGAAAGATCGCCATAATTAATAATAACTTTTGAGTCAGCTGGAATAAGTTCCCCAGCAACTAAATTAAGATCAAGCTTACCTTCAATAGATTCTCCTAATTTATAATTGGATTTAATATCTAGAGTTGCATGACCTGTAATATTTGTTCGAATAAAAAAAAGCGCTAAAGAAATTAGAACAATAAATAAAATAGACAAACCTAATAATTTAGGTTTTGAAAGAAAATTCTTCTTAGGTAAATTCAATCCTAAATATTTTGTAACAACTTTGCCATTTACTCGTTTTGCCTCATAATAATATGGACCAAAACGTTTTCCACCCTTATACGTATATTTTTTGTACACCACTTTTTAATATAAATGAGTTCTCTTACATAAAAAACTCATATCTACATCTCAAATATAAATTACTACATTTATAAGCATTCCCATAAGGATAAAATAGGGTTCTCCTACACTTTTAGAAAGACAATTTCTTGCATGATTGGAAATGTTTATGTAGTTTATCTATATTTTCTTCACAAACAAAATCATGTTGCCTAAATCCTCCGCCAAAAGTTTTAGGAATGTGTAAAAGTTCATGAATAATCACCTTGTCCTGCTCAGAAAAGGAAAGTTTATCAAATTTTTCCAGAAATTCTATTGTATAAAAAGCCCTAGTCTTCATTCCCTTCTGCATAACCTTTCCAATTGTATGACATCTAGCAATTGTTCTTTTAGTGCTAGATCCAAAAGAACGTAAACATTCAACCCTGTCAAGATAGATGTGATCCATATTAAGAATCTTAACTATTTCAGAAAGTCTATTTTTCAAATCAGGAGCATAATCATAACGCATAAATCACCTCTTTTGTAGTAATAAGATGTGTTTTTAAAAACTACTATGATTATTATTTTTTAGAGAGCAAGATATAGTTAACGCACTTAATTTCCGTATGTCAAAGTGTTTGAGACCACTTTGAACACAAGCAAATTGCTGATAGTTGCAATTTGCTGTGCAACAAATTCCTTTATGGTGGAATTTGTTTGCATCCAAAAAACAAGCACCAGTCACCATTTAGGTGGTGCATTGTTTTTTTGATAGTTTTATGCGTTTACTAGACGTCAAGAATCTTTAAGAGTTCAGATTCTTGAGCGCGCTCAAGAACGCAATTGTACGCGTTCTTGACGTAGAAGACGCTTACGATTATTTAGTGCGCCTACTATAATTAATTATCCGATTGGCCAGAAAACTTTCAAGACAATAACAAAAGCTATAATTGCAACCAAAAATGCCACAACAGCCTTAGGGGAAATAACAAACTTACTATGGTATTCTGAATCATAACGCATAATTCCACCAAACATGCCAGGCATCTGAATCGAATTTTGTTGTTGAGCCATGAAAAGTTAAGTAAAAATAGGTATAAAAATCTACTGTTTTCCAAAGTTATTATAGCAATCATTCAAAAAGTTTATAATGTAAGTTAATTTAAACAAAATATGAATAAAAAGAAATCAAAAGACACATACAATTACAAAGGATGGCTAGTTTCAGACTATTTCTTTAAAAGATTACTTGCATTCACAGGATATACAATAATAATCTCTTTAATTTGGGGACTCTTTATGTTTAGTTTAATGCCATTAATCTTTAAATTATTTGAAATCCCAATTTAAGATTTGATGTTTTATTGAATGTTATTTATCTCATCAAGTAAAGCATCTTTTTGTTTTCTCGAAGTATATTTTTTACCAAATCTTACAAGAATTGGATTCACTTCGGACCAATAATTCAAAGGAAATAATTTCTTCAAATCCCTCTCGACAAGATGAGGATTTTTACCACGAGACCACCCAAGTCTGCGTGAAATAAAATATACATGCGTGTCAACAGCAAGCCCTTCAAAACCATGCTCCGACAAAAATACATTTGCCGTCTTACGTCCAACTCCAGGAAGCAAAATTAATTTATCTAAATCACGAGGAACAACAGAATTATATTTATCAATAAGCATCTTGGCACAAGAAATAACATTCTTCGCCTTAGTTTTATTGTAATTCAGCCTTCTAAAAACACCTAAAACATCCCCATATTTAGCATTTGATAAAGAATCTAAAGAGCTATATTTAGAAAAGAGTTCTTCTGCAATAGAAATAGTCATTTCATCTCTAGATTGAGCACTCATTATAGTTGCAATCAAACATTTCCAATCAGCATCCCAGTATTCAGCAGCAAGCCTCATTCTTCCACCAAGCTTCTTTAATTTGGCAAGTTGTTTCAAAGCTCTTAATAATTCCATATTATTATTTAACCTCTAACACTTTTTTAATAGAAGAAACAAACTCTCCAATATCTTTGCTTAATTCCTTATCTATGGCCTCAAAAACTAGTTCATCATTAACACTGCCATATAAGTGAGCAATTATATTTCTCATACCTTTTGCTTCTTTAATTCTGTTAACTAAGCCATCTGTAATAATATTATTATTCATTAAAGAGTCCAAAGCACTTTCATCATCTTCAGGCATATCAATATTTCTTTCTTTAATAAAAATAAATGCTAAATCAATAGTAGCTTCTACAATTTTTTCAAAATATCTTTCACAGGCAGCTTTTGACTTAAAATCCCTTCCATATTCCTCCAAGTTAGATGGTTTAATTTCTTCAAGTTCAGAAAGAAATGTTTCAATTTCATTTATTTTATCTTTTATTTTTTTCATACAAGATTTTCCCCTCTTTATTTATCTCTTTCTTTACTTTATCTGGGAGGGTATTATAAACTTGTAAATCTAATTTCTCAAAGTTTTTTAATATTCTTACTCTAAATTCTAAAGCCTGTTTATTTGTAATATTATTAAATTCGACAGCAACATCAATGTCAGAGTTCAAATGCCTCTTTCTAGTAACAGTTGAGCCAAATAAAACTATTCTTTTTACTTTATAAAATAAGATATCTCTCTTAATATCTTCAATAACATTTTCAATAAATTGCTTGACATTAAAACCATGTTTTAAGCCAAACTCATTTTTATACGTTCCAACCACATTAATAAATGCAAATTTCTTTCTTATATCTCTAGAAAGCCTATTTTTTTCCGATTGTGTTAATATTAATCCCTTCAATTGCTTCTCTATAATTTTTAATTCACGTTCTCCAAATATTCTTCTAGCTTCATCCTTGCGCGATTGTAAAAATTCTAATAATCTCATAATTTAAAGATAATAATAACCTTTATAAAGGTTATTATAACCATATTATAGGTTATAGTAATCATAAAAACAGCATGTTCAAAGATCTATTCAGATCCATTTCAAATACAAAGGAAAAGTCTTAAAATACGTTTTCACTACCATAAAACATGGAACCCAAGTTATCAGAAATCAAAAATTGGAATATTGAGATAGAAAAAAAGATAACCGATTATTGGAAAGATAATAATCTATTTCCATTCAATCAAAATACAAAAAAGAAAATCTACTCTATAGATACTCCTCCACCTTATGTAAATACTCCTGTGCATATAGGCCATGCAACAACTTACACTTACATGGATTTTTTTGCAAGATATAAGAGAATGAAAGGTTATGAAGTTTTATTCCCTCTAGGACTCGATAGAAACGGTCTTCCAATAGAGCTTGCTGCAGAAAAGAAGTTTAATGTCTCACCATTTAAAATAGGCAGAGAACAATTTATAGAATATTGTAAAAAACTACTTCAAGAAGCTTCAGAAGAATCAATAGATTCGTTTGCAAGACTAGGACACTCATATTCTTCTTATAAAAAAGGAAATAATATAGGAGATATTTATTATACTGATTCGCCAGAATACAGAAAACTCACGCAAGATACATTTATTGACTTATTTCGCAAAAATCTTATTTATGAAGATGAAAGAATAAATAACTGGGATACAAAACTTCGAACAACAGTATCTGATTCAGAAATAGAATACAAGGAAATTCCTTCAATATTTAATCATATACAATGGAGTCTAAAAGATTCTAAAGAAAAGATAATTATAGCAACGACAAGACCTGAATTATTATGCACTTGCGCAATGATAATCTATAATCCAGAAGATAAAAGATATAAACATCTCAAAGGGAAAAAAGCAATAGTCCCATTATTCAAACATGAAGTTTTAATACAAGAACATCCCTCTGCACAAATTGATAAAGGAACTGGCTTAGTAATGATGTGTTCTGCAGGAGATATAACAGATATTCAGTTTTTTAGAGAAATGAATATCAAACCAAAAATAGCAATTAACAAAGAAGGTAAAATGAATGAGTATGCTGGAAAATTTCAAGGTTTAAAAATCAAAGAAGCAAGAGAAAAAATAATAGAAGAACTTCAAAAAGAAAACCTAATGGTAAAACAAGATAAAATAAACCATAGAACTCCTATATCTGAAAGAACAGGTGCAGAAATAGAATTCATTCAAATGCCTGAATATTATCTAAAACAAATAGAATTTCTCCCAAAATTAAAAAAGCTTATTGATAATATCAAATTTTATCCAAAAGAATCAAAAAGTATTCTAATAAACTGGATAAATTCAATAAGTATAGATTGGCCAATATCTAGGAGAAGATTTTATGCAACCCCAATTCCACTATGGAAATCAGATAACTTAATTGCAATTCCCGAAAAAGGAAAATACCATGAGCCTACAAAAGAATCTGTTCCAACTAATGCAATAGTTTATGAAAAAGGAAAGAAAATAGGAAAGGTAAGTGATTTCAAAAACAATAATTGGGTTGGTGAAGAAAGAGTGCTTGATACTTGGTTTGATTCTTCAATATCTGAACTAAACATGATTCAATACCCTTCTGAGTTTTCAAAAAAAGCTTATCCCGTATCATTAAGACCTCAAGGAAAAGAAATTGTTAGAACTTGGTTGTATTATACCATTCTTAGAGGCTACTTAGAGACAAAAGAGATTCCATTTAAAGAAGTATGGATACATCAACATATTCTAGACAGCCAAGGAAGAAAGATGTCTAAATCAACAGGAAATGGAATAGACCCTCAAGATATAATAAAAACACATGGGGCTGAAGCATTCAGATTATGGGCAGCACTAGAAGGAAATCTAGCCGAACAAGACATTAAATGTTCAATGGATAGAATAGGAGCAGAAACAAAAACAATCAATAAACTCCTAAACGTAGCACGATTTATCATACAATTCAAAAAGCCATCAAAAGCAAAACTAACAAAAACAGATGCCCTATTTATCAATTACATAGAATTAGAAACAAAATTAATAGATGAAGATTATGAAAAATATAATTTCCACACCCCAATGGAAAGATTAAGAAAATTCCTATGGAACACATTCGCATCACATTATGTTGAAATGATAAAGAATAGAGTATACAATGAGAAAAAAGAATTTACTAAAGAAGAACAAGAATCCGCACAGTATACTTTGCACGAGATATTAGAAAGATTGATAATTCTGTTATATCCAATAATTCCCCAAGTTACCTCAGTTATAGCAAATGAACTCAATATCTCATTGCATAAAAAAGAATTTCCAAAATCAGTCAAGCAGAGTAAAGAATCTGTAAAGCTTATAGAAGAAATAATGTCTTTCAACAGTGAAGTATGGAAGCAGAAAAAAGATAAAAATATCTCTTTAAAAGAATCAATAACTGGAATAAAAATCCCTGCAAGTCTAAAAGCCTTTGAAAGTGACTTGCGTGCTTGTCATAATCTGCAGTAAATATTTGATTGATTTAACCAACTTCTTCTAATGCTCTTACAGCATTTTCTCCCCAATTTTCATAACACTGGCTCCTACTATTAAAAGAATCACAGAAATGAACTGAATCGTGTTGTCCACCACTCATTAATTTATCAAGACCCACATCCAAATCATCGCAAGTTCTATTTGTCCTAACAAATATTCTTACTCTTTCATCTAATTCCATGGGTAATTTATTAGTTGAGATATATTCTCTAAATATTTTTAGAGCTTTATCTGAGCAGTCATAAGAATCAAAATCATGTTCATTCAAAGGCTTTTCCATCATGGAAGCTATTCTTACATTTCTAGAAGTTTGCTCTTCTCCAATAGATAAAATAGATTCTAAAAGCGCAACAGAACTAAGATCTGCTTTGCCAAGACCAGATCTATAAAGAGAATATCTATTCTTGAAAAAATAATCCCTTAAATCTTTGGTGAGACTTTTGATCATAGTTGCCGTACTTTCATATACTCTTGCTGATATACCTGCTAAACTAGCTACTCGCAAGTAAGAGTTTATAAGTTCTTTATTAGTATCTTCCATAAAGACTCGAACAGCACAATGTAGATAAAACTAACTGGCTTTTTTTACCCTTAAAATGGATAAATTTATATAATAATCCTATTTCTTACTAAAATGGGCTATAAATTAGACAGCATTGATAAAAGAATACTTTTTGAGTTAGATAAAAACGCTAGAATAGCAGACACACAAATAGCAAAGTTAGCAGGAAAAAGTAAAGAATCAATTAGATATAGAATAAAAAAATTAGAAAATGATAGAATAATTACAGGTTTTTCAACTTGGATTGACCCGTCATCCTTAGGATTTAGCAGTGCTAAAATATACTTAACACTAGCAAATAAGCCAAAGCAAAAAGAAGAATTGATTAATTATATCAAAGAGGATAAGAGGTTGTTATGGATAGGAGTAGCAGAAGGAGCTTGGAATATAGGTTTAACTTTTTTTGTTAAATCTAATGAAGAGTTTTACAATCTGAAAAATGAGATATTTGCTAAATTTAAAGACATTATCCTTGAAAGTAAAACAGCAACATTAGTTGAAGTATTGGTAACAGACAAGAAATTTTTGCATGAAGCAAAAAGTGAATGGAAAAGCATTTTCAAATTCTTAGAAAAATATGAACTGAAAGATATAGAGAAAAAGATATTAAAAGAACTCTTCAAAAATTCGAGAATAAATATTGTAGATATTGCAAACAATCACAATTCAACTGTAGATATTGTAAGAAATAGAATAAAAAAGCTAGAACAAAGTAAAATTATCTCTCGCTATATGATAAATATAGACTATAACAAGTTAGGTTATGAGTTTTATAAAACATTTTTGTATTTCAAAAGTTTTGATAAAAACGAAGAGAATAGACTCATCAACTATGCTAAAAATCAAAAAAACATAATACACTTAATAAAACAGATATCTCCTTGGGATATAGAATTAGAGATAATGTGCAAAAGTTATCATGAATATAACCAAATTATTAATGAACTAACAAAAACATTCCCAAATATCATTCAAAAAGTTGAAACAGCAATTATGAGTGAAGATTATGTGTTTCCAGCAAAACAAATGATTTTTGAGTAATCCAAAACATTTAAATATAACAAGTAGTTATATTTTATTATACTAAGAGTATAACATGGAACAAGAATTAAAAACTTTGGCAAGAACTAGAAGAATAGGCGGTTCTTTAGTTGTAACGATACCAATAGAACTAGTAAAAGAAGAGCAATTAGAAGAAAACCAAGTAATTGAAATCTCCATAAAAAAACCAAGAAAAAGTTACTTTGGCGCACTCAAGGGAATAGGCTCATTCACACGAGAAGACAGAGCAAAGGGTCAATTAGACTAATGAAGTATCTAATAGATGCATACGCTTGGATTGAATATTTAGAAGGAAGCAAGAAAGGAGAAATAGTAAATAATTATTTAGAATCTGAAGATGAAATTATCATTCTTCCAATAACAATCGCAGAAGTAGTAAGTAAAGTAAAAAGAAAAAATGGAAATTTCGAGTTAGCATATAATATAATGATATCTAAATCTAAAGTAATTGAAACGACTCCAAAAATTTCTAAAAATGCTGGAATCCTCCATGCAGAAATGAGGAAAAAATATCCTCAATTTGGGATTGTTGATGCATCTATTATAGAAACGGCTAAATTAATAAATGCAAAAATAGTAACTGGAGATCCACATTTCAAAGATTTCAAAGAATCAATAATACTCTAATCCTAACTTTTATTAACCATCTTTTTTATGTGTAAATATGAATAACAAAGAAAAACTTGAACTTGAAGAAAAAATAGAAGAACTGCAAGCAGTTAGAGGCAAACATACTGAATTAGTAACTGTGCTAATTCCAGCAGATTTCAATATTCACAGCGTAACAAAACAACTTGAAGCAGAACGTTCAACCGCAGACAACATAAAATCAAAACAAACAAGAAACGCAGTTACAGATGCAATAGACATAATTGTGCGTACCTTAAAGGGAACAAAAAAGACTCCTCCAAATGGATTAGCGTTATATGCAGGCAATATCTCAGAAAAAGAAGGAACTCAAGATATAAAATTATGGGCAATAGAACCTCCTAAACCCCTAAGAGTTAGAATATATAGATGTGACCAAACATTTGTCGTCGAACCATTAAAAGAAATGTTACAAATAGATGAGGTATTCGGGTTAGTTGTAATAGACAGACAAGAGGCAACAATAGGACTTCTAGAAGGAAAGCAAATAAAAGTTCTCAGGCATTTAACTTCAGGAGTTCCGGGCAAAGTAAGGGCAGGGGGTCAAAGCGCTGCCCGTTTTCATAGAATAACAGAAGGTCTAGCAAAAGAATTTTTCCGTAGAACTTCAGAAGCAATGAAAGAATTATTTTTTGACTTACCAAGATTAAAAGGAATTCTAGTAGGAGGCCCAATACCTACAAAAGAAGAATTCCTAGAAGAAGGAATGTTAGTTACAAAATTAAAAGAAAAGGTAATTGCTGTAAAAGACATAGGTTACGTCGATGAACATGGACTTAAACTACTTGTGGAAGCTTCACAAGATGACATAGCAGAGCAAGAAATAATAAAAGAAAAAAAGATAATTGAAGAATTTTTCTCAACACTTGGAAAAACTCCTGAAAAAGCAGCATACGGATTTGAAAAAACCAAAGTAGCCTTAATCAGAGGCGCAGTATATAAATTACTAATTTCAAGTAAAATAGAAAAAAGCAAGATAGTAGAATTTGAGAAGTTAGCAATTAACATAGGTTCAGAAGTTATTCTGGTTTCAGATGAAACTCCTGAAGGAGAACAGTTTTTTAATATGACTAAAGGAATAGGTGCAATTTTAAGATTTCAAGTAGAATAAAAGTCAAAAAACTCCAAGATTAATTAATCTTTTTTTGAATATTAGCAATATGCGATAAATTAACAAATCTTCTATGCATTCTCAAAGAACGAACAATAGAAATAGTTGCAACAATTATCCCTCCAACAAGCACAACAAGGACTGCCCAAAAGATAATTCCTATTTTATAATCTTCATTAGTTAAAACTTCTTCCCCAGTATCATCATCCCCATCATCCCTAGGAGTTTCAGGATCATCTCCTATTCCTCCAATATCTAGTTCGCTATTATCCACTCTACTAGTACATCCAAGGTCAGCAGGATAATCAATTAAGTTATCTCCATCGTTATCTACTCCATCTGAACATTGATATGTAACTACTCCTCTAGATCTTGAACCTCCACCTCCGCCCCCGCCTCCGCCTCCGCCACCAGGGCAAGTCCCACAATCAGAAGCACAAATACTACAAGACTCAGATATAGAGCATAAACTATCTCCACAACTTCCTTCCCTAACACTATATTCTGAGAAACCAGAAACACTTGCCCATACATCTCCAGAAATAGCATCGAAAGAAGTTATACTACAATCCGTCGAATCACACAAAACTCCATCTTTGTAAAGAACAGGATTAGTAAGATTAGTAGAATAAAATATTATTTCTGCAGAAACGTTATAACCGGGCCATCTTGTTGAGTTAATAAAAACATAATTATGACTTAAATTAATTGTCCAACTACTAAATCCAATTGGAACATGATAAGATGGACTAGCACTCCCATTAAGCCATAAAACACTCACAGGTTCATTGAAATGAACACTCGAGTTCCCAGCAATACCTATACTCAAATTAGAAACATCAAACAAGTTAGGAACAAGTGAGAAGTTAGTCGTAAGAGCTAAACTCATAGGATAAATATTTGGAATAGGACATCCATTGAAACGATTAATTCCATATGAAGTTCTAAATCCTGCAGGAGTATTTGGACATCTATCAATTGAATCAGGAACTCCATCACCATCATCATCAAGTGCATTTCCAGTTACAATCAAAGGCAAGGAGTTACTTCTTCCAATAACAGTTCCCAAATCATTCAACGTAACTGCAGTTAAATCATAAGATCCACCAGCAGCAATTCCAGCAGGAATTGTAATATCAGTTCTAGTAGAACTAACACAATTTACAGAATAACCAAAAGAACTGGCTATAACTCCATCAACTTCAACTCCACAAAGAGAACTTGAAAATCCAGTTCCAATTAATTGAACAGTTCTTATAACTCCATTTTCAACAGAATTTGGATTCAAAGAACTAAGAACTAAATTCTGACTTGTTCCTGTAACCTCAAACAAGAAAGAATTAGAAGACATTCCAGTTGAAGGATTAACAACTAATAATGAATGCCTTCCAATAGAAACAGAATTTGTAATATAATTCCAACGCACTTCAGAAGATGAAGTTCTAATAGTAGGAACAATAACACCATCTACATAAATATTAGAATCAGTTGCAAAGTTCTGCCCTGAAACAACAACTAAATTTGTAACAGATGTTAGAAAACTATTAGGTTGCACATTCGTAACTAAAGGAGTAAGAGTCCCTCCAGTGCATGCAACACAAACATTCTCTTCATCAATCTGACCAT
>Ga0209542_10008187_pt1 | contig 19614 bp, 20 predicted proteins | sample RifCSPhighO2_01_FD_184028 | JGI IMG/M metagenome (GOLD analysis project Ga0209542, IMG submission 184028) | Soil microbial communities from Rifle, Colorado - Rifle CSP2_plank highO2_0.1 (SPAdes) (version 2) | ecosystem: Environmental > Terrestrial > Deep subsurface > Rock core/Sediment ...
TGGCCACCCATTTTAAGAGCTGCGCTCGAGAGATAGTGGTCCAACCGTTTGGATTTATTTTAGATGGGAATTTTCTGCAACCGGAGCCGGTAATCAGTCCAACATTTATCAATAAATGCTTAAAGTATTCGATGAAAGACTCGAAATGTTGAGTCGCCAATATTTCCGTCGGTGCCATATAGGCTACTTGCAAATTACCAAAGTTTTGTCCACTTGGTCTTTGTATTACTGTCACATAACTTGCCGTAGCGGCCACCGCTGTTTTTCCAGATCCCACATCACCTTCCAGCAGTCGAGACATCGGGAAATTTTTCGCCATATCAGCTAATATAATTTCAATAGATTTTTTTTGAGAATTTGTGGCATTGAAGGGAAATCTTTGCAAAAATTCTTCTACATCTTTTTGCTGGCTTTCTCCTTTGGTAGATATTTGGAAAGATTTATTTTTTCTATATTCAAACTTATCGTGTTGGCGTTCTAACTGAATGCAAAAAACTTCTTCAAAAGCGAACCTTTTTCTGGCAGATTCCGCATCTTTTTTATTTTTTGGCTTATGGATCCAAATCAGCGCGGTCTTCAGTGTCGGCAAACTATATTTTTTTAGAATATCAGCGGGAACATAATCTTCTGCGTTGTTGAGTGTTTTCTCTCTTAGTATTTTTTCAATTGCGTGATAAAACCACTTGGAAGTTATTCCTCGAGTTTCGGCATAAATAGGATACGAAAATCCAGTGTTCTCCATTTTTTCTCCACCATTTTTTACAAAGAGTGTGTCGTGTGAATCTATGGGCATATTTGGCATTTTTTCGAATTCTGGATTGGCTAGGTAAGCTCCATTTTTGCCGGCTGTTACTTTGCCTGTTAATTTTACATTTTCACCAGCATGAATCATTTTGGCCAAATATGCTTGATTAAACCAAACTATTTTTATTTTACCGGAGAGGTCTTCAATCTCGCCTTCAGCCCTAGGAATTTTTGAGCGAAAACTTTTTTTGGTTTTTAGATTTGAAACTTTTCCGTAGATTGTGGCTACATCGCCTGGCATTAATTCTGTAATTTTTTTCACCATGCTGATATCGCTATATCTGACAGGAAAGTGAAAAAGCAAGTCCGATACAGAAAAGAGCTTGAGCCGATGCAGGGCTCTTTTTTGATTTGCGTCTAGGCGAAATTTTTTTTCCAGCTGGTCGCCAAATTCCATGCGGAGCCGGCTGGATTCGAACCAGCGGAGGGGTTTAAAGCCCTCACCTCTTTAGCAAAGAGGCACCTTAGACCGCTCAGACACGGCTCCTTTATATGTTTAAATAACTTAATTACTCTAGCATATCCTAACTATTTTTTCACTTTCTGATATACCCATAGCGCCATGCTATATTATTTCTATGACTTTTTCGATCAGTATGGTAAAATGAAAATGGTCGGTCATTATTCATTTTTTGAGCTCAATTTATTTATGATTCAAGGAGAATAAAAAGTGACTTATCTTACCTCCAAAGAGACAGCAGGTCAGCTGTCTCTTTGGTGTTATTATGCCACAAACAAATGAACTATCAGTAAAAAAAAGTTTTTGTCCTTATTGTGGGGATGTCTCCATAAACCACACTCTTTCTTTTTTAGAGAGTTTAGTTGTAATTACTATTGATGCCCATGCAGTTAAAATTATAAAATATGTTCCAAGTTTTATAAAAAAATTCGTTGACCTAATTCCCGGTTTTTTATTTGAGACTCTTTCACTTTTTGGACTTGTGAAATTCTCGGAGGATATCGATAAAGCACATACTTTTCGTTCTAGAATTATCTGGGAAGAAGCGAAAAGGCGAGGCATCAAAATGGAACAGGTGATATTTCGGAACCGGCCGCTTGATTACTATCGTACCCCAATTAACGGTAAAAATATTTACTTTGAAAGTATCCCCATCAGGCCAGAATTTTTAGATATGAGTAAAAACTGGGATGATAAGGTTGTGCTCAAGCAAGAATTTGAGAAGTATAATATCCCAGTTCCAGTTTATTTTGAGTTACCATTTTGGCAATTTAAAAGTACAGTTAAAAATCCAGAAAAAATATTTTTAAAACTTACAAAACCCATAATCGTTAAACCGCGAGTAGGATCCCGGGGCAGACATACCATTACTAATATTAATACCTTGGGACAATTTCGTGAGGGTATTAACATTGCCGGGCAAATATGTTCCCATCTAGTTGTTGAGGAACATTTACAGGGCAGTGTTTGCCGAGCAACTTTAGTAGGCGGGGAACTCGCGGGATTTTACAAAGGACATGCTCCCACTCTCCTCGGCGATGGTAAAAAAACAATAAAAGAACTTATTCAGGAAAAAGATAAAAAACGTCATAGCCGAGCCGAGCCTATACGTATTTCCGAAGAATTACATAATCATATTTTGCGATCAGGATTCACCATTGGTGATATTTTACCCGATGGAATCTCTTTGTCTCTTTCTCATCGTGTAGGCAGGTTATTTGGAGGCGAAACTATGGAAATGATTGATGACCTCCATCCCAGCTTTGTTCCTATTTTAAAACAGGCTGCAGAAATAGTGGGTTTATCTGTGGTAGGTTTTGATTGCATAATACCCGATCCGACCAAGGAGGCTAATTCACAGAAATGGGGGATTATTGAGTGTAATTCACTACCCTTTATAGATTTGCACTATTATGCCCTAGAAGGCAAGCCAAAAAATATTGCCGGTATGATTTGGGATATGTGGAATTAAAATTTGTAGCAGATTTTCTAGTGCGCGATTGTAAAAGCGATTATTTTACGTACACCGGCTGCTTTGAGAACTTTCTTTCCTTCTGTTAAAGTCGCGCCGGTGGTGGTGATATCGTCTATTAAAATTATATTTTTACCTTTTATTAATTCTGAATTTTTCAGATTAAATGAGCCGACGATATTTTTTAGGCGCTCACTGCGGTTTTCAATGTGCGCCTGATGTTTTGTGTCAATCGGTTTGATTAAAACATCTTTTTCTAATCTAAAATTATTATTTTGGTCTATTTTGATTAGTTCCTTGCAAATCAATTCTGCTTGATTATATCCTCGTTCTCGGTATCTTTTCTTCGATAAGGGAATCGGAATCAAAATGGCATCATGAAAGTTTTGCATTACAAACAAATCGGACAACTCTTCCATAATTTTGCCGTATAAAATTTCCGCAAAAATACTGGCCAGTCTTTTTTTGCCTTTATACTTCAGCAACCACAATGCCTTTTTTATAGGTGGATGACGATAGTCATATAGAGGGAAAATCCATTTTGCACTTTCACGTTCTGCTGGCGGGGAATCTCCCAGGCAGGTCATACATAAATCTACCCCAGACGTTCCGCACGATATGCAATTCACGGGGAAAACTATGTCCAATAGAGTGTTTAAAAATCTCATCCCATTAGAAATTTTATTAATAATGTTTTGTAATTTCTTTTTTTCATAGTGTATTTCTAACGGGACAAGTATATGATATAATATTAACATAAATGGATCCCGTACGAAATTTACGGGAGTCTGATTTTATAAAGATTTTTATTAATTAATTTGATTTCGTACGGGATGGACAATCCGTTAAAAATTCTTTTTTCTAGCATAAGTAAACTTGGAGGTGGCGCAGGAGATAGCGCTGTCGGTATTGACATCGGTTCTTCTGCAATCAAGGTGGTTGAGATAAAGAAAAAAGGAGGCAGGGCAATACTTGAGACCTATGGAGCGATAGCGCTCGGTCCTTATGCACTACTAGATGCAGGACGCGTTACCAATCTCTCGGTGGAAAAAATAGCGGATGCTCTTAAAGAAGTTTTAAAACAGTCTGGGGTAACTATTACCTCGGGAGCGTTTTCTGTTCCCGTACAATCAAGTTTAATTTTTACCGTTGAACTTCCAGCTCAAGTTCAAGAAAGTGAAATAGCGACAATCATTCCTACAGAAGCTCGTAAGTATATTCCAGTACCAATTACGGAAGTTTCTCTTGACTATTTTATTTTACCCAAGAAAGAATCTTCTTTTGAAGAGATAAACACAGTCATGAATGATTCTGATATTCCACAAAAACCAACAGATAAAACAAATATACTTGTTGTCGCGACGCAGAATGATGCAATTTCTAGATATCGTTCTATTGCTTCTCAATCTTCTCTTTCAGCTTCTTTTTTTGAGATTGAAATATTTTCTTCAATTAGAGCTAATTTCGAGCACGAGCTCTCTCCAGTCTTGCTGATGGACTTTGGCGCATCACGCACCAAACTTTCTATTGTTGAATTTGGTATGGTTAAAAGTTATCATACAATAGATAGAGGGGGAGCTGATATTTCTGACTCTATTTCTAAATCTTTTGGTATTTCTTTTTCTGAAGCAGAAAAAATGAAGAAAGAATTTGGTCTTTTTGGAAACCCAATAGAAAAAAGTTTATCTGATATTATTGAAATTCACATTGACTATATCTTTTCTGAGACCCATAATGTATTATTAGGCTACGAGAGAAGATATAATAGAACTATAAGTAAAATAATATTTTCAGGCGGGGGATCTCTTTTGAAAGGGCTTCCGGAAGTAGCGGCCAATAATTTTCGAGCGGAAATAGAAGTTGGTCATCCCTTCAGTAAAGTTAGCGCTCCGGTATTTTTGGGAAAAGTTCTCGAGGCTACGGGTCCTGAATTTGCAGTTGCATTAGGATTAGCATTGCGAAAATTACAATAGGTGCGATAATTGAATATAATGGAGCAGAATTTTCAAACATCATTTATACCTAAAAAACCAATGGTGCAAGAGCGTGCTGTTGTAACACGATCTGTAGGTTTTTTGACTGTTTTTTCTATTTTTATTTTATTTACCATACTACTAGTTTCAGTCGCTCTTTATTTCTATAAAGGAATTCTAACGAAAAATATTACACAAATGGCCAATAACTTAAATCTAGCCAAGAATCGTTTCGAGCCTTCTAAAATAGCAGAGCTTCAGTTGCTAGACAGGCGTCTGCGCGCGGCGAGTGAAATTTTGTCTAAACATATAGCCATAACTCCTGTTTTTCAGGTACTTCAACTACTTACTATGAAAACTGTTCGTTATACCAAATTTAGTTATGATTTTGGAAACAAAGAAGATGCGAAGATAATTATTAAAATGAGTGGTCTGGCAGTTGGCTATCGTTCCGTTGCGCTTCAATCTGATCTTTTTGCTAAAAATAAAAATTTGATTGATCCTGTTTTTTCCAATCTTGCGCTTGACGACAGAGGCAATGTTCTTTTTGATTTAGAATTTTCGGTCGATCCAAGTTTTGTTGATTATAAAGTTATGCTCTTGACAGAGAGTTAAATTCCCCATGATGAGATTCATTATGCCAGTTATTTTAATAGGAATCAGCTTTGCCTTTTTTTTCGTATTTACCAATCCTATTTATAATGATCTATTGCTACTACGAACGCAAGTGGCATCTTATAATGAAGCCCTTAATAATTCTAAAATGCTTGAAAATGAACGAGATAAACTAACTGCCAAATATAATTCCTTTAGTCCAGATAATTTGATAAAACTTCAAAAACTTTTACCTGAGAATATTAACAATATACGTTTGATTCTTGAAATAGAACAAATAGCATCACCTTATGGCATGGTATTAAAAAATGTGAAATACAGTACAACAACTGATAAAGATGCTGTAAAATCTACCACATCTGGGACGGCGGGAACTCCCCAAGGAGGTAGAGTAACTCAATCTTTACGCAAGGACTATGGAGTCTGGGATTTAGAATTTTCTACGGTAGGTACTTATAATAATTTTCTTAATTTTATAAGAGATTTAGAGAGCAATTTAAGGATTGTGGATATATCATCAATTCAATTTTTATCTAACCCAGACAATACAAGACTAAATACTCCCCCTAATCTTTCTTCTGCCGAAGCTTATAAATATGATTTTAAAATTAAAACTTATTGGTTGAAAAATTAAAATGGCTTCAAAAATAAAAAACATAATAATATTTCTAGTAATTGGGGCGGTCTTTATTTTGATTTATATTTTTTTTATAAAAGCCTCTCCCTCCCCGGCTTCCTTATTTTCTTCTTCGGCTAGCCCGGCAGTGGGAAGTGCGGCGGCCCTAAACATGAACCCTTCAGTTGCTAAGGAATTCCTAACCTTACTCTTGAGTGTTAAAAATATAAAATTGGATGATGCTATTTTTTCTGATAATGCGTTTAGCTCCTTGCATGATTCTAGTATCATACTTACGCCAGATGGAAATGAAGGCAGGCCAAATCCATTCGCTCCATTCGGAACTGAAAATATTACCCCGCCAACTACGCCAGATGGAAATGCTCCAGTACCAGTAACCCGCTAATTAATTACCTGTCTCGTTAGAAATAAAACACATGATTAAAAAAAATCACATAAAATTATCAATAAGATTTCTAATGGGATGAGTTTTTTAGAAGAGTTAGCTAAAGAAGGTTTGATAGAGAAGAGCCAAATAGGCGAGATCAAAAGTCGTGCAAAAGAAAAGTATCAGGGAGATATCGATGAAGCTCTAATTGAATCTGGTATTTCAGAAGAAAAAATTCTTGAGGCCAAAGGGCAATATTTACAAATGCCGATAAAGAAGGTGGATAAGGAGAAATCCTCCTTTGATGCTCTGAAGTATATTTCAGAAGATTCAGCTAGACACTATCACCTTGCCCCGATTGAACTTTCGGATGGAGTATTAGAGGTGGGTGTCACCAATGGAGAAGATGTGCAGGCAATGGATGCTTTGCAGTTTATTTCTGCCAAGCTCGGTATCCCTTTTAAGATTTTTCTCATTTCTAAAAGTGATTACGAGGCTATAATAGAAACCTACAAAGGTATGTCAAGTCAGGTAGAGGAGGCGCTTACTGAATTAGATCAAGAAAAAATGACTGATGCTAAAAGTTTGAGTGAAGAGATAAAGAATATAAAACCGGGCGAAGAAGCAAAAATAGTAGAAGATGCGCCGGTCATAAAAATTGTTGCTGTGATTCTTCGCAATGCCATAGAAGGGGACGCTTCGGATATACATATTGAGCATACTGGGGAAAAAGTAAAAGTGCGTTTTCGCGTAGATGGTTCTCTTCATACCACTATAGTACTACCGTCCGACATTTATAGTGGAATAGTGTCACGTGTAAAAATTTTGGCTAAACTACGATTGGATGAAAAAAGAAAACCCCAAGATGGATCATTTAGCGCTAATATTAATGGACGCAAGATTGATTTTCGTGTTTCCACTATGCCGGCATATTATGGAGAGAAAGTTGCTATACGTATTCTAGATGCAGAAAAGGGAGTGAAGCCACTAGACCAACTAGGTCTGTCAGAAACAAATCTTAATCTCATTAAAGAAGCGATAAAAAAACCGTACGGACTTATTTTGATTACTGGTCCAACGGGGTCTGGAAAATCTACAACTCTATATTCAATGATGAATGAGTTAGATAAAGAGAAAAGTAATATTGTATCACTAGAAGATCCAGTCGAATATCATATGCCGGACATTAATCAGTCGCAAATGATGCCTGAGATTGGGTATACTTTTGCCTCGGGGCTTCGTTCCATTCTTCGTCAGGACCCGGATATAATAGTGGTCGGAGAAATACGTGACAAAGAAACAGCCCAGCTGGCCATTCAGGCGGCTTTGACTGGACACCTTGTTTTTTCGACGCTCCATACCAATAATGCTATTGGCGTAGTACCTCGCTTGATTGACATGGGTGTTGATCCATATTTAATTGCACCGACTCTTATTTTATCTATTGCTCAGCGCCTGGCCCGGATGACATGTCCCTCTTCGCGAAAACTTGTGCCAATGGATCCAAGTATCAAAATACAAATCGAAGAGCAAATGAAAGATTTACCGGATAAGTTTAAAAAAGAAATTGGAGCTAAGGGTAAGATGTATGATACGGTTCCTTCGAATGAATGTCCTTTCGGTACTAGGGGCCGCATTGCTATTTTTGAAATGTTTAAAATAGACAAAGAAATGCAAAATGTTATATTAAAAAATCCTACCCAGGGAGAAATCTACAAAGTAGCTCGCAAACAGGGGATGCTCATGATGCGAGAAGATGCAATGCTCAAATCCATCGAAGGCATTATTCCCTTTACCGAAGTCTATAATTTCAGCAATGAGAATGAGTAGAATTCCCCTCTTGAGGGGTGCCCAGCAGGGCGGGGTGGAGGTGGAGAATTTTCCACCCCGTCTCGCTAAAGCGAGCCACCCCTCAAGAGAGGAATAGCGCACTAGCTAGACCGTACTTGCTAGGTTAGAATATAACTTTGGAATTATGCTATAGTATAGATACTCTAGCTACACAAGACATGATATTTACTATTTCAAGTGGTCGATACAGAAGTTAAATAAGATTCAAGGCAGATTATAAAGTAATTAATATTAAATAAAATATATGAACTTAGAAGGACCGAGTAATGGAAGGACAAAAGAAGAATTTGAGGCTAACATGAGGAAGGAAGCGGTAATAACAATTAACAAAGCAATCCAAGATTTGCAAACCTTAATCCCCGTACTGGAGAAAACAACAGTTGCAGGAGCTGAATTTATTAAAATCAACGTGGGGATTCTTGAACTTAAGGAAGAACTTAAAAGAAATGGAGCTAGTGTATAAAACACTACTCTGAAATATAAAATATTAAGCTGTTAATTTAAGCAGGTCCTAGCTAGGACTCCCTTTGCTGGGTTAGAATAATGAAATGGGTCAAAAGAATCTTCCACCCCGTCTCGCTAAAGCGAGCCACCCCTCAAGAGGGGAATTCTGGAATCCAAAATCTCTTTATCCCTACTGGGAAATTCCGAAGAATAAACTTTTGAGCGATAGGGCAAAAGAATTAAGAAAAGCAGGTAACTTGTCCGAAGTGTTATTTTGGCAAACGTTTAAGGATAAAAAGAAATTAGGTTTTGATATAGATAGACAAGTTATTATCGGTAATTATATTGTAGACTTTTTTATTCCAGAATTAGGTTTGGTTTTTGAAATAGATGGTTCGAGCCACAACGATAAACTAGAATATGATGCTGAAAGAGACAATTTTATGCAGGACTTAAATTTACAAGTGGTTAGAATACTTGATAAAGATGTACAGAAGAATATGGCAAGCATTTATAATTTTGTACTAGCAACAGTCAGAAAAAGAAGAGAAGCATTGAAATTCCCCTCAACACTTCCACCCCACCCTAAAGGGCACCCCTCAAGAGGGGAATAAATGCAAAATTCGGTGGTGTAAAATTCCCCTCTTGAGGGGTGACTCGCTTAGGCGAGACGGGGTGGACTTATTTCGCTTGCGAGCCGGGGTGGATAGGTAGTATAATTAGGTTATATATGGAAGGAGAAAAAAGGAAAATTTTAATAGTTGACGATGATAATTTCCTTTTGGACATGTATGCGCTCAAATTCAGTCAGAATAATTTCGAAGTTTACACAGTAGAGAGCGGAGCGCAAGCGATAGAAAAAATGAGGGGCGGGTTAAGTCCTGATGTTATGTTAATGGATATAATTATGCCCGAAATGGATGGTTTTGAAATGTTGGAGAAAATAAATATGGAAAAATTATGTCCAAATTGTATAAAAATAGTTCTGTCTAACAAAAGCCAGCAGTCAGATATTGATCGAGGCAACAGCTTGGGAGTGGCAGGTTATATTGTCAAGGCGAATTCTACCCCGGTAGAAGTAATTAATCAGGTGATAAATATTTTACCCAAGAAAATTACAGTTTCAAAATAAAAAATGATGGATTACAAAAAAAAATTTGAAGAACTTGTTTTAACGGCTATTCATGAAAATGGCTCGGACTTGCATTTGGGCGCCGGTCGAGTACCAGCTATCCGTGTGGCTGGAGAGCTTATATTTCTTTTCAAACACCCCGCTTTTGTTCAGGAAGATATGGTTGGAATTTTAGGTGAAGTATTGGATAAAACAAAAATAAATAAGTTTATGGACTTTCAAGAGGCAGATTTCTCTTTTGATTTTTATGGAAAAGTTAGACTGCGCGGCAATGCCTTTTTTCAGAAAGGTCTTATTAATATAGTTTTTCGATTAATACCGAAAGTTCAGACTCTCGTGGAATTAAGGTTACCTCTTATTTTAGCTGACTTAGCCCATAAAAAGCAGGGATTTTTCTTGGTGGTCGGCCCGGTTGGCCAAGGCAAATCAACTACTCTCTCATCCATGATTAATATAATCAACACTGATCAGGCGCGTCATATCATAACGATTGAAGATCCGATTGAGCATGTTTATGTACCTAGTAAATCTATAATTAATCAACGTGAAGTCGGTATTGATACCAAAGATTTTCATATTGCGCTTAAATCAGTTTTTCGTGAAGACGTAAATGTAATAATGGTCGGCGAGATGCGTACGCCAGAAACTATTGCAACGGCTGTGACGGCTGCCGAGACGGGGCATCTTGTCCTTTCAACCCTACACACCAACAACGCCTCCCAGACCATAGATAGGATAATTGACTCTTTTCCAGGCGACCAGCAAGACCAAATTCGCGCTCAATTAGCAGCCAGCTTACTCGGTATTTTTTCTCAGAGACTTATTCCTAGAATCGCTGGCGGACTTATTCCTGCCTATGAACTTCTTTTAAATAATAATGCTGTGTCAAATTTAATTCGTGAAAAACGCACACATGAGATAGATGTAGTTATAGAAACAGGAATGGAGTCTGGAATGGTAGACTTAAACCATTCTCTTATAGAGCTTGTGCGGGCTGGAGAAATCTCAATAGAACATGCTTATGAGTATTCACTTAATCCGAAAGGTCTTGAGCGTATGACTTAATTGATTTCATGTTATTTAAATATAAAGCAATAGATTCCGAGGGAATAAATAAAGAGGGAGGAATTGACGCGCCTAATCGTGATGTGGCAATAAGCGGGCTTCAGAGGAGGGGGCTTGTCGTTATTTCTGTAAAAGACGAAGATAAAAACGAATCAATTTTCCAGCTTTCTTTTTTTGGGAAAATCTCAACCAAAGACATAGTTATTCTTTCCCGTCAAATTGCAACTTTATTTGAGGCGCAAGTATCTGCCCTAAAAACTTTTACGATGCTTGCTGCCAATACTGAAAACAAGCTCCTCGGACGTCAACTTGCTCAAGTTGGAGACGATCTTCAGGCAGGAATTTCGATTTCTGGGGCACTCTCCAGGCATCCCGATGTATTCTCAGATTTTTATACAAATATGGTTAAAGTGGGTGAAGAGACCGGGAAACTCAATCAAACTTTTTTACATTTAGCGGAATATTTAGATCGCCAGTATGCTCTCACTTCTAAGACTAGAAATGCGCTCGTTTATCCGGCATTTGTTATCTTTACTTTTTTTGTAGTGATGAGCCTGATGTTTGTAGTTGTGATTCCAAAACTTTCTGCAATTATTTTGGATTCCAGCCAACAAGTGCCTATTTATACCAAAATAGTCATCGCAATTTCGAATTTCTTTGTTCATTATGGTTTTTTTGTTTTGGTTTTTTTAGTGCTTTTGGGTATCTGGGTTTGGCGGCTATCTTCGACCGAGAAAGGAAAAATATATCTTGATACATTGCGTCTCTCTACACCAGTTATAGGTAATTTATATAAAAAGCTCTATCTTTCAAGAATAACAGACAACTTGAATACGATGCTCTCCTCTGGTGTGCCGATAGTTCGAGCAATAGATATTACCGCGCAGGTTGTCGGCAGTCGTGTCTATAAAGAAATCTTGGCAGAAGTGGCGGATGGGATAAAGTCCGGTTTGGCTCTCTCGGTTGCCTTTGAGAAACATTCAGAAGAAATACCTGCTATTATGGTACAGATGGTACTGGTAGGTGAAGAAACGGGTTCACTGGGAGCTATTTTAAAAACCCTGAGTGATTTCTATAAGCGTGAAGTAGACGAAGCGATTGATACGTTGGTCGGCCTGATAGAACCAATAATGATTGTAGTTTTAGGTTTGGGCGTGGGGATGCTTCTGGTTTCTGTTTTGTTGCCGATTTACAATCTGGCAGGGGGAATTGGCTAAATTTCGGGAAAAGGTCTTGCCTTTAAGGAGTCTAAGGCAAGACCTTAAAGAGAAATTTAGACTGTGGATAACTTTTTGCTTATATGTTCTTATCTCTATGTTATAATAAGTGGATTAAAAGTAAGTCGAAATTATATTATAAGTTAATATTAGTATTTAGAATTTATTATGAAAATGAATAAAGGTTTTACCCACCAAAATTTTCTAAAGAAAATTTCAGGCGGGTTTACATTGATTGAACTCTTAGTTGTGGTTGCAATCATTGGTATCTTAGCTTCAGTTGTGCTTGCATCACTCAATACTGCGCGTGCAAAAGGTGCTGATGCATCAATTAAGGCAAATTTGGCAAATATCAGGGCACAAGCTGAACTTGCATATGATGAAGCTGTTCCAAATTCATACGCCACCGTATGCACAAACGCTACTGTCGCCGCTGCGCTAGCCGCCGCCGCTTCTGCAAGTGGAGGTTCTTCTGTTTGTAATGATGATGATGGAGCTTGGGCTGCTTCTGTGCCCCTTAAAACAGACGCTACTAAATTTTGGTGTGTAGATTCGTTGGGTACTTCGAAACAAGCAGCTTCTGCTCTTGGTACCGCGACGGTTTGTCCAGCATAAGATAATAGCTGGGAATTTTTCTAACTAAAACAAAAGCCACCTCTCGCTTTAGCTGGGGTGGTTTTTGTTTTAAGGTGTGATATAATATGAAAGGCTTTTATTAATAAGAGTTAATAAATTTTATGAAAAAAATGAATTTAAAGAAGGGTTTTACCCACCAAAATTTTCTAAAGAAAATTTCAGGCGGGTTTACATTGATTGAACTTTTAGTTGTGGTTGCAATCATTGGTATCTTAGCTTCAGTTGTTTTAGTCTCATTAAGTAATGCTAAGAAGAGAGGAGAGGATACAGCTGTAAAAACCAATCTGCATACTACAATAAATCAAGCTGAGCTCTTTTATCTTGACAACAATGATTCATATTTGCCAGCAGGTGGTTCTACTTTTAATATTGCTCCATGTCCCTCTTATGATGCATCTGGAACCAATATGCTGTCTGTAAATAAAGTTATGGCTGATGCTTTAACCGAAGCGATCAACAAGGGTAATGGCAGCTCTTGTTATAATTCTACTAATATTTGGGCTATTGCTGTGGGTCTAAAATTGGAAGCGAATACTTCTTGGTGCGTAGATAATACAGGTATAGCCAAAATGGTAAATTCTCTCCCTTCGGACGCTATTAATGCCGACAGTTTTTCCTGTAATTAACATAGCATGATATGGATTATTACAACTATTTTCTTTATCTTCGGTCTTATTATTGGAAGTTTCTTGAATGTTGTAATTTGTCGGCTTAATACCCAAAAGTCTTTCGGTGGAAGGTCCGCCTGCATGTCCTGTGAGAATACACTCTGTTGGTACGAGCTTATACCACTAATTAGTTTTTTTGTATTAAGGGGGAGATGTCGAAATTGCAAGACGCGAATATCAATTGCTTATCCTCTGGTTGAAATGACTACCGGTCTGATTTTTGGGGCATTGTTTTTGAAGTTCCAAGATATTTTTTTTATATCTACGCGGATATTTACTATTACTTATGCATATTATACTCTCATGTTTTCGCTTCTTTTGGTTATCGCTACTTATGATTTAAGGCACAAGATAATTCCTGACATACTTTCTTTTGTTTTTGGTATTCTTGCCTTTGTCGGTTTGTTTTTCTTTACCAGTTATGGTTTTTATCCACATATTCCATCAATTTTTGATTTCTCCGGAGCAGTGATTGCATTACCTTTTGCTTTATTCTGGCTTTTTTCCGGTGGCAGATGGATGGGTCTCGGTGATGCCAAGCTTGCTCTGGGACTGGGATGGCTCCTCGGGATTTCTCTGGCGTTTTCCGGAGTTGTCCTAGCTTTTTGGACTGGAGCCATAATGGGAATAGGCCTTGTTTTATTTTCCAAGAATTATAGCTTAAAGAGTGAAATTCCCTTTGCCTCATACTTATTTTTCGGTGCATTTTTAGCGTTTATTCTTGACTTACATCTTTTCGGATGAAAAAATTGATAAAAATTAAAAAGAATAGAGGAATGAGCTATGTAGAGCTTATTGTTGTTCTCTCTGTTTTTTCTGTAATGACTTCTGTCATTATTTTTAACTACAGGGAGTTTCAAGCGAAAATTGATATTAAAAATCTGGCCAGTGACGTTGCTTTGAAAATTATTGAGGCGCAAAATTCGTCTCTCTCCGGCACACTACCGCCACCTTTACAGCAATCTCTTATAACTTCTCCTTTGACATGGAGGCCATCTTATGGACTTTTCTTAAATCGAGTTTCCGACGATAAAAGCTTTATCTATTTTACTGACTTAGATCAGAATGGCGATCTTGATAACCTTAGTTGTACTGGAAATGACGAATGTTTGGATAAAATTCTGATTACAAAAGGAAATAGTATTTCCAGTTTGGATGTTTTTTATCAAGGTGGTGCTACTGTTCCTTTGAATGACTTAACTATAACTTTTAAAAGACCCGATTCAGGTGCAATTATAAAATCAAGCACTTCTTTCACTTCTACCGTCTCTTATGTTCAAATTACCATTATTTCACCTAAGTCACCTACTGCTAAAATTAAAATTTATCCTTCAGGTAGGATTCAAGTAAATTGATCCGCCGAAATTTTTCACATAATTAAAATAAAAATGATAAAAAGATATAAAATAAAAAAATTTAGGCGGATAAATACTGGTTATACTATAATAGAAACAATGATTGCCGTTTCTCTTTTTATAATTATTGTTATGGCAGGTATGGGTGCTCTTTTAAATGCTAACTTGCTTCACCAAAAATCGCAAAACATGCGCTCAATTATGGATAGTTTGAGTTTCATGATGGAAGACATGGGGAGAAATTTAAGAACAGGATATAAATACCATTGTCTGACAGGTAATGATAACTTATCTAATGTAACAATTCCCTTATCCTGTGCAAATGGATGGGGGATAGCTTTTGAATCTCAAAATGGTTCTTCTGTTAATAATAATGACCAATGGGTTTATTATATAGATAACACTGGCAAGATTTTTAAATCGACCCAAGGGCCTTACAATGATATTATCAACCATCCTTACACTCAATTAACTCCGGATGAAGTTAAAATTGATTCAATTTCTGGCTTTTCGGTGTTAGGTGCCGAATCTATAGCCACAAACAGTCAACAACCCTTTGTCTCAATTAGATTAGTCGGTACTATAACTTTTAAAAATGTTATCACGCCTTTTTCTTTACAAACTTCAGTGTCTCAAAGATTGATAGATATTTAATCCGCCAAAATTTTTCTCATAATAAATATATAATGATTAAAAAATATAAAATAAAAAAATTTAGGCCGATAAATAAGGGGTTCACCTTAATAGAGACGCTGGTGGCTATTTCAATTTTTACTATGTCAATTTTGGCTTTATTGTCACTTCTGGCTCAAGGTATTTCTGATACTAATTATGCTAAAAAGAAAATAATAGCCGCATATCTGGCGCAAGAAGGCGTTGAATATATTAGAAATATGCGTGACACTTTTGTGCTTTATGATCCGATTGATAGTCAGAATGGCTGGAATGGGTTTAGCAATAAGCTTATCAGCAATTCATGTCAAAATAATAACGGCTGCTACTTTGATGATCAAAATTTAGATTACACAGCACAAGACCGGCCAATGGTGCTCGGTCTTGCAGTAACTGCTTGTGGTGCATCTTGTCCTCCGCTTTTGTATGACTCTAGCCTAGGCAAGTATGGTTATACAATGGGGGTAAACCCTGGTTTTACTCGGAAGATTGCCATAAGCCAAATTAGTTCTAATGAAATAAAAATTTTCTCAACTGTTTATTGGACACAAGGTTCTGGCAATTATAGTTTAGTTTTCTCAGAGAGCTTATTTAATTGGATAGAATAATATCAAAATGACTTTGCAGAAAATAAAAAAGAATAACAGGGGGTTTGTGATACTTTTCGCGGTTACCCTTTCCAGTATTCTTTTAGCGATAGCATTAGGGGTTGCTAACATAGCGCTCAAAGAGGTGAAATTTGGCACTTCAGCTAAAAATACAAATAATGCTTTTTTTGCGGCGGATACTGGTGCTGAATGTGCTTTATTCTATGATAAATTATCTGGAAGTTCTTTTCCCATAGAAGGACCAGCAACACCGATAAATTGCGCATCTGCTACTATCACACCTAGCTTTTCGGGAACTTCTGACACTGGATCTTATGATTTTAAAATTACTAGTCTAGGCAGCTTGGGGGCAAGTTGCGCCAAAGTAAATGTTTTTAAAGATAAAAGCGTAACCCCCCGTTTGGTTGCCATTACTTCTAATGGATATGATGTTGGTGATGCAAACTGTAATTCAACTAATTCAAATCGTGTTGAGCGTGAACTTAAAATCTCATCTGCTCTTGGTGTTCCGCCACCGCCACCGCCACCATCTGCTGTTAATTATTTAATCATCGCTGGAGGCGGAGGTGGAGGGATGAGCGGTGGAGCAAATAGTAGCATCGGAGCTGGAGGAGGCGCAGGCGGTATGGTAGAGGGGACAGGCCATGCTGTAACTGTCTCAACAGCTTATACTGTGACCGTTGGTGCTGGCGGGGCTAATCATACTAATGGAAACAACTCCGTGTTTGATGGGATAACTGCTATTGGTGGTGGCCACGGTGGTTCCGGTGGTCCTACTGCTACTAGCGGGGGTTCGGGCGGTGGTCAGGCAAGTGATGGTGTAAGTTCCTGTTCAGGTGCAGCCGCTACGCAGGGAAACTCCGGCGACGGAATTGGTTTTGGATTTAATGGTGGCGCTTGCATTAAGGTTCTACCCTTTTCACCTGGTGGCGGTGGCGGTGCAAGTGCAGTTGGAGCAACCGGAGTCTCTAGTCAGTCTGGCGCAGGTGGAGCAGGTAGGGTAAATTCTATTTCGGGGGCGTCAGTAACCTACGCCGGTGGCGGCGGCGGTGGACAGTCCGCTTGGGGTGCAGCCGCTGGATCTGGGGGCAGTGGCGGTGGCGGAAGTGGTGGAAACAGCGGAAGTCCAGCCGGTAATCCGGGTGTTGCAAATAGAGGAGGCGGAGGAGGCGGAGCAGCTAATTTTGATCCGCCTAGCTCAGGCGGCTCAGGTAGCTCAGGCATTATCATAATTTCTTATCCAACAGGCAGTATCACGGGAGCGACAGGCGGTACAATCACCACTTCTGGCGGTAACACTATTCACACTTTCACATCAAGCGGCACATTTACTATTCCATAGATAGAAAATGCATAAAGCGCAAGTTGTAAAAAGAATAAAAAAATTGCGAAGTGAAATCACGCGGCTAAGAGATGCTTATCATATAGAAAATGCGCCGAGTGTGACCGATGAGGTGTATGAATCCTTAACTCGCGAGCTAAAGATTCTTTTGCAAAGGTATCCAAAATTTAATGACCCGAATGTGCCAGAGAATAGGGTAGCGGGCAAGCCACTTGATAAATTTGTTAAAGTGAAGCACCAGAGCAGGATGCTCTCTTTGAACGACGCTTTTTCCTACGAGGAGCTTTACGAATGGGATAAAAGAATCAAAAAACTTCTGCCGGCCAGCGCAAAAATTGATTATTTTTGCGAAGTAAAATTTGACGGCCTGGCAGTTTCGCTAATTTATAAAAATGGTAAATTTGTGCGAGGCGCGACAAGAGGAGACGGGTTTATTGGAGAAGACATAACAGAGAATCTGAAAACCATTAATTCAATTCCGCTTTTTCTCGGCTCCTTAAGGTCGAACCTTGGGAATTCAAAAAGGTTCGACCTTTTCCCGCCGGAATTTCTGGAAGTTCGTGGTGAGGCTCTTTTATCAAAAGCTATGCTTAAAAAATTGAATAAGATAAATATGCGTGAAGGCAAGTCCCTTTTTGCTAATACTAGGAATGTGGCCGCCGGAAGCCTTCGCCAGCTTGACCCAAAGTTGGCAGAAGAGAGAAAATTGGATTTTGTAGCGTATGATTTAAATGAAACTTTACTGGATTTGCAAAATCATTCTGAGAAACATGAAATGCTTAGGGGCTTGGGATTTAAAGTTGAAAAATTAGAAGCTAAATGCGAAAGCTTGGAGGAAATAATTATTTTTATCAAAAAATTTGAAAAAATACGACCTAGTTTTCCATATGGCACAGATGGCATTGTAATATCAGTGGATAATTTGAAATTGCAAGAAATTTTAGGCGTCGTTGGCAAGGCTCCGCGTTTTATGGTGGCGTTTAAATATCCGGCCGAGAAAGCGACGACCGTAGTCAAAGAAATTTTAGTAAATGTCGGGCGTACTGGCGTACTTACACCGCTGGCAGTTTTTGAACCGACGCAAGTCGCTGGCTCTACTGTCTCCAAAGCGACTCTGCACAACATGGACCAAATCGGGCGCCTTGATTTGCGGATAGGGGATACGGTAGTAATAGAAAAGGCGGGAGATGTAATCCCGAAAGTTGTAGAAGTGCTGACTCGATTACGCACTGGCCGAGAAAAAAAATTTAGTATGCCTAACCGTTGTCCGACCTGTGGCGGTAAGGTGCAAAAAAGGGAAGCGAACCCCCTTCGAATTTTGAATCCCCGAAGGTCCCGCCTTGTACTCAGGGAAGGGCGCAGGGGTGAAAAATTTGAAGGGGGTGAGTTCTCTGTTGCCTATTATTGTGTCAATCCAAAATGCCCGGCTAAAAATGAGAGATATTTAGAACATTTTGTCTCGGTGTTTGAAATCTACGAGCTCGGCCCGAAAATTTTGAGGCGATTCAAGGATGAAGGCCTGATAACCGATGCGGCGGATATTTTTACGCTTACTAAAGACGATATTGCGCCTTTAGAACACTTTGGAGAAAAATCAGCCGAGAATATTATCAAAGAAATAGAAAGTAAAAAGAGAATTACACTGTCAAAATTTATTTGGGCACTTGGAATCCTTCATGTGGGGGAAGAAACAGCGCGAGATCTTGCAGAGCATTTTGGAACCTTAGAAAAAATTATGCTCTCCGCTAGGCAAGACCTAGCGGAAATAGACGGAATAGAAAACATCGGTCCGGCAGTTTCTAAAAGCCTTTACAATTTTTTCCTAAATAAGAATAATTTAAATTTTATAAGAAAATTAGAGAAAAATGGCGTAGTCATCGAAAAAATACCCAAGAGAAAAAAGGGGAAATTAAACGGACTCACTTTTGTTTTAACTGGCACACTCTCTCGTATGTCTCGCGAGATAGCCAAAGAAAAAATTATTACTCTTGGAGGAAAAGTAACCGGCTCTGTCTCTAAAAATACTTCTTATGTCGTGGCGGGGACCGAGCCTGGGTCTAAACTTAATACTGCCGAAAAATTGGGGGTAAAAGTGCTAGATGAGAAAGAATTTTTGAAGATGCTAAAATAAGCAATATGAGTTTTAAGCATTTGACGATTAAAGTTTCTGGACAGGTGCAGGGAATCAATTTTCGTTCTGAAACCAGAAAGGAAGCAAAAAATTTAGATATTTCGGGTTTTGCCAAAAATGAGTCAGATGGCAGTGTGCTCATTGAAGCAGAAGGTACGGAGAAGAA
>Ga0209542_10008192_pt1 | contig 19610 bp, 21 predicted proteins | sample RifCSPhighO2_01_FD_184028 | JGI IMG/M metagenome (GOLD analysis project Ga0209542, IMG submission 184028) | Soil microbial communities from Rifle, Colorado - Rifle CSP2_plank highO2_0.1 (SPAdes) (version 2) | ecosystem: Environmental > Terrestrial > Deep subsurface > Rock core/Sediment ...
CGAGAGTGACCGCGAGGGACACTGCGGTCCCGATTGGGATCGCGATCAGGTCGCTGTCAAACGGACGTGCGGGGTAGTCGCCGTAGGACTCGCCCCGAGCGAAGAGCCAATGCTTTCCTTTGAAATTCGCGAGGAAGCAGGCTGTTTTGTACTCCATGAAGCCTTCGCGCGTGCGGTGATAGTCGCTGTCATTCGCGATCTCCGAATACACCGGTTTAGGCAGTTCGACCTCGGGGCTTCCCGTGATTCGGCGCACTTCTTCGAAAGTGCCCACCAGAAGTTCTCGCACTGAAAGATCTTGCTCTTGAGTCATTTGCGGACCTCCCATTGTGAATGGTAAGCGTTAGGCGCGCCCGGTTGAGTTAAGAGGTACTATTCCTATAGCATAGACGGAGGATTAAGCAAAGAGTTATGTCCGCGATGACATTCAAGATCCAAGTCAAAGATACAAAGACACGGGCGCGTGTTGCTTCGTTAGAAACCCCACACGGCATCATAGAAACCCCGTCATTTGTGACGGTTGGGACTTTAGCGTCGGTGCGAACTTTAACGCCGGATGAAATTCGCGCCGCCGGATCCCAGGCGGTGCTGGCTAACACCTACCATTTATATCTTGAGGGGCGGCATGAAGTTATCGCCAAAGCCGGCGGGCTCGCAAAATTTATGAATTGGAACGGCCCGACCATGACTGATTCCGGCGGGTATCAGGTGTTTTCTTTGGGATTTCGTGATGACGATATACAAAATGGCGACCCGCGCGGAGTAGAGAATTCCCGAATCAAAATTACAGAAGACGGAGTAAAATTTCGATCTCACCGGAATGGCGACGAGTTGAAACTAACCCCCGAGCTTTCCGTTGAAATTCAGGAGAGTATCGGCGCCGATATCTGCTTTGCTTTTGACGAATGCACATCGCCTCTTTGGTCGCACGATTACAACAAAGAATCTCTGGAGCGTACAACACGCTGGGCTCGGCGATCGCTGGATGCACGCACACGCAGAGACCAAGCAATGTTTGGCGTCATACAAGGAGGGCATTACGAGGACTTGCGCGGCCAGAGCCTGAAAGATATCGTTTCCATGCCGTTTGAGGGATATGGTCTTGGCGGGCGAATAGATCTTTCGGAGAAGGACTTAGGCGCAATGGTGCGGCAAATGACGGATGCATTGCCGGAAGAAAAACCGCGGCATCTTTTGGGTATGGGCTCGCCCAAAGAAATTCTGGATGTGATTGCCGAGGGCGTAGATCTTTTTGATTGCGTCGTGCCAACGCGCGAAGCTCGCAATGGGGCACTTTATACTTCCCAAGGCCGCGTCCATATTGAAAACGCCCAGTTTCGCGAAGACTTTTCGCCGCTTGATCAAGAATGTTCATGTATGCTTTGCGGGCAATTCACCAAAGCTTATTTGCACCACCTTTTCCGCGCCGGCGAACTTTTGGCCAAGCGGCTTGCAACAATCCATAATCTGACTTTTATAAACGGTTTGGTGCGCCAGGCCAGGGAGGCGATTCGGGCTGGATCATTTACCGATTTTCACCGCGCGTTTCAGAGGAAAAACGTCTACTGACTATTAAGCCCCGCTCGCGTGTTATAATACGCCCCATGAGACGATAGCTGGTTTGGCTTCTTATTGCATTAATCACTGCTCTTGTTTTGTGGTTCTGGCCATCGCGCTCTCCTGCGCCAACCGGAGCGATCTATTCAACAACAACTCAAAAAACCATGAATGAACGTATCACATTCAAGACCCGCGATGGGGTCACGATTGTCGGCGATTATTATGAGGGCGGGAGCGAAAAAGCGGCTTTGCTTTTACACATGATGCCAGCTACTCGGGCTTCTTGGGTCTCGTTTGCTAATCAGCTGGTGGCCGACGGATTTTCGGCTTTAGCGATTGATCTTCGAGGGCATGGTGAATCAATTGTTGGCTCATTAGGGACGCTCGACTATAACAATTTCAGTGATGCCGAGCATCAGGCAAGCATCCACGACGTGGAAATGGCGGTGGAGTATCTAAAGGGCCGCGGCATGAAAGAAATTGATATCGCCGGCGCTTCAATCGGCGCCAATCTTGCTTTTTTCTATTCTGCGTCTCATCCCGAAATCCATTCCGTGATTTTGCTTTCTCCCGGTTTGGATTATCGCGGCATTAATACTGAAGCGGTTGCCGAGCAATTTACTGGCCAGACGCGAATTTATTTTCTTGCTTCCAAAGAAGATGAATATTCGGCCGCCAGCACACAAGAACTACACGACAAAGTTCAAGCGCGAAAGCAGATTGAGATTTTCCACGATGCGGGCCACGGCACGACAATACTTGAACGCAAGCCAGAATATCTTAAAATCCTCGCAGACTGGTTTTTGGCCAAAGACTAGAATCGGACTTGCTCTTATCGCTTATGGAATTTCACCATCTAAAAATATTTTTTGTTGCGCTCGCCGTTTTTTGCTTGGCCTTTTTTGGTTTTGGGCTTTATTATCTCGTTTCATACTTGCAAGCGCACTCGGCTCCTACAACAGTTTCAATCGAAAATAAGACTAGCGTGGTCGTAGCAGTCGCGGATACGGACGCGTTGCGCAGGCGGGGATTGTCGGGGCGTCCGGTTTTGGGCGAGCTTGAAGGAATGTTGTTTGTATTTGATAACCCAGCACTCTCTTCTTTTTGGATGAAGGAAATGTTAATCCCGATTGATATTATTTGGATTAGGCAAGGAGTAATTGTTGGGTACACGGAGAATGTCGCGCCTCCGGTGCCCGCCACTCCGGATAATATTCTTTTGCGTTATCCCTCGCCGATCGCAGTGGACGCGGTTCTTGAAGTTACCGCCGGCTTTGCCCTGCGACACAATCTTGAGGTTGGGGATCATATCACTGTCCACCGGCCGCGGTAACTTCACCCATCCATCATTTTATTTTTTCTCACTTCCAACCTCTAACTTCTAACTTTGTAACTGTTATGGACGAAATTGTCTTTGATGTAGAAACTCAATTGGCTTTTTCCGATTTAGCCAATCGCAATGATTTCGGCGGGCTTGGGGTTTCTGTGCTTGGGGCTTACTCCTATCGCGACGATAAATTCTATACATTTAATGCGGACGAGTTGGCAGACTTCGAGGAGCTCTTAAAAGGCGTGCGTCGTGTGATTGGTTATAATATCCGGCATTTTGACTACCCGGTTTTGCAACCCCACATGAAAACTCTAGTTCTAAAAGATCTGCCGACGCTTGATTTAATGACTGAACCCGCTCAAGGGCTTGGGTTTCGTCCGAAGCTTGATGATCTTGCAAAAGCTACTCTGGGTGTGTCAAAATCCGGTCACGGTCTGCAGGCTATTGAATGGTTCCGCACGGGCCAATTTGATCTTTTGAGGCAGTATTGCCTGGATGATGTCAAAATCACGCGCGACCTATTGGAATTCGGAATAAAAAATGGGCATATAATGCTTGAATCTCGCTATGAAAGCGCCCCCCGCAAGATCCCAGTTTCTTGGTCTCGTCTGTCCCCAATCACGGCCGAGGTTCAACACTCGTTATTCACCTAATCCTAGACACTAGTTTTCTAGGCCCTAGATTCTAAAAGATGTCTTTCGACGAAAAACTATTTCATTCCGCAACCCTCCCCGAGCAGCTTTCTTTGGCGGGTGTTGTTTCTGAAATCTCAAAATATATAAAAGAGAAACCTGGCCATCGCTATGAAATTATTATCGGATCTGATTCGGCTGGGTTTGAAGAGCATCCGGTTTCGATTGTAACGGCGCTCACAGTAAGGCGCGTAGGGAACGGCGGCAGATATTTTTATCTTAAAAGCGTACCCAAGCTCTATCATCATTTGCGCGATCGGATTTATGCCGAGGCCATGAACTCAATTACTTTGGCGCAAGAACTCCGCGGGCGACTCCGCGATATTTTGGGTGATGATATTTTCTGGCAAGACCAGATTCACATTGATGTCGGCGAAAAGGGCTTGACCAGGAGTCTCGTGGATGAAATGGTTGGCATGGTTCGTGGATTCAACTTCACCGCGGTCGTAAAACCCGGTTCTTTCGGCGCATCAGTAGTGGCGGATAGGCACACATAACCGAAAAATTCTAAATCCTAAACTCTAAATTCGAAACAAATTCGAAATTCAAATACCTAAATTCAAGACGTTTTGCTATTTGGATTTTGGTCATTGAGATTTGTTTAGAGTTTAGATATTAGTGCTTAGGATTTAAGAGAATAACGATGTCCACTGTATGAAATTGCTAAGCAATTTCATCGAGGATGTCACTCGGCGAAAATGAAAATCTCAATTTTCATTTTCGCCTCGTTCGTCCTCGTAGCTCAGTCCGGATAGAGCGCTTCCCTCCGAAGGAAGAGGCCAGAGGTTCAAATCCTCTCGAGGACGCTATAATCTAGTTATGAATGACAATTTTAAAGAAGGTTTTCCGCAAGAAATACAAGAGAATGGGAGAAGTTCAGGTCGTTTTAGTCCTTTGCGTAGGATTCTTTATCGAGCGATAAGCCGCCAGCTATCTCGTATTCCTGAAGACACAGAATTTTCTGAAAAAAGCGAATACTTTTGGACATGATGCGGCAGAACACTACTGAAACTTTACCAGAAAAAGAAGAAGAAATAGAGCAGCTTATACATAACCTAGAAAACTTAAATTTCCAAAACGATTCTGAGCTTCACGAGGCTCTTTCTGTCAGTTTAGGCGACTTTTTAAGCAAAAATTTTAGTCCAACTGAACTAGAGGAAAGATTTAGAGAGAATCTTACTAAGCAAAGCGGTTGGGAAACAGCTAATCGCATTCTTACGTTCGGTGTTTATAATGATGAAGTACATTTGCATATTGCTCCCGTGTTTTCTGAATCTGTAGCCGAAGTGAAGAGATTGTTTTTTGAAGGCCTGCGTGTTTTAGCTAATCTTTTACAATCAGATCCACGATTGCATAATATTAGAATTATTACGGGCCAATCGTGGATAGTTTACGAACATCAGAAGCTATTAGAGCGAATGGGCTTTAGCATTACAAATCTTGATGAAGCTGAAAAAGCTGGTCGAGCTGAAATTATGAAAGAAAAGCTTATTGAGCTTTATGGTTAGAGGCTCATATTCGACTTGTGGTGAGTAGAGTCGAACCATTCCTGTCGAGAGCACCAGTTAGGAATCAAAGAGTTAGCTCGTCCTCTATTCGCTATTTGATGGTGGTTAATCACATCTCTACATTTTCATTTCTCCCAGCAACAAAGCTGCTGGGTATTGTGGCGAAAATAAAATGGGCTCATCGGTCAGTGTCTCGACCGATGAGCCGCACGTTCTACCTCGACCGACGGGCTTTCACAAAAAGGTAGTTCCGATCGATTGTTTCTACTCCCATCGCTTTGTAGACGGGCCTTACCGCACCAAAGAGCGCGCTACTCTTGTCCTCTGTCGTGATCTCTAACGGGGTGAGTATGCGTATCGCAATCAATAGAGGAAAGCGGGCCAAAACAAACAATAGCGTCTGGTCCTATTTTTAACATTTTTCATTTTTGCCCACTGAACAATTCCATGGAATTGTTCAGTGGGCTAAGAAAGAAAGAGAGAGGCGAGATGCTGAAAGTATTAAATTTCATGCCATAAGAGTTTTTACTTGGGGCTAGTCTGGGGTAGAATAACGGCATGGCTGGGAAGCTATCAATTTCATTTTACGGCGGGGCGCGCGTGGTGACGGGCTCCTGTTTTTTGGTTGAGTGCGAGGGGACGAAGATTTTGGTGGATTGCGGCCTGATTCAAGGCGGGCGGTTTTGCGAATCGGACAACTTAAAGCCTTTTCCTTTCAACCCGGCTGAAATTGACGCGGTGTTTGTGACGCACGCGCATACCGATCACATCGGCAGGATTCCGAAATTGGTTAAAAACGGTTTTCGCGGGCATATCTATTCCACCGCTCCCACAAAAGAGCTTGCGGCCTTGATGTTGGAAGATGGCCTGTCATTGCTTGAACGCGATGCGGCATCCTGCGGCGAGCCCGCGCCCTACGGCGCGCGGGATCTTATTCAAACTTTGGGGCAATGGTGGAGCACCGGGTATCACACCACGGTTACAGTCGGGGCGATCACGGTTAGCTTTATGCGCGCCGGGCATATTCTTGGCTCTTCCATGCTCGATATGAATCTTGGCGGGCGGCGGCTGGTTTTCTCGGGAGATCTTGGGGCGGTGGAGTCGCTTCTCATGCCTCCATCGGAAGATATTCAAGATGTTGATTATCTGGTTACGGAAGCAACCTATGGCAATGTCGAGCATCCGCCGATTGAGAATGGCGAGATTCTGCTGGAGCGTTCGATTGAAGACATTGCCGCGCGCCGCGGAACACTGATGATTCCGGCATTTGCCACCGAGCGCACGCAAGATGTTTTGTTTCTTTTGAATAGAATGGTGGTTGAGAAAAAAATTCCGGAAATCCCGATTTTTGTGGACTCGCCTCTAGCAATCAAAGTTACGGAGATTTTTGAAAAATACCACGATTATTTCAACGATGATGTAAAGGCGCTCTACTTGAAACATCCGCATCTTTTCCAGTTCAAAGGCTTAAGAAATACCCCGACCACCGATGAGTCAAGATCTATCAATAATGTGCCGCCGCCGAAAGTGATTATTGCGGGTTCCGGTATGATGACGGGCGGGCGCATTTTGCATCACCTGAAGCGCTATTTGCCGGACGCTTCTTCAACGCTTTTGATTGTCGGGTATCAGGGCTCGGGGTCTATCGGAAGAAAACTTTTGGACGGCGCAGATTCGGTTGAAGTTTTCGGCGAAACGGTTCCGGTGCGCGCCAAGATTTCTGTCGTGCAGGCGTTCTCGGCGCACGCGGATAAAGACCGCCTCTATAATTTTGTCAGCGATCTTCGGCGTTCCCTGAAGCATGTTTTTGCGGTGCACGCCGAGCCGGAAGCGGCGGATGCTTTCATCCAAATTATTCGCGACCGGCTAGGAATTCAGGCGGACGCGCCGAAGATGGGGGAGCGCTACGAGTTAGAATAAGCGCGCGAATCCTGTATAATATGAATATGGAAAGCCCCGCACACGACAGTTTTGGTGCTCCGAAACTGCATCTTGAAGCGAAGGAGCAGTTCCCTTTTAAAATTCTCGGCAAGGTGACATTCATGCGTCATGGAGACACCGAATATACCGAGCAGTATCCTGATCTTACGGAGTTGGGAATTCAGCAAGTGACTGCCGGAGCCAAAGATTTAAACACTAAGATTGATCGAGAAAAAGAGGATGTATTTATAGCTTCATCACCAAAAGTTCGCGCTCAAGGTACTGCAGATATTGTGAAAAGAGAGCTTGAGATAGGTGATGTGAGAATTGTGAAAGCGATGCGCAGTGTTGAAGCCAGAAATTGGGAAGAGGCCTTGAAGATGGTTAATGAGATTATCGGTCCGGAAAAAGATGTAAAAAAAATGGATCGCGCTTATGCTCACGATGCGGCCTTTGAAGAACGCGTAGATGTATGGGAGCCGAGGTCAGACGTTGAGAAGAGATTTTTTAGGGGATTCGCTCATCTCACGAGGATATTCGAGCGTTATGAGCGAGAGAACCTGGGGAAAATTCCTCACTTTATTGGCGTTTCTCATTTTGAGACGCTTAACCATCTTGCTGGAACAATTTTTAATATTCGCGGTCCTGAAGCGGACACATTAAACTTCGCGGAGAAAATCGAGATAACAGTATTGAAACGCGAGGAAGGATCTCGATATCTTCCTCTTTTGGTTACCTATCGCGGAGAAACAAAAGAAGTGGTTTTTGATCGAGAGACCCGTACTTTGGAAATTGCTCGAGACGATCATGAATAATACCCAGGATGAAAAAATAATTAGTGCGTTTTTAGAGGGTAGAATAATGGGTCTTCCGGAATTCGGCCGGAAGCCGGAATGTCTACAGACTATGATTTCACGCGTTTTCCTTTTTTCTACTACTGTTTTCAAATTGTATAGGAAGGACAGTGAAATATTTAATACTCTATTCTCTGATTTGGGAGGTGACATACGCCGCTCTTTTTACGAAGAGGATTTTTTCTTTAACCATTATTTTAATCCGGCAGTATATAAGTTTCTTAGGGGCGTAAAGGTAGGGGACGGCGTGGAGTTATGCGAACCGGATGACAAAAATGCGTACGATCTTGTTATACAAATGGACCGCATCGATGTTCGGCATAATCTAACCGAGCAGCTTTTAAACGGCACACTTCAAGAAAGGGACTTTCATAAAATCGGCTATGAGATGACTAAATGCATAGCAGAATTTCCTTACAAACTAAAAACCGATAAGAATTACTACGAAATTTATTACAGTTTTCTGAAAGATTTGGTTGGGTGGACTGACAGTGCCGCTCCATTTATACCCAAAGAAGAAGCTAGAAGAGTATTTTCGGTATTATTTCCCTATCTTGAAGGAAAAAAAGATGAGTTGTCCCACTACACATCAAAAGATTTTGTAAGCGCGATTGATAATCACTCTGATAATGTATTTTACAAAAACGGCGAACTTTCTTTTATAGACGTATATTTGCCTAAAGAGAGCTGGAGAGCGGTAATGCCAAGCTATAACAGCGTGCGACTTTCAACCGATATACAAGTTCTTCATGGTAAAAAATATGCAGATGCCCTTTTGGCCGGTTACGGCGAGTATTATCCCGAAGAAAAAAGGGACCCGGGTTTTGATATGTTTCAGAAAGTGTACATGGCGCTCATTAAGGGACCGTACCTCTTTATTATGAACAGAGAAAGCAGGGCTAGGCACGACGAAGCCCAAAAGTATTGGGAATTTATTAAAAAGTCAGTAGCTATGCTAGAATAATATAAATATATGAAGCCATCGGAGCATACGCATCTGAAATTCAAAATCTGCGTTTCTGGCGCGGCAGAAACTGGGCATTGCGGGCCGGAAGCTTTGGAGCGCACCAAAGAACTTGGGAAGCAAATTGCGGAGCATAAAGCGGTTTTGGTAACGGGCGCTACAACCGGCGCTCCTTTCTGGGCTGCTATCGGCGCTAAGGACGCCGGAGGATTCGTGATTGGGGTCTCACCGGCCGCAAACGAAAAAGAGCATGTAGAGAAATACGAATTGCCGCTCGACTATCATGACTTGATTATTTACACCGGATTCGGTTATTCCGGCCGCAATTTATTGCTGACGCGCTCGGCCGATGCCGTAATTCTCACTTGCGGACGCATCGGGACATTGAATGAGTTCACGGATGCATTTGAAGATCAGAAGCCCATCGGAGTGCTTGAGGGAAGCGGAGGCGTGGCGGATGAGATACGCGATATTGTTGAAAACGCCCACCGGGGGCCGGGCAAGATTGTTTATGATTCCGATCCCAAAACACTGGTTGAAAAAGTGTTGGAACTGGTGCGCAAAGAAAAAGTGATGGAAATTTAGAGACATGTGGTCTCGCTATCTGCAAGGTCTAGCGCTTTTTGTCGGCACCATCATCGGTGTCGGCGTTTTTACACTACCCTTTGCCATTACACGTATCGGGCTCTTTGGCGGTTTGATTCTCTTGGGGTTGTTGGCGATTGCCATGCTCATTGTCCACTTGATGTATGGTGATGCGATCGCTTCCACTCCCGGGCGCCATCGCCTGCCCGGCTACGCCGAACGCTATCTTGGACGGGGCTGGGGTGCTTTTGCGACAATTTCCAATCTGGTGCTCTTAAACGGGGCGCTCTTGGTTTATGTTTTACTGGGGTCGCAGTTTTTGGCATCACTCGTACAGCTCATTTTTCCCGGATTTTCCCTCGGTGCTTCCTTGGCGGTATTTTTTGGTGTGGGTGCTGTCATCTTTTTTTTCGATGGCGCTTTTTCGACCGAGATTGAAGAGTCCCTGACGATTCTTCTGGTTCTTACTTTCGCCCTGGTTATCGGATGGGGACTTACCCGGGGGCATATTGCGGGAATGGGAGAGGCCGCTTGGGGGAATCCCTTGCTTCCGTACGGCGCTATTCTTTTTTCCTTGGCGGGAGCCGTTGTTCTGCCGCGCGTCTACGAAACATTGCAGGCTGATCACCGCAGATTCCGTTCGTTGGTTATTCTCGGCACGCTGATACCCGCAATGCTCTACGGACTTTTTGTTGTTGCCGTTTGGGCGGCAAGTCCGGCGGGCCCCTCGCAGGAGGCGATTCTTGGGATGCAGCCGCTTTTAGGTCACTGGATTGTGGCGCTGGGCGGAGTAGTTGGGTTTTTAGCGACAATCACTTCCTATATCGGCGTTGGCCTGACTTATAAAGGCTTATTGCGGTTTGATTTTGGCTTGCCGCGTCTGATAGTTTGGGTTTTAGCGACCGTACCGCCGTTTTTACTGATTGCGGCGGGGTTGGCGAATTTCGTTGCGATCATCGGGTTTTTAGGTGCCATCAGCGTCGGGTTTGACAATATTGTGATTATTCGTTTGTGGCACGCCTTGCCTCGGCGCCAATTTTTGAATTTCTGGCCGGGTTGGGCGAGTGTTGCGCTTGTTCTTGTTTTTATCGTAGGCATGGCCGCGGCCCTTCTCGTATTTATGGGGCGATAGCCGCGTATTATACTGATCTTATGACGAAAGCCGAAACGCTGAACGCGCTTAAAATCAAAATGGAGCAAGACGCTACACTCCCGCTTCGAGAGAGCGCGAATTTGGTCTTCGGCGAAGGCAACCCCGACACAGAGGTTCTCTTTATCGGGGAAGCGCCGGGATTTCACGAAGACCGGCTCGGTCGCCCGTTCGTGGGCACGGCCGGAAAACTCTTGGATCAGATGATCGCTCTGGTCGGCTGGAGGCGGGAAGACATTTACATAACCAACATCGTAAAGCGCCGTCCGCCGGATAATCGCGACCCTTCGCCGGAAGAACTTGACGCTTACGGCCCGTACCTTGCCAGCCAAATTGAGATTATAAATCCCAAAGCTATTGTGGCGCTGGGGCGTTTCAGCATGAATTATTTTCTGCCCGACGGCAAAATTTCCCGCGATCAGGGGAGAGTCTTTTGGAAAGACGGGAGAAAAATCATTCCGGTTTTTCACCCGGCTGCAGCGCTCCGTGCCACAGCCATGAAAAACGCGCTCGAAGAAAGTTTTAAAAAATTGCCGGAGCTGATTCGCGAGATGCCAGTAACCGCGGCACCAGAAACACCACCCAAAACCGCGGCCGAAGAGAATAAAACTCCGAGCTTATTCTAAAATATCTTATTTTCTCACATACACACATAATACACGATCGTGTATGATGTGTGTATTTGGTTGATTTCGTTGAAGATGCGATGTCTTCGTATTTTTGCTAGATTGGAGCAAAGAATATGTCACTTTCTCGTCTGACTACAGAGGGCATGAACCCAATTGTGCGGATGCTCGTAATCTCCGACTTTTTTGTATTGGCGGGTATCGGATTTTTAGGGCCGATCCTGCCAATTTTTATTGTTGACTGGATTCCGGGCGGGAGTGTGAAAGTAGCAGGGTTTGCCTCGGCGATCTACATGGTAATGTGGGTTTTGCAGATTCCGGTGGGGAGGTTTCTTGACCGCCATCGCGGGGATCGGGATGAATATATTTTTCTTGTCATCGGGGGATTTATCACTGCTGTGGCGTTGTTCCTCTTTACATTTGCTCAAACACCACTTCATATTTATTTGATTCAGGCCTTGGCCGGTTTAGGACGCGCGATTGATCTTCCGGCCTGGTATAAGATTTTCACAAAGAAAATTGATCGAGATAAAGAGGGTTATGATTGGGGCGTGGAAAATGTGACAGTGGCGCTCGCTGTGGGGTTTGTAAGCGCCCTAGCCGGTCTTATTGTTGATGCTTACGGTTTCCGCGCGCTTTTCCTGATTGCGGGGGCCACCGCAACTGTTGGGGCATCTATACTTTTTCTATTATACCGTTCGGTGTTTCCCAAAAAGCTTCGTGATTAACCAAGACCTCGTTAAAATTTTTCTGGAGATGGCGGAGCTCCTCGAGATGCAGGATGAGCCGTTTCGGCCGCGGGCCTACGAGCGCGCTTCGGAGATTGCCTCCTCACACAGCGCGGATTTTCGCGAGATTTATGAAAAAGGCGGAGCAAAAGCTCTGATGGAGATTCCATCTATCGGGCGGGGAATCGCCGAAAAAATCGAGGAATATATCAAAACCGGACGCATACGCGAATATGAAGCGCTGAAGAAAAAGTATCCCGTGGATATTGCGGGGCTAACGGCCGTTGAGGGCATCGGGCCGAAAGCCATCAAAACGCTTTGGCAGAAATTAAAAATCCAAAATGTCGCGGATTTGGAAAAAGCGGCGCGGGCCGGAAAAATCGCGGGGATCGCGCGTTTTGGCAAAAAATCCGAAGATAAAATTTTCAAAGGCATAGAATTTTTGAAACTCTCACATGGCCGATTCCGCCTCGGTGATATTTTACCCTATGTTCGCGCGTTGGAGTTGGAGCTTAAGTCTGTGAAAGAAGTTGATGAACTTGTCGTTGCAGGCTCAATTCGCAGATGGAAAGAAACCGTCGGCGATGTCGATATTCTGGCAGTTTCCCGAAAACCAAAAGCTGTGATGGAGTATTTTGTCGGCATGAAGGATGTTGCGAATGTCTATGCGCATGGCGAGACAAAATCGGCCGTAAAAATGAATAATGGGCTCGATGTTGATATTCGTGTAGTGCCGCGTGAATCTTTCGGCGCGGCATTGAATTATTTTACCGGATCTAAAGACCACAATGTAGCGCTTCGCGAAATCGCCATTAAAAAAGGCTGGAAGCTGAATGAGTACGGACTTTATAAAAGTCAAAAGTCAAAAGCTGAAGGTCAAAAGTGGAAGATGATTGCTGGGCGGACCGAAGATGAATTATATGAGAAGCTGGGTATTGCTTATATTGAGCCGGAGATGCGTGAAAATGCTGGCGAGATTGAAGCCGCACGCAATAACCAACTGCCGAATTTGATCGGATACGGAGATTTGCGCGGCGATTTGCAAACCCACACCGATTGGACTGACGGCAAACACTCGATTCGCGAGATGGCGTTGGCCGCAAAGGAAGCGGGGCTAGAATATATTGCGATCACCGATCACACTAAGACGCTTGCCATGACTGGCGGGTCTGATGAGAAAAAACTTTTAAAGCAGATCGCCGAAATTAAAAAAATTAATCAGGAATTCGAGGCCGAAGGCATCAAGTTCCGCATTTTAACCGGAGCCGAGGTAAATATTATGCCGGATGGCAAACTCGATATTACGGATGAGGTACTGGCGGATCTCGATGTGGCGGGCGCCGCGATTCACATGAATCTTAAACTTTCTCCCGCCGAACAAACCAAGCGGATTGTCCGCGCTATGGAAAATCCGAACATAGACATTATTTTTCATCTAACCGATCGCATTATTAACCGGCGGGAAGCGCTTCCGTTGGATCTTGAAACAATTTTTAAGACCGCCAAGATTACTGGAACAATTTTGGAAATTGACGCCTACCCCGAACGCCTCGATTTGAAGGACGAGCACATCCGCGAAGCTAAAAAATTTGGCATTAAGTTTGCGATCGATTCGGATGCGCATGCCAAGGATCAATTTCGCTTTTTAGAATTCGGTATTGCACAAGCTAGGCGCGGCTGGGTTGAAAAAGGCGAGGTTATCAATACACGCTCTGCCGAAGGGATGCTAAAAATGCTAAAGTAAAGACCATGGAGAGTTCGGGTGTAAAAGCAATTCTTAAAGTTGAAAATCTCGCGGTGACGATCGAGCGGGAAGAAATCTTGAAGGATATCTCGTTTACGGTAATGCCGGGGGATGTCATAGCTTTGATTGGGCCGAATGGGGCGGGGAAAACCGTGCTTTTGAAATGTCTTTTGGGTATGATGCCTTATCGCGGCGGGGTGCATTGGGCGGCTGACGTCAAAATCGGCTACGTGCCCCAGCGGTTTCAGATTGCCAAAAATGTGCCTTTGACGGTCCGTGAATTTTTCTTGCTACACGAGAAAAAATTTATTTTCGCAACCCGAGCTAAAACTGATGGAAGAATCGCGGAAGCTCTTAGCGTGGTTGGCCTTGGGGTGTCGGAGCTGGACGAAAGGCTTGGGCATTTGTCCGGCGGGCAGGTTCAGCGCGTTTTGATTGCCTGGGCGCTTTATGATAAACCGAACATTATTTTATTTGACGAGCCAACGGCCGGGATCGATATCGGCGGTCAAGAAACGGTTTACAATTTATTGCATACTTTGAAGGACAGGTTCGGCATCACGATTATTCTGGTTTCGCATGAATTGAATGTGGTGTTTCGCTACGCCACTAAAGTTGTCTGTATTAATAAATCTATGTTTTGTACCGGAGCCCCGCGTGAAGTTCTGACATCCGGTGAACTGGAAAAACTTTATGGCGAGTCGGTATATTATCATCCGCATGAACATGTTAAAAGTTAACGTGCGCGGTAATTTAATCTATGTCTGAATTATTATTCGCTTCGCCAACAGTTTTAAGTGTTACAGCTGCTACAGCCACAGCAATTGCGGCGGGGCTTCTTGGGGTATTTTTAGTCTTGCGAAATATGGCGCTTGTTTCGGACGCCTTATCCCATGTTGCCCTGCCCGGGATTGCCCTCGGCTTGACATTGGGTATCAATCCTTTCTGGGGCGCGTTCGCGTTTCTTTTTGCGGCCAGCTTTTTGATTTTAGGCATTGAGAAAAGGACCAATCTTCCGGCGGACGCCATTGTCGGGGTAATTTTTACGGCATCTCTTGCTACCGGAATCTTATTGACACCCGAGCCGGAGCTTCTGGAGGCGCTTTTTGGCGATTTCACCAAGATTTCATCCGCGGGCACATGGCTTACGGTTGCTTTGTCTATCGCGATTGTAGCGGTAACGCTGGCCTCCACCCGTTCGCTCCTTTTCGGAATTGTGGCGCCCGATCTTGGGCATGTATCCCGATCGCGCTCACAACTTGCGTATTTGGTGTTTCTGATTATGCTCTCTTTGGTGGTAGCGCTCGGAGTCAAATTTGTGGGGACGCTTTTGATGGGAACGCTGACAATTATTCCGGCTGCCGCCGCCAAAAATGTTTCGCGGACGTTGCGACAGTTTATGTTAATCAGCGTTGTATTCGCGGCCCTTGCGGTTTTGCTAGGCATGGGCGCGGCATCAGTTTGGGGCGTGATTGCCGGGCCCGCAATTATTCTTTCGGGGGTTGCAATTTTTCTTGTAACGCTCGCATTTGCGCGACACTAGCCTTGGTGCACTACCGAAATAATGCCTAAAAATAACCACTGAACAATTCCATGGAATTGTTCAGTGGTTATTTAGATGGTTGAAATGGAGTATTTTTGCTATCAGGCGGCTTTGAGGCCTCGAGGCACGAGGTACTTGTTGGTTTAGTCAAAAAGTGATAGAAAGTAGGCATGATTCAATATGAGAATATAAATATATGAGCGAACGTTTTAATCCATCAAGTGAGGAATATAAGCGCGTTGAGGACCTACCCACTAGTGAACAAAAACATTTTGAGAATGTGTCAGGAGGGTTTGTAAAAAAGGAGGCAATAGAAACAGAAGAATCGGCAGCGCTTGAAGCCATTAAGGCGGCTATTCACGATACTGTTATCTCTCCTGAAGATGTTCTACGCGTTTGGGCTGAACGGGAAGATTATGTACGAGATAAGATAAAAGAAGGATATAAATCAGAGAATTTGTCTAATGCTGAGATAGCGCGGGTTGGGGACGACAAAAAACTAATGCTGGAACTAGTTAAACAAGATGGTGGCAATCTCCAATTTGCCTCCGAGCGTCTTAAGAATGACACAGAAGTGGTATTGGAGGCGGTAAGGCAAAGTCCGCAAGCAATTCCATTTGCTTCGCTAGAATTACTCAAGAAATTAGGCAGGCGGTTTAATGGAATTACTAGAGATAGTGGGGGTGAAATTGATCCAGAGAAAAAGATGGAAATTGTAATACGGCGCTTGGGAGATATGGCGGACGTAAAGACTTTTGATGAACTTTATGAACTCTTTAAGAGTTCTTCTAGGTCACTTTTCCCGGACGCTACTATAAGTAACTTAAGATTGCTTATTGAAAGTGTTCGGCGAGGTCAAGTCCCGATAGACTCCGTATCTTCAACTTTTGGGCTTAGAAAAAAAGTTAGAGAATTGATGGACAATGAAAGTAATAGATAGACATACAAACTAAACCAAAATGCCACCCGCGGGTGGCATTTTGGTTACTTCACTTCCGCAACGATTTTATTAAACGTGTCCGGATACTTTTCTGCGATCTCGGCGAGCATTTTGCGGTTCAAAGTAATATTCTTTTTTGCGAGGGCTCCTATAAATTTGGAGTACGAAATATTTTTGTCCGAAAGCGCACCGGAAATTTTTACTTGCCAAAGTGCCCTAAACTCGCCCTTCTTTTTTTTGCGGTGCTGAAAAGAGTAAGTCCAAGCGTGCAGTAAAGCTTCACGGGCTTGGCGCTCCTTGGATTTTCGTCCCCAATGATAACCCTTGGCGTACTTTAAAGTTTTCCTTCGTTTTTTTAGGGCATGCACCCCGCCTTTAACTCGAGACATATAATTAGTTCCTAGAAGTTAGTAAGTTAGAAAGCTAGTAAGTGAAGTTATTATCTGCGTACATGACGTTTGGCTAGGCACTAGCTTTCTAGGTCCTAGTTTCCTGTTTTAATTATGTGGAATTCCCGCCCAAATCTTGCGACTGCGCATGCCCTCAATTGTCCGGGCGCCTTTGGCGCGGAGCTGGGTGGCGCGCCGTTCTTTGGCGTTAAAATGATTTTTGCGCGAAACCCGCCGCAGGAGTTTTCCGGAGGAAGTAATCTTGATGCGCTTGGTTATGGATTTTCTGGTTTTCAACATAATTTCTGCTACGGTTTCGTTGGTGCCTGCTGCGATTTCCGGATGATTCCCATAAAGCCTTTTGGCATCTTGCGCAAATCCCCATCGAGAGTAACAGGGATTGGAATAAATTTCAAGAACTCGTAAAATTTTTCGCGGGCGAGGTTCTGATGAGCTTTTTCGCGACCACGGAGAATCATTGTAACATTCACCACATTCCCGCGCTCAAGGAATTTTTTGGCCTGCATGGCGCGCACTTCCAGGTCATGTTTTCCGGTTTTAAATCCTATGCGAAGTCCCTTCATTTCTCCGCCGGATTTTTTTGCGCGATGCCCGCGCTCGCTTCGCTCTTCTTGGTATTTAAACTTGCCAAAATCCATAATTTTGGCAACCGGCGGGCGGGCGGTGGGGGCAATTTCAATTAAATCCATGCCGCGGTTTTGGGCCTCGGTGAGAGCCTGCTCCAAAGATAAAATGCCCAGAGTCTTCCCGTCCTCGGTTACAACGCGAAGTTCGGAAGCGCGGATATAGTTGTTGGTGCGGTAGCGTTTTTGGATAGTAGGAAATGTAAAAATTAAATATCAAAAATCAAAATGATCATTCGACAGGTTGATGATGGCGAGCAAAGTCGAACCACAAGTCAAAATCTAAAATGTCGACCTATAGGATACCATAATTTTGCACTTTGATTTTTGCATTTTTAATTTTTTTGTGGAAGCGGAGGGTAGTGAACCCTCGTCCGGATTACCGCAAAAAGCATTGTACTTACAGATATAGCAGAGTTCAAATACGGTCGCTGTGGTGAGGAATTCTGCAAGACCCGCAGGATCGTTTCCGGTAATTGTTGGTCTTGCTACCGGTATCGCAAAACCCAAGCCGCATGAATAACACCAGTCGATTCTGCCCTGCGGCTGACAGGACTGATGTCCCGAGATACTTCTCGAGAGAAGCAACTATAACAGGTTAGGCCATAGCGGGCGCATACGCGCCATCGAAGTTGAATACGTTTGCACGTATATGGTGCCGAGTGATTTTTACGAGAGTTGCTCGGCATCTCGATCTGCAATGCTTTTTATGAATGATCCGTCGAATCAATGCGCTCCCTTAACTAGTTCCTAGAAAAAACTAGGAGCTAGAAACTAGCAGCGCATTTCGCGGCCAGTTTCTAGTTTCCAGTTTTTAATTTCCTATGGTTCTCGCCACTTCTCGTTCCATGTCGCGTTTGCGGATGGACTCGCGCTTGTCGAATTTTTTCTTGCGCTTGGCAAGACCAAGTGACATCTTAATCTTGCGGTTTTTACTATATACGCGAAGCGGTATGAGGGTCAAGCCTTGGCGGATCTTCCCCACAAGAGTCGCGATCTCGGATTTATGGAGTAAAAGGCGGCGCGGCCGATCGGGGACATATCCCCGCGGAGTATTGGCTGGTTGATAGGGCGGGATATTAGCGTTTGTTAGCCAGATTTCCATGCCGCGGGCGGTGGCAAAGGCGCCGGTTAGTTGCATCCGGCCGATACGAATAGCCTTTGTTTCGAACCCAGAAAGCGCAATGCCGGCCTCAAAGGTCTCGAGGATATCATAGTCGAATCGGGCTTTTCTATTTTCGGTGTATGAAGGCATGAACTGATGAATCCCGTTACCGCAGCCTTACAGTCGCGGTATCTATTAAGACTCTTCGGGACGAGACCCCACTCCCCCACGAGCTTACACCCGTGGTCTCCTGGCGGTAACGGGATGAATAACGAGATACAGGCAACCGATACTCGCACATTGATTTTACCACCACACCTATAATGATGCCTATAAATGGAAAGGGATGCTATTGCGTTGGTTTTCGCTTTGGTGCGGTTGATATGGTCTGGAGCAATAGGTGTGGTGGTTTACCACAGTCCGTGATAGCGTGAGGGCATTAGTAACGCTGTTACCATTAGTTGCCCGAAAGGGGGTGCGGCGATGCGGTTCTTTTGGAGGTGGGGGATACTCGGCGGCGTAGCTTGGTTCTTCGGTTTCGCGGGGACAGCCTTGTTTGGCCTCCTAGTATATCTGTTGTGGGCCTGTTCACACCCGCGCGAGTTCTTTTTGTCACTCCGCCGGCAGGCAAAATCGCCGCTCTCCGCGGCCTGGGATGGAACCGGCGAGGCGCCCGACGATGCGAGGATGCGTCAGATACTTGATGGTTCGTCTAATCGAGTTCTGGATAACGTGTGTCAAACCGGACACTGCTGTGGTGTCGTGTGCGGCTGCCCGCCGACAGAATCACAACGTCGTCGCAATGAAGGAGGTGTCTTGACGATGGAAGAGGTTTGGGGAACCCCCGAAGAGTTAGAGGAACGCAGGATTAAGGCTCCCATCAAGCGCTGGCGCTGGGAAGTTTATGATCCGGCCACTTTCGACGGCGAGGACGATATGGCCGCCGCGAAGCGTGAGGTCTTTCTGACTTTCATGATGATTGGTCTTGCCGTTGAGGTCGCCGTGCTAGCTGCGGTTCTCTTCTTCGCCTGGCACTTCTGGCCAGCTGGCTGGCGTTTGTGGTAGACCGCGGGCGCAACGCGGCGCTCTCCCGAAGGAGAGCGCCGATTTTCTTTTTCACCCCGCAAGAACCCCCGTCGACTCTGTCGGCGGTATAGATAGAAATAGTTGATGGGAGTATAATGCTCCCATCAGAAAGTTGCTCGCCCCGTTAGAGATTTATATGACACCGAAACCGTTTAAGAAAACACTCACATTTTGCACTCATGCCACCAAGATCTTTTTGCGCTATATCTCTAACGGGGCGAAGCGCTCGTTCTAACGGGGTT